>Ga0194126_10001175_pt1 | contig 44290 bp, 40 predicted proteins | sample TA2KigC150mmetaG_FD_148641 | JGI IMG/M metagenome (GOLD analysis project Ga0194126, IMG submission 148641) | Freshwater microbial communities from Lake Tanganyika, Tanzania - TA2015035 Kigoma Deep Cast 150m | ecosystem: Environmental > Aquatic > Freshwater > Lake | place: Tanzania: Lake... | reverse complement strand
TTTCAGGTTCCTGGCGATGAGGTTAAGCAGGTGCTCAACCCTCTCTTCTTCCCACGATTCCAGGTAGATGATGGGATACCGCGATCTGATGAGGAGTTCCAATTCCTGAACAGGGTCCATTGGGTCGCTCGCTTTTAAGAAGCTTAATCGTCTGCCGAATGGGTGTCAAGAGAAATTTGATTTCTGACCAAGGAGGCTTCCGCCCTGCCTTCGCCAAAGCGACTGCGCGCAGGCAGGTATAAGATTTTCTACAACATCCCTACCCGGTCGCCGGTGATTTGACACGGAAGGTGTGAAAAAATTGGCGCATGGTGCCTCCGCCCCCAGGGTTGTGGGTCTTGTCCAAGCTTTAGGACGCGGGGCATGAGATGTTATGGGTAACCTTTGTTCTCAGGAAGAGAGCTGTGATACACGGGTTTAGGCAACGTAGTTAAATATTAGAGGTTCCGCCCTAAAGCTTTTTCAATCCCCACAACCCTGTGGGCGGGAACAAGGATGATACTCAAAATGTATTTTTTCACACCTTCTGAGACATTACGATATTTTGTGAGTTGACATATCAACGGAGTGATAGTATTATTATACCAAAAAGGTATCGGAGGTATGTTATGCCCGCTTTGTTGATAAAAGATGTGCCCCGTGAAGTCCATGAGTGGTTAAAGCATGAAGCGGAAAGAAACCGTCGTTCCATGACTCAACAGGCGATCGTGATTTTTGAGGAGAGGATGCGGCGATTTCACCCGGTGAGGTTTCCGGCTCCGATGCAGACCCGGACGGTCTTGACGGCGGAATTTATCGATCAGGCTAAACGCGAAGGTCGTCTATGATTGTTGTCGACTCGAACATCGTCGCGACGCGAAACCTGACAAGCTCTCTGACCTCTAAGTCCGAGCAGGTTGAGGAAAAGGATCCCGTATGGATTGTGCCTGTCCTATGGCGCTACGAGTTCCAGAACATCCTGGCCAGCGCAATCAGAGCGAAACAAATCAAGCCGGAACAAGCTTTGGATATATGGGAAAAGGTTTCGAAGATCCTGGTTGAGAACGAATGCGAGCCTTCTGCGTCCAAAGTGATCGACCTCGTTGCACAATATGGAATCACCGCCTATGACGGGCAGTTTATCGCGTTAGCCCTGGAGATGGGAATCCCATGTGTGACCGAGGACCGAGAACTGCAGGAAAAGTTTCCGGGTATTGCGATTTCTATGGATGGCTTTCTAAAGCCCCAATCTACCCATGTTGTTCGAGAAGTGAGAGAGAGATATAGTAAGACCTAAATTGAGCGATTCACCCTGTCTCACAAGGGAGGTAGGGATGCCTTAAACCCTTTTAGAATGCGATATGTTGAAAGTTTGGGCAGTTGACCATAAGCTTTCACCAAACAGGTGATCATTGAACTATCCCCATGGTTGATTCAACCCATCAAAGGTGATCGCTCTAAAAGGCTTTTCGGCCTCCCCACCCCCCTTGTGAAGGGTGAAAAAATCGCTCAATTTAGGTAAGAGAAAGGCTTGATCATTCATTTCGGACTGAGGTGGAGAATTTTGAAAAAAATTATATTAATGCTCATCATCCTGTCCTGCTTTACCTTCATCTTCTACCGGTTAGGCGATGCCCAGGAGGATAAGATCGTCCGGGTCGCTATCGAAACTGCACGGGCCCATATGCGCATCCCGAGGGAAATGGAAGTCAGGTTTGTCGAGAAGAAGAAAAGTCCACTGCCGGGTTTTTACTCCGTGAAGATAATGGTTCTGGCTCCGGACAGGGAGATGCCCGTGATCGTCTATGTGGATGAGGCCGGTGAGAAGGTCATCCTGGGCGCTCTCATCATCAAAGGCGAAAATGTTGCTCTCAAGGAAGCCGGAGAGGCAAAACCCCGGAAATTTGATATGGGTCAATTTGAGGTCGAAAAATCCGCCATCCGGGGGAATCCGGGAGCAAAGGTTACGATCATCGAATTTTCAAATTTCCGGTGTTCATACTGCCAACTCTCATGGGCGAAGATGGAAAAGATGCTGGAAAACCATCCCCAGATGATCCGGTATGTCTTTAAACACTTTCCCCTTAAATCCCTTCATGGATCATTTGAACTCTCCGAGATTGCGGCCTCAGCCCAGGTTCTGAGCGATGAAGCCTTCTGGATGATCCACGACTTTTTCTTCTCCCCTGAAGGGCAGGTCATTGTCAGAGAGGATGTGAGTGTTGTCATCAGAAAGGTTGAAGAGATTCTGAAAGAGAAAGGTTTTGATGTGAGAGGTTTTAAGTCAGCGCTCGAAACGGGAAAGGGACGAAAGAAGGTCATGGAGGACATGGCTGTCGGAAATAAGATCCCTGTGATGGGAACGCCTACCCTGATTGTCAATGGCGATTTTATCAGCGGAGAGTTCAACGATCAGGCGCTGGAACGGTATCTGAGAAAGTAGAAACAAATCCCCCATTTTCGGTCTTTCTATAAATAATTACAATCAGTTAGGACTGCCTAATCATTAAGCAAAATGACCTGGGCCGTTACTGTCAAGAAGGGGAGCATCTTATTCCACAACCATTCCACAGAGATTGTGGATTTCGAAAAAAAACTTTTGAAAATATTTTTTTAATCCGAAAGATCTGCTGTGATAGGCATGCAATTTGCCCGTTTTAGAAATACATGTGTTCTCTCAATAAAGATCGATGGAGAGAGGTGAAGATCGATGGATGTTAAAAATATTTATGGACGATTTGTCTGGTTTGACAATCAGGTAAAGGCAAAAAAATATCCTAACACCACTCCCTGCGGAGACATTTGAACTTTCGAGAGGATGTTGAAAATCTACTGAATGGATATGTTATAATTCGATACAGGATGGGCAAAAAACTCGATCGGCGCAGTTTTTTAAAGAAATCCGCAGTCCTTGTCACAACCCTGACCGCTTCGTCCTTCCACGGCGGGTCATTATTTGCTCAGGAACGTCCGGATATTGCGGTGGTCGAGGGTGAAAACCCTGCGGCCCAGGTTCGCATGGCGGTTCAATCCCTCGGAAGCATCACCTCTTTTGTCCGGCGGGGGGATAAGGTTGTCATTCTGCCAAATGCAGAATGGCGTTATCCCGGAGCTGTCGTGAACCCTGCCATCGGTATTGAAGTCGCCCGCCTCTGTTCAGAGGCAGGGGCGGCCTCGATAACGATTACGACGAACTACGGAATCGGCCGATGGGGACCTGCGGTCGGAAGAGAACTTGAGGACATAGGAGCAAAATTCAAGACCCCTGTCCATCCGAAGGACTACATCACTGTTCCTGTACCCGCCCCAAGAGTTAGAAAGGAAGTCACCCTCCTGAAAGAGGCTCTGGAACACGATGTCCTGATCGACATCCCTGTCTTTAAGGATCACTACGGCACCCGCATCAGCGGAAGCATCAAAAACCTCATGGGATTTAACTGGGATAGCATTTCGTTCCACCAGGGAGGGGCCTTTCTCCACCAGGCAATTGCTGACCTGGCCTCCGTCATCCGTCCCCATCTCTGCGTGGTCGATGCAACAACGATTCTCACGGAGAACGGGCCGGGCGGTCCTGGAAGAATCAGCCGGCCTAAGAAGGTTTATGCCGGAACGGACATGGTTGCCCTCGATGCGATCTGTTGTTCATTGCTCAACCTGAAGCCTTCCGATGTCCCTCACATCATGCACCTGAACGCCTCCGGAAAAGGGCAGGCCGATCTATCCAAAAAACGAATCATCAAGGTCAAACTGTAAACCCCGACAGAAGAAGCAGAGCTTTGCCCCCTCCTCACTTTTCCCCCTAACTTATTATTCCCTTTGAACTTCTCCTATAGATGCGATCGCATTTATAAGAGAAGTTGTTGTTTGGGGCGGTTGACTGAATTTTTCAGTCAAAAACTTTGGGTTATACACGGTTTCCACTTCTCACCATTTTCCTTATTGTCCTCTTAATCCTTAGAAACATTTTTAAAACATAGGACACTTCCTGGGGGAGGTGATATTTTAGAGTGTAGAAGGTGGAATGCGGAAAGAGGTCTTTCGAAGAAGGTTCAGGGTTTAACTCTTCCGGTGGAAGGATAATGGTAAGAGAGAGATATTGAGTGGGAAAAAAGAAGAACTGAATGGAACGCATTGTTTAATCGTGGTATAGTTACTCGAACGAAGGACCTTTAGGAGAAGATGGCAGCGATTTCTGATCAGACATTTTCATCAGCCCTCGAATTTGAGCAGGCATTGGTTGAGGCCGCTTTTAGAGGAGAACTTGTCCTCACAGCGACTTCACGCCTTTCGCGAAGATTGTTGCATGGTTTCCGGTTGGCAAGGATCAAGAAAGAAGAAGAGGGATGGAAGACCCCGGCCATCTTTGGTTTTAATCGTTGGGTCAAAATGGCTTATGAATCGCTATGGGAACCTTTTCAGCCTCTCTCGAGGTTGGCAGGGCTTCGCCTGTGGGATGAGGCGATGCAAGGAGTGAAATGGATGGAGGGGCTGAGGCCAGGGCCCTTTCTTTATCTCGAACTTCAGAATTCTTTCGACCTGTTGATGCGTTCCGGGCAACCCCTTGTGGGTTCTCCAAGCGGGCACATGCTTGCCGACTGGAGGCGGGAGGTTTTTGGACATTTTCTGGACCTCCTTCAGAAGAATCGGTATATCCCCTGGGGAAATATTTTGAAAAGGGTAGGGGGGGCCCTGGCAGAGGGAAGGATCAGCCTTCCTGAAAATATCATCCTGACCGGATTTAACGAGTTTTCGCCCATGGAAGAAAGTCTCGTCAAATTACTATCTGAAAGGTCGAAAGTCGATCTTTACCGCGCCTCAAAGAGTGCTGACGAAAACGTAAGGGTTCGCGTCTACGCCACTCCGGAGCAGGAGTGTCAATCCGTCTGCGCTGAAGTGATCAAGTGCTGGAACAGTAACCGGAGGCGGCTCGGAGTGGTCTTTCTCGATCCCGATTATTTAAAACTCCTCAAGCAATCCCTTGAAGAGCTGACAGACCGAGAAGAGAGGCCCCCTGATGCCCTTCGTTACAACCTGACTGGAGGGACGGAACTTTTAGAACATCCCCTTTTTCAGGCAGCCCTGTTACCTCTGCGTTTACCAGATGAGCCTCAGCCGAATGGACTTTTATCCTCCCTCCTCTTTTCGCCATATGTTGGGAGAATCAAGCAGGGTCAGGACCTGGCGGTCAGATCCACAATCTGGGGTCAAAACAATTCGGAGACATTGGGAGATCTTCTTTTCCGCCTGAGCCATATCGGTTGTCCGGTTCAGCCTCTTCGAAACCTCTTCTTTTATAAGAAAGAACCGCTGAGGGTTTGGCTTGAGGAGCTGGAGAATCTGTGGAAGAACCTCGGTTTCCCCCTATTGAGGTGTGAGACGGATACTTTAGCAAAAGAACATCTTTTGATGATTGTCGAAAACTTGAAAAGTGAAACCGGACATCTGGAGATGGGCAGAAAGGATGTACTGGCATGGTTGAATGCAGCCTCCCGGGGAATTGAGGTCGTTGAGAAAACTCCTGAGACCGCCGGCATTCAGATTCTTAATCTCGTGGAATCGAGGGGTTTGGCCTTTGACCGAGTCTGGGTGGTGGGAGTTCACGGCCGCGCCCTGCCAAAGATGACGGGTGATCTGCCTTTCCTTGATCCAAATGAACTTCGTAAAATCGAAGAAGGCACTGCCGAAGGGCAATGGGAGGCGGGCCGACGAAACCTCTCTTGCCTCCTGGCCTCCGCCCCTGATGTGGCGTTTAGCCGTGCGGCCTCCAGAGGAGAAGACTTTCCCTACCTTCCTTGCCCATTGATCCCGGATGAGTCCTCTCAAGAAGGTTCTCAATATACGGTCGATCTGTGGAAGAGGCCTCCCATGGAGTGGCTGAGGGCTCGCTGGCTCAGGGAAGGATTGAAGGGACGGGAAAGCATTTCAAGAGAATCAAAAGAAAGAGTTTCCGAATATGTGAATTTCCAATTGACAGGGCAGATGAGAGTGACCCAATTTGAAGATCTACTCCTTTGCCCTTTTAAATTTTTTGCTGGGCATCTGCTGGCCCTGGAGCCCCTTGAAGAACTAAAGATCGGGATCGATCCCGGAGAGAGGGGAGAGGTCATCCACAAAATCCTGAGGGAATTCACCCGGGGATTGTCAAAAGCTGCGCCTGATTGGCCGGACGAAAAAGGCAAGGCCCTCGAATTTTTGGAGAAGACCGTTGACGCGATCCTGGGCGACAAGATAAAAGATCCTTTCTGGATGGTGGAGCGTTTGAGACTTCTGGGAAACGATCAATTTCCAGGCCTGCTTAAAACCTGGCTCGATGTAGAAAAGGAAAGGGCCCTTGCAGGTTGGCGCTTTGAAGCCGCTGAAGAGTCTTTCGAGGGACTCCCAATCGGAGAGACGGGAATTTCCTTGAGGGGCCGACTTGACCGGATCGATAGCCACCCGGAAAAGGGAAAAGCCCTCTGGGATTATAAAACAGGCGACCCGCCAAACAGTAAGGAAGTGACTGAATGGATGGTCAGGCCCCAGTTACCCGCTTATCTCCTTGCCATTAAAAAAGGGCTCCTGTCTCGGATCGGTGGTTGGAAGGGTGGGACTGAGGCGGGTTACATCAGCCTGAAGAGGGTTTCGGAGGTGAAAGTGCGGGGGCTGGAGAAAGTGGACTGGGACAATTTTTTAGAAAAATGGATCGAAGAGGTGAGTAAAAGACTTGAAGGGCCTTTGAAGGGGATTTACAGTCCGGATCCCTTGCCGCCGCCTTCTACGCCGCAAAACGAGGGTGGTTGTAAGCATTGTCCTTTCCCAAACATTTGTGGCCTTGATGAGCAGAGAGAGGAAGAAGGCGACCCTTCATGGCAAGAGGAGTAGATCATTATTATGGTCCTTTCACCGTCTGATCAAAAAATTCGGGAAGAGGCTCTTCATCCCGGAGAGAGTTTCATTGTGGAGGCTCCTGCCGGGTCCGGTAAAACAGATCTCCTCATTGCCCGCTATTTAGCTCTTCTTTCAAAGGTCTCTCATCCCCGTCAGATCCTTGCTGTCACCTATACGCGAAAAGCAGCGGTTGAAATGAAAAACCGGGTTGTCCAGAAACTCAATCAGGTGAGGAAGTCAAAGAAGAATATTTCCGGGGCTCCCTGGGAAGAGCTTCTCCTGTCCCTGGCCAGAAAAGCCCTCAAAAAACATCATACACATCCTGCGACCCTGTTTCATCCCGAATCCCTGCAGGTCGGGACCTTCCATAGCTTCTGCGCCTCTTTGTCGAGGGGGTGGCCTGTTGAATCGGAGATCCCACCCGGTGTGGACCTTTTGGACGACATTGACCAGGAGGCCCTGCTTCAAAGGGCGGTTGACCAATACATAAAGAGTATCCTGTCAGAGAATGGTTCAAAGGAGGAGAGGGATGCCTATATCAACCGCCTGGCGGGAGTCAACAACTATCCCGATGCTCTTTCAAGGCAGATTGTGGAGTTGTTGGGAAGGCGGGATAGGCTGAAGGATTTTCCAATTTTCTCTTCAGGAGAAAGAGCTCAGGAGAGCTTAAGATCAGAGCTGAATCGCCGGCTTGAAGGTTATGCAGGCCATTTCCTGGACCGATTGAATCAAAACTTCATTCAATTTCAAAAAGAGTGGTTATGCCTCAAAGAGGCTTTGAGAGAGGGAGGGGTGCCATTTGGTGAATCTTTTCCCTCGTCTGTTCCTCGCCAAACACTCGACGAGATTTCTAAATGGAAGAGAGGTTCCGAGGTCTTTCTCACGAAATCAAAAACCCTTCGGAAAAGAGTATCGACTGTTGATGGATTCCCAAAGGATTTTAAAAACCACCCCCTGGCAACATTTATTCTTCAACTGCCAAAAGATTTGGCAACACTTTTAGGGTTTGTGAAAGATTGGCCGGACCCTGAAGAAGACAGTCTGGGATTAGAAGCGCTGACGGACATACTGATCCTTGCAGGGGGGGCGATGAGAAGGCTTCAGGATCTCATTCGCACCCAGGGGATGGATTACCTGGAGCTTGAGATGGCTGCCCTCAGGGCCTTGAATCATGCGGAACGGCCGAGTGAGAGCCTCATCTTTCAACATGAACATCTCAAACACATCCTGATTGATGAGGCCCAGGACATGAACGACATCCAGGTCGAGATCCTGGGCAGATTGACAGAAGGGTGGGAATCCGGAGATGGGCGAACCGTTTTTGTCGTGGGCGATCCCAAACAGTCCATTTATCGTTTCCGGCGGGCAGAGGTGGGTCTATTTTATGAATTGAAGGGGAAAGGTTTGCCACGTAACAGTGAGATGCCTCTTCCTCTCCAGCCACTTTCTCTGGAGACAAACTTCAGGTCGAGGCCGCACCTTATCCATTTTGCGAACAGGCTGTTTGCAAAGGTGATGGCCTCCCCGCGAAAAGAATACAACGAAGTTCAATTTTCTTCATCCCAGCCGGCAAGAGAGAAATCCGCTCAATCGATTCCGACGAGAGCGGCTATTTTCTATGATGAGAAGGATTCTAAAGATGGGAACTTTTCTCCACTTGAGAGAGAGGCTCGATGGGTCGCAGCGGAAGTGGCCAGGCTTTATAGAGAAAGGCCTGAAGAGACGATTGCCATTCTCATCCCTGCGCGCACCCATCTTCCCGTCTTTGTCAGGGCCTTTATGAAACTTGACGTTCCACTCCGCCTCTTAGAGGGGGAATCGATGAATCGAAGGCCCGAGGTGCATCACCTTTTGAATCTTTTTACAGCAATGGTCAGGCCATATGATGATGTGGCCTGGGCAGGCGCGGTGAGAGCCCCATGGTTTAGGATTTCAAACGAGATCCTTTTAGCTTTCAAGGATGTCATAGGATTCTGGTCCGAAAGGATACTTTCTAAAAAGATTGCCTCTTCCGAGTTGACAAGATTTTGTGAGGCGGTTGCTGAGGCCCAGAAGATGTTTGGCAGAGAATCTTACAGGTCAACGCTCTCAAGGTTGTGGGAGGATTTGGATGGCCCCTGCCAAACGGCAGCTCTTTATGGTGCGGCCGGGGTTTCGAATGCGAGGGCCTTTTTCGATCTGCTCGATCTCTGTTCGGGGATGCCAGGAGAGGAAGCCCTTCTTCAGCTTCATCGACTCCTTGAAAAAGCCTACACACCGCCTGATCCGAGAGGGGCTTTTTCAAAGGTTTCCATGATGACGATTCACAAGGCCAAAGGACTGGAATTTGACCATGTTTTTGCAGTCCATTTAGACTACAATCCGCTTGGTGGGGGCCGGGGCGAGCAACCTGCCTATCGAATGGAACGGTTACCCGGAGAAGAGAAGCATTTTCTCGTTGCGGCAACGGCTGACCGGAGAACCGGCCTCGATAGTCTTGGTTCTTATCTCTTGAAGGATCTGAGTCAACAGCGCACTCTTGCCGAGGCCAGAAGGCTCTTCTATGTGGCGGCGACCCGCGCAAAAGAGAGCCTGACACTGAGCGGGAGGGGCAACCCCCATAAAAATGGGGACGAAGATGAGTTTAAAACACCCCTCTCTTCATTGATGAAAATGATGAAAACCGACGAAGATGATTTCAAGTTGTTCGAAAACCCACTGCCATGCCTATCGATAGGGGTTGAACTAAACAAACCTGTTTCAGACCGGATGGTTCCGCCTTTTGACCCGGAACCCTTACCCTACCAGGTCACCAGCCCTTCCAGGATTGAAGATGAAACCTCGCAGGCAACCGAACCTGGAGCAGAAGAGGAGGAAGGATATGCGCGGGCGAGAGGAGTGGTGATCCACCGGATATTGGAAACCCTTGTCCGGGAACAACCCTGTCCGGAATCGGAGGCCATTGCCGCAGCCCTTGCAAGAGAAGGAATTCCCCTGAAGGAAACCGTGGGCATGGCCCATCAGGTCCTAAAAGAAGCGTTCAATGCCTGGGAATCTCCGGTTTTTCTTTCCTTGCTCAAATCGGCTAGGGAGGTTCACGTTGAATGGGCTATCGAAGATTTTGACGGCAAACGGACGGTTCGTGTGGGACGTTTTGATCTGCTTCTGAGGATGGAAGACAGGTGGTTATTGGTGGATTATAAAACCGGCAGGCCCGAAAAAGATGTAGAGGGTTGGATTCAAGAACAGTTAGACCGCTATCGCCCTCAACTCAACGCTTACACCCAGATGGTCGCAAGGACGCTCAATCTTCCTGAAGAAAAGATTCGATGGGCTATCCTTTTTACAGCCCTTCCCCGTTTAGTGCGACAGGATGAGAAAATTTTATGATCCGGTTTAACCCTCAAGGCCATCTTTGGCGGCCCTCCCAAAGAGGTCATCCTCTTCTTTCTCCACCTGATGGAACCCATTTCAATAATGAGGTAAAATGAAAGGCAGGGGAAAATAATGACATCTGAACAGGTTGTTGCCCAAACCTACCATTTGCCCTTCGACAGGCTCAGGGCGAACGGTGATATGTTGAAACCATTTAACTTTTCCGCTCATGCTGAGCTTGTCGAAGCATGAAGTCGATTTCGGCAACAGCCCGTGAAGATGTGACCCTCTGCGGCAAATTTTGATATGAGGAGTTTGAGATGAAAGCATCAGGAAATATTCCCACATTGTCCATCAATGCAGAGTGTCTGCCGGAGGCATGGGAGAAGGCGGTCTTAGCCGTCTGGGATGATGGATTGGATATCAAAACGCAGTATGACAAGGCGGAGGATGCGCCGAGCAAAGATGCCACCGTCATCGTTACCGTTTATCACCCCTTTGCCGAACCTCGGATTCATAAGAATTATCCAGGGGGCCCTGTTGAGCTGGAGGTCTATCGACAGGAGGTGGTGGATGGGATCCATGACCACTGGATCGACCCGGCGGCAGGGAAGTGGACCTATACCTATCATGAGAGGCTTTTTGCCTATTGTCCGGTTTACGGACTGCGGGATCCAGAAGGCGCCAAGAAGCCCTTTGCGCCAGTGGATCAGGTTGAATACATCATCGATTCGCTGTCAAAAGTGGAGTACACCCGGCGGGCGCAAGCCATCGCATGGATGCCGACGGCAGATATTTATACGGAAGACCCTCCCTGTCTGCAACGGATATGGTGCAGGCTGGTGGCCGATGAAGCGGGTAAATTGGCGCTGAACATGAACGCACATTGGCGCAGCAGAGATTTGTACAAGGCATGGTTTATGAACGTTTATGCGCTGACGGATCTGCAGCGGGTGATTGCCGAACGGATATCGAGAAGAATAGGCAAGCCGGTCAGCGTGGGGCGGTATGTGGATATCAGCGATTCGCTGCATCTTTACGGCAGATATTTTGAAGAGGTCAAAATAGAGGTTGAAAAGATGCGCGACGGTCTGTTTAATAATCGAGCCTGGGAGACCACTCACCCGGCCTTCGAGATGATGACCCAGGAGGCGCGTGCGAATTTAGCCAGAGATCCGGACTGGTATGCCAAAGGAACCAAGAGAGACGATGAATGAGATAGAACAAGATCGAGGGCGCTCTGACCCTGAAACTTGCGGATGGGAAGTCGTCGTGAATTGAAAAAATGGAACAGTTAGCAAAGGGATAACGCATTAAAGTAAACCCCGTTGTTGCATAAAAATTGTATAAAAAGGGAGGTGGGTATGCCGGGCGGACACGGGAAACCGCAGTTTCCCAAGCCTTTACAGCGGCACCTTTAAATGGTTGGCTACTAAATTTTCAAGCATACCCCAAAGGTCACCTGAGGTGACATCGAATGTTCCCCATAAAATATAGAAACGATCCGCAATTGTAAAGGATTGGAAGCATGCCCACCTTCCTTTTTTTGCAACATTGAGGTAAAGAGCCGAAGATCAATCCTTTTCGTATCACCTTTCAGCCCCATTTTGCTTTCCGCGACCCAAACCTTTAAATCTCTCCTTAAATGTATTACTTTAACCTAAATTGAGCGATCTTTTCATCCCTCACAAGGGGGGCAGGAAGGCCGAAAAGCCTTTTAGAGCGATCACCTTTGATGGGTTGAATCAACCATGAGGCCTGTCCAATCATCACCCGTTGGGTGAAAGTTCGAGGCCCATTCCCTAAATTTATAACGTATCGCATTCTAAAAGGGTTTGAGGCATCTCTGCCCCCCTTGTGAGATAGGATGAATCGCTCAATTTAGGTTTAAAAAAACTTAACCTGATGAGGAAGTCATGAACGAGATGCATGTCGGACGGGTTGCCGTCGAGCTTTCTATTGGGGAGGAGCAGGTGGGGGCGGTTGCCCGACTTCTTGAAGAGGGAGCCACCATTCCTTTTATCGCCCGTTATCGAAAGGAGGCAACGCAGTCACTGGATGAAGTGGCCATCACCGCCATCCGGGACCGGCTTGAAAAGCTGTCTGATCTGGACAGCCGCAGGGAGGCCATTTTCCGATCTCTCGAAGAGAGAGGGTTATTGACCGAGGAGCTTAAAGCAAAGATCGATGGAGCGGAGACGATGACTGTCCTGGAAGATATTTACCTCCCCTTCCGGCCCAAGCGCAGAACGCGCGCCACCATCGCAAGGGAGAAGGGGCTTGAGCCATTGGCACAGCGTCTTTTTGCGCAGGACGGCATTGACCCTGTGAACCAGGATCCTTTCGGCGAAGCCCTGGCTTTCGTTGATGGGGAAAAAGGAGTCGACTCTGTGGAAGAAGCGCTTTCAGGGGCAAGGGACATCATTGCGGAATGGATCAGTGAAGATGCAACCGCGCGGGGCAACATGAGGGATTTCCTCCTCCAGAAGGCCCGGTTCAGATCAAAGGTCATCGCAGGGAAAGAGAAGGAAGGGATCAAGTACAGGGACTACTTTGAATGGGAAGAACCCGTTCATACAGCGCCCTCCCATCGTATTCTTGCCATGAGGCGCGGAGAGAAGGAGGAAGTCCTGACGCTTCGCGTTGTTCCGCCCGAGCAAGAAGCGATTGCGATATTGGAATCTATTTTTATCAAAGGCAGTGGCCCGGCCTCCGATCAGGTGCGGCAAGCCCTTGAGGATGGTTATCAACGCCTTCTTCTTTCTTCGATGGAGACAGAGATCCGGGTCCATACAAAGAAGCGGGCCGATGAAGAGGCCATCCGTGTTTTTGCAGAAAACCTCCGCCAACTCATACTGGCGCCGCCGCTGGGCCAGAAAAACGTGCTTGCCATTGACCCCGGCTTCCGAACAGGATGTAAAGTCGTCTGTCTTGATCGGCAGGGAAAGCTCCTTCATACGGATACGATCTTCCCGCACCAATCTGAAAAAGAGGCTGATGAGGCAGCGAAAACGGTCACGGAGCTATGCGACCGGTTTGAGGTTGAAGCCATTGCCGTTGGGAATGGAACCGCGGGAAGGGAAACAGAGACCTTTGTGAAAAGGCTCGGCCTTCCCAGGCACATTTCCGTCATGATGGTTAATGAGAGCGGGGCATCCGTCTATTCTGCATCCGATGTGGCGCGGGAGGAGTTTCCGGACCACGATGTCACCGTGAGGGGATCGGTCTCTATCGGAAGACGACTGATGGATCCTCTTGCAGAGCTCGTCAAGATCGATCCGAAGTCAATCGGAGTCGGCCAATATCAGCACGATGTCGACCAGCCTGCGCTGAAGAGGGGCCTTGATGATGTGGTGATGAGCTGCGTGAACGCCGTTGGAGTGGAGGTAAATACGGCGAGCAAAGAACTCCTCACTTATGTTTCTGGATTGGGGCCACAACTTGCCAAAGCGATGATTAAATATCGTAATGAACATGGGCCCTTCGGCTCAAGGGAAGAATTGAAAAAGGTTCCTCGCCTGGGTCCAAAGGCATTCGAACAGGCCGCCGGGTTTCTCAGGATAAGGGGTGCAAAAAACCCGTTGGACGGAAGCGCTGTCCACCCTGAGAGCTATTTCATTGTTGAGGCCATGGCACGGGACCTGAGTTGCTCGGTAAGCGACCTGATCAAGGATGAGGATCTTCGGAAAAAGATTGACTTAAAGAATTATCTAACCGAGTCAGTGGGCCTGCCGACACTCAATGATATTTTGAATGAGCTTGCCAAGCCCGGACGCGATCCCAGAGAGTCCTTTGAGACCTTTGCCTTTACCGAAGGGGTTGACAAGATGGAGGACCTTAAACCGGGGATGAGGCTTCCGGGGATTGTCACAAACATCACGGCTTTCGGCGCGTTTGTCGATATCGGCGTTCATCAAGACGGCCTGATTCATGTGAGCGAGCTTTCTAACCGCTTTGTTAAGAATCCAAGCGAGGTGGTGAAGGTCCATCAGAGGGTGATGGTGACGGTGCTCAATGTGGAGATTGAGCGAAAGCGGATTTCCCTTTCGATGCGAAGCGGTCCTTCGCAGACTGTTCAAACGCATGAAGCAAGTGCGGGTGTGACAAGAGAAAAAAAGGGGGAAAGAAGAGAACCCGTTCGTAAGGGAATGGCTCAGAAACAGCTTTTCAATAACCCCTTTGCAGATGCGTTAAAAGACCGTTAGCATCTCGATTGAACCCTGTTGGAAGGGAAGACACCTTGGGGCTTTCTGGTTTTATTCAGACTTCTTCATCGATCCGGTTGACAATCAGATGAATCTATGTATAACCTGAAAAGTGTCAACCCTTAGGAACGAATCCCAATTTCTTGAAAGGAGTAATGCCTCACTGAAGCGTGGGGAAGGGAGAGTGAGGCATTCCTAAAAGGACGAAAGCGATGAACCTGATTGAAGAGATAAAAGAAACGTTGAACATGGAAGTTAGACCGAACTCACAGGGGTCCGAATATCTGGAGGCGGTCATTAACCAGAAGGACCTTGAATCGCTTCTTTCTTTATTGACAAAAGATTTAGGCCCGGCAGCCAAGGAATCCGGGAAAGAAGCAAACCTGCCCGAAGATATACAGAAAATGGTTGATATTTTGGGTGGTTTGAGAAAGGAGCAAACTTTTTTCTACAGGCAAGATGGTAATAAGGTGATCTACGCGGCTCTTTGGCCCTGGGAGTCCAATCCCGACAAGATCACGTTAAAGTGCGGCGTAAGTTAACCGGGGGATGGGGCACAAGATAGAAGAGTATGCTTAAGAAAAAACATTCGACCAGCAAACATCTGCCAAGAGGGTTAGAAATACTCTACGAAGATAGAGATATCTTGGCGGTAGATAAGCCTGCGGGGCTATTGACGGTGGGGACGGAGACTAATAAATTCAAGACGGCTTACTGCATTCTAACCGATTATGTACGCAAAGGCTGTCTAAAGTCGCGAAACCGAATTTTCATTGTTCATAGGCTGGACCAGTGGACATCCGGCGTGCTGATATTCGCAAAAAGGGAAGAAGTTAAGTACCATTTGCAAACTCAGTGGAAAGACACGGAAAAGAAATATATTGCAGTGGTTTATGGTCAGTTAGTCCCAAAAGAGGGAAGGATTACCTCATACCTGTCTGAGAACAAGGCTTATGTCGTCTATTCCACAACGGATGTCACAAAAGGCAAACTGGCGCATACTGCTTATAAGGTGCTTAAAGAGACCAAGCAGTTTAGTCTGCTGGAGATTAATCTTTTGACCGGCAGGAAGAATCAGATACGTGTCCATATGGCTGATAAAGGTCATCCGATCGTAGGCGATCGCAAATATGGTAAAATCAAGGATGGGTACAGGCGTTTAGCGCTTCATTCCAAATCGATTTCCTTCAAACACCCCACCAGCGGCGAGCAGATGACTTTTGAAACCCAAGTGCCAGATTATTTTAATAAGCTGATAGTAAACCGGGAGTCAGGTCTTGCAAACATGCATTTAATACAAACGCATTAAATATTTTGTAGGGCAACCCTTTAGGGTTGCTTAAAGCAAGGCTTAAGCCTTGCCCTACAAGTTAAATTATTTATAAAAAATACCTGTTGAATACCGCCCAGCTCTGCTGGGGTGATGAAAACAGGTTCGCGAAGCGATAAAACATGCTATAAGTACTGCATGAACTCGGTAAAAAGAACAAGCCATGCAGTCTACGATTTGAAATATCATCTGGTATGGGTTCCCAAATACCGTAAGATGATTTTGCAGGGGAGTTTGGCCAAAAGGATCAGAGAAGTTTTTACGGAGATAGCCGAGAAGTATGAGTTTGATATAGATACGATGGAAGTGAAAGAGGATCATGTTCATTTGTTTTTGTCAGCGCCTCCGCGATATTCTCCGGCTGGGGTAGTACAAATCATAAAGAGTATATCAGCTAAAGTGGTGTTTAAGGAATTTCCTGAGATAAAGAAACAGCTTTGGGGAGGAGAGTTTTGGAGCGATGGGTATTTTGTTCGGTCTGTTGGAGACAAAGTAACCTCAGAAGTCATACGTCGATACATAAAGTATCAGCACCAAGAGCAGTTGAGTTTTGATTTTTAATGCCCCGCAGCTCTGCTGCGGGGTTCTTTACTGCGCTTGCATTAGTATAGAGAGCAGTTGTCATCCATGAAAAAGTTGGCCCTGTCGAGTGAGGCCGAAAAGGAGAAACATATGAATGAGCCGGTGATTCTGGAGATATTCTCCGATTATGTTTGACCCTGGTGTTATTTCAGTACCGTGCGTATTGAGCAATTGCGAAAGAATTATGACATCGAAGTTCGTTGGGCGGCTTTTCCTCTTCATCCCGAGACGCCTGTGGAGGGACTCACTCTTGAAGAACTTTTTGCCGGACAACTCAAAGACATTAAGAAGATCATGACCCGGTTGAAGCAAGTGGCGGGTGAATTAGGTTTGCCTATGGGTGAGCGAAAAAAGACTTACAATAGCCGTCTTGCTCAGGAATTGGCAAAGTGGGCAGAATCGAAGGGAAGGGGAGACGAATTCCACGAAGCTGTCTTTCGAGGCTATTTTGTGGAGGGTAAGAATATAGGCAAGGTTAACGAAATAGTCGATTTGGCAAAATCGATAGGCCTTTCAGACAAGGAGGCACGATCTGTTCTTGAATTGAGAACCTTTAAGGAGGCAGTGGATTCCGACTGGTCTCGTTCACGCGCCCTTGGAATCACAGGAGTCCCGACCTTTTGGGTCGATTGCCATTCGGCCGTTGGATTCCAACCTTACGAAGATCTGGAACAATTCCTAATAAACCTCGGCGCTAAAAAACGTAATCATTGAAAGGAATTTATCAGCTTGCCCTTCGCCAGTCTCCCTCCTTCGCCAGGGCTTCGGAGGACGGGCAGGGCGAGCGGGGATGTGTTGAAATCATGTAATTTTTCCAGTCATGCTGATTCCCTCCTTATCCTTAGCTCCGGACATTCGGGAAAAACCGAATGCCCTGAGGCTCTCGAAGGGTGACCCGTTCGCTCAGGAAGGGAAGAAGTTGCATTTGAACCTACTTCTTCGTTTATTTTGGAAAAAGAGGCTGCTGAATTCAGGGGGATAAAACTACGTGAATTTTATTTCCATTCGTTTTCAACCGTTTTTAAAGTTTCTTATTTTTATACCGGTTCTCCTGTTATTGACGGGTAAGCCTGTTTCTGCTGAAAATCATTTCCGGGTCGAATCTATTCCGAGAGGGGTCAAGCAGGGGGAAGTATGCCTCATCAGCATATTCGGACCGCCATCACTTAAGTCCATCTACGTGGAGTTTCAAGGAGCAAAATTTCCCTTAGCCTTCAGCGAGCAGAATGGCACCTACGAGGGCCTCATTGGGATTGATATGGACACTCGACCTGCCACATATGAGATGAAGATTGTTACGACAGATAGAGGGAGCGGTATTCATTTGAGTAACTTTTCATTGAAGGTGGAGGAGGTCGACTTCGGGATCCAGAAACTTTCGCTCCCATCCGCCATGGTGGATTTGGATAGGAAAACTTTGGAACGAGTCAATAAAGAGGCAGGACAGCTAAAATCCTTGTTTCGGGTCTTTCGGGATGAAAGACTATGGGCAGGTGCTTTTATACGCCCGGTAGAGGGGGAACGTTCTACGGCATTTGGATTGAGGCGTATTATTAATGGGAAACGTCAAACCCCCCATACAGGCGTTGATTTTCGGGCAGTGGAGGGAACCCCCGTATGGGCCTGTAATAGCGGTATGGTTGTCCTGGTTGGGGAACTCTTCTTCTCTGGAAAATCGGTCATTCTCGATCATGGATGGGGTTTCTACTCGATGTATTTCCATCTTTCAGAAGCACTGGTCAAGGAGGAGGATAGAGTCGACAAGGGAGCCATACTGGGTCGGGTCGGATCCACCGGAAGATCCACAGGACCTCACCTTCATTGGGGAATTAGAATGAATGGGGCACGGGTTGATCCGATTTCCCTTCTAAATATAAAGAGTCAGATTCCGGGTTCAGGCTTGACAAAATGAGAGATGGAGCCGCATGACCATCGGATCCAGAAACACGTCGCTATCAAAAGTTGAGGAGGTGTAGGATGAAGCATCTCTTGACAGGGTTCATCTTTTTTTTGGCCGTCTTTCTTTTCCATCAAACTGCCGAAGCGATTGAACTCGGCGAAGTTCCTCCCAGAGTAGAGTTAAGAGAAAAACTGGGAGGACGGTTGGATGGAACACCCTGGAGCAGTGAAGAGTTACAGGGGAAGGTCCATGTCGTTTTTTACGTCGATCCTGATGAAAAAGATACGAACAATGAGGCCAGCGATGCTCTGAATCGGGAGAAATTTCCCGGCGACAAATTTCAATCGGTTGGGGTCATTAACATGGCAGCCACGTGGATGCCCAATTTTGCTATTTCTTCATCCATTAAAGATAAACAGAAGCATTATCCCAAAACCACTTATGTGCGGGATTATAAAAAAACGCTGGTGAATGCCTGGAAGATTGCCGACGACAGCAGTAATATTCTCGCCTTTGATAAAAACGGAAAATTGATCTTCAGAAAAGACGGCAAGCTCACCGCGGAAGAGATCCAGGCGCTCATCAAGGTCATTCGTGATTATCTATAGCCTTGATTGTTTTCCAGAATGTAGTGACGTCCGTCACTGGTAAGCATAAAAGGGGTGATTTTGTGGAAGACCGTCAGGTTCGGATTGGCCTTCAGATTTATCTCTCTCTGGTGGTTATCATTATCTTTTTGTTTACCGGGAATGGGAAGGGGCGGGTTTCACGTCCACGGTATTGTCGTAGAAGGTGGATCCCTGGGCCTGGTCTGTTAATCGCTGGGAGGTGAGGGCATTGACGGAACGGGGGCCAGGAGAATGTTCAAGCCACCAGATCCCTTCTGCCACCACCACACCCTGAGGAACCTCATCGGTAACCCGTAGAACAAAAGAGACCTCACCCAACGAATTGAAGGCAATCACAGGCTCTCCCTCCATTAGGCCTCTTGCTTCCGCATCAGCAGGGTTCATCTTAAGGAGCACGCCTCGCTCTTTTTTCCTGAGGTCGCCCCGTTCTCGAAAAGAGGAGTTTAATGCGTAAAAGCTTGGGGCTGCCATCAAATAGAAGGGCTCATTGCCGCCATAAGGGGGTATGTAGAGAGGAAGGGGATGAGGCTGCTTTGGGTTGAGAATTTCGACTTTTCCGGAAGGAGTTCTGAATCTGGTCCGTGCATCCGATGGAATAGGGATTTCGACCGCCTTTCCGGCTGTAAAAGCTTTCTGGTCAATACCGTTTCTCATTGGAGCGGGAAGGGAAAGAAGATGGTCGATGAGTTCATCTGCAGTTTGGCGGAAGAAAGGTTCGTCGAATCCCATCGCCTCTGCAAGAAGGCTGAAGACTTCCCAGTTCGGTTTGCTCTCTCCGACAGGAGGGATGACCGCTTTTGCGCGCTGGATGCAGTATGTGCCGTAGGACCGATAAAGGTCACTCTGCTCCAGAGAAGAGGTGGCAGGGATCACAATGTCCGCATAACGGGCCGTATCCGTGAGAAACCTCTCGTGAACCACCGTGAAGAGATCGTCTCTTGCGAGGCCCTTTAACACCTGATTCTGATCCGGAGCAACTGCTGCAGGGTTGGAGCTATAGACATAGAGGCTTTGAATGGAAGGGTCCTTGATCTCATTTAGGGCCCAACCGATCCGGTTCATGTTAATAATGCGGGTCTTCCCCTTCATGAAGTCTTCCCGAAAGACCTGATCCATAGCAAAGGCTTCTGCTGTACTGGTGCCTGTTAAACATCCAGCCCCCTTTATTCCGTAGGCTCCAACAAGAGCAGGCAGGCAGACAATCGTGCGAATGGTCATCGCACCGTTTCCATACCGGGATAGACCGCTCCCCAGACGGATGAAGGGTTTTTTTGCCCTGCCATAGGTTTTAGCCATGGATCCGAGAGTCTCTGTAGAGAGACCTGTCAAAGCGCTTACTTTTTCGGGCGGGAAGTCCGGAAGGATTTTCTCATTCAATTCTTTGAAGCCCTGGACATTCGAGGCTAAGAAATCATTGTCGATGAGGTCATTTTTGACCAGAAGATGCATCAAGCCCAGGGCGAGTGCGCCATCACTCCCCGGCCGGACGATATAGGTTTGATCCACCACAGAAGAGGTAAGGGTCTTATAGGTGTCGATCAGCCAGACCGGCGCGCCTTTTTTTCGTGCTATTTTCACGCCGTGAAGAAAGTGAATATTGGTTGCAACGGCATTGATCCCCCATAAGATGACCAGATCGCTCTCTGCAACCTCATCAGGATGAGGAGCAGGAGTCTCTCCCATGACCGCTTTCCAGCCTGCTTCCTTGGCAGGGGAACAGATGGTGCGTTCGAGGCGGGAGGCCCCCAGACGATAGAAGAAGGGATGTCCTGCGTTTCTCTGAATTAACCCCATGGTTCCAGCATAGGAATAGGGCAGGATGGCTTCTGTTCCGAATTGTTTTGTGATAGCATTCCAGCGGTCAACAATCCGGCGGATGGCTTCTTCCCAGGAGATGGGTTGAAATTGTCCTGAACCTTTTTCTCCTGCACGGATGAGGGGCTGGGTAAGGCGGAGGGGGGAGTGGACGGTGTTCTGATAGCGATTCATTTTAGGGCAGAGGGTGGACCTTGTAAAAGGATGCTCAGGATCGCCCGAAACTTTGATTGCCCTTCCATCAGACACCTCCACGAGAAGGCCACACGCATCCGGGCAATCATAAGGACAGACCGATCGCTTGATCTTAAGGGTCAACATGGATTATTCCTGAACAAGCTCATTCGGTTATCAGGACATCAGGTTATCAGGTTGTAGATATCAGGACATCAGGGTATCAGGTTTAAAAATCCCTTTTTTTGTTTTCCTGATATTCTAGTATTCTGGTCTCCTGCCCCCTGATTTCCTGGTAACCTGATTCCCTATTAACGAACATTCTAACTTTATTGCTTCGAATTTATTATTCTCACAAAGGCACATAACCTTGCCATTGGGGAGTAGGATGTCTCTATAACCTAACCAGGTTTGCGGCATAGGTCAGGCCTGCTCCGAAGCCTACCAAGATGACGAGGTCTCCTTTTCTGAGCTTTCCCGTACGGAGGGATATATCCAGCGCAAGCGGGATGGAAGCGCAGGAGTTATTCCCGTACTGTTCAATCGTCATAATCATTTTATTCTTTGCTTCACCCTCGGGAAGCTCCAGACGCGATTCGAGTTCCTCGGCAGCGGCCATGATAATCCGGGCATTGGCCTGATGAGGGACGATTTTGGTCACCTGTTCAAAGAGAGCGCGGAGTTCGTTTTTCCCGGCTGCTCCGGAAGGGTCGAGGACACGAAAACAGCTTTCAACCATCACCCTTTTGGCAAAGGTGTAAACCTTTCTTCCCTCCATCCAGATATATCCATTTCCAGCGCCGTCCTTTTTGGAAAGAATGAGTAGGTTGCGGGCTTTGGCATTTCCCCCGAGATGAGAACGAATGATTCCTTCGCTCGTGGATTGCCTCAGGATGAGAGCGCCAGCGCCATCTCCGAAGAGAACGCACGTGTTTCGGTCCTGATAGTCGGTGATGGCTGAAAGTTTGTCCGTTCCGATTACCGCCACCGTCCTGTATTGTCCGGACTTAATGGACATCTCTGCGACCGAAAGAGCATAATTGAATCCGGTGCATCCCGCCTGAACATCGAGGAAAGGCAGATCTTTACGAAGACCCAGCAGATTTGCAATATAGCCTGATGCGGAGGGCCATACCGGTTCGGTGGTGTTGGTGCCCACGACCAGAAATTCAATCTCTTCACGTCGGATTCCTGAATTTTCGATGGCCCGTTCGAGCGCTATCACGGCCATGGTCACATTGGTCTCTTCCTCGCCGGCAATCCTCCGCTCCCTGATGCCCGTTCTTTCCACGATCCATTTGTCACTGGTATCCACCATCTCTCTTAGATGGTGGTTTGTAAGAATACGTTCAGGGACATATGACCCCGTACCCATGATGCTGACATGAACCATCAGAAGCTCCTGCAAGAATGGAAATGGAGAAATCCCAAAAGGGTAAGGTCTTGTAAAATGATTGGTGGCGGTGCAGGGATTTGAACCCCGGACACTGCGGATATGAGCCGCATGCTCTGACCGACTGAGCTACACCGCCAGTCAAAACAAAATTTTACTCAATCCTCGTCAATTGTCAATACCTTGAATAATTTGATTTGATTTTATCTCTATTCTTTTTGATAATAGGTGTAAATCCAAGAAGGTCGAGGAGAGATCATGCGAATTGCTTATTTTGACTGTTTTTCCGGGGCGAGCGGGGATATGATCCTGGGCGCCATGATCGATGCGGGGCTGAGTCCAGGAGGGTTGAGAGAGGAGCTGAAAAAGCTCCGGCTTCGAAATGTTTCTCTTAAGGTTAAGAAAGTCCTGAGGGGAGGAATTTCCGCCACTCAGGCGATTGTGGGAGGAAAGGATGAGAAGAGACACTCCCGGAGCCTGAAGGAGATTTTTCAGATCATTGACCGGAGCCGTTTGGAGGATGATCTAAAAGAGAAAAGCAGGGAGGTTTTTCGAAAGATTGCCTCCGTAGAGGCGAAGATTCACCGAAGACAAGCCGAGGAAATCCATTTTCATGAGATCGGGGGACTCGACTCTGTCATCGATATCGTCGGAGCGGTTTGGGGATTTCGGCAACTGGAGATTGATAAACTTTATGTATCGAAAATCAATGTTGGCGCGGGGTTTGTCAGATGTGAGCACGGCATCCTCCCTGTCCCAGCTCCAGCCACCCTTTCCCTGATGAAAGGGAAGCCCATCTATTCTTCCGGCGTGGAGGCCGAACTTCTAACCCCTACGGGCGCGGCGCTGTTGACCTCCTTGGGGTCTGAATTCGGCAAGATGCCCGGGATGAAGGTGGAGAAAATCGGTTACGGAGCGGGCAGAAGTGACCTTCCCCATCCGAACCTTCTCAGACTGATTATCGGAGAAGAAGAACCGATTGCCGGAAAAGAGAAGGTGATGGTCGTTGAAACGAACATCGACGATATGAACCCCCAGTTCTATGACTATGTGATGGAGAGGCTTCTCGGCATGGAAGTGCAGGAAGTCTTTCTTACGCCCATTCTGATGAAGAAGAACAGACCGGCAACCCTTCTCACGGTCATCTGCACCGGGGAGAAACTTTCCCCGGTCATTGATTTTCTGATCAAAGAGACGACCACGCTCGGTTTAAGATGGCGGGAGGAGGAGAGAAGTTGTGCAGAAAGAGAAATCCTCCCCCTACAAACAAGATACGGAAAGATTCGTTTCAAGCTGGCCCGGTGGGAGGGAAAGGGTGTCAACCTCTCTCCGGAATATGACGATTGTAAAAGACTGGCATTAAGCCATAGGGTCTCCATCAAAGAGGTTTTCGAGGAGGCAAAGAAAGCGGGGATGATATTTCGTGAAGGTCGATATAAAAATCAAAAGCCCAGCCGCAGGAAAAACCGGGACTCCACCTGATTCCTTGAAAATCAGGCCATCCAATATTATATTTAAAGTGAGGGAGGGAGCGAAGATGAAAAAAACATCCTATTTTTTAACACTGTTGGCGTTGGTCGTTCTGATGGTTCCGTCTCTGGTTTGGTCAGAGAGCAAGCGCAAAGGAAATCCCCCTGTGATTACAAACTCTTTCGCTGTGGAGAAAGGGTATTACGGATATGCCTGGAAGATCTATATTGAAGCAGAAGACCCAGACGGAGATATGTCAAGAATTGCGACCGTGGTTCATCAAACAGGGTATGGCCATTACCCAACCGATTGGATTATGCTGAAATCTCCCTATCGAAAACATTTGAAGGGATATGTCCAATGGAATACGTATAGCAGGAGGACGGCCTATCTGAGAGAATGGACAAATATCACTCTGACGATAACCATCTTTGATAAGGCGGGCCACGAGAGCAATGAAGTTGTTTTTCCTTTTGAATTCGTCTCAGGAGCCCCTCAAAAAATCAACCCCCCTGCTCCTTTTAATGAAGAGGGATTGCCGAAACTGGGTAACATCCACATCGATCTCTTCGAGCCTACCCTGATGGGGGCAGATGTACAGCGGGATCTATAAACCTCTTTTTTTAACAGATCCTCCGGAGATGCTTCCACTTTTCTATAGGCTCAAATTCCGAGGGCTTTTTGTTTTTTCTTGCTTTTCTCACTGCAGGATGGTAAACATTTTCCATATCCACAAATAATACACATAATCAAGGAGGGAAGCTATGAGACAGGCGATTTTTAAAAGAAGGGGCGTATATTTTTTGTTTGCACTTCTTCTCTTCAGTCTGGTTTATGCGGGATGTCGATCAACCGTCAGGGAGAGAAGAGAAGAACCGGCGAAAAGGGAAAGCGAGACTGTAAGTAAATATTACCATTTTGAGGATGTCCGTGTTCCGAGAGAATTAAATTATAAGCAGAGCAAATCTTTTGTCTATGAGACTCCCGGTTTTAAAACAGGGGTCCTGCTCTTCACCAAATGGAGACTCGATGTGGAGTCCCTGATCGATTTCTTCAACTATCATATGGAGAAGGACAACTGGAAATTAGTGAACAGTTTTAAGGGGAAGGAATCCATCCTCTTTTTTTCAAAACCCGACAAGACCTGCACGATCAAAATCAGCGATAATTGGTATAGCATGACAGAAATAGAGATCCGGGTTGGCCCTCTGGGAGAGAAGAAGTTGTGAGAATTTTCCATGCTGTTCGAACAAGTCAGAAGGACCATTGATCACTACCATCTGCTGGAGAGAGGCGACCGGGTGATCGTGGGTGTTTCAGCCGGGGTTGATTCAATGGTCCTCCTTCATATCTTAAGCGCTCTTCGTCAGGAATTTTCACTTTCGCTCATCATCGCTCACCTCAACCATGGCTTACGGCCCGTGGAATCGGAAAAAGAAGCCGAACTCGCTCAGAAGGAGTCTATCCGGCATGGCCTCCCTTTGGACTATGAACGGTTCAATGTGAAGGAGTTCAAGGAGTCAGGGGGCTTCTCGTTACAGGATGCGGCGCGAAGAGTCCGTTTCCGATTCTTTCATGATCTCCTCAAAAAATATGGCGGAGGTAAAATCGCCCTGGGACACAATGCCGATGATCAGGCAGAAACCATCCTTTTAAGACTGCTCAGAGGATCCGGCTTAAAAGGCCTTAAAGGGATGCTCCCCATCCGGCAGGGAAGAATCATCCGGCCCCTTCTTGAAGTCTGGAGAGAAGAGATTGAATGTTTTGCCCGCGAAAACTCCATTTCCTATCTAACCGACTCATCCAATTTGAAGGGTGACTATCTCCGAAACCGGCTTCGCCTTAAACTCATCCCACTCATCGAGCAGGATTATCAATCCGGTTTCCGGCGGGCAATCCTCAAAACCTCCGCCTTTCTCAGGGATGAGAATGACTTTATTGAAAAGGAGGCTGAGAAAGCCTATCGGGAAATCGCACATGAAGAGGGAGGAGAACTCGTTTTTAAATTCTCAGCGTATCAGTATTTCCATAAAGCCATCCAATGGAGGATTATTCAAAAGGCATTGGAAAGGATGGATGGCGGGGCGACGATGGACGAGGGCGAATGGTCGGATGTTAATTTGGTCTATAGAAAGCTCAAGCAGCCTCCGGCATGCTTTCTCTTAGAATTATCCCATGGGTTCTGCGTTGAGAAGCGATATGATAAGGTTCTGTTGAGGAAGGGAAGGATAAAAACAATCCCGCCTTTTGAAGTGGAACTCCGGATTCCCGGACGAACTTATATCAAAGAGATTGAAAAAGAAGTAGTGGTGGAGGAGAGAGATTGGGACAGGTCTAAACCGATTGATGAATCCCGGAATGTCGCTCTCCTCGATTATGAACGGATCCATCTTCCGTTGAGGATGAGGAATTTCATGCCCGGCGACCGGTTCCAGCCCATGGGAGCAGAAGGAACTCAGAAGTTGAAGGAATTTTTCATCGATCATAAAATCCCCAGATTTGAGAGGCCGGGCATCCCCCTTCTCATATCTGGGGAGGCGATCGCCTGGATTGTGGGATATCGGATCGATGAACGATTCAAGGTAACTTCAGAAACGAAAAGAATCTTAAGAGTAGAAATCATTTAAGGAATGAGCCCTTGATAACCCCCACCTCCTTATCGTTATCCTTCTCGTAAGAAGATTTTAAAAAGAATCTTTTTCAAAAAATTCCCGGCATCCTCTTGACAATGTGAGATTGGATAAGTTAGTAAAAATTAATTCCTATAGATAAAGTATGAATTTATAACCTATGAGAATTTCAACTAAAATTAGATATGGAGCTAGGGCGATGCTTGAGCTTGCCTCCCGTTACGGGGAAGGGCCGGTTGATTTAAAAGAGATCGCAAAAAAAGAAGATATCTCTTTGAAGTATCTCGAGCAGGTGATCATTCCGCTCAGGACAGCCGGTCTTGTGAAATCGATCCGTGGCTCAAAGGGAGGATATTCTTTGGCCAGACCACCCTCGGAGATCTGTCTCAATGATCTGGTGGAAGTTCTGGATGGCCCCATTGATTTGATCGAATGCTTGAAAGATCCGAAAGGCTGCAGTAAAGCCCCTTTTTGTGTGACCCGGGATATCTGGAAGGAAGCTTCTGATGCGATCAATAAGATATTCCGTTCCGTCACCTTTGAGGAGATGGTGAATCGAAAGAGGGAGAAAGAGGGGAAAGCCTCAGCGATGTACCAGATATAGATTCTAAGTTCGAAGCTCGAATTGGATCCTGATAGGGAATCGGGTGACCAGGAAATCAGGTAGCAGGGTACCAGGATATTAGAATATCAGGAAAAAAGAAGATAAGATTTCTTGGAGTGACGTTATGACTAAGATAGCAAAATCCATTTGCGAATTGGTGGGTCGCACCCCTCTGTTGAGATTGAACCGGATGGCTGAAGGATGCCAGGGAGAAGTGGTTGCTAAACTGGAGTCGTTCAATCCATGCGGCAGCATCAAGGACCGTATCGGTGTGTCGATGATTGATGCGGCAGAGAGAGCCGGACTCATCCGGAAGGATACGATCATTTTAGAGCCCACCAGCGGGAATACGGGCATTGCTCTTGCCTTTGTCTGCGCCTCAAGAGGATATCCATTGGTTTTGACGATGCCAGACTCGATGTCAGAAGAAAGGGTCCGTCTCCTCAAGATGTTCGGAGCTGAGGTCATCCTGACCTCCGGCAATGAGGGAATGACCGGAGCGGTGAAGAAGGCAGAGGAGATGGTGCGGACAGATCCCCGATATTTTATTCCCCAACAATTCAGGAATCCTGCTAATCCGGAGATCCATAAGAAGACCACCGCCCTTGAGATATGGGAAGATACGGATGGAAAGGTCGAGATTCTTGTGGCAGGCGTTGGAACAGGCGGCACCATCACCGGCATTTCGGAAGTCATTAAAAAGAAGAAACCGGAATTGAAAAGCATTGCAGTCGAGCCGGGAAACTCTCCAGTGCTTTCTGGAGGAAAGCCTGGACCACACAAGATACAGGGGATAGGGGCGGGTTTTATCCCGGAAGTCTTCCGGATGGATTTGGTTGATGAGGTCATCAGGGTATCGAATGAGAACGCAGTCCTATTCACCAAAAGATTGGCCCAGGAAGAAGGTTTGCTTGCCGGGATTTCATCCGGCGCCGCGGCCTGGGCGGCGATAGAGGTGGCGAAAAGGAAGGAAAACAGGGGAAAGATGATCGTTGTCATCCTTCCTGATACCGGCGAGCGGTATCTCAGCGCCGGTCTGTTGAATGAACTGAAATAAGTTATTAATACAGACGCATTAAATATTTTGTAGGGCAACCCTTTAGGGTTGCTTAAAGCAAGGCTTAAGCCTTGCCCTACAAGTTAAATTATTAATCGCGATTGCATTCGTTCGGAGTTCGTAGTTCGGAGTGAAACCCCAAAAGGCATCAATCTCCGAACTCCGAACTGAATTACTCCGAACTGACCGGAGGTAAGATATGTTATGGATCATGTGTCACCCCGTGAGGGGAACCTAAGAAAAAAACAATGAACGATGAACAATGAACAATAAACTTTGAATAACGGAGGGATTACAGATGGCGAAGACCATTGAAGAGATAAATGAGAAGATCAGGAGAGGAAAGGCGGTTGTTCTGACGGCTGAGGAGATCATCGATTACGCCGCTGAAAAGGGAGTCAAGAAGGCGGCGCAGGAAGTGGATGTTGTCACCACAGGGACATTCGGCCCGATGTGTTCCTCAGGGGCTTATTTCAACGTGGGGCATTCGAAACCGAGGATTAAACTGGGAGGGGGGAAGACCTACCTCAACGATATTCCGGTTTATACGGGTCTGGCCGCCGTTGATTTTTTCCTGGGAGCGACAGCCATGCCTGAAGATGACCCCAGAAATAAGATCTACCCGGGAAAGTTTTCTTACGGCGGGGCCCATGTCATTGAAGAGTTGGTCGCCGGAAAAGATGTCCGGCTCACTGCAACCGCTTATGGAACGGATTGTTATCCGAGAAAATCGCTGGAAACCTACATCTCTCTAAAAGAGATGAATGAGGCTGTGTTGTTCGATGTGAGGAATGCCTATCAGAATTATAACGTCGCTGTGAACCTCTCAGACCGGGTGATCTATACTTATATGGGAGTGCTCCAGCCTAAATTGGCAAATGCCAATTACTGCAATGCAGGCCAGCTAAGTCCTCTTCTCAATGACCCCTATTACAAAACGATCGGTATCGGCACCCGGATCTTTCTTGGGGGAGGGGTCGGATATGTCGTCGGAAGCGGCACGCAGCATAATCCCAATGTGGCAAGGACGGAAAAAGGGGTTCCCAAGATGACTTCGGGAACACTTTCCGTGAAAGGAGACCTCAAGATGATGAGCCCGAAATGGCTCAGAGGAACTTCTTACACTGGCTACGGCGTTACGCTCACCGTGGGGATCGGGGTTCCGATTCCGATCCTGGATGAAGAGATATTGAAATTTACGATGATTAAAGATGAGGAGATCTTGGCTCAGGTGGTGGATTACAGCGATGCCTATCCCCAATTCATCCCGGGAAGTTTGGGAGAGGTCAACTACAAACAACTGAAGAGCGGAAAGATAACCGTTCAGGGCAAGGACGTCCCCACTTCCGGGCTTTCCAGCTACGTTAAGGCCGGAGAGATTGCCCGGATCCTGAAAGAGTGGATCGAGGCAGGAAAGTTCTTCCTGACCCAGCCGGTCGAACTCCTCCCTTCGGTCGATTCAGGGATTGCCTTCAAGTCCTTAAAAGAGAGACCTATCAAAAAACATCATTGAAAATTGCAAATTGTAAATTTTCTCAGGAGTTCTCATTTTGAATTTTGCATTGCTGTATCACTTTAGCATTTTGAAAAAAAGAGTTTTACGAGTTAATTGACCAAAAGATTCATTATAAAATCCCCCTTAATCCCCCTTTTCCAAAGGGGGAAACCCTTATCGCCTCCCTTTGGCAAAGGGAGGTCGGGAGGGATTTTACAAAGATTTTCAAACCGCTAAAGTGTTACGAATTGTTAAATTTACACTTTGCATTGTTTTTTTAGAGAGGAGGTCGCCATGCAGAAGAAACGCGTTGTTTTTAATTATCCATCCCATCTTGTGGATCAACCTGTGATCTCAAAATTGGTGAAGGATTATGATCTTACGGTAAATATTTTAAGGGCACGAATTACCCCCAAGGAAGAAGGAAGGCTGGTTCTTGAAATGGAGGGGAAAAGGTCGGCTCTTGAGGCCGGGCTCAACTATATGAAAGAGATTGGAGTTGATGTCCAGCCATTAGCCCAGGATGTAAAATGGTACGAGGATCGTTGCACCCATTGTACGGCTTGCATTTCCGTCTGTCACCCGAAGGCATTGGATGTCGATCGGAAGACGATGGAGGTTTCCTTTAAACGTGATAAGTGTATTGCGTGTGAACTCTGTATTCCTGTCTGTCCCTATCAGGCCATGGAGATTTTGTTTTAAAAGTAAGGATAACCCCCCTTTACCCCCCTTTCGCAAAGGGGGGGATGGGGGGATTTGGTTTTGGGCATACAAAGCGAGGAGTTTTTTGAAGAAAAGAGTGGTGGTGGCGATGAGCGGCGGAGTCGATTCGAGCACGGCGGCCTGGCTTCTCAAGGAGAAGGGCTACGAAGTGATCGGGGCGACGATGTGCATCGGGACGCCGGACCGAAACGAAACAGGATCAAACCGGTGTTGCGGCTTTTCGGATATGGAGGATGCGAGGCGTGTTGCACTCCAACTGGGCATCCCCTTTTATGTCTTTCAGTTCAAAGAGGAGTTTGAAAGAGAGGTCATCGACTATTTCTGCGAGGAATACCAGAAGGGAAGAACCCCCAATCCCTGTATCCTCTGCAATGAAAAGTTGAAGTTCGGATCGTTTTTGAAGAGGGCGATGGACATGGGGGCCGATTATGTGGCCACGGGTCATTATGCACGGCTCGAAGTTGATGAGGAAAACGGCCAGTATCTTTTGAAAAAAGGGACCGATCGGAGAAAAGACCAGTCCTATGTCCTATTCTCCCTCCGGCAGGATCAACTCCGACATACCCTTTTCCCACTCGGAGAGCTTCAGAAGGAAGAAGTGAGAAAGATGGCATTTGAGACAGGCCTTCGCGTCCACGACAAACCTGAGAGCCAGGAGGTCTGTTTTATTTCCGAGGCCTCTTATCACTCTTTTTTGTCCGAGAGGCTAAAAGAGACGATCACAGCCGGTCCCATCCTTGACAGGGAGGGAAATGTCCTCGGAAGGCATAAGGGGATCCCGTTCTACACGATCGGACAGAGAAGAGGGCTCCGTCTTGCAAAGGGAAGGCCTCTCTATGTGATCGGAATAGACAGGGAGAAGAATGCCATCCTTGTGGGAGAGGAGGGGGAAGTCTACGGAAATAGTTTTATTGCTCATTCCCTCAACTGGATTCGACCTCAGGATACGGCCTTCCCAATTTCTTGCAAGGTGAAGATACGGTACAACCACCCGGGTGCAGAGGCCGTCCTCTCTTCTACAGGAGAGAATGCAGTGGAAGTGAATCTCAAGATTCCACAGAAGGCCATCACTCCCGGACAGGCCGCTGTGTTTTATGAAGGAGATACTGTCCTCGGAGGAGGGTGGATCAAAGAAGTAATCAATTAACAATGAACATTTGTCAATTAGCAATTAGCAATGGAAGATAGAACAAAAGAGGTTCGGAGTTCGGCCTCCGGCTCGGAGAGAGTGATGATCTCGGAGTTAAAGAACAAAATTGAAAAACTAAAAGAAATCTTCCAATCCATGGGGAAAGTGGTGGTGGCTTTTTCCGGGGGGGTGGATAGCACCTTTCTCCTGAAAATAGCCAGAGATACCCTTGGCGCAGAAAATGTCCTTGCGGTGACCGCACTCTCTCCTCTCTATCCCGAGAGGGAGTTGAGAGGAGCCAAGAAGATGGCTGAAGAGATGGGAGTGAAGCATCTCTTGATCGAGTCGAATGAGTTGGAAATCGAGGGGTTCTCAAAGAACCCGCCTGATCGTTGTTACTTCTGCAAAAGGGAGCTCTTCGGAGAGCTGAAAAAACTGGCTGACCGGGAGAGCGCCTCTCTTGTTGTGGAAGGCTCCACAATGGATGATGAGCAAGATTACAGGCCCGGCAAGAAAGCAGTCAGAGAACTTGGAATACGAAGCCCTCTTATTGAGGCATCCTTCACAAAAGCCGATGTGAGGGAAGCTTCGAAGACGCTAGGGCTTCCGACCTGGAATAAGCCGTCGTTCGCCTGCCTTGCCTCTCGCTTTCCCTACCGGGAGGAGATTACAGAAGACGGGTTGAGGATGGTCGATGAGGCAGAGGGGTTTTTGATCGGATTGGGGTTTAAACAGGTCCGGGTCCGTCACTATAAAGACCTTGCGAGGATCGAGATCTATAAGGAAGAGATCGAAAGGTTACTGGACGGCACAATCAGAGAGAAAGTGGTCGAACACCTGAAGAAGATCGGTTACCAGTACATCACCCTGGACCTTCAGGGATTCCGTTCGGGTTCAATGAATGAGGTTTTGTGATGAAGGCGATTGCCCTCCTCTCCGGAGGTCTTGACAGCACGCTTGCCGCCAGACTGGTTCTTGACCAGGGGATTGAGCTGGAGGCCCTCAATTTTATGACGGTCTTCTGCACCTGCACCAACCGGGGAGCGACCTGCCTGGCTTCTCAGAAGGCAGTGGAGACACTGGGCATTTCCCTTAAGGTCTTCAATGTCTCCGAAGAATATCTCAATGTCATAAGAAATCCGAAGCACGGATACGGAAGCAACATGAATCCCTGCATCGATTGCCGGATCTTCATGCTGAAGAAGGCAAAGGCTTATATGGAGGAATCGGGCGCTGCATTTGTTGTGACGGGTGAGGTTCTGGGGCAGAGGCCCATGTCTCAGAGAAGGGATGCGATGCGATTGATCGAGAAGGAGGCTGGACTGGAGGGGTTAATTCTACGCCCCCTCTCAGCTCAATTCCTTCCCATTACCCTTCCGGAGAAAGAAGGCTGGATTGATCGTGATAAACTGTTAAATATTCAGGGCCGGTCAAGAAAGCCGCAGATCAGGTTGGCCGAGCAGTTTAATATCCGCGACTATCCCTGTCCGGCAGGAGGGTGCCTTCTCACTGATCCGGGCTTTGCTTTAAGGTTGAAGGATCTGATGGCCCATAACCTTGATTTTTCATTGAACGATGCCCATCTTTTAAAAGTAGGGAGACATTTTCGCATATCCCCTCAGGTCAAACTGGTGGTCGGGAGGAATGAGGAGGATAATCAGAAGATCGAAACTTTTTCTCAGGCAGGAGATGTCCTCTTGAAGACAGTCGGCTATCCCGGCCCTGTTTCTCTTCTGAGGGGAGAAGCCGATGGAACGGAGATGGAGAGGGCGGCCTCCATTACAGCCCGCTACAGCAAGGCCAAGGGGATAGAGAAGGGAGAAGTCCAGTACCGGAAGGTGGGGAGAGAGGAAGAAAAGTCGATCTTTGTGTCTCCCCTTTCTGAAGCAGAGATTCAAAAAGGGATGATCTCTGAATAAAATTGTCTACGGATAGGGGGGAGAAAGAGGATCAAGATGAACGAGGTGTCAGGAATCCATAGCAATAGGCCATGTCCCAGCTGTGATGCAAGGAATGAGCAGCAGAATGTCTATTGTGTCCATTGCGGCCAGCCTCTGCCAATAGGAAGAAGAAGGGTTAAGGCTTGGATGGTCCTATCCGTATTGATCGGACTTACCCATATAGGTGTCGCAGGGTACTTCATCACCGGCGGCTTTAAATCGAAACCAGTGGGCAGAGTTAACGGAGAGGAGATCACCCGGAAAGAGTTTTCAAGCAGGCTCGATCGGGCCAAAAGGCTCTATGAGTTCCGTTTCGGAAAGGATTTCTTCAAGGGGGCGGCGGGGGATGAGAACTTAATCCGATTGAAGGCCCAGCTTCTCGAGGAGGTCGTCACGGAGAAACTCCTTCTTCAGGAAGCGAAGAACGGCGGCTATGCCAACGCTCCTGAAAAAGAGATCGAGGAGCAGATAGGGGCGATCAAGCAGAGGCATGGATTATCAGAAGCAGATTTCAAAAGCAAACTGGGAGTCGGACTTCTCGAGTTCAAGGAAGAGCTGAAAAAGGATTGGTTGATTTCGCAGTTCGTTGAAAAGGCTGTTCTGAAAGGCAGTCAGGACAACAGGGAACAGATCTTTCAGGAATGGCTTGCGGCAGTCAAAAGCAGGGGCAAGATCGAAACCTATGAGAAGTTCGATATCCCTCCTCCGATTCAGGCGGTCTGTTGTCCCGGTGGAGGATGCGCAGGAGGAGAACAAGTGAGAGCTCTCGATCCGAAGATCGAGAAGGAGGCTACCTTAAAGGCCCTGCAATATTACCAGGAGAAGACCAGGAGAAGCGGCGCCTCTGCGAGGGCGATCAACTTCGGATGCCACATCCAGGTTGATATCATCGAAGAAGGAAAAGTCGTGCTCTCTCTCACATATGAGCGGGGAGAGGTGAAAGAGATTTAAAAAAAGGAGGATCACTCTATGAAAGCATGTCCAAAATGTCGGGCAGAGAATGAGGAGACCAACCGGTTCTGTAAGAAGTGCGGGATCGATCTTTCGGGTTCTTCGTTCCAAGATAAAAAGGAGAAGGTATTGGGAGGGAAGAAGGGGGGGCCTTCATGGTCGATCATCCTTTTAATCGTCGTCGCCATCGCTCTCGGAGGGGCTGCCTACTGGATTGTTCAGGGAAACAGTAATGCAAATCCTAAGGTTTCCACTCAACCGAAGGTGAGCGGGAAGGTCGATTACACCGGCCAGACGATCCGGATGGCCGATGTTCAGGCCAAGGTGGAGAATGGGAAGATTGTCATTCCTGTCCATGTGGTAAAAGAGAATAAGTTCGTTCGATTCGAATATGAGGGCAAGGGGCTTAACATACCTCTTTACGCTTATCTTACGATGGCGGGAAGGGTGGTCACGGGGATCAGCATGTGCGAACCATGCAAATCCACTCGCTTTCGCATTCAGGACCGGAAACTGGTCTGCAACGCCTGTGATACCGAATGGCATTTAGAGACGCATAAAGGAATCAAGGGCGGCTGTATGAATTACCCTCCGGAAATCATCCCCAGCGTTATAGAGAAGGATTCGATCGTCATCGATGAAAAGGTGGTTTTGAATTGGAAGCCGAGGGTTTGAAGATAAATGTCAAATTCCAAAGTTCAAAGTTCAAATGAAATCAAAATAACACAAATAACAAAGGGGAAATTTGTAGCTCAATTTTGGTGATATCCATGCGACTTAAGGACATCTCGATCAACAATCTTAAGAGGCGAAAAGGCAAAGTTTTCTTCCTGATTCTTGGGCTCACCATTGGCATTACGACGGTGATTTCTCTGATTTCCATTTCGCGGTTGATGAACGAGGATATTGCCAATAAACTGGACGAATTCGGAGCCAATATCCTCATCCTTCCCCGCTCGGACGATCTCTCCCTCTCCTATGGGGGAATGAGCATCGGAGGGGTGTCCCTGGATGCCCGCACACTGAATGATTCCGATGTTCCGAAGATCCGGGAGATTGAGGTACGGGAGAATATCAGCAGTGTTTCGCCAAAATTTGTCGGAGTGGTGGAGATCGAAGGGAAGAAGATTCCTCTGATGGGCGTTCAGTTTCAGGAGGAGGGGCGGCTGAAGAAGTGGTGGAAGATCCATGGAGCCCTTCCTAAAAATAGGGATGAGGCGCTTCTCGGAAATGAGGTGGCTGTAAGACTCTTTAAGAGCACGAACGACCACTTAACGATCAACGGAAGAAAAGTCAGAATTTCAGGGATCCTTGAAGAGACAGGCTCTCAGGACGACTTTCTCATCTACGCCGATCTGAGTTTTGTCCAGGAAGCTCTGAATAAACCAAAGGCGGTGAGCCTGATTGAAGTCTCCGCTTATTGCAACACCTGCCCGATCGAGGAGATCGTGGATCAGATTTCGAAGAAGTTGCCCCATGCCAAGGTGACCGCCATCAAACAGACGCTCGAGACCAAGATGGAGGCGCTGGATCATTTCAGGAAGTTCTCCATAGGGATATCGGCCATCGTTCTTCTCATCGGAGCGCTGATCGTCTTTACCAATATGATGGCCTCGGTCAATGAACGGAAGAGGGAGATCGGGATTTTCAGGGCGATCGGATTTAGAAAGTCCCATATCATGAGGATCATCTTTTTGGAGGCCTTGATTGTGGGATTGATCGCAGGAGTGACAGGATATCTCCTCGGTCTTGGGATCTCCCATTTTATCGGGCCGATGGTCCTTGGAATGAAGAGCGTGAGATGGGTGATCGACCCGTCTTTAGCCATCGGGGCAATCTTTCTTTCAACGCTGATCGGAGTTTTATCGAGCGTCTATCCGGCGCTTCATGCTTCGAAGATGGACCCCACAGAGGCATTGAGAGCGCTGTAAAAGGATGGAGGCTGGAGGAGCGTCCCCTTCCAGGGACTTGAGGCTGAAGGCAAAAGAGATTCTGCCTCAAACCCACCTGCCGGGAGGCAGGGGAGGTGATCCTCAAACCTCAAGTGAAACGATCCTCAAACGGTTTTATAATGAGCCTGATTGAGATTAAAACTCTTTTCAAAACCTATGAGAGCGGAGAAGAGAAGGTATGCGCTCTGGTCGATGTGGGCCTTCGTATCGGGAGGGGAGAATTTATCTCTGTGATGGGCCCCTCCGGTTCGGGGAAATCGACCCTCCTCACCATTCTCGGCGGGCTCAACCATCCCACGGCCGGTGAGGTCGTTGTCGATGATATTTCAATCTATCAACTTCCCCTGGAGAGGTTGGCCGATTTCAGAAGGGAGTATCTTGGGTTCATCTTTCAATCCTTCCAATTGATTCCTTACCTGACCGTGATTGAGAATGTGATGCTTCCGCTCTCCATTACGGAGAGATCGAATCGTGAACAGGGCAGGATGGCCGGAGAGATATTAGAGAGAACCGGTTTGAAGGGGAAGGAGAGGAGGCTTCCGGATCAACTCTCCGGAGGAGAACAGGAGCGGGTAGCGATTGCGAGGGCTCTGGTCAATGCGCCGCCCATTCTTCTTGCGGATGAGCCGACCGGAAACCTTGACACCCGGACCGGAAAAGAGATCATGGAGTTGTTCAAATCCCTGAACGCAGAGGGTCAGACGATCATCATGGTAACCCATAACCCGGAAAATGCCGTTTTTTCTTCGAGGACGATCTCTCTTCGAGATGGCCGGGTGGATGGAAATTAAGGATTTAAAATATGTATTCGATCAAACCTGAAATTCTCAATCTTTCCACATCTTCGGGACGATCCACATCCCATCGCTGAGGAAGTTCCCGCCAGTCCAATCTCGATTGGCGAAGCCGCTCCCTTGTCTCTTCTAAGACCAACCCCGTTCCCCAGGAAATTCCCTCAAAGAGCGCTGGTTCATATTGACGAAGGCCGATGAGAACATAACCCCCATCTTCAGCCGGAGCAATCACCACAGGGGCCTCCTGTTCCAATGCTTTTCTTGCTTCTTTTAAATCGTCTGAAGTGAGAGAAGGACAATCCGTGCCGATTAGAAGAGCCATCGGAACTCTTTTCAATATTTCATTAAAGGCGTGTGCCATCCGTCTGCCGAGATCGCCTTCTGTCTGTTGATGGAGCTCGATTCGAAACTTTTCAGCGCAGCGAAGAAAGAAGGGATGCTCTTTCGAGGGCGAACACCAGAGTTCAACAGAACCCGCTTTTGATCCAACGGCGATATTCAGTGTATGAAAAACAAGTTTTTGGTAAAGGGCTGTTGCGGATTCAACATCCATAGAGGAAAACAAACGGGTCTTTACCTCTCCCGGGATGGGCGCCTTTCCAAAGACAATAATGCGACAATTCGTTAAATTCGATGTCATTTGTGTTATTCGAGCGTTGGATAATAAAACTTTGCCAGCCGTTTCGGGTTAACTTTAAAAAAATAGGCCAGCCTCAGGAACCACATAAGAAGGATGGTGCGAAGGAGTCCCTTCTCTTCCCAGCGGCGGCTGGAGGTAAGAACGGGTTGGTAGAGACAGAGAGGTCGGCCGTATTTTTTTAAAATCTTGCACAAGGCAATGTCTTCCATCAAATCGATCTCCGGGAAACCACCGATCGCCTCAAAGAGGTCTCGTTTGACAAAGATAGCCTGATCTCCTGTGGCGATGCGCGAAAGCCTGGACCGCCAGTTCATCAGGATCTCAATGATGCGGAACAGGGGGAGCTTTCCTGAGAGTTTCACATCGAAACGGCCCCATCTGCTCCCCATACTCTTCATCCCTTCGATGATTAACCGGTCAGCTCTTGCGGGCAGGAAGGTGTCGCCATGTAGAAAGAGAAGGATTTCATGGCTCGCCGATTTCGCTCCGTCATTCATCTGGCGGCTCCGGCCCCGTGACTTCTGAATGATCTTGTCCGCGTAAGGCTTTGAGAGAGTGATGGTATTGTCATGGCTTCCGCCATCGACGACAATCACCTCATGGCCTGCCTCCCGAAGAGGCTGAAGGGCGATGAGGGTTTGCGCAATCGCCGATGCTTCATTCAAAACCGGAAGGATGATGGATATCTTCGTCATTTAAATCAGTCGGATAATCATTCGTCTAATCGTTTTATAGTTGACTATATGACGATGTGACTATCAGACGATTAGACTATTGAGTCATTGGACTACTCAAAACTCCTGTGCAACTGGATCCCTGGCCTGCGGTGCAGCCGTAACAGTGGTCTAGGAGCGGGATAGGGTTTCCCTTCAGATCAATCCCCTTCAATTCGGAGAGATGGACCCGCGACCTTCCTTCCAGCAGGAGGGGAAGGCCGAGCGCCTGATTGAAATCGCAATCATAGACATAACCCTGATAGTCCACGCTGATAAGCCTCCGGCACATCACGGATTCGAGATTCCCGTCCTGATGTGCCCCCTGGAGAAGATTCATATACCTTAAACGCTCACCCCTCGCCGTCAATAGTGTTTCAAAACGATGGATGGGCATATTGGTGATGGTATAGAGATGGTTGAAGACAATGCCATACCGCTCTCCCAGTTCTCTCCTGTAATCCTCTTCCAAGAGGGTTTGGAGAGGAGGGAGAAAAGAACCCAGTGGATTATAGACCAAATTGAGGGAAAGTCCCGAACCTTTTTGGCCATAACCCAGCTGATTGAGCTTTCTTAAGGCACTGATACTGGCCTCGAAAACGCCATTGCCCCGTTGATGGTCAACATTCTCTTTCAGGTAACAGGGCAGGGAGGCGATGATCTCCACCTTCTGATCGGCGAGAAATTCTTCCAATCCCTCCATTCCGGATTCCTCGAGGACGGTAAGATTACAGCGATCAATGACATGGATGCCCATCGCGCGGGCAGAACGGATGAGGTGTCTGAAGTGAGGGTTCAATTCCGGAGCACCACCGGTTAGATCGAGCTGACGGAGATTCGATGAGGCAAGGAAAGCAATCACCTGATCGATGGTGGAGCGATCCATCATCTCCATCCTTTCAGGACCGGCATTGACATGGCAGTGAATGCACCTCTGATTACACCGGTAGCCAAGGTTCGCCTGTAAAATTTCAAGACAGGTTCGTCTGATCACTGGGAAACCGATCATCTCAAATCTCCTTCTCTTTTTTGATCGATCGAAACTTTTTCACAAAGATGGGAATGAGAGCAAAAATGCCAAGCAGGATCAGAGCGCTCAGGGTTTTAAATGAAAGGAGTTGATCGGGTGACTCAATCCGGCCGAGGCATTGGCCGAGATTGGTAAAGACGAAAGCTCCCGGGATAATGCCGATGGCTGTGGCCAGCACATAGGTCTGGGCTTTGATGGGGGTGAAAGCCGTGGCCAGATTGATCAACCAGAACGGAAAGAGAGGAACGAGCCTTAAAAAGAGAAGGTAGTTGAAATCATTTCTGTGAAATTCTGACATCAGTTTCTTAGCCGTCGTCCCCATTCGCCGGGAGACAGCCTCGGCAAATACATAGCGTGCGGCAAGAAAGGCAAGGGTGGCGCCCAGGGTCGCTGAGAAGAGGATAATGGCTGTTCCAACCCACAAACCAAAAAGAAACCCTATCGTCAGGGACAGGATGGTTGCAACAGGAAGGCTTAAGGCTGTTGAGGCCGTATAAACGGCCATGGCTCCAAAGAGGATTGACGAATAATGATTGAGGGTATAGGCCATCAACCTGTCTCGGTTGGCCTTGAGCGTTGAGAGATTTAAGTGCTGGTCACCGCCTAAAAAGAAGAAGGCGGAAAACCCTCCGACAAAGATCAGGAGAATGAGTATCTTCTTCCACGAGATGGAAGGCCTGGATGGGTCTTGGGGAACTCGAGACATATGATTGAATATTAATTGGAGATGGTTACAAATTTCAAGCCATTCACATTCATTATAATCACCCCCGTTCCGCTAATGGAGGCCTATGGATATACCTTGCAGTTGCAAAAACGGCCACGGGTAAACCGCTCTTCAAGGCTTCTGACGGCGATTAAGTTGACATGTTAAGGGAAACGTTAGACCTCACCTAAGGTGAACTCCGGCAAGGACTTGGGATGTGTGTGCTTATTCGCTAAAAGGTTCGCCCCGAAGCCTTTACGAACGGTTCACCCATGTCCGTTTTGACTAAATGTTTTGCAATGTTAAGGTATACTCAGTCTATTTCATTGTCATTGACCATGACGCAATTCTTAAGGGAACCTCTAATAATTCCAAATTCGTCACTCCTGCGAAAGCAGGAGTCCAGTGATTTCATGAAGTTCTGGATTCCGGCTTTCGCCGGAATGACATTTTTAGAGGTTACCTTAAACCTCCAGTGACCCGCTTTAAATAGGTTCGCTCGTCAGGAGTTTTAAAAATAGCGGGCTCTCCGGTTTTTTTATGTATAATGCTATACCGATCACCCAGAGGCTCTCGAAGGGTGAAAGATTTTGAAATCTGTTCTGTATAATTCTTTCCAACTGGATGTAATTAAAGGTTTATGGGCTATTTAAAAAATTTCTAAAAAATATTTTGACAAATACGATAAAGAATTATATATTTAAACTAACATTTTTCAGGGGACAAAATGAGATTATCTACACAGAGTCGTTATGGAGTAAGGGCAATTTTTGATATTGCTTATCATTCCGAGGGGTTAGACACGCAGGTTAAAGACATTTCAAGACGTGAGGGAATCTCCCCGAGGTATATAGAACAAATATTTCAGAAGCTAAAAAAGGGAGGAATCATTGGCAGCAAGAGAGGTCCCTCAGGAGGTTACTTCTTAAATAAGAAACCTGAGGAAATTACCGTCGGAGAGATTGTCCGGATTACCGAAGGGGGTATCAACCCTGTGCTCTGCGTCAGTCCTGATGATTCAAGCAAACCCTGTGAGAAGTCAGGAGAGTGCGTTACGCAGGTCGTCTGGAATGAAGCAGGAAGTAAGCTCAGAGAATATTTTGATTCGATAACGATCAGGGATCTCTGCAAGATGGCCAAAGAGATGGGATTAAAGAAAGAGTTAGATAAAAGATTTATGTACTATATCTGAAAATTTTTTAATTTAATCTTGACATAATTTATAAACTATTGTATTATTCTTTGTAAAAAGAGGAAAAAATGCAAAAATTTTTGTTTTATCAATTAGTTAAGAATATGATAATGTAAAAGGGGATAAGGGCAGGTGTGCCTTAATCTCCTTATTTTTTAAAAATAAACTTGATAAAATTAATAAACATTAACTTTAAACTAATATACAAATAAAAGGTGAGAATATGAGCTATATAAAAGGTTTAAAATGCAGAGAATGTAAAAGAGAGTATGCAATCAAACCGGTTCATGTCTGTGAATTCTGCTTCGGTCCTCTTGAGGTCGTTTATGACTATGATGAAATCAAGAAGAACCTGACTCGTGCGGAAATTGAAGGAAGAGCAAAGACGATGTGGCGATACAGAGAGCTTCTTCCTCTTGACTCTGATCCGGCTGTGGGAAGGAATGTCGGATTTACTCCGCTCATAAAAGCAGACAGGCTGGCTGAAGTCTTAGGGGTGAAGGAACTCTACCTGAAGAATGATGCTGTCAATCATCCCACCCTCTCGTTTAAGGATAGGGTTGTCTCTGTTGCGGTTTCGAAAGCCAAAGAGTTTGGATTCGAGGTTATCTCCTGCGCTTCGACGGGAAATCTTGCCAACTCAGTGGCTGCCCTGGCTGCAGAGGGAGGTCTGGAGAGTTTCATCTTTGTCCCTCATGATCTGGAAAAAGGTAAAATACTCGGTACATTGATCTACGGGACGAATCTGATCGGGATCACTGGAAGCTATGATGAGGTCAACCGTCTCTGCAGTGAGATCGCGGAGAATTACAGATGGGCCTTTGTCAACATCAATCTCCGTCCCTTTTATGCGGAGGGGTCGAAGACCTTCGGATATGAGATTGCAGAACAGATGGGATGGAGGACGCCCCGGCATGTGGTTGTCCCGATGGCCGGAGGGTCCCTCATCACAAAGATATGGAAAGGGTTCAAAGAGCTGGAACTGATCGGCCTGCTTGATGGAGTCGATAGCAAAATCTATGGGGCTCAGGCATCAGGGTCGAATCCCATTGTGGCCGCTTTTAAAGAAGGGATCGACTGGATTAAGCCCCAACGGCCTAAAACCATTGCCAAGTCCCTGGCCATCGGAAATCCTGCGGATGGTTTTTATTCGCTGAAAACGATACGGGAGTCGGAAGGGTCGGCAGAGGATGTGTCGGATGAGGAGATCGTGGAAGCCATGAAACTCCTGGCCCGGACCGAAGGAATCTTCACAGAGACAGCCGGCGGAGTAACGGTCGGAGTGACGAAGAAGTTGATCGATCAAGGAATCATTCCAAGAGATGAATCCATTCTCATCTCAATCACAGGCAATGGCCTGAAGACTCAGGAAGCGATTCAGGATAGGGTTGGCCGGCCCCTGATTATTGAGGCGAAGTTCTCGGAGTTTGAGAAGATCGTAACTCCGAATCAGAGGAAGTATCGAGAATCAATCGTTCAGGCAACGATTTAAGATTGGAGGATGAAAAGATGAACATTCGAGTCAGAATACCGACGCCGCTTAAAAAGCTGGCCGGAGAACAGGATATCGTTTTAGCAAATGGGAATACGGTTGGAGAGGTGATCCAGTGGCTGACTGAAACCTATCCGGGGCTGAAGGAAAGGCTCAAGGATGAACAGGGAGAGGTGAGGCGATTCATCAATATCTATGTGAACGATGAAGATATCCGGTTTGTCCAAAACCTCGAAACCCCTGTAAAAAACGGGGATCAGATCTCAATTATTCCAGCCATTGCCGGAGGCTCATCGCTGAAGAGGAGGGTGACCCTTACCTTTCCTCCGGAGAAGGTCAAAGAACCGGTGATCTATAATATCGGCCACCGCTTTAAGATCGTCACCAACATTCGGAGCGCCAATGTGACGGAGAATGTAGGCTGGGTCACCCTGGAGATCGATGGAGAAGAGGGAGAGTACCTCAAAGCCATCGACTATTTAAAGGGGATCGGGGTAAAGGTGGAGCCGGTAGAGAAGGATGTGATTGTGTAAATTACGGGTTTTAGATTTCAGATTGGAAGACTGCAACCTCTCATCTGAAATGTCGATTTGGGAGAAAACATATGGGAGAAAGACTAAAGAAATTATTCTGGAAAGTGGCTGGGCCGCTTCTCCGAAGGGCTTTGAAAGAGAAACATAAGGATGTCTCTGAAATATCGATTCAGGAAGTAAACCGCCTTGTTAAAAGGGGAGAGAGCATGGTTCTTCTTGATGTCAGAGAGAAAGAAGAATTGGCTCTGGGTTATCTTAAGGGCTCTGTTTTCATTCCCCGGGCCAGCCTGCCGGAGAAAGCAGAGCCCCTGCTTCCCGATAAAGAGGCTCCCATTGTCGTCTACTGTGCGGCAGGAGTCCGGTCCATCCTCGCAGCCAAGACTTTGAGAGAGATGGGCTATCACCAGGTTTCTTCAATGAGAGAAGGGATTGAGGGGTGGAAAAAGGCAGGATATGAAGTGGCAAGCAATACAGGATTAACCTCTGAACAACTTACCCGATATAGCCGTCATATCCTTCTGCAGGAGGTTGGAGCTGAAGGGCAGGCCAAGCTCCTGAAAGCCAAAGTCCTTCTGGTTGGCGCAGGAGGCCTGGGCTGTCCTATAGGTCTCTATTTAGCGGCGGCAGGGGTGGGAACGCTGGGAATCATCGATGATGATCGTGTGGATCTGACCAATCTCCAGAGGCAGATCCTGCATCGCACCTCTGATGTCGGAAGGCTAAAGACCGAATCGGCAAAAGAGGCCATCGCAAGGATCAATCCAGACGTAAAGGTGGTTACCTATCAGGAGCGCCTTACCTCAGAAAATGCGATTAAGATATTTGAGGATTACGACATCATTGTGGACGGATCGGATAACTTTCCAACGAAATTCCTGGTCAATGATGCGGCCTTCTTTACTGGAAAGCCATTTGTCTTTGGGGGTGTATTTCAGTTTGAAGGACAGGCGAGCGTCTTTGCCCCAAAAGAGGGAGGCCCCTGTTTGCGGTGCCTCTTTCCCGAGCCCCCTC
>Ga0194126_10001173_pt1 | contig 44319 bp, 46 predicted proteins | sample TA2KigC150mmetaG_FD_148641 | JGI IMG/M metagenome (GOLD analysis project Ga0194126, IMG submission 148641) | Freshwater microbial communities from Lake Tanganyika, Tanzania - TA2015035 Kigoma Deep Cast 150m | ecosystem: Environmental > Aquatic > Freshwater > Lake | place: Tanzania: Lake... | reverse complement strand
GAGGCAGCAAGACCGAAATATCGTGGAATATGTGGTGGCGGCTATCCAAGCTCATCGGACCGGTCAACTTGCTCCGTCTCTATTGCCCTTGAAATTACAACTCGCAGATGTGGCCTGAACGATTACCAGGAGTTTCCACAAAGGCGTAGCCAGCCCGTAAGGATAACTTCTCACTTACTTTATATTCCCCCCCAAATTTTATCTGCCACGAATCTTCCCAGCGAAAATCCAGGGGGATATTGAAAAAGCGGGCTTGTGGAACCTGTCTTTTCAAATTCAGCATTGTCTGGTCGAAACTCGACCACCGAACCCACTCCACATCGGCCGCCAAAGTTAATTTGGCGGTTGGCCGGAAGGCTACGCCCCAGCTGAAGATCTCAGGGAAATGCACCACCATGGAGGCATCGGTTCGAAACACCCCGCCCCCGAAGGCTGGCTGCAAGGGAGGGGCAATCCTTTCAAAGGCCAGGGTTCCTTTCTGTTTGACTCTGATAGCGTCCCTATAGGCAAAACCAAAACTGACCTTTCCCCCTGGGAAAACAAGCAGGCCGAAATTATAGCCCCAACCCAAGCCGTCGCCCTTGAAGCTGAGCCTGCCATCCCCACCCCCCGGCAAAGGTTGGTCCACCATCTTCACCATGCGGTTGAACGCATACAGAATATCCACCCCAGCTGCCACCGCTACCTGGGGCAGAACCCGCCACACAACGGTAGGATTGGCGGAAACGGTTCCAATGGTGCCTTCTGTAGAAGCAAACCGGGGCAGACCGGGTTCGCTCCATTTTCGCCCGCCGATTCCGAAGGGCGAATACAGACCCAGACCCAGCACCAGAGAATTTGTCCCCAGGTCTGACGAGACATAGAAGTGAGGCGGGAGAAATACCTGGAAGCCGGTTCTTTCTCTACCACCTTCCGGGCTCTTAAACTCGCTGGAGAGAATGACGGCGGTTCCACCACCGTACAAGTTGGTTCCCTTCAAGTTGGCAAGGCCGGCGGGGTTGTGGAGTATGGCCGACGGGTCGTCCGCCACAGCCACAAAGGCGGTTCCCATACCCGCGGCTTTGGCTCCATGAATGGGGCCGCCGGCCGTGGAAGTGGTTGGGCCTATTACCACCAGGCTCAATAACGCTGCGATGCGAAATTCTCTCCGGATAGATAAGGACCATCGCCTTGCCTTCTGTCCGATTTTTTGCCGAGCTTCGGGTTTAGCAAAAGAAGAAATAGGGATGAGGAAATCATTGGGACGGGTGAATTCTGGGCTTACGGAACCTTGCTGCTTGCCAAGTTCGGGGCTTGCCCGGGATTTCCCCATTGTTGTTAGCCTTGGTTTGAGTTGATATTTATTTATTAGTTTCACAATATTATTGGATAGTCAAGGTATTTTTATAAAAACAATATGTTATTCGATTGTAGCGGGGAGGAGAATAGTGCACCATTGCGTTTTCTTCACAGAACCGGACCTGAGAACGGCAAGCAAGACGATTGAAGATTTTTCAGTGGCTAAGAAGGAGTAAGGGAAATAGCAGACCGCTTGCCACTGTCAAAACTTATCGAAATTCCTTAGAAATTTGTGATATTGTCTGTATATCTCGTATCCCCCCATTTAATTTCCGATTGGACACCACTCACTTCAACGCAAGATCTCCCTCCTGATACCCCGTTAAAAAAGCTTCATTTTACCAGGAGCAAAGTCTCTCAGAAAACCTGGGAGAGCTCTGCAAAATTCCCAGCCAGCTGGCGATGATCTACGAGATGTTTGACTGTCTCGGGCACGTTGCTTAGAGTCAGACCGGCGTTACTGGTTTGTACGTTTGTAATTCCGTGCAATTACTTGTACTTTGCCATGCCACGGGTTAAGCAAACTGTACCATGTAACTTTAACTACGTATTACACAAAAGGTTGTTACGAATAAAAGAGTTATGGTGGGTATAAAATACTGTATCGTCAGTGCATTACGGCGCAATCTGTAAGCAATACTATAAAACAACATGCGTAACTTATTAACCGTACTAAGTTTTAAAGGCGCTATTATATACGTTATTTCGAGTGCTTAGGCATACTGAGTGCATCCCCTATAAGTATCAATACATTATTACTTATGGAGGCTGCAATGAAAGACAAAGTCGACATCACCGGGATGACCTGGCAAGAAGTCGTGGCACTGGTAAACTGCTCCAAGACCACAGCCAAGAACGCCCTGAAGCGTGGCTATTACGTGGTGAATTACAAAAAACGGACCTGCGTCCCCGGGCCCATCGATGCGGAGGGCTGCTACAAAATGGCTTGGTTTACCTTTGAGCGCTTTTTTCGGCACCATTGCCCATGGAACATTGCCCCTGAAGATTGCGTGCAGGAGGCGGTCCTGCGGCTGGTGGAGCTTGGCGGCCATCCCCGGGCCGGTGAGCGCCGGTTCCAGTTTTACACATGCAAACATGCCATGCGGGCATACATCACGAAGTACGGCCGGTCAAATGACCTGGGAGACTGGCGCACAAACCGGCAACGGTACAATGATGAGCGCAATGCCGAGCAACGGGCGTCAGGATCCAGCAGCCCCGACACCTGGCGCCGGTCGAAGCAGGCGACCGAAAAAATAGTCCGGGCGATTTACGAGATGGGTGAGGGAGTGAACCAGGCTCAACTGAGACGGCATCTTGATATCAGTTCAGGAGGCGTCTCTAAGCGGGTGTCCATAGCGATTAAGGAAGGACTGATAGAAAACGGCGGCGGCATCACTGGCTGCAAGGGTCACGCTCTGAGGATTACGGCAAGGGGGCGGGCCATTATCGGCGCGATGCAGGAGGCGGCATAATCCACTACCGGGGGCCTTCGGGCCCCCTCTTCTTTAGGAGGCAAGGCGATGACCTCTTTGGCGGCTGAGAAAATTGGAACCCTCCCCGGGCTGCATTCCTGTTTCACCTGCGCCGACAACCTGGGCTGCAACCTGGAGCCCCGGTGCGAGTCCATGGCCGGCTGCCTTAAATGGCGGTGCCAGGTTTGCCGGGCCCCGTGGTGGGTAGTAGGATATGACCATGAACGCTGCAATGCCACGGGGATTCCCAACGGCGTGACTTACCATGACGACACTCACATGGCCCCGCTGCCGGATGCCTCCGGGCACCATTACGAGGGCGCCGGTTATTGCACCGTCCACAAGAGATGGCGGTGCGGGCTGTTGAGATAGGGATCTGGTGGTACGCTTTCATCAATCCCCGGAGATAGTCGGAGATAGGGGAATTGGCCCCCACAACCGATAATGGTGTTCTCTTTTTGGGGAACATTTGTGGTATGGTGGGAGTGTCCCAAACTTGGGAAGAAAGCTGGCAATCATGAATAAAGGTGGTTTTTCCTGGAAAAGGTTCCTGGGAATCTCCCAGGCCAAGGCGAGGCTCAGCCGGCAAATCGGCATCCCTTTGACCAGGTCGGGGCGGCAGCGCAAAATTGGGGCGGCCATGGGTTGCCTCATTCCCGTCCTGGCTCTGATCCTTATCGCAGGATTCCTGTTTTGGATCAAATAAGCCCAGATCTAACCGGCGTCCCAGGCAGACCCAGTTTGCCCACCAGGGTGTTGGTCCCGTGAGCCCGCCTCCTCAAAGATCGATCCCAATCCGATTTACAACCCGTCCCCCTGTTTTTCTCTTGATATAGTCCTTACACTTGCAATAACATATGCTATCTATGTGGTGCAGTTTCCCATGGCGGCCCACCGCCAGAAAGGCTTTGGACTATGAAAGAAAACCGAGACTACCCAGCCCTGGTAAAGGACGTGCGCCGGCAGCTGGCCCTGAGTCAAGAGGACTTGGCCCGGGCTTTGGGGGTCAGCTATGCCACGATTAACCGGTGGGAAAACGGGCAAGTTCGACCCTCAAAACTGGGCAAGGCCCAATTCGACGCCTTCTGCGCTGGCATGATTCAACAAGGAAAGCTGAACCTGTCCCAGGGCATTCCTGACTGAATCTGCCTGGCCTGAGGACAGACCCGCCCATGAACAACTTCAGCGATAAAGTCAGCTTCATCTGGTCGGTGGCCGACCTGCTGCGCGGGCCGTACCGGCCCAACCAATATAAAGATGTCATGCTCCCCCTGACCGTCCTGCGGCGGCTCGACTGTGTGCTGGAGCCCACCAAGGACAAAGTCCTCGCTGAACTCAAGCGCCGCCAGGGCGGCAAGATCAAGGACTTGGAACCGATCCTGTGCCGGGTCTCCGGTGTCCCCTTCTACAACACCAGCCGCTATACCTTTGAGAAACTCAAGGGCGATCCCAACCACATCGCCGCCAATCTCACCTACTACATCAAGGGCTTCTCCACCCGGGCCCGGGAAATTATTGACCACTTCGGCTTTGAGGAGCACATCGGCAAGCTGGACAAGGCCAACCGTCTTTACCTCATCGTCTTAAAATTCGCCGAGATCGACCTGCACCCCGACACGGTGACCAACATCGAGATGGGCTATATCTTCGAGGAACTCATCCGGCGGTTTAATGAGGCCTCGAATGAAGAGGCGGGCGACCACTTCACCCCCCGGGAAGTCATCCGTCTGATGGTGAACCTCCTTTTCCTGCCGGACACCGACGTGCTGACCACCAAGGGCATCGTCAAGACCCTCTACGATCCGGCCTGCGGCACGGGCGGGATGCTCTCGGTCTCTGAGGAGTACGTCCGCAAGCTCAACCCCGACGCCCGCTTAGAGGTTTTCGGCCAGGACTACAACGCCCAGGCCTATGCCATCTGCGGCTCGGATATGATGATCAAGGGCCAGGAGATCGAGCACATCGCTTTCGGCAATAGCTTCACCGACGACCATTTCCCCCGGTACAAGTTCGATTACATGCTGGCCAATCCGCCCTTCGGGGTGGAGTGGAAGCCCGAGGAGCAGTTCATCCGCCGCGAGCACGAGGAGCAGGGTTTTGGCGGCCGCTTTGGCGCCGGGCTGCCCCGCATTAACGACGGCTCGCTGATCTTCCTCCAGCACATGATCAGCAAGATGAAGGACCCCAGGGAGGGCGGGACGCGTCTGGCGATTGTCTTCAACGGCTCGCCGTTGTTCACGGGCGCGGCGGGCTCCGGCGAGAGCGAAATTCGGCGCTGGATCATCGAAAAGGACTGGCTGGAGGCCATCGTGGCGCTGCCGGATCAATTGTTTTACAACACCGGCATCTATACCTACCTGTGGATTGTCACCAACCGCAAGGTGCGGGGCCGGCGCGGCAAGATTCAGCTGGTGGACGGCACCAGCTTTTTCAAAAAGATGCGCAAAAGCCTGGGCAACAAGCGCAACGAGGTCTGCGAGGATCAGGGCGCGGAGATTACCCGTCTCTACGGGGCGCATCAGGATAACCGGTACGTCCGCATCTTCGACAACCAGGACTTCGGCTACCGGCGGCTCACCGTGGAACGCCCCTTGAAACTCAACTTCGCGGCGACCCCGGATCGTCTGGCGCGACTGGAACAGACTCCGGCCTTCGAGCGGCTCGCCATCAGTAAAAAACGGGTGGACTCCAAGGCAGCCCGGGCCGAAATCGCCGCGGGGCTGGAACTCCAGAAGGCCATACTCGCAGCCCTCGCTACCCTCGACCCTCAGGGGGTGCTCAAGAACCGGGAGGAGTTCACGGCACTGGTAAAGGCGGCCTTCCGGAAGGCCGGGGTTGTGGTCCCGGCCCCGCTGTTCAAGGCGATCCTGGCGGCGCTGTCCGAGCGGGATGAGACCGCGGACGTCTGCACCGCGGCCTCCGGCCACCCCGAGCCTGCCCCCGAGCTGCGGGATTACGAAAACGTGCCCCTCAAAGAGGACGTGATTGAGTATCTGCGGCGGGAGGTCCTGCCCCACGTGCCGGATGCCTGGGTGGACGAGTCCAAGACCAGGGTGGGCTACGAGATCAATTTCAACCGCCACTTTTATCAATACACCCCGCCCCGGCCCCTGGCGGAGATCGAGGCCGACCTCAAGAGCATCGAGCAGGACATCGCCGGGATGCTGGCGGAGGTGACGGCTTGAGAGGGAAGACGCAGAAGAAGAGATTTCTCGCCAAGACGCTAAGAACGCCAAGAGAAAAAACTTTGCGAGCTTTGCGCCTTGGCGAGAAACTTCTTTTTCACGCCAAGGCGCCAAGGACGCAAAGAAAAGATTAAAGATTATTAAATTATGAAGCATAATGGGTTCATGACGGTGCAACCTTCGGCACCTCACCACCGCCGGCTGCGCCCCTACCCGGCTTACAAGCCCTCCGGCGTCGAGTGGCTGGGGGAGGTGCCGGAGCATTGGGCGATCATGCGCTTGAAGAATCTATGTCGGCGCTCGGCGTTGTACGGAGCAAACGAACCAGCAACCTCATACGTTGACGGCGGGGTTCGTTTTCTTCGTACTACTGACATTACTGACCACGGAAATCTTCTCGAAGAAGGTGTGTACCTGGAGCGTGAAGTTGTACGAGATTACATCCTATCGAATGGTGACTTACTTATTTCGCGCAGCGGAACCATTGGCCGAGCTTTCCAATACGAGGCTGAGCGACACGGTCCTTGCGCGTATGCCGGATATCTGGTGCGATTCGTACCGGGATCATCTGTCATTCCACGCTTTCTATGGTACTTTACGAAATCGAATAGCTTTGAGCAGTGGCTTAGTCTCTCTGTGATTGCTTCAACGATCGGAAATGTTAATGGCCAGAAGTACGCAAATATGCACCTCATTCATCCGCCCCTTGATGAGCAACGTGCCATTGCCGACTTTCTGGACCGGGAGACGGGGCGGATCGACGCCCTGATGGAGAAGAAGCAGCGGCAGATTGAGTTATTGCAAGAAAAGCGCACCGCCCTCATCAGCCACGCCGTCACCAAGGGCCTGGGCCCCAAAATCAAGATGAAGGACTCCGGGGTGGAGTGGCTCGGCAAAATACCGATGCATTGGGAGGTTAAGAAGGTCAAATTCCTTGCAGAAATTCTTCGCGGGAAATTTTCTCACCGACCGCGTAATGATCCGCAACTATATGATGGGCCTTACCCATTTATCCAAACTGGTGATATTGTAAGGGCCAATAAATATATCAATGACTATCAGCAAACCTTGAACGAATTAGGTTTTGCCGTTAGCAAGGAATTTCCCAGGGGTACACTGGTCATGTCCATTGCCGCTAATATTGGTGACCTTGCAATTTTGGAATTTCCCGCATGCTTTCCTGACAGCATCGTTGGGTTTTTCCCAAAAACGCAGGTCGATCTTAATTACCTTTATTACAACCTCGAATCCATGAAGCAAGAACTCAAGATAACGGCTCCATTGAACACCCAACAAAACCTAAACATAGAACGCATCGGGCCTCTTAAAACCGTGTCTCCTCCGATTAATGAACAGCGCCAGATTGCGGTTTTCTTAGACCAGGAAACCGCAAAAATGGAAGACCTCATCGCCAAGATTCAGGAGAGCATCGACAAACTCAAAGAATACCGCACCGCCCTCATCTCGGCGGCGGTGACGGGCCGGATCGACGTCCGGGAGGAGGTTTCACGCCAAGGCGCAAAGTTCGCTAAGAAATAAATACCTTGGCGATCTTGGCGCCTTTGCGAGAAACAAGAGGTAACCACATGCACGAGAACGACCTTGCCAGAGAGATAGTGGACTCGGCCTTCAAGGTGCATACCAGTTTAGGCCCCGGCCTGTTGGAATCGGTGTATGAAGCGGCCCTCTTCCACGAATTGCGGAAGCGGGGACTGCCAGTGGAACGCCAGGCCCCCATCCCGGTAGTGTATGAAGAGGTGCGTTTGGAAGAAGGCTTCCGAGCCGACCTGGTGGTGGGCGGCAAAGTCATGGTAGAGTTGAAGTCGGTGGAGAAAGTGGCTCCGGTGCATAAAAAGCAGCTTTTGACCTATCTCAGGCTGGCGAATATGAAATTGGGACTGCTGATCAATTTTGGAGAGGCATTGATTAAGGATGGCATTACCAGGGTGGTGAACGGGTTATGATCTTGATGTCACGCAAAGGCGCCAAGGGCGCAAAGAAAAAATATGCTTGGCGTTCTTGGCGTCTTGGCGTGAGACCCGGGTCAGCCCTGGGCCTGCAATTCCTCCCGGATCACCTTACGGATGGTCTCTTCCAGGGTCTGATCCTGCTGCCGGATATAGGCCCGCAAGGCCTCATTCATCAGGGTCTGGTAGTTGCCGCCGCCCCGGGCGTTCACCTGCTCCCGGAACCAGTTCAGGAGATCGGTGTCGATCCGGATAGTTATGCGGGTCTTGCCGGGCGGCGCCGGGACCACCGGGCCGCGCTGGCCCTGGCTGAAATCATATTCCTTTCTCATAAACGCTGATCTCCTTCCGGGTGGCTTTTCTGGCCGAAATCAGGCGCAGATCATCACCCCGATACGTATAGGCCACGACGATGAGGCGCCCCAAGACATCCAGACCGATGGATAAAAACCGCTGCTCCCCCTGGGAGTCCGGGTCTTCAATGGTGATGGCGCCGGGGTCGTCAAAGACCCCCACGGCGTCGGCAAACTCCACGCCATGTTTCTTGAGGTTGGCGGTGGCCTTGGCCGGGTCCCATTGGTAATTCATGTGCATTTATTGTATGCACATGAGGTCTTCTTGTCAAGCCGTAAAACCGGGGAGACGCCCGGTTGTGTAAAGCAATTGATTATTTACTTGACACAAAGTATGTTGCGGCAAACTGACTTGATGCAAAAACCCAAGTTTAGGTAGCGCGATGTAACTGGCGGGCTTGCCGCTCTCTGCAAATAAAGACTTAATTGTTATAAAATTAATAGGTTATGTCTATTGACCTCATGTATTAATGGGGGGGGAAAGGAATTACTTCCCCCTCACCCTGACCCTCTCCCCCATCGGGGGAGAGGGGAAAAAGCTGCAACTGCTTTTGTGCTTTTCTTAATAAGTGCAGAGGGTCCACCCCATGCCGGGACAACACACCGAAAAGGCCTTTGAAACCGCGATCGAGTACCATCTGACCACCGCGGGCGGCTACGGGAAAGGAGAGCGTGAAACCTACGATCCCTTCCGGGGTTTATTCGCCCCAGAGGTCCTGGCCTTCATCAAAGAGACGCAGCCCCAAGAGTGGGAGTATCTGGCCAATCTTCAGAGAGGCAAAGCCGAGGAGACCCTGCTGGACGATCTCTGCCGGGCGCTGAATTCCTCCCAGGAAGGGTGTTTGTCCGTACTGCGTCATGGATTCAAGTGCTTCGGCCGGCTGTTCCGAGCCGCCTACTTCGCCCCGGCGAGCCACCTCAACCCGGACACGCAGAAGCTCTATGCCGCCAACCGCCTCACCGTAACCCGCCAGCTCCGCTACTCGGCTAAGCACGGCAATACTCTCGACGTGACCTTGGCTCTAAACGGCATCCCGGTGGCCACGGTGGAACTCAAGAACCCCATGACCGCCCAGACCTGGCGGCACGCCGTGACCCAGTACAAGCATGATCGCGACCCCACGGACCTGATCTTTCAGTTCAAGAAGCGCACCCTGGTCCATTTCGCCGTCGATACCGACGAGGTCTACATGGCCACACGCCTTTCGGGGCGTAGCACCTATTTCCTACCCTTCAACAAGGGCTGCGGAGGTGGCGCGGGCAACCCGGACAATCCCGGCGGCTACAAGACCGCCTACCTGTGGCAAGAGGTCCTGGAGCGGCATAGCTTTCTGGATATTCTGGCGCGGTTCATTCACCTGCAGGTCGAGGAGAGGAAGATAGGCGGCAAGAGGGTAAGGCGCGAGACGATGATCTTCCCGCGTTATCACCAGCTTGATTGCGTGCGCCAACTGGTGGCCGACGCCCGGGAGAGCGGCGCCGGAACCAACTACCTGGTCCAGCACTCGGCCGGCAGCGGCAAGTCGAACTCCATTGCCTGGCTGGCGCACCGCCTCGCCAGCCTCTACGATGATAAGGACGAAAAGGTTTATGATTCGATCATAGTGGTGACCGACCGGGTAGTCCTGGACCAGCAGCTGCAGAACACCATCTATCAGTTCGAGCATAAGCAGGGTGTGGTGCAAAAGATCGAAATCAACTCGACCCAACTGGCCGAGGCCCTCGGTTCCGGTGTGCCGGTCGTTATCACCACGCTCCAAAAGTTCCCCTTTGTGACGGAAAAGATTGGCGACCTGCCCATGCACCGGTATGCGGTCATTGTCGATGAGGCGCACAGCTCCCAGGGCGGCGAGAAGGCGACTGAGCTCAAGGGCGTGCTTGCCGGTGCGGCTATTAAGGAAGAGGCCAAGGCGAAAGCCGAGGAAGAAGGGTTGCCCGACTACGAGGAAGAAATCCTCAAGACCATGGCCAAGCGCGGTCATCAGCCCAACATCAGCTTTTTCGCCTTCACGGCCACGCCGAAATACAAGACGCTGGAGGTCTTCGGCCGGCCGGGGGCGGATGGCAAGCCGCAACCTTTCCATCTCTACAGCATGCGGCAGGCCATCGAGGAAGGTTTCATTCTTGACGTTCTCCTGAACTATACGACGTACAACACGTACTACCGGCTGATCAAATCCATCGAGGACGATCCCAAAGTGGACAAGCGCAAGGCCGGCCTGGCCCTGGCGCGCTTTATGAGCCTGCATCCGTACAACATCGCGCAGAAGACGGAAGTCATGGTAGAGCACTTTCGCCATTTCACCATGCACAAGATCGGCGGCAAGGCCAAGGCCATGGTGACAACCTCCAGCCGGCTCCACGCCGTCCGGTACAAACAGGCCTTCGATAAGTATATCGCCGAGAAAGGCTACAGGGGCATTAAGACCCTGGTGGCCTTCTCCGGCACGGTGGTGGATCCCGACGCGCCGGGCGTGGAATATACCGAAGTCGGCATGAACCAGGGTATCCGGGAAAAGGAGCTGCCCGAGCGGTTCGGGACGGAACAATACCAGGTGTTGCTCGTGGCCGAGAAGTACCAGACCGGCTTTGACCAGCCGCTGCTGCATACGATGTATGTGGATAAACGCCTGTCCGGCATCCAGGCGGTGCAAACGCTCTCGCGCCTTAACCGCACCCACTCCGGCAAAGAAGATACCTTCGTTCTGGACTTCGTGAATGAGCCGGAGGAGATTTTGGCGGCGTTTCAACCCTATTACGAGCAGACGCTCATCGGCGAGCGGGCCGACCCGAAGCAGCTTTATGAGCTACAGGCGAAGCTGGAAGCGCAGCAGGTCTATTACACGGCGGAGGTGGCAGAGTTTTGCCGGGTCTTCTACAAGCCTAAGCCCCACCAGACTACTGCCGACCATGCGCAAATGAATGCCTGCATTGACCCGGCAGTAAGCCGTTACCGTGAGCTTGAGGACGAGGACCGGGAGGAATTCCGCAAGACCCTGGTGGCCTACCGGAACCTTTACGCTTTCCTCTCACAGATCATCCCCTTCCAGGATTCGGACCTGGAGAAGTTGTATTCCTACATCCGTTTCTTGCTGACCAAGTTGCCCCGGGGCGACCGGGGGCCGGTCTATAACTTTGACGATGACGTGGCGCTCAAGTTCTACCGGCTGCAGAAAATCAGCGAGGGATCTATCAGCCTGGAGCCAGGCAAGCAGGAGCCGGTATCGGGACCGACAGCCGTGGGTACCGGGATTGCCCGAGGCGTGGAGATAGAGCTTTCCAAGCTGATCGACATCCTCAACGAGCGGTTTGGCACGGAATTCAAGCCTGGGGACCAGCTTTTCTTCGATTCGATCTGCGAGGATGCCGTGGCCGATACGAACCTGCGCCAGGCGGCGATCGCCAACACCATGGAAAACTTCGGTTACGTTTTCCGCAAGGCGCTGGAAGGGCTTTTCATCGACCGCATGGAGCAAAATGAGGAGATCACGGCCAAATTTATGAACGAAAAGGATTTCCAGGATGCGGTTACTAAACACCTCCTGGAGCAGGTCTATAGCCAAATTAGAGACGCAGATGCACAGGATTCTCGGCCGTAGGTTGTGAATCGAAAGACAATTGGGGACTGATGGCCATGCAAAAGGGATACACCCCTTTATCCTTTACAGGGGCGGGGCGGATTGCGAATTCCTATCCGTGGCGAAGGAGGCTTTCATGGAGGTAACGGTAAGGCAAAAAGAGAATGGCAAGGGCAAGCCTTGGTGGGTTTTCATTAAGGTACAGGGAGGCTGACTATGGCTAACATCAAGAAGAAGGTCAACAAGGGAGGCACGGTCTGGCGGGTTGATTATTACGACCCGGACGGCCGGCGAATCCGCAAGGATTTCCCCCTCAAAAAGGATGCTGAGGCATACCTGGGCAAAGTCATGGCGGCCAAGAAGGAAGACCGCTATTTCGATGTGTTTGATGTGAAGAAGGAAACCCGCATAACCTTCAATGAATTGGCAGAAAGGCATGTGGAGAATTTCGGCAAACAACGATCTTTTGTGGGATTCAAGCGCCACGTGGTGAAAGATTTACAGGAAGTATTTGGCGAACAGCGCCTTTCTGAAATCTCTTATCTTGATTTGGAGACTTACCGCAACCGGCGGAAAGCCACCCCCACCAAAGCAGGCAAACCCAGGACAGACGCGAGCGTCAACCGAGACATGGCAATCTTGGGGCATATGTTAAGCAAGGCGGTTGAGTGGGACATGCTGGAAAGCTCTCCCTTCAAGAAGGGTAAACGTCTGATGTTCAAAGAAAACAATCACCGACTCCGGTTTCTCTCAGAGGAAGAGATTAACCGAATCCTTGGCGCCTGTAGCCCACACCTCAAGCCCATTGTGGCAACGGCCCTCTTGACCGGCATGAGGCGGGGGGAACTGCTTAGCTTGAAATGGGAGCAAATCAGGAACGACTTCATATATCTTGAGGCTGCGATGACAAAAAGCGGCAAGGCCCGGCAAATCCCCATTAATGACCGGCTGGCCGAAGTTTTGCGGGAAGTTCGCCGGGGCAATCAGCTTAAATCCCCTTATGTGTTCTGTGATTCTCAGGGAAGGAGATTCCATGAGGTTAAACGGTCTTTTGTCTCAGCTTGCAGGAGAGCAGGGTTAGAAGATTTCCGCTTTCATGATCTGAGACACACCTTTGCTTCGCACCTGGTAATGAACGGCGTGGGATTGAAGGCGGTGCAGGAGCTCCTGGGCCATGCTGATTTAAAAATGACCATGAGGTATGCCCACCTTTCCCAAGCCCATCTCCAGGAGGCTGTGGCCGTGCTCAATGATTTGGGTACTGGACACCAAATGGACACCAAGCCCCAAAAAATTAAAAAGGCTGACAACCCTTCGATTGCCAACCCTTTGTAATTCCTGCTTATTGCTGGTCGGGACGAGAGGATTTGAACCTCCGACCCCCTGAACCCTATTCAGTTTCATTAAATATTAATAAATATAGTGATATCAATAAGTTAGTGATATCAAATAAATTAGAAATTTAAATAAGATAGTTATCTCAATAAGTTCTGGATTTAGGGATTGCAAAGATATTCCCCCCTTCTCCCAATATTTCCCAATCACCTAAAAATGCTTGACAAACAATAAGTTATTTGCAATTATTTTCTCTGAAAGCAGGGTTTAACCGCAAAAAACCGGGGGTTGATTGCAATATATTGCCCGTTCAGGGGGGGTAACCAGGGGGGTAATTCAGCCGGGGGTAATATTTGGAGGTGGTAAAAATGGATGAGCCAAACGAACCGAAAGCTAAACTCAAGTGGCATAATGCAGGTGGGGGTATAAGGTATTTGGAGCATCATTCCCGGATGTATCGCGGCGAGCCGGATAAATCATTTTATATCCGGTACAAAGTGAACGGAAAAATTATTCAAGAGCGCGTGGGTTGGGCGTCTGAGGGAATGAATGTCACTCAGGCCAAAACAAAACGTGATGAATGTCGCCTGGACCACTTACATGGAAAAAAAATCATTACCTTGAAGCAAAAGCGGGAACTGGCAGAGAAAGAGCGCCAAGAGGAAGAAGCCGAAAAAGAGCGCCTTCGCAAGGAAAGCTTAACGCTTGGCGAAGTCTTCGAGAAGTATCTCGAATCGGCCAAGACGGATAAAAAGACCTGGGATGATGATCTGTTGAACTATAAAAAACACTTGGCCCCCAGGTTTGGCGCGAAGCGCCTGGATGCTATCTCCGCAATGGACGTGAACCGCCTAAAGCAAGACATGACCAAAGGGAAGACTAAAGACGGCAAGCCTTATCTGAGCAAGCGGGGCAAAGTGTTTACTGCGGCCACTATCAAACATCAGCTTGTCTTATTGCATCGGCTTTACAAATTCGCTCAAGGCCCGGACTTCAAATATACAGGGCCAACCCCCTTTGACCATAAGCAGGTTGTTATGCCTCACCTGGATAATGAGCTTCCCAGGTTTTTGACTGAGGAACAGTTAGCGGCCCTATGGGACGCTATGGAGACGTGGCCGGATAAGGCGAGCGTGGGTTTTATCAAGGTTGCCTTATTCTGCGGAGTGCGTCGGGGAACACTGTTTACCTTGAAGTGGGAGCACATAGATTTTGAAAGGGAAATGATAACCCTGCTGATCTCACACCGGCGCAAGGGAACCGAAACGGTGATTAAGCGAGTCCCCCCGGAAGCGATTGAGGCTCTTAAAGCTGTACCTAAGACGGAATCACCCTATGTCTTTCCAGGCAAGAACGGCGGCGAGCGAGTTGATTTTAAAGGTCCCTGGCGGCGGATTAGGAAAGCGGCGGGGTTGTCCGATACCATCCGCTTCCATGATCTGAGGCACACCTTCGGAAGCTACCACGCCATGAATGGAACCGACTTGCAGGTTATCCAACAGTTAATGAACCATCGGGATTTCAGAACGACCTTAAAATATGCGAGCCTGGCCCCCAGTGTAGTCAATGCGGCAGCGGCCCGGAGTGGTGAATTGCTCTCGCCCAAAATTAAGAAAGAAGAAGCGATGGCGGAAAACGGGGGGTAGTTCGAAAATGAAACCTAAAATCCTGACTGCCATGCTATTGCTCTGTATTAGCCTTTGCGGCTGCGCGACCGGCCCCACGGTTCACCAGGCCGGGAAGTATATGTGGGCGGAAGGGGTGCCCGGCATGTTCAAGAATGAGGCTGACCTACAGGCCGCCCGACAAGAATACAGTTCGAGCGGCTTGGGCGGCCCCCCGGTCGTGTGGCAGTGGTCACCGGAAGGCATGGCGGTTTCCGCGGCGATTGCTAACGGAATCAGGGCCGCAAAATGCAGATGATCCCCTAAAACAAAGACTCTGTTACCCATGGCCCGGCGTTTCCCGCGTCCGGGCCATTTTTATTTTGTGCGACTAATGTCATTAGGTAATTTTGCAGAAATAATTAAATAATGCAATCAATTAGGTGATATGGGAAGAATGAACACGTATCCTATAATATGTATCATGTATAAGTAACATTCTTTGTCAACTAAAAAACAACTCAAAAGCAACTTGCAATCTTGATAATGTGATGTATTCTAACTAATAATTAAATTGCGGGAGGTCATGAGAATGCCACGGAAGCCTACAGTACAAGAGGTTATGTCGAAATTATATTTGTCTCCCGGTGATTTGGAAATTATGGGAGTGGTGGGATCGGCGAAGACTGTTTATAACTGGGTTTCTTCCGGCAAGAGTCTCATTCCTCATTACAAGTTCGGCCACAGGCGCTTATTTAAATTGAGCGATGTACTGGAATACTTGGAAAGGAAGAAAGTGACACCGGAAGAATAAATGAGCGGAGTCCCACTGGTGGGACTGGGGGTACTGCCAAATTGGCAGTACCATACTGCCATAATGGCAGTATCCCCCATGTAAGGTACTGCCAATTTGGCAGTCTATAAGAATATACCCTTACGGGTATATTTAAAGAAATTATAGAAGAAAAGCTAAGAAAGTATAATGGCAGCCGCCAGGCGGCATCTGCATCAAAAAAAACAGCAGAGCAAATTACAGGCAGAAATGAGCAAAATTCCATATCACCTTGGAACTGAGATTTCCGCCGCAATGAACCTGCTACCCCCGTTTTACCGGAAGTGTTTCAAAGCCCTGATTGAGGGCGGCGGCCTTGATATGTTAATTGGCAGCCTGGCCGCCGATGGCGGCGACAGGAAGTCCTTTTCATGGGAAGCCGCCGCGGTTGTTCTCAGGCATGTGATTTACCGGACGCTGGTTTTTGAAAAGCCGGTGGAATTCATCCGCGTCCTGGACATTGTGAGGGGTAAACCCGCCATCGGTATTGGAGGTTGTGGGCTGGGAGAGCGCACAATCGCCCGGATACTTGCTTCTCTTTCTGAGTATCACTACCTCATAAAGGTCCGCCTTGACCCGAAAGTTGCCATCACGCCGTTGTACGGGATCAATTTGCCAGGATTTCTTCAGCTAACCAAAATGCGGTGGGAAGAAGCCGTAGTGTCGGAATTGGAAGCCAAGGACTCATCCTGGAACGCCCTGGACGGGGTAGAGTTCAAAACCAGAGACGATTTTGGGGGGTACCTCCCACTTACAAAAGAGTTCAAATCAAAATTAGCAAGATTTGGGTATGGCCTGATAGAAGACTGTGTGAATTTTCTTGAATTTTATAAACCGGCGTTCGACTTCCTTCGACGCCAGGGACCGGTTAAGGACTTTGAGGGTTTCTTAAAAGAGCTTCATGAACTGCTTCCTAAAGGGCGGCACTTGCAGGAAGTGCATGGACTGATTGTTATGAACCCCCACAGGTGGTAATCAAGTGCAAGCAGTTATAAATTGGGATAAATCGGGCAACATATCGAAACTGCTTGCAAAATAAAATAAGGGGGGAAAGCAAAATGGTTGTCGTTCCAAGTACGGGAGCAGAGTTGCGGGAAGAGCGGCCAATGGTGGTCAAAATCTTGACCCCGGAAGAGCGGGCGGTCTGGCAAAAATTACGGGCCAATTCCAGGCGCGGGCCTGGTGGTTGTCGGCTGTGGACTGGCCACACAGATCAGCGCGGGTACCCGCTTGTGAGTCTGGACGGCCAGACTCATCGGGCCGCCCGTGTCGCGTATGAGCTTCACCGTGGGCCGATCCCCGAAGGTTACGACGCGCACCATGTATGCGGCTGTAGGAGCTGCGTTAACCCCCGGCACATAGAGCCTATGGCCCATGGCCCTCATTTGAGGTTGCACGCCGCCTCGGGCGCATGGGCGGGGGAGCGCAACAGCCAGGCTAAATTAAGGGAAGAAGAAGTTCTGCATATTAAGATGGTGAAGGGAATGCTCCCCGCCTCTACAGTGGCCGATTATTTCTTTGTGGCGGAGAGCACCATACGTGCCATTTGGGAGGGGCGGAGTTGGCGTCATGTCATTTTGGGGGGCTGCTGCGAAGTGATGGAAGAAACCCTGGACTTATTAGAGGACATTCAACAGGAACTTCGTGAGCGGGGATTAAAACAACCGCCCCAAATTGAATACTATATCACCCTGGCCAGGGCGTGCGCCGGTCTTTGATGAAGCGGGGCGGCGGGAGGGAGGATAACCGGATCATAGCGTACACCCGGCGGGGAGGGGGAGAAGCAATGAGAGCTAATCCAGACCGTTATAACAGAGAGGGGAGAGACAGACTCGCTATGAACCTGGGAACCCAGGCCCCAAGGCGGTAAACCGGGCCAAAGGCCAGGTTGACAGCGTAGAGACAAATTGGGAATATCAACCGTATAAGGGCCGAACAGGCACAGAATATCAGTACCACTTTTTTCCAGGGGAGGAAGGTCTTTTTAAACCCCAATCTGAATAGAGCAACTGATTCATATTCAGGGGGTCTATGAAAGAGAAAGTGGCTAATTTTCGGCTTAATCTGGTAGTAGGTATCATGGATATGCAGATATTACCCACTTAATTAGCCCCCCAAAGGGCAAAACAACTTGACAGGCCATGCTCTTTAGTAGTATAGCCTGACCATATAGCGCCGGGAGTGCGGCAGTCAACAGGACCTAAAATCTTCCTTCCTGGGTTCCTGTCATAGACCCGATTAAGGCTCACATCGCCTGAAATCCCCACTGAGTTTTCATCATTGCCACAGGGCAACTTTGCCTTTGTGGCGGGGGTTTATTGTGGGCCGTACCAGGTGGAAAGACCGCGATCCCGATTGGAAAGACCCTAACACCGGCCAGCCGATCTATGACCGGAAGGCACGGGTCTGTATTTGGGCTGAAAAACTCAAAGCTGAGTTCTTCCCCGCCCGGAAGCCTACCCAGACGCAACGCCTGCAAATCGCCGCCGCGGTTGTGCTTATCCTTGAGCTATCAGCCGCCCATGAGGGCTTCATTTCCGGGAAGCCTATCCCTAAAGACTACCTCCCCAAGCTCCATGCCCTACGCCACATCCTGGTGGGCTTCCGCCCCAAGGTCGCGAAGGGCAAGGCCGTCCCAAAAGACGCCCCAAGCCTGGCCGCAATCCTGGGGGGCGAAGCATGATCCCTTATCAGCCCCTCTTTTTGGCCCCTGACCCGGCTTCCCGCCAATTCCAACCCGGCAACCCCGGCGGCCCTGGCCGTGGCAACCGGCGCGACCGGGACGGGGAGATTCTGGCCAGGTGGAACGCCCCCGGCCCCTATGGATTTTGGAACTGGGTTGCAGACGTTCAGCCTTGTGTCTTGCAGCGCAATAACCAATATGCGCCATGGGAGCCTACCCAGGAGCAAAGGGGGGCCATTGATGAAATCCTGGCCACAGACGAAAGCGGGCGGTTTCTGCATAGCCTATCCCTGCTTATTGAACCCAGGAGACACGGAAAAAGTACAACCTTCGCCCTGGTGGTCTTATGGCTCACGACTTCCCGGCAAAATCACGTAACCCAGCTTTTAGGCAACACGGCTGACCACTCCCGCCGCACTCAGTTCAGGACCCTAAAACGGATCATCGCCAACACCCCGCGTCTGGCCCGGCTGATCCCGGAAGAGTTTATTTTTGTCAATGAAATCACCTTCCCGCCCCTGCAATCGGCTATTCAGCTTGGGGAGGGGTTGAGCCTGTCATCGGCATTCGGGGACCGGCTTAACTGCCTGTGGGTTTCCGATTTCCACGCCTCCCCCGATCTTGGCCCCTTTAACGCTTTGCAGGCCAGCTTATTAGACAGTGAAAATTCTCTGATCCTCCTGGACAGCAACGTTGACGTTGACGGCGGGCCTGTCCATTCCCTCCAGAAAGAAGCGGAAGCAGACCCCACCATTTTTTGCCGCCATGTCTGTTATCGGGATTGGAGAGAATTTGAAGCCAAGGCCCCGGCCTGGATTGACCGAAACCGAGCTAAGAGGCTGATGAAAACGGGCCTGGAGCCGGATTGGAAAAGAGACCTGCTGGGTTTGCGGTCACAGGCCCGCAACAGCTTGTTCACTCTTGCCGATATTCAGGCGGCGAAAGAACCATACAAAATCCCTGTGGCCGATTTACAGGCGCTTACAAACGGCAGAGCACACCGTGTCGGGGCGGGCCTGGACCGGGCTAAAAATCTATCCCCGGTTTTGGGCGGTGATAGCTCAGTGCTGGTGACGGTTGCAAAAATTGCCTCACTGGAGACAGGCGAGCCGATTTATTACGTTCTGGACATGACCGTTTTCACCCTCAACACCGGGAGGGCCATTAAGAAGGCAATTCTCCAGGCCCATGAACGATACAAATTGACGAATATCATCTGTGAAAACTATGAAATCGTCGATGTTTTACCATTTCTGGACAGCCAGGGGATACCTCACGAGGTTTTGACAGCATCTGAGCGGGCGCAACATTCGAGTTTCGTAGAATTGGCGAGAATTTTCCGGGAAGGTCGAATCAAATTCAGCCATGAATTGAAGGTCCTGGAGAACGAACTCAAGAACTTTACCTTCACGAGTGGCAGGGCCGGGCGATATTCCTTCGGCGCAGCCTCAAGCAAGCTGCACGATGACTGCGTATACGCTTTGAACTGGGCAGTCTATTCACTCCGTGAGCAAATCCTACACGCTTATGTCCTGGGAAGCTTCCAGTGCAAGAACAAGAGTCCCCGCCGTCAACTCTGCTACCTCATGGGCGGATCAAAACAACTTTTATGCGCCGATTACTGCCAGGCCCATAAGCAGGTGGAAGCATTCTTTCAAGAGTTCAAGAAAATCCGCTTAGACGATGATCTGAACTTGCAGGAATTCTTTGAAAGCAAGGTCAGATTTGACGGGGCCAGGATTTACCAGGCCGCATAAGGGAAAAACCATGCTCTTTGCCAGCCAAGTCCCCATAGTTTTTAGCCGCCTGAACCTACAGGCCGACAGCGCGACTTCCTTGGCGCGCAAGACAGAAACGGCCAAGCGGCTTGATTATTTTCACGATAGCCAGCTTGACCACCTGGAAACCCGGCTTAATCAGCTTTTCTCCGATCCTTCCGCCATGGTCAAGGTGTGCCTGAACGTGGTTCGAAAGGTGATTGTTAATCTTGCCCAGGTTTACCGGGAAGCCCCCACCAGGCTAATTGACGGGACCGATAGCGATAAGGAGCTTTACACCGGGATTGTTGAATCAATGGCCCTGGACGTGAAGCTGAAGCTGGCCAGCCGGTACGCCAAGCTCTTAAAGACGATCCTGCTCCGCCCGGTTTGGCGCAACGAGCGGCTGGACCTGGACATATTGACCGGCAATATCCTGGACGTGGAAACCGGGGAAAGCCCGGAAATCTTGTCTAAGGTCCTGGTTACTGATTTCGGTACCTCTGACAAGATTGAAGAGGTTGAGTATTCCTACTGGACGCCGGAAACCTGGGAAAGATTGAATTACAGGGGCCAGACGATTGAGGAAGCCGCGAACCCTTACGGCGTCCTGCCCTTCCTTTCGGTTTTCGATTATCCGCCGCCCTCTTCAAACTTTTGGCTTCCGGGTGGAGACGATCTTATCTCCATGCAGGAAGCCGTTAACCTGAAGCTGACTGATCTTCTCTATCTCTTGTCAACCCAGTCCTTCGGCGTCGGCTACATCAAGGGCGGTCAAGGCGGCGGGTCCTTGAAGGTTGACCCCGGCTCCCTGGTGGAACTCCCTGAAAATGGAGAAATAGGGTTTGCGAATCAACAGGCCCGGATTGAAGAAGTGGTGGGGGCCATTGACAAGCTCATCAAGTGGGGTTGTGTCAGCCATGGCCTATCCGCCGCGTCCATGTCAACCGATCCCCAGGAAGCAAGCGGCCTGAGCAAAATTGTTGACACCCGCGAGCTGGCGGAAATGCGGGCTGAAGACGTGGCCCTGTGGCGCTCCTATGAAAAGCGGCTTTTCTCGCTTATCCGCACGGTATGGAACGCCCATTCGCCAAGCCGGAAACTCTCAGAATCGGCCACGCTCAACATTGACTTCGCCGATCCGCGCCCCGAAGTTGACCCGAAATCCCAGGCGGAAGCTTGGGAGAAGCTGTTAGGGTTCGGCGTTATCAGCCCCGTAGATATAGCCATGCAACAAAACCCGGACCTGAAGACCCGTGAAGAAGCCCTGGCGTATCTCCTTCAGGTTCAGGAAGAAAGCCGGGAACTGAACTCCGGCAAAAGCGTTTTGTAACCGAAAAATCCGCCCTCCCAGGCGTTAAATGGAGGTTCAAGAAATGGCCGATACCCCGAATGACCAAAATACCCAGGATCAGCCCGCCGGGAACGCACCCGATAAAGGCGATGGTAAGGACCGGGCGGATCAAAACCAGGAAAAGACCGTCCCCTATGCCCGCTTTCAACAGGTGAATGAGGCCAAGAAACAGGCGGAAACCGAGCTTCAGGCCGTGGCGGACGGTCTGAAAGAAGAAGTGCCGGAAGAATTCCGGGATTTAATCCCCGACATGCCGCCCGGCCAGCAAATCAAGTGGATTCGCCAGGCCCAGGCCAAGGGGATTTTCAACCCGCCCAAGGCGGACGCCTTGGATTCCAAACGGCCCGGTGACAAAAAAGTGGCGGACCTTAACGCCATGACCCCCCACCAAATGCGCGTGTCGGGGTACAAAACTTAAACGAGGTGAATCATGTCTCTGACTTTGCTTGAAGCTGCGAAACTCTCACAGACCCCGTTGCAGCGCGGGGTGATTGAAGTCTTCCCCCGGACTTCCCCGATCCTGGAACGGTTGCCCTTCCGGGACGTGGCGTCCGACTCCTATAAGTACAATCAGGAAGAGGCCCTTCCGGGTATCGCCTTCCGCGGGATCGGCGAAGGCTACACGGAATCAACCGGGGTAATCAACCCCATTACCGAAACCCTGGCCATTATGGGCGGCGTCTCCGATGTTGACCGGGCCTTGGTTAAGACTCAGGGAAACATCAATGACCTTCGGGCCATTCATGACGGACTGAAGGCCAAGGCCGCGGCCCTGTTCCACTGCAAAAATTTTTTCAAGGGCGACACGGACGAGGACCCCAAGGGGTTTGACGGCCTACAAAAACGCTTGACCGGCGGCCAGGTGATTAACATGGGTTCGACTTCCGGGGGAGACGTCTTGAGCCTACCTAAACTGGACGAACTCATTGACGCCGTGGCGGGCGGCCCGGACGTGCTTTTCATGAACAAGACCATGCGCCGGAAAATCTCCACCTTGGTCAGGGCGGCTAACCAGGCCATTGAAACCGTTTCGGACGCCTTTGGCCGTCTGCTTACGGCTTATGCGGGCGTGCCTATCGCCGTTATCGAAAACGATGAAGCCGATAACCCGATCCTGGCCTTTGATGAAGCGGCCCCTGGCGGCGGGTCTTCCGTTTGTACCAGCATTTACGCCGTCCGCTTCGGCGCGAAGGAATACGTCTCCGGCCTGCAATGCGGCAAAATGGACGTAATTGACATGGGCCTATACTCAGGAGGGACGGCCTACCGGACCCTGATTGAGTGGATTTGCGGCCTGGCCGTCTTTCATCCCCGCGCCGCCGCCCGTCTCCGCGGCGTGAAGAACGCTTAGGCGGAAGGAAGGTGAGCCATGTTTGACGTACAACATGAACTGAAAGAAGCGGGCCTGGTGGCTTCCAATTTGGCCGGGGCCATGGGCGGTCAAGCCAAGGTGGTCAACCTGGGGCGTGAACTGGTAGAAGGGAAGCTGGTTATTGACGTGGCGGCCTTGGAGATTGACTCTGGCGATGAGCTTTACCGGGTCAAGCTTCAAGGTTCCGCCGCCCATGACTTCAGCGCCTATGTGGAAGACCTGGCCATTCTGGAAATCGGGGCCAAAGAAGTCCTTGGCGGGGATCAGGATTCCTTGACGGGCCGGTACGTGTTGCCCTTCTCTAATGTGAAGGGGCTTTACGTCTGGCCTTACGTGCGGCTCTATACTGAGGTTTCCGGGTCCGTGGCCACGGGGATTAATTTTTCCGCCCACCTAACGCGGGAAGTCAGCACGCGGCCTTTTACCGGCTTAACGACTACCACAACCACCACCAGCACAACGACTACCACCACTTCAACCACAACCACCACAGCCGGTTAGCGTGGTGTAACGATATGGGCGGGGCGCGAGTCGTGGCGCGCCCTTACCAGACAGGCCGGGGGAGACGGCCTACCGCCTGGCGGCCAACAGGCGGGAAGCCCATTGGGGGCAACTCCCACGTTGTCGTTGTGGTCAATGCAGCAAAGCGGAATCCCCGGAGGGCTTCGGCCTTCCGGGGAGACTGCCCTTCGTGCAAGCGCTTGATATTTATTACCTTTCTTCTCCCGAATACGCCCGGCTTTCTATGGGAATAACATGAATAATTATTTTGACGAACGCTATAAATTCACCCACAGGCTTGAAGGCTTGGTCAATGCCTACGGGGATGATATTGCCCAAACCTTGGAAGGGGCCTTAGAAACCATCACCGGCAAGCTCATGAGGTTGACCGCGGCGGCGGAATCAACCCCTTCCCTGGAAAGGAAGAAGGCCCTTCTTCTCAAGCGGAAGGCCGAAATTGAAAAAACCCTGGCCGAAATCTACCAGGGCATAGGCCAGGACATGAAGGCCAAGGCTGTTGAAACGGCCATGGCCACGCCGGAAATTATCAACGGGATCATTGAAGGAAGTCTTCCCGAAAACGTGTCGGCGGGTTTGAAGTGGTCACATGTCACAAAAGAACGCGCCCTGGCCTGGTGGGATAGCAGCCAAATTGAGGGAACTTTCTTCAATGACTACCTGAAAAAGTTGGAAACCTCAGCCGCGGAGCGGGTACTTCAAGCGGCCCGGCAAAGTCTGCTATTGGATGAAAGCATGAAAGAGTCCGCGGCCAGCATTCAAAAGGCCCTGGACATTGGCGCGAGGTCTGCCCAGCGCGTCTTGAGGACCGCCCTGCATAGCGCGGCGAATTGGGCCGAACGGGAAATGTACCTGGCGAATGCAGACCGGTTTAGGGGTTTCCGTTTTCAGGCCGAACTTGACCGCCAGACTTGTGAATATTGCGCCTTCCTGGACAGTCAGGAATATGATCTTAAAGACGCCCCCGCGCCGCCCGTGCATTATGGTTGCCGCTGCTTCCTCTACCCGGTCATGAAAGACGTGATAGTTGACGGGAAAACCGTGCCCTTTGAAGACGCCGCGGGGCCTGCATATGACAAAGCGGCCCGGCGCATAGCCCGCCTTGACACCGATCCCCGGACGGTTCATCACAAGGACGGGACAACCTCCACGGCTTACCGGGGCTATGAGGTCAAGTTTGTGGACCGAAAAATGAACTACCGCGATTGGATGCAATCCATGGTCAAGAGTTCAGACCCCGGAGACGTGGCCTTTGCCCGTGAAGCCCTTGGCCCTACCCGTTTTAACCTGGTGGAATCCGGCAAGCTGAAAGTTGAGTCCCTTTATTATCAAGGCAAACTCAAAAGCGTTAAGGATTTAAAGGAGTTAATGAGCCAATGAGTGATCTAATCGCTTACCCGGACGCGGGATATAACACCTGGATAGATGAAGACGGGGCGGAAGCCCATTTTGCAGACCGTCTCCATACCGATGATTGGTTAGCGGCGGACGCGGCAACCCAGGCCGCGGCCCTGCTTATGGCCTTCCGGTCCCTGAATGAGCTTGAGTTCAATCTGTGGTGGAAGCTTGATAAGACCCTGGCGGATCGTTACACGGCTATCCAAAAGGCCGAAATCCTGGCCGCCCTGAAGCAGGCCCAAGCGGAAGAAGCCCTGCATTTGCTCCGGTATGATACTGAGGGCGTGGGCTTGCAGGCCGTGAGCCTGGGGGGAATGCTTTCATTCAAGCTTGACCCCGGCCAGAATCCGCCCCGCCACAGCCAAAGAGCTTTGGATATTTTACGGCCCCTTATCAAAAGAGGGGCCGTGGGCCGGTTCAGGTAAAATGAAAGGCGTCTGTGAAAAATGCGCCCGCCGGGAAGGGTGCAGTATCCCTTGCAGGCCGGTTGAACTTTACCTTGCCCAGGATAACTTGACCGTTTTCGAGAAGACGGGGGTAGGCGAAAATGGGGAGGAAATCAGCATCATTTTTGCCCAGTCAAAGAAGTTTATCCGCGAATCCGAGCTACCCCAGGTTTCGGATAAGACTGGTGAACCCATAGAGGTTTTCACCACGGAAGCGGAATCTCCCTTTGGGGGCTTCAACCCTGACCTGAAGCAGACCGGGATTTTCATTGACCGGTTCTTTCATAAATGGACCTATAAGGACCTGGCCGTCAAGTATGACACGACTGTTGAGAAGGCCAGGAAGGTTTATCAAGCCGCCCTCAAGCGCCTACAAGCCATAATTGAAGCCCTGGACGGGGGGAAGGATACCCACAATTTTGAACCCTGGAAAAAGATGGTGGAAGAGCGCTCCGGGAGCTTTTCCGAAGGGATAAGACTCTATCTCTTAAACAAGCTCTTTCAACTCCGGCCCGCCGAAATCGCCAGAATGGAGGACAAACAACCCCACGCCGTCCGGGGCATGATTATCAGGGTAAGCGATCAATTAAGCTGTGGGGAAATCAGCCTTTTCGAGAAGGACCCGGAAGAGGCGGAAGCGGCCAAGGCCCGCCTTGAGGCTAAACGGGCGAAGCGGCGGGAGAGACACGCCAAAAACAAGGACCTGATAACCGCTAAACGGCGTGAGTCATACGGCCAGAAGAAGTCTAAAGAAGGCTGATCCACACATACAATCTGTGTTTTTCAAAAGTGACTTCCCATAACCCTTTATTTCTCCTCAAAAGCTTGCTATGCTGGCTTCCTAAATAATCTCTGAGGCAAAAGGGGAATTGCCATGAAAAAATTACTGCCAATTTCTATTATTTTAATTTTTTGGTTTGCTGGGATAGCAAATGCCCAATCAGCTAAAGAGGCTATTGAAGCTCTGAAAAAACTTGAGTCAAGGGTGCAGGTGGGCATTTCTTACAAAGACTATGGACCAGCTTTGGGAGAAACACATTATAAAGTCAAACACTATTTAGATAGTCCTGAGTCTAACAAAAATCCTAAGTTAAGAAATTCAATAGAGAAGGCGTTAAACCATTATATTTATGCCAACAATATATGGGGATATAAATTCGCTGGTAAGGGATCTGATATAATATATAGAGAAGAACCGCCTTTGCCACATCAATATCAATATAGCACTAATAGCATTACTAATGATTTAATAAAGAAAGGTGATGAAAGAAGGAAGGAGGCTGCGAAGATATTTGTCGATCAGATAATGAAAGACTATCGTAAAGTTAAATTAAGCTCTTATGGTGGCGGTGGAACATTTATATCAATTACACAAGTTCTATCTGTTATTTGGAACGAAGCATCTGATGAAATTAAAATAGCATCTAAATTAGTAAATGCTGATGAAATTAAGATTGAAAATACGGAATCAGAAATTGAATCACCCCCCCGCCCATCTAAATCAAAGACAAGAAAAGCTCAGTAAGCCTAACAAGGCTATCAATAACCGAAGACATGGATATTATGTCTAACACCCAAAGGGAGGGATTTGTTTAATGCCTTATTATGTGTATCGAATTCACACTGATAATAGAGATAACCATTTGGTTAACTACTTTGAATATTTTTCAGATGCTCAAAAATTTGAAGAAAATCTGAAATCAGTTCGGCATCTCGAAGGACATGATTATTTTATCACTATGTTCTTTGCAGAAAACGATCGTGAGGCTGAGATTAAAGCTAATGATTTGCGTCCGCATCCTAAGCTTTTGTAATCTGGAAAATTGTTTTTTGCTAATATTTTAAATTCTATAGAATAATATTACACTCTATACTTACCACCAAATGTCATAACCATCCATCCAAAGCTTACAGCTTGGAATAGTAAAATTAGCCAACTCGTATCTTTCTCTATTTCTCCCATGGAAATCTTCTACAATATTCAATGTTACATCCGGGTGATCTATTGGCATCTTCATTAATTTTGATTTTTTATCATAATCGCCACCATAATGGGAATCACCATCCTCATCATACCACCACCTTGGTTCTACCCATATTTTGAATTCGGAGAAATGATACGGCCTTACCTGTAACCCTCCTACCCAGTAGTAAACTCTTCCAAAAAACATAGAGTGAAGGAACTTTTCCCATTGATTCGGCCTGCATACGTATTCTTGTTCATTGTCCCGCCAGGTAAGGTTAGGTCCTGACTCTGGGAAAAGATATAGGAGATATGTTCCAAGCCTATTATAGGCTTCCGCTTTCTTAATTATATCGTCAACCGTTACTGAGGACCTTTGAATCTCTATCGCGACCGGATGGTTTTCAATGTAGAGGCTGATGTCAGGGCGTACGCCTTTAAGACTTCTTTCAAGCTCACATTTTTTACAGAGGGGATGGGCAGAAAGCGCGGTAAATAGTTCACGTTTAGCTCTGTAATGTATTTCAGATTCGCCGCTACTGTACTGACATGTGAAGGGCGGTCTGTGGGCAAAGTGGTGTTCACGTACTCTGCCCTTCTTGAGAATCAACGCGCCCTTGCATTCCGGGCAATAAAAAGGCCCTTGAGACTTTTCGACTTCCCAAGCTATGCACCTGGAATTTGCCTGATCGTGGGCAACCTGCATATAGGCCCCAATGTCAAGGCTAAAAAGTTTCCTCTTTTAAACCCGAATTGCCCTTAAGAAAGCATCATAGTACAAAATTAGTCGGCAAAGTCAGGATTTTACTTAACCCTTTTGTGCGAATTCTTCGCGGATCGGGGCCTATAAACTCCTAACGGCGCAAAAATGATGGTGGGATTAAAAAGCATGAGACTGGGGTTCTTTTCAAACCCATCAAGCCTCACCCCCATAACTTTGAAAACCAGCTTTTATTTTCTTTTTCGAGGGAGTCAGATGCTTTCTTTATTTCTACAGACGCTTGATTCCAAATGTATGGCAATAATGAGTCTTTTTGATAACAAGGAGGGGGACTTGAAAGTGCGTTTGGTGCATCCGGATAGGTTTTTAATATGTGGCTTCTCATGGTTTCCTCATGTGGTCCTCCCATACCAATAAATCCAGGAGGCTGCCTACGGAAATTAATCACTGTAAATTCCCAGACATCTTTTGCAAATTTATAGTGTTCAAAGGCTTTAACAAGATGTGTTTTTGTATTTGGAAACTTATCAGCGCTTTTACTATCTACGAATAGACGAACTGAGTAAGCAGTCTCTCCTAAATCTTTAGTGTAGTCATTGTAATTGATTCCAATATTGCATTTCGCCTCCAGCTTTTTCATTGAAAGTATAGCATCTTCAGCAAGTTTGCCTCGATCAGAATTAATACAACCGATTAAGGAAAGCAAGCTTATAATAATCAACGTCGTTGATTTAATAAATTTTGAATCTTTTGATATAGCGGACATAGTCATTCTCCCTTAATTTCTATTTTACAAGGAGGAAGGATTTGTATGGGGCAGGATCAGCTACAGCATTCAAAAATTATTTGGTGCCCTCTTTTCCCTGAGAGTTAGACCTAAAAAGTTTCCTCTGTTAAATCCTTAAAGCCATGATAGCACAAATTTAATCGGTAAGGTCAGGATTTTCCCTTAACCCTTTTTGAGCAAATTTTTTCCCGGATCGGCAGCCTGAAAGCCAGGTGGAAAATCTGAGGGGGTTAACTGGGGGGTAATATTTTACTTTGATAAATAAAAAAGGTCAGCCATTTGAGCTAACCCTTTGATATTGCTGGTCGGGACGAGAGGATTTGAACCTCCGACCCCCTGAACCCCATTCAGGTGCGCTACCAGTCTGCGCCACGTCCCGACAACAATGTTATATATCAAGAGGATATTCCCCTGTCAATTCCCGGGGCCATTTCTGTCAATAGCACGTACACCTGAATCTCCCCACAGTGGTGATGACCGGTGGCGAACTGAAAGTCTCCAGGGGCTCTTTCACCAACCGCGGCAGCAACTTTGGGGGATAGGGGCTAATCTCCGCCGCCCTAACCAACCGCGGCAAGGTTTACGCCTCGGGAGGCTCAAACCGCTTGGGGATCTCGGGCAACGTCGCCAACTCCTCCGGCGCCCTGCGGGCCGCGTCCGCCTCCAGCGCCGGCATCCTGGAGTTGGACTCCCCGGCCACCATCGCGGCCACCGCAACTCTCCCGAAGCCCTCTATAGCGTTTGCCATAAATTCCTTCCCCTTGGAGGTTCTCAAATCCCCCTAAATCCCCCTTTTTCAAAGGGGGACTTTCCCAGCAATTCTCTGTAGTTCCCCCCTTTTATAAAGGGGGGTTAGGGGGGATTAGAATGATTCCGCTCTAGGAAAAAACTTTTGGCAATCGCTATACGCGGAGTCCCGGCGCGTCCCCGAGGGTGGACCTGGCTATAATCCTTAAAAAAATGGGCCAAACATGATATTCTCAGATTGCGGTCCGAAACCGAGGGCAGACGGGGTTCAGTCATTCCCCGGGGGCGGAAACCCTCCGGGTTCCCGCCCGGCGAAAGAATCGGCCAACCGCGGGGAACCCCTCAATCCCTGCGGATAAGGCCATTGAGGCCGAGTTCTGCCTTCCCGGTAATTGACAAGGTGAATTGTGAACCTTATGTTGAGGGAGAAAAGAGGCACGGGTTGTGGCGCCTGCGGCAGTAACCGGAACGTCACCGCTCGGGAGACGGCTGAAAGGGAGACAATGAACATGAAAGTGCAGGAATATATGCTCAAGGCATTGAAGGACGCGGTGCGGATGGAGGTCGAAGGCCGCCAGTTCTACCTGGAGGCGGCCAAAAAGGTGAAAAGCCCAGGGGTCCGGGAGATCATGGAGTACCTGGCGGAGTCGGAAAAATACCACATCGAAAAATTTAACGAGGTCTACCGGAGCCTGGAGCAGGACGCGGGCTGGACCGAGACCATAGCGGCCTTCAAGCCGCCGCAGCACGAACCCTATGTCTGCGTCATGGCTATGACCAAGGATGAGCAGGGCACGGGTGGCGACGATGATCTCCAGGCGCTGAAGACCGGCATCAAGATGGAGGAGTGTTCCATCGACTACTACACCAAGCTGGCCAAGGAAACCACCAGCCCCCTGGCCCGGCGCTTTTTCATGAGCGTGGCCCACGAAGAGCGGGGTCACTACCTGACCCTGATGGACATGCACAACTACCTGACCCTGCCGGAAGACTGGTTCTACGTTACCCAGATGAGCAACGTGGATGGGGCTTAGAAAAGAGGGAAAAAGGGGAAGAGGGAAAAAGGCGAAAAGGATGAGAACCGAAACGCCGGGGCTAGATTTTTTTCTAAATCCCTTTCGCCTTTTCCCCTTTTAACCTTTTCGCCCCAAACGCTGAAACTGATAAAAAGTCGCGCCGCCCAGGATAACTGAGGAGAAATAAAAGGCCTTGGAACTGATCGTCATCGGGTCAGGCACCGGGGTGCCCTCCCTGCGCCGGGGGTCGCCGTGCCTGGCGCTCAAGGCCGCCGGCCGGCTCCTGGTCCTGGACCTGGGTGCCGGCAGCCTGCGGTCCCTGTTGCGCGTCGGCCTCAATTTCTCGGCCATCGACGTTCTGGCCCTGACCCATCTCCATCCCGACCACGTGGGGGACCTCATCCCTTTTTTGTTTGCCACCCGCTACTCCCTGGGCTACACCCGCCAGGAGCCCTTCCGCCTTTTGGCCGCCCGGGGGTTTGCCCGGTTTCACCACCGGCTCATGGAAGCCTTTGCGGGGTGGGTGGAGCCGCCCCCGGGCCTCATGGACCTCCGGGAACTCGCCCCGGACGGCCCGGATGAGGTGCGGGAAGCAGGCCTGTTGATCCGGAGCGCCCCCACCAATCACGCCGAAGGGAGCCTGGCCTACCGGGTGGAGGCCGAAGGCCGGTCCCTGGTCTATTCCGGGGATACGGATGAGAGCGACTTCCTGGTGGATCTGGCCCGGGGGGCTGACCTCCTGGTGCTGGAGGCCGCCAATCCCTTCAAGGTCCCGGGGCACCTCACCCCCCGGGAAGCCGGACGCCTGGCGGCCAAAGCCGGGGTGGGGAGGGTGCTCCTGACTCACTTCTACCCGCCCTGCGATGAAGTGGACGTGGTGGCCCTGGCAGCCCAAGAGTTTTCCGGAGAGGTCCTGCGGGCCGAAGACGGCCTGCGCCTCGCCGTGTGAGTTCGAGATATCTGAAAAAACCCGGAGGTTTCCTATGGCGTTGCGTCGATTGTATCAACTGAGGGCAGTGGCTTTAAGTCTGGTGATCTGCATGAGCCTGGTGTCGTGCAGCGGCTCTAAAATTTCCCAGGAAAACTTTGAGAAAATTCAAACCGGCATGCCCCTGGCGCAGGTGACGGCCATCCTGGGGGAGCCCACGGAATCCTCCAGTGTGGACGTGGCCGTGTTTTCCGGCACCGTATCCAAGTGGAAAGCCGGAGACGCCACCATCACCGTTCAGTTCGTCAACGGCAAGGTGGTGGCCAAGCAGCTCTCCAAGGGTGACAAGTAGTCTCATACCAAACTGCGATCATACAAGTAATTTATCTTTTGTGGGCGGACCCATGTGTCCGCCCTCAGGATGGGCGCACACGCGGGTGCGCCCCTACAGACCGTAAGCTTTTCTTACTTCTATGAGCGCAACTTGATTTAAACCCCGCACGTCTATCTGGAAGTCATACCTTTCCTTCCTTTACCTGGGTTGTATCCCCCATCGGGAAACCGGTTCCATTCATCAATAGAGGACAAATTGAATAAATAAAGCCGGACTGCCGATAATCTCAGTAACCGGCGACCATTGCGGACCGGACCGCGTCATCCGGCGGCGGGAGGGTTAGCCTTGACGGGCCGGCGGCTCAGGCTATTTCGCCAGGGTCCGGGAGAGATGAATGGATGCCATGGATAACCGCTACGGCGTTGCGTCGGGCGGCGTCCCCGGGCCGGAAGCCGGGGGTTTAGGCGAGATGAGCCGCGCCGCGCCCCAGTCACTTCAGGATTTAGGCCTGCCCTCGCTCTTCCTGGGCCAACTCACCTTGAAGCACTGCTTCTATATGGATGTCTTCACCCTGGGGGATCTGGCGGAACGCTTGAAGATCTCGCCCAGCATCATCTCCCAGGTGCTGGACTACTTAAAAAAGGCCAAGTGGGTTGAGGTGCGGGGGCCCGACCCCATGAATCCGGTGGTAACTGCTTTGAGTCTGGCTAACCGGCATTCCCTGACTGACGGTGGGAGGAGGCAGGCGGCGCAGTTGCTGGAATACGACGCCTATACGGGACCGGCCCCGGTGGCGCTTAAAGATTACTGGCGACAGGTGAGCCGCCAGAGTATCGGGAAGGCCGGCGTCACCCCCGACCACATCCAACGGGCTTTGAAGGGGCTGGTGCTGTCCGCCGAGATCCTGGAGCACTTGGGAGTGGCGGCGGTAAGCGGCAAGCCCCTTTTCCTCTATGGCCCCGCGGGAAACGGCAAGACCGTCATTTCCCAACGTTTAAGCAGGATTTGGGAGGATGAAATCCTGGTGCCCTACGCCATCTTTGTGGATGGCCAGGTAATTCAGGTCTTTGATGAAATCACCCATGCGCCCTCGGAGGAGGCGGTCTCAGGGGGGGAGAGATTGGATCGCCGGTGGGTGCGGTGCCGCCGGCCAGTGGTGACGGTCGGGGGCGAACTCACCCTGGACATGCTGGACCTGGCTTATAAGCCCACGCTCAAATATTTTGAGGCCCCGCTCCAGTTAAAGGCCAACAACGGGGTGTTCGTCATGGACGACTTCGGACGCCAGCGCCTTCCGGCCCAGGAGTTGCTCAACCGCTGGATCATTCCCCTGGAAAACCGCCAGGATTTCCTGCGCCTGCGCACCGGTCAGAAGTTCGCCATCCCCTTTGACCAGTTCATTGTCTTTGCCACCAACCTTGAGCCCCACACCCTGGTGGATGACGCCTTTCTGCGCCGCCTGCGCTCCAAGGTCAAGGTGGATTACGTGACCCGGACCCAGTTTGCGGAGATCTTCCGCCTCTGCTGCGATCAATACCATCTGGAGTTTGATCCGGAGGCGGTGGAGTATCTCCTGGGCCGGCACTATGACAACGGCCAACGCCCGCTGACTGCCTGTCACCCCCGGGACCTCCTGGAACAGATCCTGGATTATTGCCGGTTTCACCAAGTGGCTCCCCGCCTCACCCCGGAAAACCTGGACCGGGCCTGCCACAGCTATTTTGTGGCCTAAGGCCCGGGATGGGCCGCGGGCCGCCTCGCCGCGGGATTGACATGCGGCTATAATAACTCTAGCCGCTCCTCTGATACCAGGTTGCTCTCAGAAAAGTATTTTCAGGTCCGGAGAATGGTTCCCCAAGGCGCTAAAATCCGTAGGGCGCGTCTCACGCGCCGCTCTTGGTGCGTAATACCGTGTTCCCTTTGAAATGAAACAAACCATCCAGATAACCTATTGATATCTCTCGTAGGGGCGGGTTTCAAACCCGCCCCTACAAAACGAACACGGTATAAGACGCATCCTACGAAGGGAAATTGCCTTTTTGAGCGCATATTGGCATGACCGGTTGAGGGGGGAGGCGCCGGCAAGCTGCGGATTTCATCCTGTCCGGCCCGCCATCGCCGGTTTCCCTTTTTCTCAGGTTATCCCTGATGCTCCGGCCAATCCCTCCCCGGTTCCCCCGGCCCCGCCGCCGCCCGGGCCTGTTTTATAAAAATTAGTTAAATCAGGCAGTTAAACAATCAGTTCTCCTGCTTACCCCGTCTTCCTAAGGTTTTTCTCCCGAGAAACCGCCGGGTTTTCCCGATCCGAGTCAGCAATTACCCGCAGATCACTTCCAGGGGTTTGGAGGTGAAGAATGAGGGGCAGCCTGATTTACGCCTGAAGTGATTTCAAGCATATTCCAGTTACATTAAGCAATCTTAAAAAATAGTTGAGCAAGGTTGAGGTCAGCTGACCGGGAGGTGATGAGCCGAAGACACATAACATGAATACCCGTGGCGAAAGTTCAAAAGCTGATTAACCGGAAAAACCCAAAACCACATGGAAAAACAAATACCATAAAAAAAGGGAGAATAAAAATGGAACGGATCAAGAATTTTTTCAAAGATGAGTCTGGCGCGAGCGCGGTGGAGTACGGTCTGTTGGTTTCGCTGATCGCGGTGGTGATTATTCTTGCGGTCACCACTCTGGGGACCACCCTCAAAACCAAGTTTGAAGCGGCGGAAACCGGGATCAAGTAATGATCTAACGGATCATGGAGGCCCGGCGGCATGGCGCCGCCCACGCCGGGCCTAATTTCCCTTGACTGGGCGCCAGATCACAGGAGGAATCCCCCATGAAAGATGACGGCGCCAGGGAGATGGTCTTACAGACCACGGCGGCGCTGTTATCAATGGGGTTTACCGTATTGAGCATTATGCTCATGGGGCGGCGGGTGTAGGCTTCCGGCCTCGAACGAAAAATAAATTTCCGGGATTAAAGGAGAATTACCATGGAACGGATCAAGAATTTTTTCAAAGATGAGTCTGGCGCGAGCGCGGTGGAATACGGCCTGCTGGTGTCGCTGATTGCAGTGGTGATCATCGCTGCGGTCACCACTCTGGGGACCACCCTCAAAACCAAGTTTGAAGCAGCGGAAACCGGGATCAAGTAATGATCTAACGGATCATGGAGGCCCGGCGGCATGGCGCCGCTCCCGCCGGGCCTAATTTCCCTTGACTGGGCGCCGGATCACAGGAGGGACCAGCCCATGAAAGACGCAGGCACCAGGGAGATGGTCTTACAGACCACGGTGGCGCTGTTAGCAATGGGGTTGGCAGTATTGAGCTTGATGCTCATGGGGCGGTGGGTTTAGGCCCCTGACCCCGAACGCTGAACTTTCAGGCTGAGAGGACGATGCCCGTGGCCGGTTCTATGCTTGACGCGGTCGGTTGGATGAGTTCCCGGGGGAATTTGCTCATACCCCTGGCTCTTACTCTGTGGATCGCCTGGGGGGACCTTAAGACCCGGCGGATTCCCAACTATCTGACCTTAGGGACCGCGGTGGCCGGACTGGCTTATAACTTCATGAGCCAGGGCCTGCCCGGGCTGGCCGACGGCGTCCTGGGGATGCTCCTGGGATTCGCCTTCCTCATCCTGCCCTACCTGTGGGGCGGCATGGGGGCCGGAGACGTCAAGGCCCTGGCCGCCCTGGGGGCCTGGCTGGGGCCTAAGCTCACCGTATTTCTGTTTTGCTACATGGGGATCGCCGGCGGGGTCATCGCCCTGGGGTATCTGGGGTGGCAAGGCATCCTCTGGCGGAAAATCAAGGAGGGGTGGGTCTTCCTGCTCAATATGATCCTGTGCCGGCCGGACGGCCCCCCCCGCCCGCCGTCTCCGGCCCAATTAACCGAAGGGATACCTTACGGGGTCGCCATCGCCGTGGGCATGGCGGTCCTGGCAGGGGCGGGAGGGGGGCCGTGATGGTTGCCGACCGCCTCATACCAACGGTCATTTCCTTACGGACACAACGAAGCATGAAAAAGTGGCTGGTGTTGGTGGGGCGGCCGTCCCTGGCCGCCTCTGGCTGGCGGGCACGGAGGCCCGCCCCACCGGGATATTTTCATATAAATCGCAATCAACCGGATATTTTATGTAGGGGCGGACCTGCGTGTCCGCCCTCAACCAGGGCGCACCCCGCGGAAATTTTCGCAACCGCTGGATTTCTCGAGCGGCTTGATCCCGAGTCTGGCCGGCATCAAGTTTTCGGCCCCAACCCTGATGAAATGTGAGTAACCGTCATGAAATTAAATATGCCGAGAGGCGCCATTTTTCTGGTAGCGGCCGTGGTGGCCGGGCTGGTGGCCACCTTTGCCATCCACCGATACGTCAGCGTCAAGACCACAGTTCCGGTCGCGGCAACCCGGCAAGTCTTCATCGCGACCGCAGACATTTCTCCCGGGACGGCCCTCTCCGGAGGCTCGGTGAAGGCCGTTAGCTGGCCCCCCTCCTTGGTGCCGCCCAATTGCCCCGCCACCATGCGGGAGATTGAGGGCCGGGTGGTCAAGGGGCTCATTCCTCAAGGGAACCCCGTCCTCCTCTCCATGCTGGCCCCGGCGGGGACTGCCGCCGGGTTGAGCGGCATTTTGGAGGACGGGAAACGGGCCCTCACCGTCAAAGTGGACGAAGTGGCGGGAGTGGCCGGCTTCATTCACCCCGGGGATCATGTGGATGTGCTGGTGGATCTGTCCCTGAAGAAGGAGGAGCATTTTTCCAAGACTATCCTGCATAATGTTACGGTTCTGACCACCGGGCAGCTTTGGGAGCAAAAGGGGGACAACAAACCGATAGTGGTGAATACCGTCACCCTGGAGTTGACCCCGGAAGAGGCCGAGGTGCTCAATCTGGCCAGCAACCAGGGGAAGATCCGGCTGGCGCTCCGCAACCGCAACAATAAGACCATCGCCCAAACCCCGGGTATAACCACCTCAGCTCTTATCAGCGGGGTAGGCATGAAAGAGGAGAAGGTTGCCGTTCAACCCACACGGGAAGAGAAGATCGTAGTAGAGGTTATCAAGGGGTTGGACCGGAGCGACGCCAAGCTTTAGGAGTGAAGCGTGTATCTTGACCAGCTAACCATTTCGCTACTCTTTGGGACCGGGGTCCAGCGCCAGGAAATCAAGGCGGTGCTGGACAAGTTTCCCCAACTGAAGCTGTTGGGCCAGACCACTGATCCCCAGAGCTTTGTCGGGCAACATAAGGGTGTATCCCCGGATGTAGTCCTGGTGGAAATGAATGGGGAGAGTCGGGTCCCCGAGTGGCTGGAGAACCTCCCTCAAGAGATGCCCCACACTCAGGTCCTGGTTTGTTCATATAATCGTGAGCCGGATTTTTTGATCCGGGCCATGCAAGTGGGAATTCGGGAATTCCTACCCCTGCCCCTGACCCAAGGCGACCTGGAGGGCGCGTTAAGCCGGGTGCGAACGGCCAGGAAGCAGCTGATGCCCGTGGATACCCCCGAGGGACGGATCATCGTGGTCACCGGCCACAAGGGCGGGGCGGGGAGCACCACGGTCGCCGTCAACCTGGCTCAGGCTCTGGCGGAATCGACCCCAGGACGAGTGGCCCTGGTGGACTTGGGGCGGCCTTTCCCCGACGTAGGAACCTTCCTGGACCAGGAATCGAATTATTCCATCGCGGACTTGATCCAGAATATCGCCACCCTGGATAAATCTTTCATCCAGAGAATCATGCAGCCTTACGGCGCCAGACTGTCAATCCTGCACGGGGCCTCGGATTTTAAAGAGCAGGACAGCATTGATCTGGAGAGCCTGGAGCAGATCTTTGTCCTCCTGCGCAACATGTACGATTTCATCGTGATCGATCTCAGTCATTGGCTGGACGAACTTTTCCTCAAGGTGCTGACCGAGTCCGACCTGGTGTTGATGCTGACCGGGCTTACCGTTCCTGACCTCAGAAACTTGAAAAAACTTTGGCCCTATACCATAGAGTGGCACCAGGATAAGCGCAAGATTAAGATCGTCGTCAACCGGTATGATAACAGCAGTGGTTTACAGTTGCGGGACATAGAAAATATCCTGCAACACCCTACCTTCGCGACGTTGCCCAGCGACTATCCGGCCATGATGCAATGCCTGAACCAAGGAACCCCCCTGATGAGCGCCGCGCCGCGCTCCAAACTTTGTCGCGGCATCAAAGAACTGGCGGCCCGGGTTGTCCAGGAAATCGGCGATAAGGAAAGCGAGTCTGACGGCGCCGCCGCACCCAAAAAGAAATTCTGGCTATTTTAAAAGGACCGAGTAAATGGGCTGGCTGGAATACAATAAAAAAATAAGCAAAAACTCGAAGGGGCTTAAACCTGTCCCCAAGCAACCCCAGGCACTGGCGGTGGCGGAGGCGCCAACCCGGCAAGATGAAGGTCGGGAAACCCGCCTCTATGAAGTCAAGAGACGGGTGCACCATTGCCTGCTGGAGCGCTTGGACCTCAGTCAGTTGGAGGAACTGGATGAGAAACTGAGGGCCAAAGAAATCCGGCAGGCCATCAGTGTGCTGCTGGAAGAAGAGAAAGAACCCCTGAATATGAGGGAGAGGGCGCGGCTGGCCCGGGAGATGGAATTCGAAATCCTGGGATTGGGCCCCCTGGAACCGCTGCTGCTGGATCCTGCCATCTCAGACATTCTGGTCAACCGCTACAATCAGGTGTACGTCGAGCGGAAAGGCCGCCTGGAACTGTCGGAGGTGCGGTTTCAGGATAACGAACATCTCCTAAAAATTATCAACAAGATAGTGAGCAATGTGGGCCGGCGGATAGATGAATCCGTCCCCATGGTTGACGCCCGGTTGCCGGATGGCTCCCGGGTCAACGCCATCATTCCCCCTCTGACCTTAGATGGCCCCATGCTGTGCATCCGCCGGTTTTCCGTCCAACGCCCCAGCCTGGAGGATTTAATCGAAAAAGGCAGCATTACCGCGGAGATCGGCGAAACCCTCAAGGCCATCGCGGTGAGCAAATTGAACGTGCTTATCTCCGGAGGGACTGGCGCCGGGAAAACCACCCTGCTCAACATCCTTTCAGGTTTTATCCCCCCCACGGAGCGCATCATCACCATCGAAGATTCGGCCGAACTGCAACTGCAACAGGAGCACGTATGCCGGCTGGAAACCCGCCCGGCCAACATCGAAGGCAAAGGCGAGGTCACCCAGAGAGAATTGGTGAAGAACTGCTTGAGGATGAGGCCGGACCGGGTCATCGTGGGCGAGGTCCGGGGCGCCGAGGTCATTGACATGCTCACGGCCATGAATACCGGTCATGAAGGCTCCATGACCACCGTCCATGCCAACGCCGCCCGGGATGCGCTCCTGCGCCTGGAGACCATGATTTCCCTCTCCGGCATCACCATCCAGGAGAAGGCCATGCGCCAGATGATCAGTTCGTCTTTAGATGTGATCATCCAATTAGTACGGCACAGTGATGGAGTCAGACGCATGGTGGCCCTGGCGGAAGTCACCGGCATGGAAAGCGGCATCATCAGCATGCAAGATATTTTCGTGTATGAGCGGCAGGGGATAGATGAGCACGGCCAGGTTTTGGGGCGCTTTGTCCCCACCGGGGTGCGGCCCCGCTTCGTCGAGCGCTGCCGGCTCTTTGGAGCGCCCCTGCCGGAAGGCATTTTTGTGCCGCCGCAGCGACCTCAGGGGCGCCTCTAACGCCATCGTACCCGCGAGGAGACGGGGAGCATGGATATACTGAAAAACTTCAACATGGCTGGGATGGAATTCCAGTATGCCCTGGGACTGCTGGGTTTATTTCTGGGGGTGTGTCTTTTAATTACCGGGATTAATTATGGCCTGGTGGAACCCATCCGCAAGCGACGCCTGATCAATCAGCGCCTGCGGGGGAATAAACGGGAACAAGAGGTTCGGGCCCAAATTTTCAAGGCCTTCCAGGAGACCAAGGAGAGCTGGGTCTTGAACCTGGCGGAGCGCTATTTTGGCTGGGGGAAGGTGGATAATCTCCAACGCCAATTGCTCCAGGCGGATATCTACCTGGCCCCGAACACCTTTATCTGTATAACCATCCTCCTGGCCGGGTTGGGTTTTATGATCGGGTACCTGTTGGGAGTGTGGACCTGGTCCCTGGGTTTATCTTTCCTCCTGGGGGTGTTTCCCCTCATGCTCCTGCGGTGGAAGCGGAGGCGGAAGACCCTCAAGATCGAGCGCTACATGCCCGAAGCCATGGAGATGCTGTCCAGGTCTCTCCGGGCCGGCCACACCTTGCCGGGAACCTTGGACCTGGTGAGCCAGGAGATCCCCGCGCCGCTCGGGACCGAGATGCGGATCACCTTTGAAGAGCAGAAGCTGGGGTTGAGCATGCCGCAGGCTTTCCGGCGCATGGGTGAACGGGTGGCCAGTCAGGATCTGCGCTATTTCGTCACCGCGGTAATCATCCAGGCGGAGACCGGGGGCAACCTGTCGGAAATTCTTGACAATATTGGAGTCATCATCCGCGACCGGCTCACCTTGAAGGGGAAGGTCCAGGGCCTCACCGCCGAAGGACGTTTCTCCGCGTTGATCCTGAGCCTCTTGCCGGTGGTCACCTTCCTCGCTCTTTATGCCCTCAACCGGGAGTATGTCTTGGTTTTGTTCCGGGACCCTGTAGGGGTAAAATTATTAACGGGCGCGCTGATCAGTAGCGGCTTCGGCATCTTTGTCATGAAAAGAATGATAACCATCAAGGTCTAAAGGAGGAGCGGATGACGGTCACTTTATGGGTCATAGCCATGACCTCTTTCGCCACAGTCGCTTTCCTCACTTACGGCGCCCTCAGTTACTACAATAATCGGAAGATGGTGCGGGACCGCTTCAAAAACGCCTCCACTGATTCGGTGCCGTTGATGTACCGGGGAGAAGTCAATAGCTTTAAAAAGCAATTTTTGGAATGGATATCCTCTCTGGGAAATTTTGCCAAAGATGACAAAGAGGACGATTCCAATCTTCGCCAGTCCTTGATCCAGGCGGGGTTTCGCCATCCCAAGGGAACGGCCATTTATTTCGGTCTCCGGTTTTTGTTAGCTCTGCTGCTGCCGCTGTTTTACCTGTTGGCCAATGTGATGCACGGAGTTATGAACCGGGGGAATCTCCTGGTTTGTTTCATGTTAGCCGCATCAGGATTTTATGTTGTTCCCTATTTGCTGAGATTTGTCACCCGCCGTCGTCAGGATCGCATTGATAAAGCCCTCCCGGATGTTTTGGACCTGCTCATTGTCTGCATGGAGGCAGGGTTGTCTCTGCAGGCCTCCATCAATCGGGTGTCGGATGAAGTTAAGAGCATTTCCACGGATCTGTATAGAGAATTGCAGCTTACCAACGCCGAGTTGAGAACCGGGATCAGCCGCGAGGTGGCGCTCAAGAGTTTGGGGGAGCGTACCGGGGTGCAGAATGTTAAAGCCCTGGTGGGCCTGATGATCCAATCGGATAGAATGGGCGCCAGTATCGTCCAATCTCTCCGGACTCACGCGGCTTTTCTCCGGGTCCAGCGGGCCCAGCGGGCTGAAGAAAAGGCCGCCAAAATGCCGGTGAAGATCTTGTTTCCCCTGCTCATGTTCATTTTTCCCGCCATTTTTGTGGTGGTACTGGGGCCCGCCGCCATCCAGATGTCCAAATCCTCCTTTTTTGCCGGTCCCTAACCCAGGAAGAACCAGATGAGGCATGATTCGGGAGGCGTTATCCGTGCAGAAGCCCATCGCCTGGACCCCGGCAATCTGGGCGCGGCCGAAGCCCTGCAGGCATATATAGCGAATGCCAAAAGTATTTTCCGATAGCAGAATCATTCTAATCCCCCCTAACCCCCCTTTAGAAAAGGGGGTAACTATAAAGAATAACTATTAAAGTCCCCCTTTGGCAAAGGGGGATTTAGGGGGATTTAAGAACCGCCAACTGGAAGGAATTTATGGCAAACGCTATAAGCCGCGGCTCTAGGGGCTGGCCGGCCAGTCCAGCCCGACAAACCGGTTTCAGACGGGAAATAGGTTAACACTCAGCCCTGATTAGAGAAGAGGATCGATCATAAAATTGTTTGACGTTACTATTGATTGTTGCTAAATATTACATGGTGAATTTTATCACCATCGACAGGGAGAATGCGCGGGAACTGACCATGACGACCAGAATTCTCCTTGCCGATAAGTACCAGATCGTCTGTCAGGGGCTCCGCGCTTTATTGGAGAAAGAAACCGGGCTGGAGGTGGTGGGAGAAGCCGCCAGCGGACCGGCGGTGTTGCGGCAGGTGCAGGACTTGGCCCCAGACATAGTTATCTTGGATCTGGCCCTGCCCGGACTTCAAGGCGTGGAGGCGATCCGGCAAATCCTGGCTGCATCCCCCCATATTAAAATCATCGCCTTGTCCATTTATGCCGACCGGCGCTTTGTGGTCAATATCCTCAAAGCCGGCGCCTCCGGGTACCTTTTGAAAGACTGCGCTTTCGAAGAATTGATTAAAGCTATCCGTACCGTTCAGGAACCCAAGACCTTCATCAGCCCCGGCCTTTCGGATATCGTGGCCCAGGATTATATCGAGGCGTTGCGCCACAGTGAGGCGCGCTTTCGCACGATTTTCGAAGCAACGACCATGGGTATTGCCTTGGTGGATAAAGATGGGCGCATCGGCGAATGCAATCCTGCCTTGCAACAGATGCTGGGATATAGTCTGACAGAGATCGTCAACCAGGTGTTCACCGTTTTCATCTTGCCGGACGATGCTTCCCGGTGCATGGCGCTCTTCCGGGAATTGGTGCAAGGGCACCAAGACTCTTATCAAGTAGAAAAAAAATATATCCGCAAAGATGGCCGAACGGCCTGGGGCCGCCTGAACGTCTCCCTGATCCGCGGCGTCAAGGTCGAGGACCACCTTGCCATCTGCATGATCGAAGATATCACGGAACCGAAACAGGCCGAAAAAGCCATCCGGACTTACCAGGAACAACTCCGGTCCGTGGCCTCGGAATTGTCCCTGACGGAAGAGCGGGAACGACGGCGCCTGGCCACTGAACTCCATGACCACGTGGGACAGATCCTGGCCCTGGCCCAGATCAAGCTGGGGGCCATCCGGGAATCCGCCTCCTCCACCCAACTGGCCGAGCCCATGGATGAAGTCCGGCGCCTCATCGAACAAACCATTCAATACACCAGGTCATTGACCTTTGAGCTGAGCCCGCCCATCCTCTATGATCTCGGCTTTGAAGCCGCGGTGGAGTGGTTGGCCGAATTGATTCAGAAGCAACAAGGCATTACCGTCAAAGTCCAGGCGGATCGGTCGGCCAAGCCCATGGATGATGAGATCCGCGTCATCCTTTTCCAGACCGTGCGGGAATTACTGGGTAATGTGGTCAAACATGCCAGTGCTAAGAATATCCGGGTCTTCATTGCCCGAGAGGATGCCGCCCTGCAGGTCAAGATAGAAGACGACGGGCTGGGAATGGGGATTTCCGCCGACGCCGCCAATGGCCCCTTTGGGTTTGGCTTCTTTAGCATCGGAGAGCGGTTGAGGTATTTGGGCGGTCGCCTGGAAGTGGTATCTGAACCGGGCTGGGGAACCAGGGTCACCTTGCAGGTACCCTTGAAATATTAAACCGAGGACAGGGGGAAACAGATGGCCGTAAAAATTCTGATCGCCGATGATCACCAGATTGTCCGTCAGGGACTCCGCTTTTTGCTGGAGAAGGAGTCCGACCTGAAAGTGGTGGCCGAGGCTGAGGATGGGCGGACCACGGTGCGGTTGGCCCGGGAGTTGAATCCTGGGGTGATCATTATGGATGTCGCCATGCCTGATCTCAACGGCATCGAGGCCACGCGCCAGATCGTTGCCGAGTTTCCAGGCATCAAGGTGATCGCCCTGTCCATGTATGCCGACCGCCGATTTGTGGTGAATATGTTGAAGGCCGGGGCTTCGGGCTATCTCTTGAAGGATTGCGCCTTCGAGGAACTGACCCGGGCCATCCGGGTGGTGCTGGCCCACAAGACCTATCTCAGCCCCGGAGTCACCGATATTTTGGTGAAGGACTGCAAGATGGGGACCCCCTTGAATGAGGTTTCGGCTTTCGGGATTCTGACCTCCCGGGAACGGGAAGTCCTCCAACTCATGTCCGAAGGCCAGTCCACCGCCAAAATCGCCGACCAACTCCATGTGAGCGTCAAGACCGTGGAGAGCCATCGCCAGCAGGTCATGCAAAAATTGAATCTGCGGAGCGTGGCGGAACTCACCAAGTATGCCATCCGGGAAGGCTTGACCTCTCTGGAGGCCTGAGCCCGGGATTATCCTCCCGGATAAGGGGGGCTGCCCCCAATTAATTTTTGAGATCTAACCTCTCCCGGGGTTCCGGTTTTTCCCCGGTGGACCCTGGAAAATCTCCCGCCCACCAGGCCCCTGTGGGTATGCCGACTACATCGGGAATTTATGGATATCTTTTATTGTCCGGCATGATCAGAGGCTATTCAGGCTTATTTTAACGGAAGTTCCACACTTTTTCTGGGCAAAATTGAGGTTAACATATTGATAATTAAAAAATAAATTGGTTTTTGAGCTTAAGATATGTACCCATGTAATTATAATTAATAACTTGATTAATGGCAAT
>Ga0194126_10001166_pt1 | contig 44440 bp, 35 predicted proteins | sample TA2KigC150mmetaG_FD_148641 | JGI IMG/M metagenome (GOLD analysis project Ga0194126, IMG submission 148641) | Freshwater microbial communities from Lake Tanganyika, Tanzania - TA2015035 Kigoma Deep Cast 150m | ecosystem: Environmental > Aquatic > Freshwater > Lake | place: Tanzania: Lake... | reverse complement strand
AGCATCATGAGCCGGGCACGGTCGGAGACCGGCCCGAGCGGGGACGCTCCCCGTGGACAGCATCGGGAGCCGGGCACGGTCGGAGACCGGCCCGAGCGGGGACGCTCCCCGTGGGCAGCATCTGAGCCGGGTACGGTCGGAGACCGGCCCGAGCGGGGACGCTCCCCGTGGGCAGCATCATGAGCCGGGCACGGTCGGAGACCGGCACGAGCGGGGACGCTCCCCGTGGGCAGCATCTGAGCCGGGCACGGTCGGAGACCGGCCCGAGCGGGGACGCTCCCCGTGGGCAGCATCATGAGCCAGGCACGGTCGGAGACCGGCCCGAGCGGGGTTATTCGGAACCTCCGACCTCTAGTCTCCAACCTCCAACCTCCAACCTCCAACGTCCAACCTCCACCTACGCCCGCAACACCGCGCCCAACTCCCGTTCCAACCATCCTATGATCCTACCGCGCAGCTTGCGCGTGTCTTCGTCGGTCAGGGTGCGGTCGAGGGCCTGGAAGGTCAGGCTATAGGCCAGCGATTTCTTGCCCGCCGGGATCTGCCCGCCGCGGTAGATGTCGAAGAGCCGCACGTCTGCCAGCAGCTTGCCGCCGGCCTGGCGTATCAGCCCCGCGACCTGCGCAGCCGGCGTCGCCTCATCCACGATCACCGCCACGTCTTCGTAGATCGCGGGCTGTGTGGAGATGTCGGCCATCGGCGCGGCCGCGCCCCAGCCGGCAAGCAGCGCATCGAGGTCCAGCTCCATGATCGCGGCCGTCGCGTTCGGCAGATCGAACGCGCGGCGCACGAGCGGGTGCAACTCGCCCACGATACCAACATCCGTTCCTCCCACCAGCAATCGCGCGGTGCGGCCGCTATGCGTGGCGGGGTGCTCGCCCCGCTCCCACGTGATGTCTTTGAGCTCGAGACGCGCCAACAGCGTCTCCACGATGCCTTTGAGATCGTAGAAGCCGAGCTGTCCTGTGTCGTGCGGCAGCCAGCTCTGCATCTCGCGCGGGCCGATCAGCAGCGCGCTCAAACGCCGCGGCTCGGCAGGCAAAACCTCTTGGGGACGCGGGTAGAAGACGCGGCCCAGCTCGAAGATCGCCACGCGGTCGGTGAAGCGCAGATTGGAGCGCGCCGTGTTCAGCAGGCCCGACATCAGTGTGCGCCGCAGATGGCTGCGCTCGGCCGCCAGCGGGTTGAGGACCGTGACATAGCGCGATTCAGCCGGCGCGACGGCGTCAGCCGCGGCCGCCGCAGCGCGCGCGGCGCCGGCCGCGTTCAGACGCAGTTCATCGCGCACGTCAATCAGCGAATAGGTGATGACCTCGTCCAGCCCGCAGCCGACCAACACGTCGCGCACCTTCTCTTCCCCCTCCAGCGCCACGTTGCGTCGCTGCAGAGGCAGCTCGTCCTCTAGCAGCGTGTGCGGCATCCGATCATAGCCAAAGATGCGCCCAATCTCTTCCACCAGATCGGCCGCGATGGTCACGTCGAGGCGATGACTGGGGACGGTGATGAGGAGACGGGTAGACAAGGAAGCAGGTAGACAAGTAGACAAGGATATAGGGGCCTCCTCCTTGTCTCCTTGTCTCCTTGTTTCCTCATCTACCCCGAACTCGAGCGCCCGCAGGATTCTCGCCATCTCCTCGACCGGCACATCCACGCCGAGCAGGCGGTTGACGTAGGCGGGATCGAGCGCGATGGTCTTCGGCTGGGGTCTGCCGGGATAGAGGTCGCCGTAGACCGGCCGCGTCTTGCCGCCGGCCAGCTCCGCCAGCAGTTGGCCCGCGCGCGCCAGCGCGACGACGGTCAGCTCGGGGTCCACCTGCTTGCCGAAGCGGTTGGCTGCCTCGCTGCTCAGCTTGAGAAGCTGGCTGGTGCGGCGGATGCTGAGAAAATGGAAATTCGCCGCCTCCAACAAGATCGTGCGCGTGCCGGTGTTGACCTCGGTGTCGGCCCCGCCCATGACGCCGCCCACCGCGATGGCGCCGGCCGTGTCGGTGATCAACAGCATGCCGGGGTCCAGATCGCGGTATGCGCCGTCCAGGGTTTGCAGGCGCTCGCCAGGATGCGCACGGCGCATGATGATGTTGGGCCGGCCGCCGTTCGCGCGCTGGCGCAGCAGATCATAGTCGAAGGCATGGAGCGGCTGGCCCAACTCCAGCATCACATAGTTGGTCACATCCACGACGTTGTTGATGGGCCTCATGCCGGCCCGGATGAGCCGCTGCTGTATCCAATAGGGAGACGCCGCGACCGTGACCCCCTCGATCAGCGCGGCGGAATAGCGCAGGCACAGATCGGGGTCTTCGATGACGATGCCGGTGAAATCAGCATCAGGGACGACCGCGACCGGCTGGCGTTCCAGGACCGTCAGCGCATCGCGGCGCAACTGCTGGCCCGTCAGCGCGGCAACCTCGCGGCCGATGCCGACGACGCATTGCAGGTGGCCGAACGCGCCCTTGATGTCGAAATCCAGGATGGCATCGCCCAGGTAATCCACCAGCGCCGCGCCCACGGGCGCATCGGCCGGCAGAAGCAAGACCCCTTCGTGGTCATCGCTCAGGTCTAGCTCCTTTTCCGAACAGATCATGCCCTGGGAGACGACGCCGCGGATTTTGCCGGCCTTCAACGTCGCGATCTTGCGCTCGGCGCTGTGACCGTCCACCAGCCGCGCGCCCACCACCGCGAACGCGCATTTCGGCCCGCCGGTGCTGAGATCCTGGCCGACATAGGGATAGAGGTTTGGCGCGCCCGTGACCACGGTCAACGGCTCGGCCGCGCCGTAGTCAACCCGCGCCAGGACGAGCCGATCGGCGTCTGGGTGGCGCGTTACTGCCAGGATTTGCCCCACGAACAGCTTGTCCCGATCCCACGTCTCTCCGATGCACATGATCGCATCCACTTCCAACCCTGCCAGCGTCAGGCGGTCAGCCAACTGATCCAGGGGCAGGGTGATGTCAACATGGTCTTTGAGCCAACTCAATGGAACCCGCATGGTGATCACTCCTTGCGACGTATTGCGTGGTGCGCGTGCAGCATCATCCGAACTGCCCCAGGAATCTCAGATCATTTCCGTAGAAATATCGGATGTCGTTGATCATATACTTCAACATGGCTGGCCGCTCGACGCCCATGCCGAAGGCAAAGCCGCTGTAGACGTCAGGGTCGTAGCCGCCGTTACGCAGCACGATCGGGTGCACCATGCCGGCGCCGGCGACCTCCAACCAACCGGTGTGTTTGCAGACGCCGCATCCCTTCCCGCCGCAAAGGATGCAATCCATGTCGGCCTCGATGCTCGGTTCGGTGAAGGGGAAGTAGCTACCGCGCACGCGCAATCGGCGTCGCGCGCCGTACATGCGCCGGGCGAATTGCTGGAGCGTGCCGATCAGGTCGGTCAGGCGGATGCCCCGGCCGACCGCCAGCCCCTCCAACTGGTAGAACTGGTGCTCGGAGCGCGCGGTGACCTGTTCATAGCGATAGCATTTGCCCGGCAGGATCACGCGAATCGGTTCCGGGCAGCGTTCGCGCATGACGCGGATTTGGCCAGGGCTGGTATGGGTGCGCATCACCAGTAGGGGCGAACCCTCTGTGGTCGCCCCGGCGGTCGCCTGCGTCACCCAAAAGGTTTCCCACATGTCGCGGGCCGGATGATAGGGCGGGATATTGAGCCACCCGAAGTTGTAGTCGTCGGTCTCCACATCGGGCGCGTCGTAGACCTGGAAGCCCATCTCGGCGTAGATGGCGTAGATCTGGCGCAGGCTCTGGGTGGTGATGTGCAGACGCCCCAACGCCGGCGGCCGGCCGGGCAGGGTCACATCGAGCGCGCCGCCGCCCAGCTCCGCGGCCAGCGCGGCCGCCTTCAGCGCCTCTTGCCGTTCCTCGAAGGCTGCTTCCAACGCGATCTTGACCTCGTTGGCCGCCTGGCCATAGGCAGGCCGCTCCTCGCGCGGCAGCCCGCCCAAAACCTTCATCGCTTCGCTCAACGCGCCGCCTTTGCGACTCAGATACTTGATTCGCCACGCTTCAAGCGCGCCGGCATCAGTCGCCTCGGCCAGGCCGGCCAGCGCCTGGTTTTTGAGCGTGCTGAGTTCTTCGTGCATGGTTCGTCTCCGTCCGGTAGCGGGTAGATTGGGCTGCACGGTCGAGCAATCCATCAACTCATCCACCGATCTACCAGGTTACCAATACAAAGCGCGCACCTCGTCGCAGGGACGAAGTGCGCGCATTCACTCCGCGGTACCACCCTGATTCCCGACCAGATACAATGGCCGCCTATGATGGCCAGGATTGGTCGGACGCTCAGACCGGCGACCCGGCTTGACGGGCTTACCGGCGGCCCCGCTAACGGTGGGCATCCGGGACGAACTACTTGTCCGATCGCGGATCTATGATTGCGGATTTCGGATTGGCTTGCGTTCGGGATGTCAATCCGCAATCCGAAATCGGCAATCCGCAATGGTTTTCCCTCGTCCGGCTCGAGAGGGAACTTCGGCGCGGTTCATGCCGGCCGGGCTTGCAGCTTCGCGTGAGCGAAACCCAGCCTCTCTGGGGAGATCCCCGCGCGTACTTTCCTCCGTCTTCGCGTTTCCGGTGTGGCTATGCTGTTGTTGACCCGATTATGCCGCAGGGCGACGGGTTTGTCAAATGGCCAAAAGCGCGGTTTGAGTTCCTACCGGGTTGATGGTATACTGCGGTTGTAGTGTGATTGTCCTTACCAGGAGGTTTCACCGTGCGCTTATCTGTCCTCCAAGAAAACCTCGCCAAGGGTCTGTCCATCGTGGGCCGCGCAGTGTCCGCGCGCAGCACCCTGCCCGTGCTCTCCAACATTTTGCTGAGCACCGACGAAAGCCGTCTGAAGCTCGCCGCCACCAACCTGGAAGTGGGCGTCAGTTGTTGGTTGGGCGCGCAGGTCGCAGACGACGGCGCGATCACCCTGCCCGCGCGCCTGTTGACCGATTGGGTTAACTCGATGCCTCTTGAGAAGATTGACATGGAGATGGTCGTGCGCACCATGAGCATCAACCTCAAGTGCGCCCGCTTCGAGTCCAACATCAAGGGCATTGACGCCAGCGAGTTCCCGTTGATTCCCACGGCCGACGGCGAGAACCCGCTGGGGCTGCCTGCGGCGACCTTGCGCAAGATCATTGACCAGGTCGCGTTTGCCGCTGCCGACGCCAAGGACACCAGCCGGCCTTCGCTGACCGGCGTGCTGACGCGCTTCGAGGGGGATCGGCTGACGCTGGCCGCGACCGATGGCTATCGGCTGTCGGTGCGGCGCACCGTGCTGCCCACACCCGCGCCCGTGGACCTCAGCATCATCGTGCCGGCGCGCTCGCTGCAAGAGGTTTCGCGCATCGGCGGCGAAGCAGATGCGGACAAGCCGCTGGAGATCGCGGTGGCCGAGGGTCGCAACCAGATCCTCTTCCGCATGACCGGCAAGGGCGAGGGCGAGCGCGGCGCGTTCCACCAGGTGGATCTCGTCTCGCAGTTGATTGACGCCAAGTTCCCGGATTTCAACGCCATCATCCCCAAGAGCTACACAACCCGCACCGTGCTCGACACGGCCGCGCTCCTGCGCGCCCTGCGCGTGGCGTCCCTCTTCGCGCGCGATGCCTCCGATCGGGTGATGGTCGCCATCACGCCCGGCAGCGAAACGGTTCCTGGCCAGGTGACGCTCAAGGCCACGTCGGCCGAAGCGGGCGACAACGTCAGCGAGGTGGATGCCCTGGTCGAAGGCAATCCGCTGGAGATCGCGTTCAACGCGCGCTATCTCATCGACGTGCTCTCGGTGATTGACACGTCGCAAGTGGTGTTGGAGACTACCCGGCCGGATCGGCCCGGCGTGTTCCGGCCCGTGGGCGCCGGCCCCGAGGAGTTCACGCACGTCATCATGCCGATGCAGTTGAACCGGTAACCAGGAACCCGCAGCAATGCCGACTGTACCGATCCAAGGACCATACCGGTTCTTCTTCTACTCCGGCGACAGAGATGAGCCGCCACACATCCACGTGGAACGGGAGAAGATGAAGACAAAATTCTGGCTTAGCCCGGTTCGTCTGGAGAGTAGCGGCGGTTTCAGTCGCAGTGAGATCAATCGCATCCAACGACTTGTCGAAGACAATAGAGAATATCTGCTGAGGAGTTGGCATGAATTCTTTGGTAATTGAAGCACGTGTTGCCGCAGTGCACAATGTAGATGTAACTGAAGACTCGCTTGTGGTTGACCTGCTGGATGGACGGACGATCACTGTACCATTGGCGTGGTATCCTCGGCTCCTTCACGGCCGGCCTGAGGAGCGCGATAACTGGCGTTTGATCGGCCAGGGCGAGGGCATTCATTGGCCCGAGCTGGATGAGGACATCAGCGCAGAGAATGTCCTATTCGGCCAACCATCCGGTGAGAGTCAACGTTCGTTTGGTCGTTGGTTACAGGCGCGTTCAGCACAACGTCAAGCCGCTTCCCAGCTCCAGCCCGCCTAGAGCACCGGTCAAGTAGTCCGTCACGGGCGACCGAGGTCGCTGCAACCCCTGCGAAGTCGCCCTCCGGCGACTGGACTGAGTCGACGCAGGGCAGCCTGGCATTGGATGCAATGGATGAGACGAATTTTCATCGCATCAACACAGCCGGAAGACTGGCAGCGTCTACTTGCTGACCCGGAGAAGCATTGGTGAAGAGAATCATCCCCCAATTCCTCATCAGATTCAGCCAGAGCCTGCGCGGGCCGCTGCTCGCCCTCCTCCTGGTCATGCTCGTCCTCACGGCAGCCCTGTTGGGGTTGATCTTTCAACTCGGCATCCGTACTCTCGACGCGCAGTACGTCCTGGCGCGCGAATCGGTCGAGGAGCGGGCGACCCTGGAAATGGAAATCAATCTGCGCGAGCACGAAAGCGCCCTGTTCTACTACCTTCGCGACGGCGAGCCGTTGCACCTGGATCGCCTGGCCGACGTCCGGCCGACTTTCACGCCGCGCTGGCCGCATACATGGCCGCCACCGAGGCGGAACCCAAAGACCTGACCCTGGCCCAGGAGTTGCGCACGCGCGCCGCCGAAGCCGCCCGCCTGACGGAGGTCTTGATCGCCCTGCGCCAGCGCGAAACGGCCGATTTTGCCACGTTGCAGGCGCTATTCGCCCGGGCCGACAACTTGCTCGACGATGCCATCCAACTCAGCCGGCCCGACGACATAGCGTGGATCAAGGCGACCGATGAGATCGAGATCAATCTGAAAGGGATGCTGGTGGGCGTCAACAGCTATCTGCTCCAGCCGGGTGCAGGCGCGCAGACCAAGTATGCCGACTCGTGGGCTGACATCCGGCAAGCCCTGGCGCTCTTCCAGGCGCTGGTAGAAACGCCGACCGAACGTGCCTGGTCAGACGAGGTGGCCAGTCTGATCGAAGAAGCTGGCGCCGTCAGTGAACGGCTGCTGGCGACTGAGGATGCAGAAACCGCGCGCTTTGCTGATCTCCAAGCGGCGCTGCATACGATTGGCGAACAACTACTGGATGAACAGGCTCGACCGGAAAGCTAGGCTGACCGCGTCAAGGCGGAGAGCCGGTTGTTGCAGGCTGTCCTGACGATATCGCGGCGGGGACTGGCGCTTGGCCTGCTGGCTGCCGTGCTGGGGCTCGCTGGCGGGGCGTGGCTCTATCGGCGGGCCATCAGCGCCCACCATTACGCCCGCATGTTCCAGGCGCTTGTCGAGCACATTCCTCTGAGCGTCTGGCTATATAGACGTGACGGAACCGCGATGTTCGCCAATCAGGCCACTTTCGACACCTTTGGAATTGCTGACCCCGCCGAGGTTCTGGGTCGCTACAACGTCTACGCGAACGCCACGGAAGCCGGGAAGCCGCTTCTTAAGCGCTTCGACGAGGTCTGGGCTGGCGGAAGCGTGCAACGTTTTCGCCACGAATTGGATATGACCAGGGTGGCCTACAAAACGACGCGTCACGATCGCGCCCAGTGTCTGACGACGCTGTTTCGCCTCCCGGAGAACGGTGAACCCAGTCTGGTGGCGCTGCAGGAAGACGTCACAGAGCAAGTCCGATCGCAGCAGGAACGCGAACGGTTGGCTGCTCAGGTCTACGAGCAGGCGCAGCAGATGCAGCAGGTCCTCGCCACTGTGCCGGTAGGCGTGGTTCTCCTGGACGCTGACGGGCATCTGTTGTCAGCGAATCCCGTAGCCGAGCGAGAACTGGCCGTGCTGGCGCGGCGGGAAAATGGCGCCCTCGTTGGCCTGGGCGATCGCTCACTGGCCGAGCTGCTCACGCCTTTACCCGATCGTCTGTGGCATGAAGTGAAAGTGGGCGCCTCCGTCTTCGAGGTCATCGCTCGTTCCACGGACGATAGCGCCCAGGCGCGGCAGTGGGCGCTGGTCATCCAGGACGTGACCGGCGAGCGGAGGATTCAGGCGCAGCTCCAACACCAGGAGCGGCTGGCCGCTGTCGGGCAACTGGCGGCCGGCATCGCGCACGACTTCAACAACATCATGGCCGCCATCGTCCTCTATGCCGGGATACTGAAGCAAGCGGCGGGGCTGACCGATCGCGACCGGCAACGCGTAGACACCATCAATCAGCAAGCCTGGCACGCCACCCGGCTGATCGAGCAGATCCTCGATTTCAGCCGGCGGGCGGTGCTCGAGCGACGGCCCCTCGACCTGCTGCCGCTGCTGAAAGAGCAGGTCAAACTGCTGGAGCGCACGTTGCCGGAGCACATCCGATTGAAGCTCAGCTATGGACAAGACGAGTTCACGATCCATGCTGACCCGACGCGCATGCAGCAGATGCTCACCAACCTGGCCGTCAACGCATGAGACGCGATGCCCGACGGCGGAACCCTGCGCATTCGGCTCGAGCGGATCACCGTCGAGCCAGATCAGACGCCGCCTCTGCCAGAGATGGGGACTGGCAACTGGGTTGTGCTGTCGGTGACCGATACTGGCATGGGGATCGCGCCGGAGGTGCTGCCGCGCATCTTCGAGCCGTTCTATACGACCAAGGCGCCTGGCAAGGGCAGCGGCCTGGGATTGGCGCAGGTGCACGGCATCGTGGGGCAACACGGCGGACGTATTGACGTGAAAACGCAGATCGGCAAGGGCACGACTTTCACCATCTATCTCCCCGCGTTGGAGGCGCGGCCGATCGAGCAACCCGCGCCGGATGCCGCTGTCATCACCCGAGGCCAGGGCGAGACAGTTCTGATCGTGGAGGATGACTCAACAGTGCGCCCAGCCCTGACGACGAGCCTGGCTGCATGGAATTACCAGGCGCTGGAAGCGACCAACGGCCAGGAAGCGCTGGCGGTCGTTGAAAAGCATAGTGGGCAGATCGCCCTGGTGCTGAGCGACGTGGTGATGCCGGTGATGGGCGGGGTCGCGTTGCTGCACGCGTTGCGGCAGAAAGGTCACACCATGCCGGTGGTGCTGTTGACCGGCCACCCTATGGAGCAAACAGAACTCGACGGCCTCCGTGCGCAGGGATTGAGCGCCTGGTTGTCGAAGCCGCCCAGGCTCGAACAACTGGCTCAGACCATCGCCAGTGCGCTGCATGAGACGACACGCGAGACCTGACGAATCTCGCCCCAATCCGTTCACCGTGCAACTCAATCACCTCTCTCTGACCAACTTCCGCAACTACACCCGCCTGGAGCTGCCGCTGGGGGACCGCGTGACCATCATCCAGGGCGCCAATGCGCAGGGCAAGACCAACCTGCTCGAGGCGATTCACCTGTTGGCGACCGCGCGGTCGCCGCGGGCAGGCGCAGAGCGGGAATTGATCAACTGGTTGGCGCTCGAAGGTCCGCTGCCCTACGCCCGTCTGCTGGGCGAGATCGGCGCGGGCCGCGATGCGCAGCGGCTGGAGCTGGTTCTGGAGCTGGCGAACAACGGCAACGCGCTCGGTCCGGCCGTGCGCAAGCAGGTGCGCATCAACGGGGCGCCCAAACGAGCGCTCGACCTGGTGGGTCGGCTGCGGGTGGTGCTGTTCCTGCCGGAGGATGTGAGCCTGGTGGCCGGCGCGCCGGCCGAGCGCCGGCGTTACCTCGACATCGCCCTCTGCCAGATTTCAGCCGACTACTGCCGGGCGCTCAGCGAGTATGGCAAGGGGTTGGCTCAGCGCAACGCCTTGTTGCGCCGGCTGCGCGATTTCGGCGGCGACCCTGGCCAGCTCGCGTTCTGGGATGCGCAACTGGCCGAGCATGGCAGCACGATCATCCATCGGCGCAACCGGGCGGTGCAGGAGTTGGATCGCCTGGCTGCAGAGCGGCATCGCGACCTGACGCGTGACGCGGAGCGGTTGCGGCTGGGCTATCTGCCCAGCCCCGATCCTGACTTCACCGCGGCGGCCAACGGCCGGCGGGCTGAGGCGGTCAAGCGCCAACGATTGGCCGAAGGTCGGCCTCCCTACCAGGCTGCAACGTGCGAAGCGATCCGCGAGAGCTTTCTGGCTGGCCTGCGCGACGCGCAACCGCGCGAGATCGCCGCGGGAACGTGTCTCATAGGGCCGCATCGCGATGACATGGCGTTCACAGTGGATGGCCGCGATCTGCGCGCATTCGGCTCGCGCGGGCAACAGCGCACCGCCGCGCTCGCGCTCAAGCTGGCCGAAGTCCAGATGATGACCGCGGAGACCGCGGAGAGCCCGCTGCTATTGCTCGATGATGTCATGTCGGAACTGGACGCCACGCGGCGACGCGCCCTGCTGGACGCGTTGGCGGGCGTGGATCAAGCCATCGTGACGACGACCGACTGGAGCGACTTCGCGGCCGAACTGCTGGAGCAGGCTCGCACCTTGTGTGTGGAGCGGGGGACGGTTGTGGCGACGTGAGGGCTATGCTTCTTCTGGCGCTTCTTCGTTCGGCTTGCACCCCAGCGGTCGTTTCCTCGGCAGACCGCGTCCGCGCGGATAGCCTTCCGGCGTCTGCGACACTTTGTCAATCACCACCAGCACGCGCGTTTCGGCCAGGCCGGGCACCTCGACGGGGATGAGCTTGCGCAACCGGCCGCCCAGCAGACCGATGGCGTGCTCGGCCGCCAACGCCTCTTCATGCGCCGCCGAGCCTTTGTAGGCCACGATGCGGCCGCCGCGCCTGGCGAGCGGCAGCAGATACTCTACCAGCGTAGGCAACGAAGCAACCGCCCGCGCCAGCACCAGGTCGTAGGCAGAGCGATGCGGCTCGCGCAATGCCAGCTCTTCGGCGCGGCCATGGATCAACTGCACATCGGCCAGCCCCAGCCGCTCGGTCACGTGCTCCATGAAGCGCACCTTCTTGCCAGTCGCTTCGATGGCGGCCAGGCGCAACCTGGGCCAGATGATGCGCAACGCCAGGCCCGGCAAGCCTGCCCCGGCCCCCACGTCCACAGCCTTCAGGCCGCGCGTCAGCAACATCGCCGGCGCCACCTCATCCAGGGCCGCCAGGGCCGGCAATAGCGACAGCGAATCCAGGTAGTGCCGGATTTCCACTTGCTCGCGGTCGGTCACAGCCGTGAGGTTGAAGCGCTCGTTCCAGCTCAACAACTCATCGGTAAAGGTCTCGAAGGCCATCACCTGTGCTGGCAGCAAACTCAGCCCCATTTGCGATGTACCCCAGATCAAACGCTGCATGATGCGATTATACCATCGCCGGACAGCGAAACCAAACGTCTGCAGACGCTTCTGACGGCCGGCATCCGCCCCCTCCAAAACAAACGAGCCAGACCACCAGGAGGTGATCTGGCCCGTTGCGAGTGTCCTCGGGCGCAGCTATTGCAGAGCGGGACTCATGCCGAGTGCGAGCAGATCCACGATGCCCACCAGACGTTCGCTCAAGGGATACGCCCCGTCGCACTCGCACCAGCGTACCAATTGCTGCAGATAGAGCGCATCCAGCGCGGCGGCCAGTATATCGGGGTCCAGGTGCGCGTTGATCTCACCGAGGCGCTGGGCATGACGGAGCAACAGCGAGGCCATCGGCTGAATCGTGAACCCGCCGGCGTCGCCGGCCATCACATCGGGCACGCTCACCCCTCGCCGGAAGATCAGGCGGACCAGGTCGCGATCCTTTTCCAGGCTGCCCGCCAGGACGCCCAAGAGCCGCTTGAGTTTGCCGAGCGCCGAGCCATTGCTGCTGGACAGCGTCATGGCGCCCAGGCGTCCGACTTCACGCGTCCCCAAGTAGCGCAGCACCGCGTCCTTCGTGGGGAAGTAGTTAAAGAAAGTGCCCTTGGCCAGACCAGCCTGCCGCGTGATCTGATCTACGGTCGTGGTCTCATAGCCTTGGGCACGAAATAGCTCTAGCGCAGCTTCGTAGAGACGCTCGCGGCGCTCTAGCTTGGCTGTCTCACGCTTGCCACTGGTCTGCTGCACCATAACCATGGTTCCTCGCTCCCTGCCCCAGCTATATTCGCATTGTACTAAGACTGTCCTGGAACGCCAAATCCCAGGGGATGCGTTAGAAACAGGTTAGCAGTCTGGATTATCCGAGTTCGGCCGGGGTGATTCACCCATCTACGCCTATCATGACGCAGAAGGCAGAGCGAGGTAACGACGAAAAATGACCGGAGTTCAGCAAGTAGCGCAAGATGGCATCTTGCGCCACGGCGGATGTGAAGTCATCGCGAGGAGCATCCTGAGCGGAGTGAAGCGGAGCCGAAGGATGCGACGAAGCAATCTCCCACATGGGCGGCAGATTGCTTCGCTCCGCTCGCAATGACTGGCGGGAGCGATTTTCAGGCCAGTCGCTCACCGGCGATTGTTGCCGGCGGGGCCTGGCCGGGCAAAGAGCGCGGCCAGGTCGTCTGCGGCGTCACGGCCGACGACAGCCAGCACCTCATCACCCACCTCCAGTTGCGTGACCCCTCGCGGAATGACGATTTGGCCTTTGCGAATGATCGCAGCGATCACGCATTGATCGGGTAACTTGAGATCCTTGATGGCGATGCCGATCGCCCTGGCGCCGGCCGGGATCTTCTCTTCGACCAGGGAGTATTGCCCGCGGCGCAGCTTCAGCAGGGTCATCATATCGCCCAACGATATCTCTTCTTCGATCAGGCTGGACATGATGCCGGCTTGATTCACCGCCACATCCACGTGGAACCGTTGGTCGAACAGCCAGGCCGCACGCGGATTGTTGACGCGCGCAATCGTGCGCGGCACATCGTAGAGCTCGCGCGCCAGGAAACACAACGTCAGGTTGTCGGCGTCGCTCGTGGTGACGGCCGCCATCGCCTCCACCCGGCGGATGCCAGCGCGTTCCAGCACCTCTGGATCGGTCGGGACCCCTTCATAGATCACCTCGGTTGGCAGCTCATGATGAATGCGCGCCAGCACATCGCGGCGATGCTCGACCACGCGCACTTGATGATTTTGGGCCAGAAGGGTCATCGCCAATTGCGTTCCCGTGCGTCCACCCCCGGCGATCAGCACAAACATCTCAGGCCTCCTTCGCCAGGCGCTGGCGGAGCGTCTCGATGCTCTCGCGCGTGGCGCTGACGTGCAGCACATCGCACTCTTCGAGCATCGTGTCAGGGGTGGGCAACACGGCGCGGCCCGCGCGCGTCAATGCGACCGGCAGGCAATCCGTGCTCGTCAGCATCTCACGCAACTTGCGGCCGCGCCACCGATTGCTCACCAGCACTTCGTAGATCTCCACCTCGCCGTTGCCGGCCGAGAAGACGGTGCGCAACGGATCGTCGGTGAGCATTTCTTCGATGCGTTGCGCGCCCCAAATGCTCGGCCCCACCGCGTGCAGGTTGAACGCCTCGTAGAGCGACCGATAGCGCGGCTCGTAGTTGCGCGCGACGACATTGGGGACGCCGTACACGGTGCGCGCGACATGCCCCACCACGCAGTTGACGGTATCGGAGCTGGTCACTACCGCCAGAGCATGGGCTTTCTCGATGCCGGCGCGGCGCAGCAAGTCCTGGGCCAACACATCCCCTTCCAACGTGCGCCCCCGGAAGGCCTGATCCAGGTTATCAAATGCAGTGGCCGCCTGGTCAACCACGGTGACATGATGGCCCTGCTGAAACAGCCGGTTGGCCAACTGCGCGCCCACCCGGCCACAGCCAACGACGATGATATTCATGCGATACTCCGCCTGCTGAACACTGAGCAATAAAAAAGGGACACAACTGAATGCAAGCACGCAGTTGTAGCCCCATTGAGAAATGACGGCGGGCCGCGACCGTCCAGATCGTCATAAGCGCAAACGGTCTACCCGCGATAGATTACCTGGCGATCATACCCCTATTCGGCCAGTCCGTCAAATCCAGCGTCCAAGCTTGACGCCGGTCATGGTCGGAGTATAATCACCCACCGAGGAGTCACGCTCACTACGTATGAACACCATGCACACCAGCAATGGCGCCGCGATCCAGCGTCGCACCACCGAACACCGGCCACGCCGCACATGGCTCACGCGCTTGATTGGCCAGCCGCTCGCCACGGCCGAGGCGCCCCATGAAGCGATCGGCAAGACCGTCGGATTGGCGGTCTTTTCTTCGGATGCGCTCTCATCCACCGCGTATGCAACCCAAGAAATCCTGGTGATTTTGGCCCTGGCCGGCCCTCTGGCCCTGCACTATGTCTTCCCGATCGCCATCGCCATCGTCGCGCTGCTCGCCATCGTGGCGATTTCCTACGAGCAGACCATCCACGCCTACTCGAACGGCGGCGGCGCGTACATCGTGGCGCGCGACAATCTCGGGGAAACGCCAGCCAAGATCGCGGGCGCGGCGCTGTTGACCGATTACATCCTGACTGTAGCCGTTTCGATCTCGGCCGGGGTGGCGCAGATCACTTCGGCCTTTCCGGGCCTGTTCCAGTACCGCGTCGAAATCTCGGTGGCGATGGTCCTGCTCGTCATGCTGGTGAACCTGCGGGGTGTGCGCGAATCGGGGACCGCGTTCGCGATTCCGACCTACTTCTTCATCGCGATGATGTATCTGACGGTCGGCGCCGGGTTGCTGCGCCACCTGACGGGCGGCCTGGGCCAGGTCGTTGATCCGCCGCGCCTGGCATCGGCGCACGCGTTCCAGGCGATCACGCCGTTCCTGATCCTGCACGCTTTCTCCAGCGGCACGGCCGCTCTCACCGGCGTCGAAGCGATCTCCAACGGCATCACCGCGTTCAAAGAACCGCGCAGCCGCAACGCCGGCATCACGCTGATCTGGATGGCGCTGATCCTCGGCTCGCTCTTCCTGGGCATCTCGTTCCTCGCCGGTCCCATCGCCGCCATCCCCTCTGAGCACGAGACGGTGATCTCGCAACTGACGCGGACTGTCTTCGGCGGTCGCGATGCGCCCTATCTGTTGGCCCTCGCCGCGACGATGGTGATTTTGATCCTGGCCGCCAACACATCCTACAACGGGTTCCCGCGGCTCGGCGCGCTGCTGGCGATAGACGGCTTTCTGCCGCGGCAGTTCGCGGCCCAGGGCAGCCGGTTGGTCTACTCGCGCGGGATCGTGGCGCTGGCGTTGGTCGCCTCACTGCTGATCGTCCTGTTTCAGGCCAGCGTGACTCGTCTGATCCCGCTTTATGCGATCGGCGTCTTCCTGTCGTTCACCCTCTCGCAAGCCGGCATGGCGCGGCGCTGGTGGAAGATCGGCCACCTGAAGCCCGGTCAGGCCGTCAAGGAGCGCGGCTCCACTCTGCACCATGAGGCGGGGTGGCAAGTCAGGGCCGCGGCGAACGCCTTGGGCGCGTTCTGTACGGCCGTGGTCACCCTCGTCTTCGCCGGCACCAAGTTTCGAGATGGCGCCTGGATCGTATTGGTGCTGATGCCGGCGCTGGTCATCGGCTTCTCAGCCATCCATCGCCACTATCAGCGATTGGCCCATCGCCTCTCGTTGGATAGCTTCGCCGAGCCGCCGCGCATCGCACGCCATCGCGTGCTCCTGCCGATCGGCGGCGTGCATCAGGGGACCATGCTGGCGCTGCGCTACGCCCAGGCGCTCTCCAACGACGTCACCGCGGTTCACGTGGGCACGGACCCGGTCGAGGTCGAGAAGATCCAGCAGAAGTGGGATATGTGGGGTCAGGGCGTGCGGCTGGTCATCCTGGACTCGCCGTATCGCTTGATGATCGAGCCGCTGCTGAAGTACATCGAGCAGATCGTCGCCCAACGCCAACCGAACGAGGTCATCACCATCGTGGTGCCGCAGTTCGTGCCAAAGCGCGGCTGGCACAATCTCCTTCACATGCAGACCGCCTGGTTTTTGCGCATGATGCTGCTCTTCCGCGAGGGGATCGTGGTGACGGACGTGCCCTACCAGGTGGAGTGAGCGACAAGCAGACTGTAAGTCAGTAAGTTGGCAAATCGCAAATCGGCAATCGAAAATCAAGAATCACGGTCCGTCCGGTAAAGTCCGCGTTCTTCGATATATCGCCTCACCTCTTCCGGCGCCAGGTAGCGGATGCTGCGGCCCTGGCGGATGCGCTCCTGAATCTGGTGCGAGGCGATCTCCAGCTCCGGCATGTCGAGCAAGGCGACGCGCTCGCGGATGCCAGGCAGCCGGTTTTCCAGGTATTCCCAGTCGAGCGGGACGTTGTAACGGGTGAGGGCGACCAACCGGCAGGCCGCGACGAGGTCAGCCGGCCGATGCCAGGTGGGCAGCTCAGTCAGGCTGTCGAAGCCCATCAGGAAATAGAGCTCGCCCCCCTGCGGCAATTGCGCCTGGAAGATGCGCACCATATCTATTGTGTAGTGTGGGCCGGGCCGGTCCGCATCCACGCGCGACACCTGGAAGACCGGATTGCCGGCGATGGCCAACCCGATCATCTGGATGCGGTGTTCCACCGGGGCCAGGCGTCGCGCCCGCTTGTGCGGCGGATCGCCGGCTGGCACGAAATAGACGCGGGAGAGACCGAGCTGATCGCGCGCTTCTTCGGCGAGGATCAGATGGCCGATGTGCACTGGATCGAACGTGCCGCCGAGGATGCCGATGCGCACGACCGCAGAGTTCGTTTCCCGTCGAAGCTCCCCGACCTCCTGCGCCATCTAGTCGCTCCACTCCAATTCTTTATCGCCGATGCGCACCGTATCCCCGCGCTTCACGCCGTTCGCACGCAGCGCCTCGGTGATCCCCAGCGCCTCCAGGATGCGTTGGAAACGCATGACGGCATCGTAGTATTCCCATTTGGTCATCACGACGATGCGCTCGATGTAGCGACCACGCACGCGCCACGTCGCGTCTGTATCGCGTATGATCGCAAAGCTCTTGTCTTCGACCTCTCCAGCAGGCCCAGGCGCCGATTTCGGCGGGAAAGCCGTGGCCTCGTCCTGCCGCTCAGCCAGGGGCGGCGGCAGTTCAGCCAGCAGCGCCGCGGCGCGACGCAGGAGGACCTCGACCCCCTCGCCCGTCGCCGCGGAGATCGCCAGCGGCTCGACGACGCCAGCCGCGGCCAGCCCGGACGCGATCGTCGGCCATGCGGCGCGCACATCGGGCAGGTCCAGCTTGTTGAAGACCACGATCTGCGGCTTCTCGGCCAGCGCGGGGTTGAACAGCTCCAGCTCCTGGTTGATCGCCGCGTAGTCGCCCAGCGGATCGGGGCTGAGGCCGTTGAGCAGGTGCACCAGCACGGCCGTGCGCTCGATATGCCGCAGGAACTTGTGCCCCAGCCCGGCGCCGGCGTGCGCGCCCTCGATCAAGCCTGGGATGTCGGCCCACACCATGTCGCGGTCGTCCACCACCACGACGCCCAGGTTCGGCTCCAGGGTCGTGAAGGGGTAGTCGGCGATCTTCGGCCGCGCCGCGCTGATGCGCGCCAGCAGGGTTGACTTGCCGGCGTTCGGAACGCCCACCACCCCGACATCGGCCAACAGCTTCAGCTCCAGGCGCAGCCATCGCTCTTCGCCCGGCTCGCCGTTTTCGGCCAACCGCGGGGCCTGGTTGGTCGAGGAGCGGAACGCGCGGTTGCCCCGACCGCCCCGCCCCCCGCGTGCGATCAGCGCCCGCTGCTCGCGGGCCGCCAGGTCGGCCAGCGCCTCCCCCGTGGCCTCGTCATAGGCGACTGTGCCGACCGGCACGCGAATCAGCAGGTCTTCGCCTTGCGCGCCGGTCTGGTTTTTGCCGCGGCCGCTTTGGCCATTGGCCGCGCGGAAATGAACCCGCTGACTGAAGAAGATGAGCGTGTTGATCTGCGGATCGGCCGCCAGATACACATCGCCGCCCTTCCCGCCGTTGCCGCCGTCTGGTCCGCCGCGCGGCACGTGCGCCTCGCGGCGGAACGTGACTATCCCATCGCCGCCGTCGCCAGCCTTGACGTAGATTCTCGCTTCATCGAGGAACATACTGACTCCTTACGGAAGCAGGATACACGCGATGGCCGCGGCTGTCAAACCGCAAAATACAACATCCCCCAATCCTCCGCGCTGGCCGCGCCGGTCTGGAGACGGCGCCGCAGCCCGGCCGCATCGAGCGCCGGCTCCCCCACTTCCCGCACGCTGAGGCCCAGCAAGCCCCCTTTGGCCGGCGGCAGCTCGAACGACAGATCGGGCTGGCCGCCGTGGATCAGCTCCACCACCGCAGCGATTACATCCCCATCGGCCGGCAGGTTGCGGTGACGCTGCTGGATGTAGCAGGTCTTGATGCCAGGGTGCACGGCCGACCAGAGCGGCACGGTTCCATCGCCCGACTCTGGACCGCGGCCGCGACGGATGATCTCGATCTCTGAGGAGTTCTGACCGGGGATGCGGCGCACGGCCACCGGCGTGTCCACGTGGCAGCCCGCGATCTGAATCGTCTCGACCTGCGGATCGGCGCGGGCCAGCGACCGGTGAAACTCGCAGCCGCGGCGCAGGTAGTCCGGCCGGATATCATCGGCCGGCCAGGCGGTCGCGTCGTACAGATCCCAGTTGATCGGGTAGTCGCGGCCCTGCGGAAAGAGCTCGGGAGGCGCAGGCAACAGCTCATAGACGCTGGGCATGTTGAGCAGCAAGGAACGCGGTGCGTTGGCGCCGTTGATCGCCTCCGCCAGCCCCATCAGCGAGTTGCCCAGAAGCAGCGTCTTCACGCCGTCCGCCGCGCCGAAGTAGGGCGCGCCCAGCGTGATCACGCGCGCGATCCGCGCCTCGGCCTGCTGGCCAAAGCCGGCCAGATAGGCCCGCGCGACCAGCCCACCCATGCTGTGGCCGACAAGGGTAAATCGCTTGCTCGCATCGCCGTCCGCCCACCGTTCGAGGCAGCGGGCCAGGACCATGGCGTTATCCTCGATGGGCCGGCGCCAATCGTAGGGAAACTCGTACAGCTCGGCCTGCCGACGCAGGACCAGGCTGATTCGGAGGTAGAAAAGCTTCTCGATGCCCGTGGGCGTGCACTCGATCTGCGGGCTGCGATCGTTCACGCCGTCTGCATCGAGCTCCAGGTAGTTGAGCTGGCCGTTCAGAAAGAGGGCCGGGTTGATCCACAGCAGCGTCGTCACCCCGCGGATGCTGCTGAGGAGCGACCCCATGATGCCCGGCAGCAACACCACAGCTTCGGCCGGCCCGCGCAGATCGCGCGTAGCCGCCGCGACGGCCGCGGAGCGCAGCTCCGCGGCCGCCTCTGCGCCGAAGAGCTGCTCGGTCGCATCCGCGTCCACGCCCGCGGCGAGTTGCGTTTCGATTTCATCGAGCGATAAGGCAGACCATTTGGCGAGAAGATCGGCGGCGCTCATCGTGACACCTCACATGGACATAACGCTGATTGGCTGCTCACCGGTTTGATTATAAGACTCGGCTGGGGGATTGTCAATGGCTCGCGCGCGGGCCAATGACGGCCCTTCGGTTGCGGCAGGAGGCCGCGCTATGGTAGAATCGCGGAAGTATCTCCTGGAGGACTCGATTGTTGCGCACACTCATCACCGGCTCTCGTTCCAGCCAACTCGCTCGCCGACAGACCGACCTGGTCATCACCCTGCTGCAGGCCGCGTGGCCAGAATTGGAGGTGCAGGTCAAGGTCTACAGCACACGGGGCGACCGTGACGTCTCGTCGCCGCTTCCCGCGATCGGGGGCAAAGGGGTTTTCACCGCGGAGATCGAGACAGGTCTGCGCCGGGGAGAGATTCACCTGGCGGTCCACAGCCTCAAAGACCTGCCCACGTCGCAGGCCGGCAGCGCGGACGACCTCTGCATCGCCGCGACGCCCCTGCGCGGAGATGCGCGCGATGCGCTGATCTCGCGCTACGGCCTGCCGCTGGCGCGGTTGCCGGCCGCGCCGCGCATCGGCACGTGCAGCCCGCGGCGTGCGGCCCAAATCGTTGCTGCGCGACCCGATGCGATCATCACGCCGCTGCGGGGCAATGTGGACACCCGCCTGCGCAAGGCGATGACCCCCGACTATGACGCAATCGTCTTGGCGGCCGTCGGCCTGGTCAGGCTGGAGGCTGCCAGCCACGTGACGGAATGGCTGCCGTTCGACGTGATGCTGCCCGCGGCGGGTCAGGGCGCGCTGGCGGTTCAGTGTCGCGTGGATGACGCCGAAACGCTGGCGCTGCTGCGGCCCATCCACCACAGCGCGACTTGGGCCGCGGTGAGTGCGGAGCGCGCCTTTCTGGCTGCGTTGGGCGGTGGGTGCGCAGCGCCGGCTGCGGCCTATGCCGAGATCACCGTGGAAGAGACAGGACGGCCTGTGTTGCGTCTACGCGGGTTGGTCGCCAGCCCGGTGTCGCTGCCGGGCGAAGACAGGATCGGCGAGGCTGCATCCGAGCCGGCTGCCGGCCCGGCCGTGGTGCGTGTAGAGGGCGTGGGATCGCCGGACCAGCCGGAGAGGTTGGGCCGGCGACTGGCAGAGGAGGCGCTGGCGGCCGGCGGCCGGGCGATTCTCCAGACTGTGCGCGAGGCGAACCCACAGGGCCGGCCGCCAATGTGAGCTTAATGGGGGGAGGCAGAAGGTAGACCATGCACGCGACAGACACGCCCCGCCCCGATGCGTTGGCCGGTTGGCGCATCGTGGTGACGCGGCCCGAACACCAGGCCGCGGAACTGTGCGAACGCCTGGCTGCGCTCGGCGCGGAGCCGATCCCCTTCCCGGTGATTGCCATCGCGCCGCCGGAGCCTGGCGCCGCGCTCGATCGGGCCATTGCGCGGCTGAACGACTACCAGTGGGTGATCTTCACCAGCGTCAATGGCGTGGCGTGCTTCTGGGAACGATACAGGGCCATCGCCTGCGGCCGGCGCGGCGTGGCGGCGGATGAAAGACAGGCGAGGTGGATTCGAAGCTTTAGCCGGTTTGGTGGTCGGCGGCAGAAACCGGCTGATCCTGAAAGGAGGCTTCGCACAGCCTCGAGACCAGAGCGGCGGGCGGCGATTTTCAGGACCGACACGCCTGCCGCTGATGCGCCGGGTCTCCCCCCTGGCTGCCGCGTGGCAGCGATCGGTCGCGCCACGGCCGCGGCGTTGCAGCGCCGCGACGTGCGCGTGGATTTGACGCCCGGCGAATATCGCGCTGAAGCGATCCTGGACGCCATCGGCGATGTGGCCGGCCTCCGCATCTTGCTTCCCCGCGCCGACATCGCTCGGCCCGATCTGGCGCTTGGCCTGGCGGCCCGCGGCGCGGCGGTGGATGAAGTAGTCGCATACCGCACGATCCCGGCAATCCCATCACAGACCGCATTCGAGAGCCTGCGAGCCGGGGTGGATGTCATCACGTTTACCAGCTCGTCCACCGTGCGCAACTTCGTCGCCCTGACCGCGGGGATGGACTACGGCGACCCGCTCATCGCGTGCATCGGCCCGGTCACGGCCACCGCGGCGCGCGATCTGGGGCTGGACGTGGATGTGACGGCAGAGGAGTATACCATCGAGGGCTTAGTGCAGGCGCTGCGACTTCAGCCCCAACCGCTGCGCGATCACCACCTGCAACACGTTGAGCACATAGTGCGCGACCAGGGGCGGCCAAATGCTGTCCGTCGCCAGGAAGAGCAGTGAGAGCGCGACGGCAGCCAGCGTAGTGCCGGCCACGCCCCATGCGCCTTGCGGCCAGTGCAGCAAGCCGAAGAGCAAACTCAGGGGCCACAGCAGCAGCCAGGGCGACGCCAGCCACATCAGGCCCCCGAGCGGCAGCGAGCGAAACAGCAGCTCCTCCAGCGCGGCGGCCGGCAGCAGCGCCAGCGCAACGCCGATCCGCTCCCGATCATTGATGGGCAGGATGCACTGCATCAACCGGGTCGAATAGACCTCTGGCCCCCAGCGCCGCTCGACGATCCGGCCGGCCCAGGTCAACAGGGCGGTCAGGATCAGCCCCGCTAGCAGGCCCCACGCCAATCGTGAGCCCAGGTCAGCGGTCTCCCAGCCCAGCGCCGCGGGTCCTGGCCCCAAACGCCAGCCCCACAGCACACACAACCCCACCAGTGCAAGGCGCACCGCGTTGTCGGCCGGGCTGAGCAGCAGGTTGAACGACGGCGTCCATCGGCGCAACAAGAGGCCCGAGCGGTAGGTGACGACAGCCACCAGCGCCATCAACAACCCCACTCCAGCCGCGAAGAACCATGGACCGGTCATGTCACCGCGGCGCAATCGTGTAATTGTACGTCGCCGCCTCGGTGGTCGCGGGCGCCAGGGCCGAGATGATGAGCACTGCGGCCTGCAGATCGGTCAGATCGCTTTGCAGGCTGAGCCGGCCCTTGCCGTCGCCGCCCACATCCATGCGCTGCACCACGATGCCCCTGCGCCCAACCTCCAGCAGTTGCACCAGCCACCGCTGGGCCAGGCGATTGTTCGTCAGCACCCAGCCGGCCCCCTCCCAGCCGGCCATGCCGCGCTCGCCGTCGTCCACGTAGCCGATCGCAGGGATGCTGATGTCATCGAGCATCAAGCCGGGCTTGTTCACCGCGTCATCGGTGACATACTCGAAGCGCAACAGGATCTCCTGGTCGGCAAACGCGGAGAGGTCCACCTGTTCCTGCACCCATTGGGGCGTTTTGCCGCCGCCGCTGACGCCCGTCCAGCCGACGCCGAAGGCGTTGCCGACCGGGTTCTTGTCGGTCGTGTGTGCGCCGGGGAGGATCTGCCACCGTTTGCCGCCATCGCTGGATGCCATCACGTAAGCGTAGTCCCAGCCATCTTCCAGGTGATACCAGAGGCTAAAGCTCAAGGTGGCCGTGGAGACCCTTCGCAAATCGAACGCGCGCGTCAGAGTGGCGTCGCTATCGTCCCCGCGGTTCGACCACCAGGCATGGACGCCGCGCGGCTGCGTGTCCACCAGTGTCGTCGTGGCCTGGCCGGAAAAAACCACATCGAGCTTGCCGTTGCCGCGCAAGCGGATGTAGTCCGCGCCGTATTGGCTGACCTGGGCGCTGGCAGAAACCGGAAACCTGCGATGGGTCTCAACCATGGCGGGCTGCGGCGGGTCAATCGCGGAGTAGCCAAAGCGTCCAGTCGGCTCCGTATCCGGCTGATCCAGATAGTTGGCCACCACCCAATCCGCGAAGATGTCGTCAAAGCGCTCCGGCCGGCCTGACCGCGCCAAGGCGTCATCGAACCCGGCCGCACCGTTTTCCGGCGACGCCACGACCGCCTTGGTCAGCTCCTCGCCGAAGCGATCCAGGAAGTAGGTCATGAACAGATAGGATGCGCCGTAGTGCGCGGAATTATCTTCGCCATCGCCCGGATCAGCCCAGGTGGTCAATTGGGTGTCCGGTTCCCTGCTATAGGCGATCTCTGCGCCGCCGGGGTCGAAACCGTTCAAGAGGCTGGCCAGCTCAGACATGCCTTCGTTGACCCAGGAATCCTCGTTGCGATCATTGTTCCAGTGGATCATGTGCTGGAATTCGTGGGCCAGCGTGCCATCGTAGAACGCGCTGCCAGGTCGGGCGTTGTTCGAGTCGGCCGAGATGTAAAACATCTCGCGCTCATTGGAATAGGGGTTGATCAACTGCGAGTATTGGTCGGCCGAAGAATAGTAGCCGGCCGTGCGCTTGCCCAGGCCGCGAGAGTGCAAGATGGTCAGCCGCGGGTCGTTGTCCACGCCCGGCGTCCACTCGCTGCCGAAGAACTCGCGGTTCGTGGGATAGGTCTGCCGGTCGAAACGTTCGGCCGACTTCTCCAGGTCGCGCTGATCCAGCCTGACCCCCTGTTCCACCCACATGTAGAGGTGAGTCGAGATCAGGCGCAGCTCCGCGGTGATCTGGCGATGCTCGTCTGTATCGGTATTGGACACCCAGAACCGGGCAGTATCGCCAACCTTGAAAGAAGGCGGTGTGGCGTTCACAACGATCGGGACATCGCCCAGGTTGGGTTTCAGACGCAAAGCGAGCGCACGGAGATCACGCGCCGGTATCACCGCTTGCGCCAGCAGCGCCTCGGTGCTCGCATCGGCCGGCGCGGGCCCAAATGGTGTGACTGTGGCCTGTGCGCCAGCGCCCGGCGTGGCGGTCCCGCTGGGCGGCTGAGCGCCGGGGATGCGCGTGCGTTCCGGCTGCGTCATGGCCGGCCCAGGCGTTCGTACGGGCGGCGGCAAGGGCGTGACCACCTGCGTCACCACAATGATCGGCCCTCCTGATGTGATCGGCGACGAGGGCGAGTCAACCCACATGAAGTAGACCGCCGCGGCGCCAAAGACGATTGCGCCGCAACAGCAAAGCAGCAGAGCCGCGGCGATCACGACGAATAGGAGGTTGCGATTTTGAGTTTTCACGACTCCGGCTCCTTCACGACCATCAATCTCATCCCTCTCTTGTCACTCCCAACACGAGCCATCTCTGGGCAGCACACCGCCGGCATTGCTGTGTACGCCCTCCGGCGTCATATCCAGGTACATGTACCCCACTGGCAGGTAGAAATAGGTGTAGAGGCGCAGGCAGACGCGCATACCAGGCTGCCCATCGCGGCGTGGCCGCACGTCCACCAGCCCCACGCGAGCGATCGGCGCCGCAGCCAAGTGGTGATAGAGATACACCTCGCGCTGCGCGTTGATGGCGATGCGCTGTGGGTCGCCGCGCACGTGCGCCTGGGGCGGCGGCAGGTAGAACGGCGACAGCGCCAATGGGCTCACCACCAGCAGCAGCCCCAGGAGCGCCCGAGACCAGAACGAGTTCTGAGCATTAGCGCCGACCCGGCGCATCAGGCTGCGGGCCATGGCGCTCCAGGCCAGCAGCAACAGCAAGTAGACCAGGCAGTTGACCGCAAAGAAGGCCGGCAGGAAATCACCGCCGGCCGTCTGGCCGTGGAAAAACGACACCGGCGCGCCGCGATAGCCAGGACACAGCCCATCGCAGCCCGCGCGATAGTCGGCCACCTCGAAAACCAGCCCCGACCACCAGCTCAGCAGCGGCGACGCTACCAGGCAGGCCAGCAACACGAACGGCCAGCGAAAGCTCTGTTGGCGCCACCAGATCGTCAGCAGCAGGGAGACGATGGCGCACAGCAAGCCCAAGAAGGCCGCGGATAGGTATGTCAGGGAGAACATAAGGCCCTGGCCCTCACGGCACGCATCCCTGGATCGGTTCGTCCTTCACCGGGAAGAAGGTCCGCGCATCGGCGCCATGCGTCCAGATCGTGGGATAGGTCTCGACGCCGCCGACCATCACCCACAAATAGAGCTTGTTGTCTGGATCGGCCGCGCGCGCCACCGGCACGTTGTTGAACTCCCAGATCGGGTAGGTGATTGCGCCTGCCTGGCGCGTCTGCACGACCGCCTCGGTTGCCAGCGACCGGCCAACCTCTTGATTCCAGGCGCCGTACAAGGTCAGTCCGGCCGGCTGCCAGCCGATGGGGACCGAGAGCCGCGTGCCGCGCTTGAAGAGCGCCACCGCGACATTGGCCAGGACTGCATCGGCCACGGGGCGACCCTCGCCCCGCTCGTCATGCGGCCAGACGATCTGGATGCGCGCATCAATCGCATCCAGCGGTCCAGAAGCGACGCCGCTCGGAATATCTTGCTGCGGGAAATAGGTGCGCGGGTCCGCAGCGTGCGCCCACACGTTGGTGGCAGTCTCGATGCCGGCGACGCGCACCATGAAATAGAGCTTGCGCTCCGGCTGTCTGGCCCGGCTCACGTCCACGTCGTTCAAGTCCCAAAATGGAAACGGCTGGCTGTCCACGGTGCGCTGCGTCGCGTCGCCGAGGGGCTCGGCCGGGTTGGCGTCTGTCGCCTGCCACGCGGTCACTCTTGGTGTCCAACCGCACGGCGACGGCGCCAGGCTGCCGCTTGCAAACAGGCGCAGCCCGATGTTAGCCAGCCCAGCTTCTCCCACGGCCACGCCGTCGTGCGGCCACACGATTTCAATACGCGCATCCGCGGCTTTTGGTGTCGGCGCCGGTTGGACGTTCGAGCGCAGCGCCCACACGCCAGCCGTCGCAGTCCCCAGCAGGATGCCGCCAGGCGCGGCATAGTCCACGGCCAAAGCCTGAACCAGGTTGTCGCCCAGGCCGTTCGCTGCGTTGCTCCAGGCCAGGCCCCGATCTGTGCTCCGATAGAGGCCGCCGCCATCCCGCGCAGCCCAAAGCGTGCCTGGCGCCCGGGGATCGCTGAGAAACGCGATGATCGTGCTGCGCGGCGGCAGACCTGCGGAGGCTGCGGACCAGGTCGCGCCGTCCCAGCGCAAGACGCCGGCCTCCGCTACGCCCGCGTACATCCGGCCGCCATCCGCCAGGGCGTCGGCCAGCCACTGTACGTTCTGTCCCTCCAGGCCAACCAGCCGCCACGTTGCGCCGCCGTCGTGTGTCTCGTAGACGCCGTCCCGCAGGCCGGCCCACACATGGCGGGCATCGGTCGGATCCACCACCAGTCCTGCGACCTCTTGTGGCGACCGCTGTTCGCCTGCCGGCCGGTTTGTGACGACGATCGGCGCTTCCTGCCACGTCGCGCCGCGATCGGTGCTGCGCAGCATGGGCTGGCCGCCCAGGTAGATCACGTTGCGATCGGACGGCGCCACGGCTATCGCGACGCGGCTGTCGAAGGGCAGGCGGACCCCTTGCCAGCGCAACCCGCCGTCGGTGCTGCGAAAGATGTACTCGTATGACCCAACGAACAGCGTGTCGGGATCGGTCGGGTCGAGAGCCCAGGCGGTCGCGGCGACGTTCGGCAGCCCCTGGCTGGCAGGCAGCCACCCGCGGCCGCCATCCGAGCTGCGCAACACCAGCGGCGGTTTGGCGTATCCGCCCAGCACGCTGCTGTCGGTCAGCGCGATGACCCGATTCGGCTGTCGAGCATCGGTCAGCAGGGCAGCCACCCGGCTGTTGAACGGCAGCCCTGCGCCGGCCGGCTGCCACAGCGCGCCGCCGTCGCGACTCACGAAAAGCCCGTAGCCGCTGGCCCCGAACACGGCTGTGGAGGCGCCGGCCGGCGCAGGGTATGGACCCGACGCCACGAGGAACTCAGCGACTTCGCCCGCGCTGAGCGGCCCTTCGAGCCCCTGCCAGGTGCGGCCGCCATCCACGCTGCGGTAAGCGCCTGCTTCCAGCCCCAACAAGAGCACGCCGCCGGGTAGGGCGGCCAGCGCAGTCGGCTGGCCTTTCGCGGGCAGGCCTTCAGCCGCCACGGGTAGCCAGGCGGCGCCGTTGTCCGTTCTGCGCTCGATCACCAGGTCGCCGGCCGCTGCGCCGCTGCGCGTGCGAGCCACGAGCCAGACCGCTTCTCCCGCCGTTCCCTCAGCCACGATCGCCAGCCGCGGCGAGCCAGCCCACAGCGCGACCGGCGGCTCGGCTGTCTCGCCGGCCAGAGACCACGTCTCGCCGGCATCCTGACTGACGAAAACCTCGCCGCCGTAAGTCGTGAGAAACAGCCGGTCCACATCGGTGGGATGCGCCACAAGATCCACCAGCACGTTACCGGGCCGCTGGCCGAAGCGCAGCGCCTCGAACCTGGTCCAGCTCTTGCCGTTGTCCGCGCTGCGGTAGATGTAGCTGCCGGGATACTTCTGGGCTTCGGTCACGCCCAGGTACAGGCGGCGGCCATCGGCGCTGCGCACGATGCGCCGGATGCTCAGATCGTTGCGGCCGAACCGCGCCTCTTCCCAATGCGCGCCGCGATCGCGGCTCCGCCACAACCCATAGCGCCGCGTGAAATAGTCGCCCGCGCCTTCCACGCCCACGAAGAGGTCGCCGGTGACCGGGTCCGCGTACAGTGCGGTGATCGCGCCGGGGATCAGGTCGTTGGTGAGCGGACGCCACGTCGCGCCCCCGTCGGCGCTGCGATAGAGCGCGGCGCTGTGTGCGATGCGTCCGCTGGTCTGCCATTGCGTCTGGTCATCGCGACGGTTCACGCCGCCGACGCTGACCGCGTACAGCTCCGTCGCCCTGGCTGCGACCAGGTGCGTGATGCGTCCCCCTGGCCCGCCGAGCGGCTGCCAGGCGACCGGCGTCTCCTGGCGGCCGGTTGGCTGGGCCGCAGTCGGCGCGGCCGCTGCGATCAACAGGCCGGCCAGCATCAGCAGGATCCATGACCGACGCACACGGTTTGGCATGGCTTTCCCTTTCGGCCAGGACTACAACCGCAGTTTCTCAGACCCGGCGACAGAGGTCGCTGCAACCTTCGCGAAGTCGCCCTCCGGCGACTGAATTGAGCCTGCGTCGGCAGGCTTCGCCGCTGTTGCAGCGGTTTCAACCGCCCGGCGGTATGAAGTGCGGTTGTAGTACTAGGGCAACAGATAGCCCAGCTCGCGCAGCCGCGTGCGCAGCGTCGTGCGCCGGCTGGCAGGCAACGCAATCGTGCGGTCGCCCACCAGCTTGCAGATGCGTTTGAGCTTGGGGTCCTGCATCACGAGCTGCGCGATCTCTACGGTGCGCGCCTCGACAAACAGGGCCGGCTCCGGGGTCGTAAAGGCTTTGCTGCGGCCAACCGCGTCGGCGAAGAGCAGAGCGAGCTCCGGCGGGAGCGGCCGCGTGGATTTCTCGGCCAGGAAGGCCAGACTCGCCTCCAGATCGTGTCCGCGCTCCAGCGCAGCAAGGAGCGATTCGAGGCTGATCTGAAAGCGCAGCTCGCCCTGGGCTTTGGCCACCTGTCCCAACGCCAACTGATCGGCGGCCGAGACTTGCACGCTCGCAGGGATCTCCAGCACGAACGTCTCGCCAGCCGGCGTTCCCGGGCTGTAGCCGACCAGTCGCTCGATCACGAGATAGGGGCCGGTGGTGCGCGGCGGGCCGAACTCGGCATGTTGGCCCAACAGATAGGCGCCCAACCCGTTGATGCGGAAGTACTTCAGGCCATCGCACAGGCTGAAATACGGCGCATCGGGATAGTACAGGTGCGCGTCATACCCGGCGGCCTCCGGCGGCAGATACAAGATGTCGAGCGCACCGATGCTCGCCAGACGATCCCACAGCACGGCCAGGATGTTCAGGCCATTCACCGCGCGCCAGTGGGTCGTCGAGCTGACCGGCTCGCGGCCGATGCTCAAGGTGTTGCGCCAGGTGAAATTGGCTTCGTGGACGTCGAAGTTGAAGTGCCAGACTAATACCGCCCGAAAGAAATCTTCCACATCTATCCAGACGCCCACCGGACACCACGAGAGCGCCTCGATGATCTTCTCGCGGCGGCTGCCGGGCTGGCTGAGGGATGCCCCGCTGGCGCGTTGGCCGCGAATGGCCCGCACGCGCGCCAGCTCATCGAAGCCGGCTGATGTGGTCCAGCGTTCGAATGCTTCCAACAACAGCGCGGGATCCTGCGAGCGGAGCCAGGCCCGGCCGGCCTCTGTGGCCGACAGGCTGTCATGGCTGCCGCCGCTGATTTCCGCCAGTCCGCCCCCGATGGCAAACGCAGTCAACCCGACCGGCCGGATGGTGTCGGCCGCCTTGAAGTCGGCAGGTAGCTCCAGGAAATCGCCATCGTGGAGCAGCGGCATGAGTTGCTTGACGGCGCCGCGGGTCGGCATGTGGGTGTTCACGCTGACGAGGAATGCGCCTTCCTCGGCCAGGCGCAACAGGGTCGCCAGGTCATGCAGGCCGGCCTGCTCGGTGTCCGCGCGGCGGAGCGCCAATGGCCGACCCTTGACTATCGTCATCTCAGGCGCACGAGTGACGCCTGTGATCTGGAACGGCTCGGGCCGCGGGACCCACGCCTCCAGAAGCGGCAGCAGATCATCCGGGATGCGGTTGTAGTGCAAGAAGAGATCAAGGCCGATGGCCACATGTTGCCAGGCGTATTTCGCCGGCGGGCGCTCCGGCAACCGGCCATAGCGGGCGACGAAAACCTGGGCATCGAACTCGCCGCTGTTGTGGGCCGCCAGTGAAACAGCCTTGAGCGAGAGATCGTCCAACTGGCTCCACTGGCGCTGAAGGCCGGCGGGCGAGGTCATCACCCCCGCGATGCGCCGCACCAGATCGGCTGCGTCGGTTGCGGTCGTCGGCGACTGACCGCAGAGGCGCGCCAGCGCCTGGAGCGCGTTGGGCTGATAGCGGTTGAGGATGTCGATCAGATTCATCGGTTTACGGGCATCCCACGCGGCCCGGTTTCGTGTGCATCCTGCTCGACCCGGTCTCCTGGCCGGGGCGAGCCGCCCTCGAACGCGGCCTGCAGCGCCGCGGCGGTGATCGCCTCGTAACTCGATCCCAGGGTCTGCACCAGGTCGTCATCGGGCAGAAACGCGGGCTGGCCCAGGCGCTTGAGCAGCGGGAATTTGACCGCCGGCGGCTTGACGGCCGCCGCGAAGGCATCGAGGCGCTCCAAAGGCTGCCAGAAGCGATCCAGCAGCTCCGCCAGCGCCGCGACCGGCTCAGCCGAGGCCGCGACCGACTCGGCCTCCTCCTCTTCCGCGCTACCGCGCCGGCTGCGGAGCGCCTGCATGATCTCCTCTTGGGTGCGGCCGCGCAGACGGAAGATCAGGAAGGGATCCTCATCGAATTGCTCGCCCAGGATGAAGTGCGTGGCGGCGACGTGCTTGCACGGATTCGCCCAGTCAGGACAGGAACAATCGGTCATCAGATCGTCCGCCCGATCGGGGAAGAGGCTGATGCCGACCGCCTTGAACGCCTCCTCGATGTCCTGGGGCATTTCGCCGGCCAGCAGTTGCGCGCTGAAGCCGGCCTGCGCGGCCATCTGATCAAGCACCTTCGCCCATTGGTCGTCGGTCAGGCGCTTCAGCTCGATCGCAACCTTGTAGGGCTGCGGCCGCGAACCCTGCACTCTGGCGAGCACGCCGGTCGGGGTTTCTTCGATGGAGAGCACCTGGCCGGAGCGCGCATAGCCGCTGCCGCGGCGCAGCCGGCCGGCATCCAACAGCCGTTCCAGCGCCGCGATCCACCGCGCCGCCCACCAGCTCTGCCCGAACTTGCCCGTCTGGCTGCGCGCCTTCAGCCCCTTATCGGTCTCGATCGGGCGGGTGGGTTTGAAGTAGTAGGAGTAACGTGACATGGGTTGGTAGGTTGGTAGATTGGTGGGTTGGTAGATTGGTAGATTGGTAGATTGGTGGGTTGGTAGGTTGGTGGGTTGGTAGATTGGTGGGTTGGTTTTGTGACGCAGTGTGTCACCTTGTCACTCCATCACCTTGTCACCCCATCACCTTGTCACCCCGTCACCTTGTCACCCCGTCACGCTCTCTCGCCGCAGCGTCACCAGTCTGCGCAGGTCGTCCGTGGACAATTCCGTCAGCCAGTTTTCGCCGCCGCCGATGATCGCCTGGGCCAGGCTGCGTTTGCTCTCGATCAGGTCGTCAATCATCTCTTCCATGGTGCCGCTGCTGATGTACTTGTGCACCTGGACATTGCGCGTCTGGCCGATGCGAAAGGCGCGATCGGTGGCTTGATCCTCTACGGCCGGATTCCACCAGCGGTCGAAATGGAAAACGTGATTGGCTGCCATCAGGTTCAGGCCGACGCCGCCTGCTTTCAGCGAGAGGACGAAGATCGGCGGTCCGTCCTGCCCCTGGAAGCGCGCGATCATCTGGTCGCGCTGCGGGGCCGGCGTGCCGCCGTGCAGGAAGAGCGCGGGAACACCCAACGCGTTCTGCAGATAGCCGTGCAGGATTTGGCCCATCTCGGCGAACTGCGTGAAGACCAGCGACCGATCGCCGGCCGCCACGGCTTCTTCCAGCATCTCGGCCAAACGATCCAGTTTGCCGCTGCGGCCGGTCAGATCGCCCGCGCCGGCCTGATGCAAGAAGAGCGCAGGATGATCGCACACCTGCTTGAGCTTCATCAACATCGCCAACACCTGGCCGCGACGATCAATCCCTTCGGCCTCCTCTACCGCGGCTAACGACTCGGCCACCACGGCCTCGTACAGGCTGGCCTGCTCTTCGGTCAGGTTGCAGTAGACCTTCATCTCGAGCTTTTCGGGCAGATCCTGGATCACGCGCGGATCGGTCTTGACGCGACGCAGGATGAACGGACTCACCAGCCCCTTCAGACGCTGCGCCGTGTCTTCGTCGCCATACCGCTCAACGGGCAGTGCGAAGGTCTTGCGGAAGCGATCCTGCGAGCCGAGATAGCCAGGGTTCAGGAAGTGCATGATTGACCACAGCTCCGACAGGCGATTCTCTACGGGCGTGCCGGTGAGCGCCATGCGAAACCCTCCAGCCAGCTTGCGGATCGCCTGCGTCTGTTTTGCGCCAGGGTTTTTGATGTTCTGCGCCTCGTCCAGGACAACCCCGCGCCATTCGACAGCCTGGAGGGTCTCGGCGTCTCGGCGGGCGAGGGCATAGCTGGTGAGCACCAGGTCATGTCGGGCGGCCTCGGCGCTGAACTCCTCTCCGTGCAGCCGGTCGAGGCCGCGATGGACCCAGGTCGAAAGATCAGGCGCGAAGCGGCTGGCTTCGCGCACCCAATTGCCCACGACCGAGGTGGGACAGATCAGCAGAACCGGCCCGGAAACCGCGGCGTGCTCCTTGTCGTGCAGCAGCAGAGCCAACGTCTGAATGGACTTTCCCAGGCCCATGTCGTCGGCCAGGCAGGTCCCCAGTCCCCAGCGCCGCAGGAACTCGAGCCACGAGAAGCCGTATCGCTGATAGGGTCGCAACTGGCCGCGCAAACTCGCGGGCTGGGGGAGCTCGGCCAGTTTCTCGCGGCCGGTCAACCGCTGGAGCCACTCCTCGAGCCACCCCTCGTAGGCCACGTCTTCGACCGGCAACCCCGCCACTGTCTCCTCGGCGCCGAGGCCCATCTGCAGGGCCTCCAACAAGCCGATCTCGCCCTGCGCCTGTCTGGACTGCCAGAACTTGAGCGCAGCCTCGATCTGATCGGGATCCAACTGCACCCACTGGCCGCGCACCTGCACCAGCGGCGATTTGAGCGCCACGAGCGCCTGGAACTCCTCTTCGGTGAGCGCCGTATCGCCGACCGAAAGAGACCATTGGAAGTTGATCAACTGTTCGAAGCTGAGCTTGCCGCTGGCGGCTGCGGCCTGTCCGCCCTTCGACTTGAGCTTGAGCTTCAGCCCCAGGCGTGCGCCGCGTTGATTCCACCAGCGCGGGACCAGGACGCCGAATCCGCTCTGTTCCAGCAGGGGCGCGGCCTCGCGCATGAAGTTGAAGGCTTCGTCGGTGCTGAGCGCCAAATCCTCGGGGTGCGCCCCGCGCAGACTGCGACCGATGGGCGGAAAGAGGCGTGTGGCGTAACCGAGCGCGGCCAGCAACCGCTCCTGTGGCCGGTCGAACTGCCGGCCCACGCGCTGCAGCACCTCTCCGCGCGTCTGCCAGATTTCGGCCGCGGGCACGAGCAGACTGGGATCGTCGCGCGCCTGCAGCAAAAAGCCGACCTGCCACGCCGGCGCTGCCCCTGGCTGACCGCCAGGCGCGGCTGTCGCGGATGCTTCCGACGCGGGCGCGGCCGACGGAGGCGGCGCCAGGCGAAAGGTGACGCGGAAGTCGCCAGTCCCCGCGACGTGCAGGTTGCGCATCCAGATGCGCATGCTGCGTTCCAACGCCGCAAGCTGGGCCGGCGACGCCTCGACCGCGGCGTTGTTGTCGAACAGCGCGCGAATCCAGCGGCTTGCAGCCGGATCGCGGGTGCGCAGCGCGCCGGGCGAGCCGTTGCTCCCCCATTGGCGGGCTTGCGCATCGGCCATGATCCTGATGAAACTATCCAGCAGGCCGGCCGGCGACAGTTCTGGGTCGTCCATGCGCCGTCCCGACCGGCAGATCGGCGGCATGGCCGCTCGCAGACGCGCCAGCCGGCCGGCGTCTTGCGGCCCATCGAGCACCGGCAGCCAACGAGCCTGATAACCGCCTCGCTTGCCGTCGCCCCGCGCCAGGGTGGGCGCCACCTTCTGTTGAGCCAAAGCTTCCAGCGTCAGACTGGTGACAAGCCGCCAATAGCGCGCATCCGCGGCCGCAGCCACCCCAGCCGGCATCTCTTCGGCCGCGGGCAGGTTCAGCAAGACTGCGAACGCCTGGCTCGCCTCAAGCCAGAGGCCCTCGATCTGCCAGGCCGCGAGCGCCGGCGGGTCTTGGTCTGCCAGCGACCAGTTGTGCAGCAGTTGCGGCGAGGGCTGCGGACCGTCGCGCTGAGCAGGCAATAGCAGGGTCGCCTGGCCGAGACGGCCGCCCGCGGCCGAGAGCCTCAAGGCATCCAGCGCCTGCCGCGCTCCTTCTGGCCCGCCGCAGAAGGGGTGGGGTTGCGGTTTGCTCGCAACGCGCCCGCGGCGGCCCGCCGGCCGGGAGACGTCCGAAGTCTCGACCCAAAACAGAACGCCGCCGGGGTCGCCTGCTGCGTCCGGTGGCTGGTAATGGCTGTGCAGGACTAACACAGAGCTATCCGATCCATAGGGAATCACGAGCGCCCTCCAGTCGCCAGGCCGATCCACGGCCCCTGGGCGCCTAAGACGGCATTATACCTCTGAGCGCGACTCGCGTCAATACGTGCGTTGTGCACGCCCACGTATCTTCTCAATTTGTAGGGGCGCACCCTCGCGGTCGCCCCGATGGGCAGGCGCAAGGCCGTGCCCCTACCCCGGATTATTGAGAAGATACACGCCCACCATGGCCGACTCGGACGTCTGGCAATTTAGCCAACTCTGCGTTATACTCTGACTCACCATACTTCCAGGTTATTTCTACATGGGCCGCGGCGCATACGAGCACAATTACACCCAACTCAACCTACCCGAACTGACTCGCGCAGGGGTAGACGCCGCGCCGGTTGAGATCGCGTTGCCGCCCGCGCTGGCCGGCTCAGGGCCGATCACAGCAGAGATCTATTGTGCGGACAACCTGGCTCTGCTAGAGGCGGCCGCCGGCCGGTGGTCCGGCCGCTTTCAGCTTCTCTACCTGGATCCGCCGTTCGGCAGCGGGAAGGTGTACGCCGCGCGCGTGGCAGGCGAACGCGGCCGGCAGGCCCAGGCAGTGGACGCCTATCGCGACGACCAGGGCTTCGACGCGTATCTGGCATGGCTGGCCGCGCGGCTGGCCGCGGCGCGTGATCTGTTGACCGAGTCCGGGTCTCTCTATGTTCATCTGGATTGGCACGCGGTGCACTACGTCAAGGTGGAGCTAGATCGCATCTTCGGCCGTGACCGCTTTCTGAACGAGATCATCTGGTGCTATCATGGGCCGTCGCCCATCCGCACGGCGTTCAAGCGCAAGCACGATAACATCCTGGTCTACACCCGCTCGAAACGCTATTTCTTCGACGCCGATGCCGTGCGCGTGCCGTATGACGCCTCCACGGTGAAGACGTTTGCCAGCAGCTCCAAGGCCGGCTTTGGCAAGACGCCCGATCTGGAGCGCGGCAAGGTGCCGGAGGATTGGTGGTACTTCCCCGTCGTAGCGCGCGTGCACTCTGAACGGGTCGGTTATGACACGCAAAAGCCGGAGGCGCTGCTGGAGCGGATCGTCAAGGCATCCAGCCGGCCGGCCGACCTGGTGGGTGATCTCTTCGCCGGTTCAGGCACGACAGGCGTGGTCGCCGCGCGGCTCGGCCGGAACTCGGTGTTGGTGGATCGGAATCCGGTCGCCATCGAAAAGAGCCTGTTGCGTCTGGCGCGGCTGAATCCGGCCCCGGCCGTGCGGATGTGGCGATACATTGATCAGCAATCGCGTAGCGATCAGTAAGGCAGGTGACGGAATGACAAGAGAGTTCCCGCTCAAGATCTCCAGCGCCCAGCAGCGCGGGGTGGTCGTCAAATTCGACGCGGAGCGCGGCTTTGGGTTCATCCGGCCCGACGAGGCGGCCGGCGCCGCCGATCGTGACGTGTTCGTCCATGTGCGCAACGTCCCCGGCCGCCGCGCCTTGCATCCGGGCCAACGCGTGGCCTATCACCTGGCACGCACCGACCGCGGGCTGGCAGCCGTCAACGTGCAGGTCGAGACGGGCCTGCTGTCCGGTCTGGCGCGTTCGTTGTACGCGCGCTTCATCCTGATCGGCCTGGGGTCGGCGCTCCTGCTGTTGTTCGGCCTGGCTGCCGCATTGGATCGGCCGACGTCGCTGGCGCTCTGGCTGGCGATGTGGGTAGTGGCCATGAGCGCGGCGACCTATGGCATCTATCGCTATGACAAGGCCATGGCTGAGGCCCGCAAGGCGCGCGTGCCCGAAGCCGTGTTGCATCTGCTCAGCGCGTTGGGCGGATCGCCGGGCGCGTTTGCCGGGATGCGCTGGCCCACGCGGCACAAGACCGGCAAGCCGCTGTTCCAGGCCATCTTCTGGCTGATCGTGGCGGTTCAGCTCGGCGCGGCCATCTTCTGGATCGTGAGCGAATCGAGTTTCTAAACGGACCATATCCCCGTAACACGGTCAGATTTTAACTCCGGCAGATGGAAGAAACGTTTGCGCCGACATCCGAGCCGTGATACAATTGACGCGACAAGTGATCAGCGAAGAGCCGTGGTGAAATGAGCGCCGTTTCCGTGACTTCCACTGGGTTCCGTATTCCGGTGTCCGATGCGTTGCCGGAGGTCGTGCGGCGCCTTGTCGCGGCGTTGCAGCCAGAGAAGATCATCCTCTTCGGTTCGTATGCCTATGGTAAGTCCACACCAGACAGCGACGTAGACTTGCTGGTTGTGATGGAGACCTCCGCCCCCGACAAGGAGCGTTACCTCGCCGTCTGTCGCCTGTTACGGCCGCGGCCTTTTCCCGTGGATATCCTGGTGCGCACGCCGCAAGAGCTCGCGCACGCGCTGGACAAGGGCGATTTCTTCATCCGAGAGATCACCTCCCAAGGCAAGGTGCTGTATGAGCGGTATCCATGATCCCCTGTCGTGGGTTGAACGCGCCGAGGAAGAGGCGATGACCCCACCCCCGACGAGGCGCGTCAGGCGGTCGAGATCGCCAGGTCCGTGCGCCGGTTCGTTAGAAAATGGTTGGGCCTCGGCAAGTGAGGCCCGCTAAAGGTGCTGGTCATGACCGATTCGACATCGGGGACCCGCCTCTCGGATGACCTGATCTTCGGTGTGACCCTCGGCACGCGCGTGGAGGTCGAGCTGCTCGACGAGCACGGCGGCGTCGAGAGGTTGGCTTTCGACATCGTGCCGGACGCGCAGGCCGATTTCGCGGCCGGGTTCCTGGGAGTCGGCGCGACCCTGGTGCGCGCGCTGTTGGGCCGGCGCGCCGGCGAAGTCGTGCAGTATCGGCTCGCCGATGTCGTCCAGGCCAGGATCGTGTCTGTTGCGCCCAGCGTCAGGCCGGCGAGCCCTGACCATTCGGCGGGCCGGCAGGCCGCCATCCAGGAGGCGATCAGCCGGTCGGATCGGGAAGACATGGTGCGCCTGGCGTTGACCGTGGACGTGAAATGGGGCGACTGGGATCCAGAGCGCGTCGCCGAGACGTGGGAAAAGCATTGACCATGACAGAGTGGGATATTCGCGTGCTTGGGACCGCGGAAGAACTCGCGGCGGCCGAGGATCTGCAGCGCATGGTGTGGCCGGGCAGCGAGGCGGACATCGTGCCGGTGCACCTGCTGCTGACCGCAGCCCACAACGGCGGCCTGGCCGCGGGCGCCTTCGTAGATGACCGCTTGGTCGGCTTCGTGTTCGGCTTTCCGGGCCTGGACACGACCGTCTCACCGCCCCGTCTGAAACACTGTTCGCACATGCTGGGGGTCCATTCCGACTTCCGCGGCTCAGGCATGGGCCACGCGCTGAAGTGTTTTCAGTGGCAACACGTGCGCCAGCAGGGCATCGAGCGCGTCACGTGGACCTATGACCCGCTGCTCGCGCGCAACGCGCAGCTCAACATCTGTAAGCTGGGCGCGGTCTGCAACACCTACCTGCGCAACCTCTACGGAGACATGCGCGACGGCTTGAACGCTGGCCTGCCCTCCGACCGCTTCCAGGTGGATTGGTGGGTGAACAGCGAACGCGTGACTGCACGCATGACAGAGAGGCCGCGCCCGCGACGTGGTCTCGCCGATCACCTGACCGCAGGCGCCGCGAAGATCAACCCGTCCTTCGCTGATGAGCCGGCCAGTCCGCCATCTGTTCGGCCGGCCGACTGGCCCGAGGGGCCGGCGCTGGCGCTCCAAATCCCCGCCGACTTCCAGGATCTGAGGGCGCGCGATTTGACGTTGGCGCTGAAGTGGCGTTTGAGCACGCGTGCGGTATTCGAGGAGCTGTTCGATCGGGGCTATCTGGTCAGCGATTTCGTGTACGAGGCAGGCCCGCCCCCCAGGGCCCACTACGTGTTGCGCCCGGCCGGCCTGTAGCCAGCCGGCCAGTCCGCCGGCCAGGGGCTTCCAGCCTCCGGCGGGCTGTCAGTTTGGCAGCAGCGTGCCGCTCGGCCCCCTCCTGGCGTGTTCAGGCCAGTCTCGGTGGCCCGCCATCCAGGTCAAGAGCGCGTTCTCGCGGCTCAGCAACGCGATCTCGGTCGCGAGCAGTTGCGCCACCGAGTCGCTGCTGAGGAGCGTCTGCTTTTCCGCAGGATCAATCTGCATGGCCACGGCTGCCAGATAGCTGACCTGAATCGGAGCTTGCGGCATTTCGGCGATCTGGATGCCCAGGCCGGCCGCTTTGGCGATCAACTCGATGTAGCGCGCGACCTGGCTGCGCACTCGCGCGGTCAACTGGGCCACGTGATCCGCATCGGCCGGTTCAGGCAAAGGGCAAAACTCCACCTCGCCGCGCAGATAGGGTTGATCCTGTAACAGCCGGCGGATGCGAAAGCGTTCAGCGCCGACCGTCACGATATCCATGGCGCCGTCCGACAGATGGGCGCTTTCGATGATGCGCGCCACCGTGCCGACCTGGTGCGGCTCAGCCGTCCCGCCCACCTCACGCCCACGGCGGATCAGCACGACGCCGAATGGCTTGTCTTCCGCCAGACAGCGCCGAACCATCAGCCGGTAGCGATCCTCGAAGATGTGCAGCGGCAGCAATTGTCCCGGGAACAGCACGGTATTGAGTGGGAACAGGGATAGTTCGAAGGCGTCAGTAAGCCCAAACATGGCGACCTCCATCAGCGTCATTCTACATCAAGTCAGCGGTTTCGGCCAGTAGAAAAGGAAGGGAGCGCCTTCATGGTGAAGGCGCTCCCTCGTGGAAATCACTGCTGTTGGGTTTGTAGCTCAGCGCCCGCGAGCAGCAGGCCAATCGCCCAACTACTCGATGGCGCCGGCCGCCATCCTCAGTCCGGGCACGTCGCGCAACTCGATTTTGCGGTAGCCCAGATTCACCAGCCCCGCATCCTTGAAGCCGCGCAGGATGGCGCTGATCGTCTCGCGATAGGTTCCCAACATATCGGCCAGTGCCTGGTGGCTGGTGCCGCGAATCGCTGCCCCGCCGCTGGCCAGTTCCAGTAACAGCCCGGCCAATCGCTCCGGCAGTCGCTTGTAAGCAACCTCTTCCATGCGATTCTCTACCTGCGCCAGCCGCTGCCCTACCGTCTGCAGCAGACCCCAGTTGACCACCGGGTAACGTAGAGCGAGGGTCTGCGCTTGCGGGGCCGGCATCGTCCAGACGATGCAATCTGTCAGCGCCAGCGCCTTGACCGTCGGGTCAGTTGCGCCCAACAAAGCGCCCTCGCCGAACATGGAGCCTGGGCCAAGCGTGGCGACGGCTAACCGTCGGCCATTCGGCCCCTCGCGAATCAACTGCACACGTCCCTTCATCAGCGTGAAGAGGTTGTGATTCAGAACGTCAGGTTCGGCCACTGTTTGACCCACGCGAAACGAATGTGCGGTGATGGCCTGCTTGAATTCCTGGTCGCCCTCCCGTAACTCGATCAATACCTCAGGCATGGACTTGTGTTTGCTTCGATATGGCATAGCATCCTCCCCCCAATGTAACCAGCCTATCTTGACCCGGAACTGCTTCTGTTTTGGTAAATTCCGATGAAGAATATAACACAAAAGCCACTGGCTGTCAATAGCCCACCGGCTGTTTTCATGAGCTTTTAATACACTGGGAAGGTTACGAAGACTATTTCGGGGTGAAGCAGCCCGTCAGGAGCTAAAGGACGCCGACTCCGACGCGTAAGCCCCGGCCGGGGCTTACGCGTCGGAGAGCGATATGCCGGTCTCCGGCCGGCCTGGGGGATCAATCTGCCGGGGAGTGAGACGCGTGCGGCGCCAGCATGGCCATCACATCGCGGGCCGTGTCGCCCAGGTAAGCGCCGGCCGCGCGCTCGCGCAGCTCAAGGTTCTGAGCGAAAGCGCGACCGCCGAAGACCAGCCGCGGCCGCGGTTCGGGCAAAGCTGCAACTGGCTCAGGCAAAAGCAGAAGGCTGGCCGCGCTGTCGGGCATTGTGGCCGATAGACATACCAGGTCCGGCCGCAGCCTTGATGCTTCCTGCACCAGGTGGCCGGCCGGCACGTTTTGACCCAGGTAGAGCACCCGCCACCCGCGGCGGCGCAAAGCCAGCGACACGATCATGATGCCGACATCATGCCATTCGCCCGGCGCCGAGCCAGTGATCGCCAGCGGGCTGGTGGCGACTTTCTGGCCGGCCTCTGCGCGGGCATACGCCTGGAACAGCGCGGTGAGCCGCCGGCGCACGAACCCGGCGGCGAAGTGCTCCTGCACGATCGTGGCCTCGTCGCGCAGCCATCGCTCACCGACCTCGACCAGGACCGGCGTCATGATCGCCTCGGCGACATCCTCGACAGGATAGAGCGCAAAGGCTTCGCCGAGGACCGCTTCTGCATCCTCTTCGCGAAACGCCAGCAGCGCCTCCAGCAGCTCAGACGAGATTGTTCCCTGGTCGCGCACGCCAGTCGGCGGCCTGCGACTCGATTGCTGAGAGGAAGCCAGCTCAGGCGCTTCGCCGGCCTGCCGGAGAAGATCGAGCCGGGCCACGGCGCGGCTGATGCTCAAACCTGCCTCGATCTGGCTCTGCAGCCAGCGCAGCGTAGCGACGTCGCGCTCCGAGTAGAGCCGATAGCCGCCGTCGCTGCGACCTGGCGAAAGGACGCCGTAGCGCCGCTCCCAGGCGCGCAGCGTGGCCGCGGTGAGGCCGGTCTGCTGCACCACCGTCTTGATGGTGTAGATCGGCGCATCGTCGTAACTGCTCAGACGCCCGGCGTCTGTCATGTTGGCCGCTCGCGATCTCACGGGCTGATCGTGTCGAGCGCATCAGCGATGCGTTCGGCAGCCGCCAGCATCTCGGGCGCCTGATCGAAGACCGCCAGGCCGCCCTGGTCGGCCGCCACAGCTGCGGCCGTGAAGGGCAGGCTGCCGAGCAGGGGCAGGCCGGCCGCCTGGTCGCGCACGAACGCCTCATCTTGCGCGCTGCGCACCTTGTTGGCGACCAGGACGATGCGCTTGACGCCGATCTCGGCGGCCAGGCCGCGGATTTGCCCGGCCGTGCCCAGGCTGCGCAGACCTGGCTCGACAACGATCAGGAATGCATCCACCGCGCCGGCTGTGCCGCGGCCCAGGTGTTCGACTCCCGCTTCCATGTCCAGGATGAGCGTCTGGCGTTTGCGCAGCAGCAGGTGCGTGACCAACGCCTTGAGCAGTGCATTCTCCGGGCAGAGGCAACCTGCGCCGCCCCCGCGCACCGTGCCGAGGCGCAGAAGCCGCACACCGCGATGGGTGAGGCTGAAGCTCTCGGGGATGTCGTCCACCTTGGGGTTCAACTTGAACCAGCCGCCGATTGTGCCGGGCTGCGCGCCGGTGCGCTCGTAGATCAGCGACTCCATCTCGGCGATCGGCTTCAGCTCGGCGTCCATTTGTGCGGTCAGCCCAAATGCCAGTCCCAGATTGCCCGCGGGGTCGGCGTCAATCGCGATGACGTCCTGCCCGCGTTGAGCATAGACATAGGATAGCAGGGCAGTCAGCGTGGTCTTGCCCACGCCGCCCTTACCGGTGATGGCGATCTTTGGCATGAATGGCTCCTGGTGTGTGATATTCTGCGTCTTGACCAACGCCTACAGAGGTATTGTAAAGCAATTGTCGAGGGTTTGCAAGATGGGGGCCGCTCTGTAGATCCTTCGTCGTTTGACGGGGCCTGGCTGCCGGGCATATAATCGTGGGAATATCAGCCTGGAGGCTCCTTGTGCTTTGGCATCACCCGCGCGTTCGCGCACTCTTGATAGTCTCAATCCTGGCGGCGGTCCTGATCGCCAGTTGCACGTTCACGTCCCCTGCCACGCCGCCCGCGACGCCGGTCGCAACGACGGCGCCGAGCGTGCGCCGTTTGACGATCCTCTACACCAACGACGAGCACGGCTGGCTGTCGGCGCAGCGGAACAAGGATGGGAGCTCGGTCGGCGGCGCGGCTGAGCTGTTGGGGCGCTGGCAGGCGGTCGAAGGCTACACGGCCGACGGCCCATTCCTCGTGCTCAGCGGCGGCGATATGTGGACCGGGCCCGCGATCTCCACCTGGTTCAGCGGCGATTCGACCGTGGAGATTATGAACCAGATGGGCTATCGCGCGGCCGCCATCGGCAACCACGAATTCGACTTCGGAGTAGATGTGCTGCGCCGTCAGGCCCAGGCGATGGGGTTTCCTCTTCTTTCGGCCAACCTGGTCCGCAAGGGCACAACCGAGCACCCCGACTTCGTCAAGCCGTTTGTAGTGGTCGAGGCCGGCGGCCTGAAGATCGGCCTCATCGGTTTGACTACAACCACCACGCCGCAGGTTACCGTTCCCAAGAACGTCGCCGACTTCCAGTTCTTGCCCTATGCGGATGCGCTGACGCGCTACGCGCCGCAGGTCAGAGCTGCAGGCGTTCACGTGCTGATCGTCCTGGCGCACGTTTGCAGCGACCAGGTGCGCAGCCTGGCCCCGAGAGCCAAAGCGTTGGGCGTGGACGTCCTCACCACCGGTCATTGCCACGAACGGATCGCCGAGGAGATCGGGGGCGTGGCGATCATCGGCGGCGGCGACTATCTGAAGAGCTATGCCCGGCTGACGCTGGAGGTGGATGTCACCGGTCGCCGCGTCATTGGCCGCCGGGCCGCAGTGGTGGACAACACTGCGACGGCCCAGGGGCCAGCGGCCGACGCGACCATCGCGAGCCGGGTGGCGTTCTGGCAGCGAAAAGCCGATGATGCGCTTGGCGATGTCATCGGCTACACGCGCACCGGGTTGGCCCACCGCTCCGATGCGCTGTTCAACCTCGTCACCGATGCCTGGTTGTGGGCCTATCCTACGGCCGATTTCGCGGTGACCAATCGCGGGGGCTTCCGGCAAGGGATTGATCCCGGACCGATCACGTTGGGCGACATCGTCAACGTGCTGCCGTTCAACAACCAGTTGGTGGATGTGGCCATCACCGCCGCGCAGCTCAAAGCGAACCTGGACTGCTGCGGTGGAGTGATCGCAGGTTTCACCTATGCAGGAGGCCGGCTGCTGACCCCGGACGGCGACCCCCTCGATTCGCGCAAGACCTATCACGTCCTGGTCAATGACTTCATGTACGGCGGCGGCGACAATTTCAAGCTCGCCAGACAAGACCCCAACGCCTACTTCACTGCGGTGGACTGGCGCCAGCCGGTCATAGAATACCTCCGGTGGCTGGACACGAGCGAGAAGACGCCGCTGGAGATGCGACTGGATGCGAAACCGCGCAGCGCGCCGTGATCGCCGCCTGTGACGCGTCACCAGGAGACCGCATGACTCCCGTCATTCACACCCCCGCCGATCTCGGCCGTTTCATCGCGGAGTCCGGCATCACCGCCGAGCTGACGCCGATGCGCGCTGATACGCCGACCGTGCCGGCCGCGGCCGCCGCGCTGGGGGTGGCGCCGGGCCAGATCATCAAGTCGTTGCTCTTCCTGGTGCGAGATGAGCCGGTGCTGGTGATCGCCAGCGGCGACTCGCCCGTGGACCGCCGCGTCCTGGCCGAACGCTTCGGCGTCGGCAAGAAGCAGGTCAGGCTGGCCGACGCCCAAACGGTGCTGCAGATCACTGGCTACGCGGTGGGCGGTGTGCCGCCCTTTGGACACGCCTCAGCCGTGCGGGTGCTCCTCGACCGTGCGGTGGCCGCGCACGATGCGGTCTGGGGCGGCGGCGGGGACGATCGCACCCTGCTGCGCATCGCGCCGGCCGAGCTGGCGCGCGTCACGAACGCCGAGTGGGTGGACCTCTAGCAGTTTCCTAGCCTTTGATGCCGGTGAGCGCGATGCCCTGCACAAAGGTCTTCTGCAGGAAGAAGAAGAGCAAGATGATGGGCAGCGTGATCAGCACCGAAGCGGCCATCAGCAGCCCCCATTCGGCGCCGTATTGCGAGCGATACTGATAGATGCCG
>Ga0194126_10001163_pt1 | contig 44461 bp, 41 predicted proteins | sample TA2KigC150mmetaG_FD_148641 | JGI IMG/M metagenome (GOLD analysis project Ga0194126, IMG submission 148641) | Freshwater microbial communities from Lake Tanganyika, Tanzania - TA2015035 Kigoma Deep Cast 150m | ecosystem: Environmental > Aquatic > Freshwater > Lake | place: Tanzania: Lake... | reverse complement strand
CTGCCGGGTACGACCCAAGCAGGTGAGACGCTCGTCTTCCATGCAGGAACCAAGCGGCAGGGGAATCACGTGGTGACGGCCGGCGGGCGAGTGTTAGGTGTGACCGGCGTTGGACCGAGGCTGCCGGAGGCTCGCGAACGGGCTTACAAGGCCGCTCGAGCCGTGACGTTTGAAGGCCGGCATTTTCGCTCTGACATTGCCAACCGCGCCCTCTAGGACGCGTCTGTCGGCAAGCATTGGGATCGGGATCGCGATGGCCAGGATGCGTCAACTCCAGGGGGTGAATCTTGAGCCGGTGCTGGAAGAGGCGGCCGCCATCGTGCGTCAAGGGGGAGTCCTGGCCATGCCGACGGAGAGCTTTTATGCCTTGGGAGCGTCCCCGTTTCATGAGGAGGCGGTGAGGCGTCTTTGCCGGATCAAAGGGCGGGATGAGCGCAAGCCGCTCTTGGTGCTGATTGCCGATCTGGCGCAACTGGATTCCCTGGTCAGCGACGTGGCGCGGGGTGCCTCGGTGTTGATGCGACAGTTTTGGCCTGGGCCGCTGACGATTATCTTTCCGGTCGCCCCGTCGTTACCAGTGAGCCTGACAGCCGGGACCGGCACCGTGGGAGTCCGGCAACCGGCCGATCCGCTCTTGCAGGCCTTGACCCGGCTGGTGGGACCCTTAACCGGGACCAGCGCCAACCGGTCCGGTGAGCCACCGGCCACGACAGCGGACGAGGTCCAGGCTGCGTTAGGCTCCGAACTGGATTTAATTCTGGATGGGGGACCGACGGCGGCTGGACTCCCGTCGAGCCTTGTCCAGACAGTCGGTTCTATTCGTTTGCTTCGAGAGGGGCCGGTATCGCGTGGAGAGATTGAACAGGCGCTGGCCGGTGCGAACTTGGCGTTGGTGTCATGAGCCGTCGCCGACCAAGCGGTCATGCTCGCCGGCGACGGGTTGGGAACAACCAGCATTTCACATGAAGGGAGAAGGAGGGACGATGATGGGAGCCATGCAGCCGACAAAGAGACTCGGACCGGTCATCCTGTTGGGAGCAGCCTTGATGGGGCTGAACGGCTGTGATTACTGGCCTCCGGCTCTCCAGGCGCAAATCGAACAGTTGCGGGCTGAGGCGCAGTCCGCTGCAGCGGAGCGAGCGAAGCTCGAAAGCCAGCTTATGGAGACCGCCAAGCTAAAGGATGAGCTTCAAGCGCGGGTGAATGAGCTGACACATCTAAATCAGGAACTGGCTGGACAGAATGCGGCGTTGGAGAAGAACCTGGCTGAGGCAAAGACGAAAGGCGCCAAAGTGTCAGCCAAGGCATCGGCGAAGGCCATACCCAAGGCCGCGGCAAAACCCGCCGCCAAGACTACGCCGAAAAAGGCGCCGGCCAAGACAGCGAAGAAAAAATGATTGAAGGGAGCGGCGGAGCAGGACGGAGCGATGGTGTCAAGACGATCCTGGTGTCGGAGCGCCGGTCGGCGATGAGCTCGACTGGCCGGTGGACGGAGAGGTCGTCGAGGTTCCTGAAGAAGAAGCGGGCCCTGAGCCCGTACCGGCAGGGGCGGTTGTTTGAGCCGGAGCCGGGCTGGCCGGCGCATCTTTCTGTCCCCCTGATTCTTTCTGGCCGCTTGCAGATTGGCTGGACGGTTCGGCCTGTCCCGGCTGTTTGAGCTTGTCGGAATAGTCGGTGACGTACCAGCCGGTTCCCTTGAACATGATGGCGGGGGCCGAAATAACCTTGGTCACTGCCTGCCCGCACCGGACGCAGCTTGCAAGCGGCGCATCGCTGACCTTCTGTTTGACTTCGAACCGGTGCTGGCAATTCGCACACACATATTCGTAAATCGGCACGGTCCCCCTCTCCTGACTCTCTCGGCCCCTAATAGGCTAAGGTCGTAAAGTCATCAGTCTTCAAGTCGGAAAGTCGAGAGGTTTTTAACGACTTGATGGCTTTGGGACTTTCCGACTTGAAGGCTCAGTCATGTGACCGGGGATGTAACACCGCTTCATCCAAAGTCAAGCAATCGCTGCATCAGGTCAGTTTCTTCAGGGCGGCTTCCATCCGTTCCAGCCCCCGAGCGATGGCCTCCATTCCGGTCGCATAAGACAGGCGAATGTGGTGGGTGCTGCCGAAGGGCTCACCCGGTACCACGGCGACCTGCGCCTCTTTGAGCAAATAGGCAGCCAGGGCGGCGGGGCTGTCGATCGGGCCGGCTGGATGGCGGCGAGTCAACAGGCCGCTCACGTTGGGAAAGGCGTAGAACGCGCCGGTCGGCATGCGGCAACTCACGCCCGGCATCTTATTGAGCCGCTCCACCATCAGGCGCCGCCGCCGGTCGAACTCCGTGACCATCTGCTGGGGAAACGTCTCGCCCATGCGGAGTGCGGCCACCGCGGCCTTCTGCGAGATGGAGGTCGGGTTCGAAGTGCTTTGGCTTTGAATGTCGGCCATGGCGGTGAGCAGGTCTTTGGGACCTGCGGCATAACCGATGCGCCAGCCGGTCATGGCATAGGCCTTGGAGACCCCGTTGACGATCACGGTGCGTGCGGCGACTTCAGGTCCCAGGGTGGCGATGCTGATGTGCGTGACTCCGTCGTAGAGGATCTTCTCGTAAATCTCGTCCGAGATGATGATGAGATCACGCCGAAGCGCAAAGTCGGCGATGACTTCCAAAGTGGGCCGGTCGTAGGTGGCGCCGGTTGGATTGCCGGGGCTGTTCACAATGATGGCTTTCGTCCGGGGCGTCACGCAGGATTCCAGCATGGCCCGGGAGATCGCGTAGCCGTCCGCTTCCTTCGTCTCCAAGAGCACCGGCGTGGCGTCGTTGAGGAGAACTTGGTCCCGGTAGGAGACCCAGAAAGGAGCGGGGATGATCACCTCGTCGCCGGCTTCCAACAGCGCTTGCGCCAAGTTGTACAGGGTGTGCTTGGCCCCGCAGGAGACGAGAATCTGCGACTTCGGGTAGGCAAGCCCCAGCTCGGCCTTCAGCTTGTCGGCGATCGCGCTTCTCAGCTCGTCGATGCCGGAGCTTGCCGTGTATTTGGTGAAGCCGGCCCGGATGGCGGCTTCCGCCGCGGCTTTGACCGGCTCGGGCGTATCGAAGTCCGGTTCCCCCGACGCGAAATCAATGACGTCGATCCCCTGGGCCTTCATGGACTTGGCCGTGGCGGTGATGCTGAGCGTCGGGGAGGGGACAATCCGGCTTGCGCGGGCGGCCAGCTTCATCAAGGTTGCCTCCGCAGACGGCAGCGCAACCGTTCGGCTACTTCCGGATGGACGAAGTCGGCTAAGGCACCACCCAGGCTCGCCACTTCTTTGATGATGCTCGAGGTTAAATAGGAATATTCTTCGCTGGGCATGAGAAACACCGTCTCCACTTGTTCGTCCAGCTTGCGATTGGTGAGGGCCATTTGGAACTCATATTCGAAATCCGACGTGGCACGCAGGCCCCTGATAATCGCCTGGGCCCCGTGCTTTTTCACGTATTGGACCAGGAGACCGTCAAAGGATTCGACCTCCACATGCGTGAAGTCCTTGGTGACCAATTTGACCATTTCCAGCCGTTCCGTCACATCGAACAGGGGGCGCTTGTTGGGATTATGGGCGACCGCCACGATGATCCGGTCGAAGACCCGGAGGCTTCGGGCGATGATGTCCGCATGGCCGCGGGTGATGGGATCGAATGTGCCGGGATACACTCCGAGTTTCATGGAGCAGGGGCCCCCTCTGCTTCCGGGCTGAAGACCGACAGGGTGGTGTCTCCATATCGGTACTGACGCAGCCGGACGAGGCGTCCGACCTGTGGCGGGACCGTCCGTTTGGTGAAATGCTCAAGGACGATCAGCGACTCCTCCGTGATGGCAGGACTCGCGGCGATCGATGTTAACAAGTCGCTGCTCCCATTCTCTTCATGATAGGGCGGATCGGCGAAGACAATATCGTACGAACGGCCATCGCGTTCAGGCCGTCGGAAAAAGTGGGACGCCGGGCAGGAGCGGATGTCGGCCAAGGCGGTTAGGTTGCAGCGCGCGAGATTGTCCCGCAGCACGCGCAAAGAGGCCGGGTGAGATTCCACAAACGTGACTGCCGTGGCGCCGCGGCTCAACGCTTCGATGCCGATCGCACCGGTGCCGGCGTAGAGATCCAGGAAGCGAGCGCCAGCGATGCGGGGGCTGAGAATCGAAAAGAGCGCTTCCTTCACCCGGTCCGAAGTCGGTCTCAAGCCGGGGCCGGCCGGCGTCGTCAACCGACGACCCTTCTGTGACCCGGCAATCACACGCATTGTGCCGTTCGTTCCTCCCTGTTTGCACCAAACCCGCCCCAGGCGCGCCCTGGGACCCATTGCGTTCCCGGAGCAATGGGTGCCCGCCCTTTCCCGTCCCGACGCTCACGCGCTGACTGTAACACAGCGTTTTTTTAACAATCAAGGCGCAAGGGCGTGAATCGTGACTACCCCTCCGCGCGCCTTGGTCGGCTTTGACGGTGTGGCGGGCGCCGTCTATAATGATAGGACTTTGCGGGCAAGACAAGACTGGACGCTCAGCCGCAGGGCGTCATGAAAGAAGAAGAGGCCCGGTACCTGTGGGGAAGAGGAGGATGTCGGTGCGTGCGCCGCTGCCGGCAGGAATCAGCGAGTGGTTACCGGTTGCATGGCAGAGGCAGCCAGGCTCTTCCGCCTGTTGGTCGAGATGGTCCGGTCCAGGATTGACCCACAGTTGATGCACTTCCAGGCGTGAAAGATGAGGAAGAAGTCCGAGAACCTCTCCAACATCATCAAACCCTGGCATTTGGGACATTCCATAGTGTCCTCCCTCTGTGCCTGCTGCACAAGGCAATTCCCTAAGCAATTACTGAGCCATAATAAAGATTTAAGTAAAATCAATATATTACAATATTTGTCAAGGCCGTCTCGGCTGGCCACATCACGCCGCTGCATCCAAAAAACGTCACTTCGTTGAGTCATTCTTGTCACAGGGAAGGCGTATGCCCTCGAAAAATAAGGGAGGTGGAATCAGCCGGTGGCCCGAGGGCGAGCGCCCCCGCGAACGGCTCATTCGAGAGGGGCCTGACTCCCTGTCGGATGCGCAACTGCTGGCCATTCTGCTACGGGTGGGGCGTCCGGATTCCTCGGCCGTGCAGGTCGCCATGGAACTTTTGGACCGGGTTGAGGGAGTCCAAGGGCTCTCCAACTGCGGGCTCGATGAATTATGTCGGGTGTCCGGTATCGGCCCGGCGAAAGCGGTCCAATTGAAGGCGGCGATTGAGCTGGGTAAGCGTGTCCTGGCGGCGCCGTTGTCGACAGGGACGCGCATCGGCTCCAGCCTGGAGGTGTTCCGCCATTACTATCCCCGGCTGCGTGACCTCCGCCACGAGGTCTTCAAGATCGTGTTGCTGGATGCCAAACATGCCATTCTCAGAGACTTGACGGTCTCAGAGGGCAGCCTCACCCTGAGCATCGTCCATCCCCGCGAGGTCTTCAACGTGGCGGTGCGGGAATCGGCCGCGGCTGTGATCTTCTTGCACAACCATCCGAGCGGCGACCCGCAGCCCAGCCAGGAAGACCGAGCCCTGACGGCCAGGCTGGTGGCGGCGGGGGAGGTCCTCGGCATCCCCGTCCTGGACCATCTCATTGTGGGCGACGGTCGCTACGTGAGCTTTGCCGATCAGGGATGGTTGGAGGGGAAGGATGGTCCCGCCGGGAGCCCTGTCGGCCGAGGGGAGAAACAAAGCCGGAGAAGCCTCAAACCCGCCAAACCCGCGCGCTCGCGGCTGTTGGCGGAGTGACCCGTTCAAATCATTTGCCCCGTTTACGAGGATTTGCTATAAGCGCGGTCAACAGACCGATCTTCGTTCCATACTCGATGGTCCTTGTCGCTAGAGGTGGGGTCAGATGACCAGTCGAACCTCTTCACAGGCTCGCCGTCCGTTCGCCTGCCTTGCCGCCGGCCTCACCGTGCTCCTGCCAGGCCTTCCGGTAGGACTCCTGCTGGCTCTTTCAGTGGAGGCCCATTCCGCGACCGACTTTGACTCAGGCTCCATGTCGCCGCTCGGCAGGGGAGTGTTCTTAGTGGCCAGCCCCAACCTGCCGGATCCGAACTTCCGCCACACCGTGGTGCTGATTTGCGAGCATGGGCCGGAGGGGACGCTCGGCGTGATCGTGAACCGGCCGACCGATGTGCTGTTGTCGGAAGCTCTTCCGGACGTCCCTGTGCTCAAGGGCACGTCCTATGTCTTGTTTGCCGGTGGCCCGGTGCAGCCGGGCGGCATCCTCATGTTGTTTCGTGTCACCGAAGCGCCGCCCGACGCTCGGCAGATCATGGAGGGGATCTACCTGGGGGGCGGCATGAGCATGCTGGAGCGGATCATCACGCAGCCTCAGCCGACCGAAACCTTCCGGGCCTTTGCCGGCTATGCCGGCTGGGCGCCGGGGCAGCTCGAGATGGAAATGGTCATGGGGTCCTGGGCCACAGTCAAGGCTGACTCTATCAGCATTTTCGACAAGGACTCGGCCAACCTCTGGCCCGAGCTCGTGGAGACCTTGCGAAAACCCGGCGTCGTACGTTCATTTATGGAGCCCAAGTCTGTCCTCACAGGATTATTCTCCTCTTTGCCTGCGGCGTTATCGGGGATGTGAGTGAGGTGTGAGTAAGGGGGTGTCATGAAACAGCCGAAAACCGACCAAATCCGCAACATCGCCGTGGTTTCGTATACGAGCGCCGGGAAGACGTCGTTGGTGGAGGCGCTGCTGTATGCAGCCGGGGCGATCCCCGCCATGGGATCGGTGGCGGCCGGGAACACCGTGTCCGATTTCGAGCCGGAAGAGACCCACCGCAAAATCTCAGTCAGCTCGTCTATCGTTCACTTCGAGTGGAAGGGGACCACCGTCAATCTGGTCGATACGCCGGGCGCCCTCAGCTTCCTCGGCGAAGCCAAAACGGCGCTCCGGGCGGTGGATGGGGTGCTGATCGTGCTGGGCGCCTCGGCCGGCGTCCGGGCTGAGTTGGAGAAGATCTGGGTGACCATTCACGAGTTGAATCTGCCCTGTCTCCTGTTTGTGAACGAGCTGGACAAGGAGCGAACCGCCTGGGAGCCGGTGGTCCAGGAATGTGAAAAGGCGCTCGAGTGCAAGGGGCTCCCGATCGTGATTCCCATCGGCGCGGAATCCAAACTGGAGGGGGTGGTGGATTTGGTCGCAGGCCAGGCCTACCGCTCCCTCAAGGACAGTCCCAAGGTCCAGCAGGGGGCGATCCCAGGCGAGCTGGCCGGGGCGGCAGCGGAGGCCAGGAAAAAACTCGTGGAGGGGGTGGCCGAAACAGATGACCGGCTCGTGGAAAAGTATCTCGCCGAGGGCGATCTGACGGCTGAGGAGATTGCCCGCGGCCTGAAGGCCGGCACGCAGGCGCGGAGCTTTCTTCCGGTCCTCTGCGGCGCTGCGGCGCGGAATGTCGGGACGACCCTGCTGCTGGATGCGCTGGCGGCCTATCTGCCGTCGCCGCCGGAGCGGGCGGCCCTGCATCCGCCGGTCGGCACCCATCCGCAGAGCGGGGAGGCGGTCACGCGCCAGCCCAGCCCGTCGGAGCCCTTGTCCGGCTACGTGTTCAAGACCATCATCGATCCTTTCATGGGCCGCATGAGCTACGTGCGGGTCCTCTCCGGCACCCTGCAGGCCGACGCCGGGTTTTACAATGTCAACCGGCAGGTGCGGGAGAAGGGGGGCCATCTCTTTGTGGTGCTGGGGAAAAAGTATACCCAGGTCCCGGCACTGAGCGCCGGGGAGATCGGCGCGATCGGCAAGCTCAAGGATACGCAGACCGGGGACACGATCTGCGAGGAGCACCACCCGATCCTCTTTCCGGGCCTCTGCTTGCCCCGTCCGGTCATGTCCTTTGCCCTGGAGCCCAAATCCAAGACCGACATTGAAAAGGTCAGCCTGGGACTGCACAAGCTGGTGGAAGAGGACCCCACGCTGGAATTTGTCCGCAATCATGAGACCAAGGAGATGATCCTGAGCGGCATGGGCCAGTTGCACGTGGACGTGACTTTCGAGAAGCTGCGCCGCAAGTACGGGGTGGAGGTGAACATCCACACGCCGAAAGTACCGTATAAGGAAACCATCCGGAAGATGGCGCAGGCTCAAGGGAAATATAAAAAACAAACCGGGGGGCACGGGCAATTCGGAGACTGTTGGCTCCAACTGGACCCCTTGCCCAGAGGGAAAGGCTTCGAGTTCCAAAACAAGATCGTGGGTGGGGCGATCCCCCGCAACTTCATCCCCGCGGTGGAGAAGGGCGTCGTGGACGCCATGCACGAGGGGATTTTGGCCGGGTTCCCCGTCGTGGATATACGGGTGGCCGTCTATGACGGGTCCTACCATACGGTGGATTCCTCGGAAATGTCATTCAAGATTGCCGCCTCGATGGGATTCAAGAAGGCAATGGAGTCGGCCCATCCAGTCCTGCTGGAGCCGATCATGACCGTCGAGGTCGTCACGCCGGATGATGCCGTAGGGGCAGTGATCGGGGATCTCAATGCCAGGCGAGGTCGCATCCTGGGGGTCATTGCCAAGGGGAACGCACAGTCCATCAAGGCGCATGTGCCGCTGGTGGAGCTGCTCAAGTACACGCCGACCCTGAACTCGATCACCGGCGGGCGCGGCAGCTACGCGATGGAGTTCCACACCTATGAAGAAGTCCCGCGCGAGCAGGCGACCAAGATCATCGAGGACCACAAAGCCGCCAAACAGGCCGTGAGCCAGTAGCCATGAGACAACTGACCAAGCCATTCGCCCTCTGCGTTGATAACGCTGACTACAAGGCTTCTTTGATCCTGGGCAAGGTCTATCGAATCATCCCGGATCCAGTCGCAGCGAAGGACGATCTGGTGCGGGTCGTAGACGAGAGCGGCGAGGGCTATCTCTACCACAGGAGCCATTTCCTATTCGTCGAGTTTCCGAGAGCCGTTGCGAGAAAGCTCAGGTCTCTTGAAGCCGCCACTGCCTAACCGAGTCCGGAAGAGTATTCACGGAATTGAATAAGACGCAAGACTGTGCCCTAGCCGATGGCGAGTGCATGAGGGAAGGCTATCTTGAAGCGCGTTAGCCCAATAGGATTATGCCTGACAGTAGTAGGGTTAATGATGTCAGGCTGTAGCGATTTTCGTGTGGTTCAGCCTGACAATCCATTCGTTATTCAGACAGAAACCAATCCCCTCCCACTTACCGTTGGGATAAGCGTGACGAACCAACGCTTGACTGGAGGGTTCAGTGATATGGGACCTTCCTTAGCCAGCGGGCTGACTAGTGCCAATCTCTTCAAGACAGTTGTCTATCCTTTGCGTCCTGACGACAAGATGGATATAGTTATTGTTGCCACCTTTGAAGGAAAGTTCGTACCGGATAGTGCGCTCTTTGTTAAAGCCATCTTCACCGGCCTGCTGTTGTGGCTTCCCGCTCCGGCTGTGGAATATGAACATCATTACGAGGCGTCAGCCACGATCTGGCTTACATCGCCTAGCGCGCAACAGCTAAAAACCTATAAGGCCAGCTCCGACATCCCGGTCATAATGAAAATCCTGGCACCGCCGACAGAAGTTGAGGCCCTAGGGGTAAAAGCAGCAATCAGTGACCTCATGGACAAACTTGTGGTGCAATTGCAAAAAGATAAAGCCATTTTAGCGAAGGTAGGGATGGGAACCACTCCGGCAATCGCTGCAACTGTTCCGGGTTCTATTGCACCTGCCGCACCAGTCGTTTCATCTAGCGATGTGGATCGTCTGCCTGCTGCCACTGTTAAGCCGCGGCAAAACGCTCATGCAGTTTTGATCGGCATCGAGCAATACCAACAAGAGCTACCCAAGGCAGACTTTGCTGCCCGCGATGCCGAGGTTGTCGGGCAATATCTGACCAGGACCATGGGCTACGCGGGGGAAAACGTGGTCGTGCTACTCAACCACCGCGCCGCAAAGGCCGCTATTGAAAAGTACATCGAAGGATGGTTACCAGACCGCGTGGAGCCGGGTGACTCGGTCTTTATCTATTTCTCTGGACACGGTGCGCCGAATACCAAGACCGGCAAAGCCTATCTGGTTCCCTATGATGGCGATCCCGTTTTCGTTGAACAGACCGGCTATCCCTTGGACCGGCTGTATGACCGCCTCGCCGCACTTCCTGCCAAGGAAGTCATCGTCATGCTCGACTCGTGCTTCTCTGGAGCTGGGGGACGGTCGGTGATCGCGGAAGGGATGCGCCCAATGCTGCTCTCAGTGGAAAACCCCGCTCTGGCAAATGGCAAAGTCGTGGTGCTAGCCGCGAGTTCTGGAGCACAGGTGTCCTCAACATATAAGCAAGAGGGGCACGGACTGTTGACGTATTTCTTCCTCAAGGGACTCCAGGGCGAGGCCGATCAGAACCTCGATAGTCGGATTGAATTGCGGGAACTATATGAATATCTGAAACCTCAAGTGGAACGGGTGGCGCGGAGGGACTTCCACAATGAACAGACTCCTCAATTATTAGGCAGCACCGATGCGCTAGGTCGTGGAATCCTGCTGACCGGAGGCAACCCATAGCTGCCGCGTACCACCAGTTCCGCCAGTGAAAAACGAATGGCGGCCGGTGGCATTTGGCGATTGGATGCGTAGCCGCGTCCAAAGGCTCCTTGAAGAACGCAAGAAATAATCAGTTGAGTGGCCATTATGTGCGGTCTTCAACGGGGCCAGGCCTGTAAGCGGTCTGGCCCGTTCTCTTTTTCTCTCTTCGCCACGGCTGGAAGTGATGGGCACAGCCTTCATTTAAGGGGTGACATGGTTGTGAGCGAACTTTGCCGGAGAAGCGGGGCACCCACCGAGACTTTGCCAGGAAGGAAAGCGGAAACTGACTGAGTCCGCGAGGGAATTTCCGAAGGCTTCCGCCTGGCAAAGTCCGGAAGGGTCGCTTCGAGAGGCGCGGAAGCGAAGCACCATGCCACTACTTCTCGGTAGGCTTCAGCACCACGTAGAACGCGCGGGTTTCCCGCAGGACGCGCAGCAGCACCGTTTCGCCCCGTTTCACCTTCGACACCGCAGTGGAAAACTCGCTGACCGACGCGACCTCGTGGCGGTTGACCTCTTTGATCAGGTCTCCCTCCCGCAACCCCTCCGCCTGCGCGATGCTGCCCTGATCCACCTTGGCGATCAGCACCCCCTTGCTGTCCTTCAGCTTGAACTTCTCGGCCAGCTCCGCGGTCAGGTCCTGCACATCGATGCCCAGTTTCACTTCGGTCCGTGACGGAGGGACCGAGGCGACGATCACATTTTCCTTCCGTTCGCTCAGCGACACGGACAGAACTTGACGCTTTCCGTCCCGCACCACCTCAATGCTGGCAGCCGCGCCTGGCTCGATGCCCGCGATCAGCCGGGACAGCACGTTGGGCGTATCAACGGGTTTACCGTCCACTTTGGTGATGATGTCGCCCGGCTTGATGCCGGCGCGGGCCGCCGGATCATTCTCGAACACCTCGTTGACCAGCACCCCTTGGCCCTCGGCGACGCCGAATTTATTCGCCAGCTCCGCCGTCACCGGCTGAATGCCGACCCCAAGCCAGCCACGAATCACCTTACCCCGCGCCACGAGCTGCTGGAAGACTTGTTTGGCCATGTTCGAGGGAATGGCGAAGCCGATCCCCTGGGCGAAGTTGATGATGGCGGTGTTGATCCCGATGACCTCGCCGTGCACGTTGAACAGCGGGCCGCCGGAATTGCCGGGATTGATGGAGGCGTCCGTCTGGATGAAGTTCTCATACCGGGACAGGTTCATGTTTTCGCGCCCCATGCCGCTCACGACCCCCAGGGTCACGGTCCGATCCAAGCCGAAGGGGTTCCCGACAGCGAGCGCCCATTGGCCGACTTTGACCTCGCCGGAGTCCCCGAATATCGCGTAGGGGAGAGCGCGGTCGGTGGTCACCTTCAGGACGGCCAGGTCCGTATCCGGGTCCTTGCCGACCACCTGGGCGATGAACTTCGTCTTGTCCGACAGGCGGACTTCCACCTCGGCGGCATCCCCGACGACGTGGTTGTTCGTGAGGATGTAGCCCTGGGCGTCGATGATGACGCCGGAGCCGGAGCCTGGGACGTTGGGCATGCGCTCCTGCGGCGCATCCTTTGAGCGGCTTGGCCCCTGTACGGGCAGGACGTTGACGACGGAGGGCTTTACCCGCTCGGCCAGGTCCGCGATCACGGACTGGAGTTCTTCCAGGAGACGGAGTCCGGTGCCGGCCTCGACAGCCGGCATGGCCCCCCCGGCCAGAGCCAGGGGCGGCAGAAGGGTTGCCCACAGGGCCGTCCAGGCCAGGATCCTCGTCGTGCTTATGCCGAAGCCCATAGGACCTCCTGCGTGATGGCCGTTTGATAGGACCCCGAGTGGCTCATGCTCAGGCACGCGCCCGTTGCTTGGCCAACAAGGCAGGCAGCGCGTGCTTGAGTTCGTCGCGGGGGCCCACTAAAAGCATGATATCACCTGCAAGCAACAGCAGGGAATCCAGATCGGTCAAGAGGGCCGGCCCTCGCAAGACCGCCGCCACTCGAACGTCAGGATGCAGGCCCAATTGGGCCACGGCCCGTCCGCAAACGGAGGACCCGGCGGGGACGACGATCCGTTCGATCGTTGCGGAGCGGGTGCAGAGGTCACGCTGGATCTTGCGCAGGTCGTCGCTCAGCGCCTCGGCTTCCAGCTCCCGGGTCAAGGCGTCAATGCGCTGGAGGTCGTTCTTCAAGAGCCTGATCCGGGCAGCGGTGGCCGGAAGCTTCGCCGCAATCTCTGGATGGATGGGTTCCGGGGGGCTGGGATGGGAAGCCTGAGTCGAGGGGGCCCGATCCCGAAGGAGGTGCTCGGCCAGGAAGGCTCCGGTCTCTTGTTGAATCGCCTCAATGTGGTCAATGAGCGAGGAGGCTTGCCAGTGGAGCTTGAGGATTTGCACCTTGCGGTTGACGCGTTCCGAGACCGCCAAGATGGCTTCGCGGGCCCCTGTCAAGGTCAGGGTGAATTCCTTTCTGATGCGCTGGAGGAACTCGGTGGTCATGCTCCGATACCTGTCAACGTCGGATAAGGCTTATTATGTCAACTCGTTAATTTGGCTGGTTGGGTTGATAGTACCTATCTCACCTCTCATTTTCAATCCGACACCCTCACCCTGCCAACCCGGCGGTCACTATAGTGACAGCTCTACCACCCACGAACTGACCATTACCTGGCTGCTTGCCCCATTTTCGGTTCCGTGCCCTGCCAAAGCCGCTGGATATTCTCTTTGTGGCGAAGCACGATAAGTCCACTGACCAGCCAGGCAAAGACCTGAAACTGCCAGGTTTTCCCCATCAGGACCGAGCCGATCGGCAACGCGGCAAAGGCAGCCAGAGCGGCTCCGGATGAATAGCGCCAGACGGCCGCTGTGGCCAGCCAGACCGCCAGCATTGCCAACCCAAGCCAGGGCGCGACCCCAGCTACGGCGCCTAGGGCCGTAGCCACCCCTTTGCCGCCACGGAAGCCCAGAAACACGGGAAAGAGGTGGCCCAGGATCGGGCAAGCGGCCACGGCGAGAACCATGGTTTCATCAGTCAGCAGGAGGGTCGCCACCCACCCGACCACCCAGCCCTTCCCTACATCACCGGCCAACGTCAGCAAGCCCGCTTTCTTCCCCGCAACACGTAAGACATTGGTGAACCCGATGTTCCGGCTCCCGGCGGTCCTGGGATCCACCGTGCCGAGCCATTTGGCCACGACCACGCCGAACGGGATTGAGCCAAGGAGGTAGCCCCCAATTGCCAAGAGGGCCGGGAGCCAATCAGTGAAGGTCATGGAAGTTGGCAGCGAGTTGGAGTAAGCGAGAAACGCCTATTGGACAGGTATTTTTCAAGAAAGACTAGAGCTTCTTCACGGCGACCTGGCGCCAGAAGTTGGCGAGGTATTGGCCGCCGGAGACCAGGGCCAGGACGACGGCGAGGTAGAGAAGCCCTGTGCCCAACAGGTGCAGTGGCCAGGTCAGCGACGTCAGGGCCCCCTCCACGATCAGCAGAACGATGGCGACCACCTGCACGGCCATTTTCCACTTCCCGATCGTTTCCGCCGCCAGCACGATGCCTTCGGAGGCGGCAATGGCCCGGATTCCGGTCACGGCCACCTCGCGTGCAATGATGACGATCGCCACCAGCGCGGCGACTCGATCGAACTGCACGAGCAGGATGAGGCCGGACAGGACCAGCAGCTTGTCGGCGATGGGATCCAGCAGCTTGCCGAGCTTCGTGATCTGGCCGCGACGGCGGGCCACGTATCCGTCCAGGAGGTCGGTGACGGCCGCCACCACAAAGACGAGCGCGGCGGCCAGGGATCGCCTGGGGGTTGGGTTGGCAAACAGCACGACGAAGACGGGAATCAGCAAGATGCGTGAAAAAGTCAGCAGGTTCGCCAGATTGACGTTGGTGGCGATGTGCAACCAAGTGACAGTCAACCGACTGGGTGGTCCTGGCGGCTTGATGGCTTCAGTCGCGCGCATGATCAGACTCATGTCACTGTTGAGCAGTCCGGCGCAAAACCCGCAAGAAAAGTCTTCACACAACCCCGCTCTTGAGCAGGTCGTGCAAATGGATCACGCCGGCAATCCGGCGATCGCCTTCCAACACCACCAGAGAGGTGATGGCGTGCTGTTCCATGATCTGCACCGCCCGCGCGGCGAGTTCGTCGGGACCGATGGTCTTGGGATTCTTGCTGGCGAGGTCGCCCGCTGAGGCGTGAGCGAGATCCGTGCCCTGCTCCAGGAAGCGCCGGAGATCCCCGTCTGTGATGACCCCCAGCAGCCGGTCCTGTTCATCGACGACGGTCGTCATGCCGAGCTTTTTGCCGGTCATTTCCAGGATGGCATCGCGGGCCGTGGCCCGGTGGCCGATCCGCGGGACGGCCGCTCCCTGGTGCATGAGGTCGCACACCTTGAGCAGGAGCCGGCGGCCCAAAGTTCCGCCCGGATGAAACTGTGCGAAATCTTCTTCTTTGAGGCCTCGCTTTTGGAGCAGCGCGATGGCGAGGGCATCGCCCATCGCCAGCGTGGCTGTCGTGCTGGCGGTCGGGGCCAGCCCCATAGGGCAGGCCTCCTCGCTGACCGACACGTCCAGGACGACTTCGCTGTTCTTGGCCAAGGTGGACTGGGCCCGGCCGGTCAAGGCGATGACGGCGATGTTCAACCGCTTCACGAAGGGCAAGAGCTTCAACACCTCTTCGGTCTCTCCGCTGTTGGAGATCGCCAGCAGCGCATCGCGGCGGGCCAGCATGCCCAAGTCGCCGTGGATGCCTTCGGCCGGGTGCAGGAAGAAGGCCGGGGTGCCGGTGCTGGCCAGAGTGGCGGCGATCTTCTGGCCGATGAGGCCTGATTTCCCCATCCCCGTCACCACCACCTTGCCGGCGCAGCCATACAGAAGGTCCACCGCTTCCGTGAACCGGTGGTCCAGGCGCTCGATGAGACCGGCGATCGCCCGGGCTTCGATGTCGAGCACCCGCCTCCCCTGCTGGAGGCTCCCCTGCTGGCCGTTCCCCTTCCGGCTGCTCATGCTGGGTCCTCGCTCCCCTTACCCGCCGCCTGGCAGATTCGGAGGAGCCGTTCCAGCAGCGGCTTTAACTGATGGAGCGGCACCATGTTCGGGCCGTCGGACAGGGCGGTGTCGGGATCGGGATGGACTTCCATGAAAAATCCGTCACACCCGGCCGCGGCGGCCGCGCCGGCCAGCGGGGCCACGAATTCACGCTGCCCGCTTGATTTGGTCCCTCCCCCGCCGGGCAACTGGACGCTGTGGGTGGCGTCAAAAACCACGGGATAGCCGAAGCTCCGCATGATCGGCAGGGCCCGCATGTCCACGACCAGGTTGTTGTAGCCGAAGGAGGAGCCCCGCTCGGTCAGGATGATCCGCTTCGTGCCGCTCTCTTCCAGCTTCTTCACGACGTTGCTCATTTCCCAAGGAGAAAGGAACTGGCCCTTCTTGACGTTCACCACCCGGCCGGTCTTGGCCGCCGCCACCAGGAGGTCGGTCTGGCGGCAGAGAAAAGCCGGAATCTGGAGAATATCCGCCCCTTCGGCTGCCAGCCCGGCCTCCTCCACACTGTGCACGTCGGTCAGCACCGGCACCCCCACCTGCTCCTTCACCTTGCGCAAGAGGGTGACGCCGGCCTGGATCCCCGGCCCGCGGAACGAGGTGATCGAGGTGCGGTTCGCCTTGTCATAGGAGGACTTGAAGACGTAAGGCATGCCGAGTGATTGCGCGATCTCGGCGATGCGCTGCGCCGTTTCCAACGCGAGCTTCTCGCTTTCGAGCACGCAGGGGCCGGCGATCAGGACATGGCGCTGGGCGCCCCCGATCTTGAACGGTCCCAGGTCGACTTCGAATGGCATGCGCCCTCGCTCAGAAGCGAAATGATGAGTGATGAAGGCTGAACGACTTTGAGTAAACAGTTCTCAGTCCGCAGTTATCAGTTTCTGAATTTTCCCGGAACTGAAAACTGACAACTGATGACTGACCGCCTTTAGTATTCATCGTTGCTTTTCAATGTCCGCATTTTCTCCGCAGAGCCGCCCCGACGAAGGCGCTGAACAGAGGGTGCGGGCGGTGCGGGCGCGACGTGAATTCCGGATGAAACTGGGTGGCGACGAACCAGGGATGGCCGGGCAATTCGATGATCTCGACCAGCCGTCCGTCCGGCGAGAGCCCGGACAGCACCAACCCCTTGGCGGTCAGCCGGTCCCGGTAGGCATTGTTGAACTCATAGCGGTGGCGATGGCGTTCCCGCACTTCCAGCACGCCATAGGCCTTGTGGGCCACGCTTCCCTCGACGATCCGGCAGGGGTACGCGCCCAGCCGCATCGTGCCGCCCATGTCCTGGACAGATCGCTGGTCGGCCATCAAGTCGATCACCGGGTGCGGCGTGTGGGGATCGAACTCGGAGCTGTTGGCCCCGGCCAGGCCGGCCGCATGGCGCGCCAATTCAATGACCGCACATTGCATCCCAAGACAGAGGCCGAAAAAGGGAATGCCCCGCTCCCGCGCGTAGCGGATGGTCTCGATCTTGCCCTCGATGCCGCGCGTGCCGAAGCCCCCGGGAATCAGGATGCCGTCCGCCTCGCGCAGCGTCTGCTCCACTCCCCGCCTCGGCACCTCCTCCGATTCGAGCCAGTGGACGTTGACGCGCGTCTCGTGGTCGATCCCGCCATGCACGAGCGCCTCGGCCAGGCTCTTGTACGATTCCTTGAGCCCCACGTATTTGCCCACGAGCGCGATGGAAACCTCATGCTTGGGATGTTTGATCTTTTGCACCATCGCATCCCATTCGCGGAGATTCGGCGGGCTCGTGTCCAGCCGGAGCAAGCGGATGATCATCTCATCCAGCCCTTCCTTGCGGAACACGATCGGCACCTCGTAGACCGTTTCCACGTCCTTGGCCGTGATCACCGCGCCCTTCTCCACGTTGCAAAACAAGGCGATCTTGTCCTTGAGGTTGGGCGGCAGGTAGCGGTCGGTCCGGCACAGGAGAAGGTTCGGCTGGATGCCGATTTCGCGCAGCTTGTTCACGGAATGTTGAGTGGGCTTTGTCTTCAGCTCGCCGGACGCACCGATGTACGGTACGAGGGTCAGGTGCACGTACAGGACATTCTCCCGGCCCACGTCGTAGGGCATCTGGCGGATGGCTTCCAGGAACGGCAGGCTTTCAATGTCGCCGACGGTCCCTCCGATCTCGACGATCGCCACGTCGTTCCCCTTGGCCGTGTCCACGATCGCCAGTTTGATTTCGTCGGTGATATGGGGCACGACTTGCACCGTCCCGCCCAGGTAGTCTCCACGCCGTTCTTTCTTGATCACCGAGTCGTAGATCCGGCCGGTGGTGTAGTTGTTGTTTTTCGTCAGGGTCAGGGAGGTGTACCGCTCGTAATGGCCCAGGTCCAGGTCCGTCTCCGCGCCGTCGTCGGTCACGTAGACTTCCCCGTGCTGGTAGGGGTTCATCGTGCCGGGATCGACGTTGATATAGGGATCGAGTTTCAGAAAGGTGATTTTGAGCCCGCGGCTTTCCAGGAGATTGCCGATCGAGGCAGAGGCCAGTCCCTTACCGAGGGACGAGACGACGCCGCCGGTCACGAAGATGTACTTGGTGGTTATGGCCATCTCGACCTCAGTGAGTGGGTGGAACTCCCGCCAGCGCCAGCCGCCCCTTGCGTCCTTATCTAACCGACCGGCTTCAACAGAGCGGCGGTTCCGCGAAACTCAGCACAGCACGAGCCGCTGAAGGGTGGCCGCCGCCTCCTCCAGATCCTCCGGCTGGTCGATGCGGAGCGAAGGATGCGTCGTCTCCCAGACTCGGATGCGGATCCCATGCTCGAGCGCGCGCAACTGTTCAAGCTTTTCCGCCTCTTCCAGGGTCCCGGTCGGCAGCTCCGCCAGGCGCAGCAAGGTGTCACGGGAATAAATGTAAATGCCGAGGTGGACATAATGCAAGCCGTTCGACGCCTGGCTGGTCGGGCCGTCCCGGAGGTGTGGAATGGGTGCGCGTGAAAAATACAGGGCATCGCCGTTCCAGTCCGTCACGACCTTCACCACGCCGGGGTTCTGCAATTCGTCGTCAGAGGTCAGGCGCCGTTTCAACGTGCCCATGCCGGCCCCGCTGGCCAGGAACGGAGCCACCAGGTCGGTGAAGAGGCCCGGGTGGAGGGCGATCTCGTCCCCTTGGAGGTTGACGAAGACTTGCCCCGGGAGTTGCCTCGCCACCCAGGCCACCCGGTCCGTTCCCGTTCGGAAGGACTCGCTGGTGAGCATGACCGTGCCGCCGAATTGCGTCACGGCGTTGCCGATCCGCTCGTCATCGGTGGCGACCAGCACGCGCTCAATTCCCGGCGCGGCGCGCACCCGTTCGTAGACATGTTGGATCAGCGGCTTCCCCATCAATCGGGCCAGCGGCTTGCCGGGGAACCGCGAGGACCCGAACCGGGCCGGGATGACGACGGTCACGTGTGGGCTGCGGTCAGCCACGTTTCAGCGCCTCGGAGAGTTGCGCTGCCGTCACCGTGCCGGTGCCGACGACGCCGACGACTATCCCGGCCGCCAGGTTGGCGAGTACCGCACCGTCCTGCATGGAGGCGCCCGTCGCCAATGCCAGCGCGAGGGTGCCGACCACGGTATCGCCGGCTCCGGTCACATCGTACACCTGCCGGGCCGTCGTTGGAATATGCCACCTGGCCCCGTCGGCTTCAAAAAGGCTCATGCCCTGCTCGCCTCTGGTAATGAGGACCGCCGAGCAGCCGAGCCGTTGCCGGATGATCTCCCCCGCCTCGGTGATCGACCGCTCATCGTCGGTATGGAGGCCGGCGGCTTGCCCGGCCTCAAGGTGATTGGGGGTCACCACGGTCACCCCCTTATAATAGGAAAAGTGCTCGACCTTGGGGTCGACGATGAGAGGGATGCGGCGCAGCGCCGCCAGACGGGTGAGCTCGGTCATGAGCGGCAAGGTCACTACGCCCTTGGCATAGTCGGACACGACCAGGCAGGAAATCTCCCGCAGCCTGGACTCGACGTAGCGGATGATGCGACGCTGGATGGGTTGCTTGATGTCCGAGCGTCGCTCGACGTCGAACCGGACCACCTGCTGATTGTGGGCGACGATGCGCGTTTTCCTGGTCGTCGGCCGTGCCGGATCGATCACCACTCCGCCCCGCCCTTGCCGCCGCAGGCCCAGTTCCTTGAGCAGGCAGCGCCCGCTTTCGTCCGCTCCCACCACCCCGCAGATGTCGGCCTTGCCTCCGAGGGCCAGGATGTTGTTGTAGACGTTGGCCGCCCCCCCGAGTTGCAACGACTCGGAATGGACCTGGACCACCGGGACCGGTGCTTCCGGCGAAATGCGGCTGACTTTCCCCCAGATATAGTGGTCCAGGATGAGGTCTCCGACCACCAACACGCCGGCTTGCGGAAACCGCTGAATCAAACGCTGGAGTTTTGGGTGCTGGGTTTTAAGTTTTGAGTTCAAGACAGCACTCACACTTTAACATTCACAATTCAAAATTTTCCGATCAGTGGATGGCCCGGCCGAGTCGTTCCCATCGGACCCACTGTTTCCAGTTGCCCTGGCCGCTCCAGGACCAGTAGACGCGAAAGGCCTTGCCCTTGATTTTCTCCGCGCGAACATAGCCCCAGAACCGGCTGTCGAGACTCTGGTCCCGGTTGTCGCCCATGACAAAATAGGAGTCCCGGGGTACGGTAATGGGGCCGAAGTTGTCGCGCGGATTGATCGTTCCGTCGATAACGCCGGGATCGACCCGTTGTGTATACGTCCGGTCTTCCAGGGGCACTCCGTTGACCAGCACGACCTTGTTGCGGATCTCGATCTGATCGCCGGGGAGTCCCACGATCCGCTTGATGAAATCCTTGTCCTCGTCTTCCGGGTACCGGAAGACGACGACATCACCCCGCTCCGGCTGCCCGAACGAGACCAACTGGTGGGAGGCATAACAGGTGACGGGAGGAAAGCTCATCTTGAACGCACAATTTCCCGGCCATTGCAGACCATAGGAAAGCTTGCTGACCAGGATATGGTCCCCGATCTGAAGTGTCGGGATCATGGAGCCGGACGGAATCTTGAACGCCTGTACGACGAACACGCGGATCGCAAACGCGAGCAGCATGGCCACGACGATGGCTTCCGCGTATTCGCGCAGCACCGACTTGACGGATCTGGCCCGGCGCTCGGCCTCGCTGAGCTGGTCGGTCAGCGGTGCCGGGTCCTGGCTCGGCGGTGACGCTGCGTCGGCCGAAGCGTCCCGTGCTTCCTCCAGGCTGGATGAATTCTGTTCCATCGCTACGACTCGCCCGTCACTTTCAGGAGGGCCAGGAAGGCTTCCTGGGGCACCTCGACTCGGCCCACCTGTTTCATCCGCTTCTTGCCCTCTTTTTGTTTCTCCCACAGCTTCCGTTTCCTCGTGATGTCGCCGCCATAGCATTTGGCGGTGACGTTCTTCTTGAGCGCCCCGACGGTCTCGCGGGCGATCACCTTGTTGCCGATGGCGGCCTGGATGGCCACTTCGAACATCTGCTTGGGGATCAGCTCCTTCATCTTCTCAGCCAGTTGGCGTCCCCGGATCTGAGCCTTGTCGCGATGCGTGATGAACGAGAGTGCATCCACGGTCTCTCCGTTGAGGAGTATGTCCAGCTTGACGAGGTCCGATTCGCGGTACCCGATCAGTTCGTAGTCCAGCGAGGCGTACCCTTGGGTTTTGGACTTCAGCCGGTCATAGAAGTCCAGGATGACCTCGTTCAACGGCAGTTCATAGGTGAGCATGACCCGCGTGGGATCGAGGTACTGGAGACCCTTCTGGGCGCCCCGGCGTTCCTGGCACAGTTGGAGAATGTGCCCGACGTACCGTTCGGGAGTGATGATGGTGGCCTGGATAAAAGGTTCCTCAAAGCTTGCGATCGCCGAGGGTGGCGGCAGTTTGGCAGGATTCTCGATCCGGAGGATCTCGCCGGCCGTCGTGAGCACTTGGTAGACGACCGTCGGCGCGGTCGTGATCAGGGTGAGCTCATACTCCCGTTCGAGGCGCTCCTGGATGATCTCCATGTGCAGCAGCCCCAGAAACCCGCATCGGAACCCGAACCCCAGAGCCAGCGATGTCTCCGGCTCATAGACGAACGAGGAGTCATTTAAGCGAAGCTTCTGCAAGGCGTCGCGCAGATCCTCGAAACGGGCTGTGTCCGTCGAGTAAAGGCCGCAAAAGACCAGCGGCTTGACTTCTTTGTAACCGGGGAACGGCTTGTCGGTGGCGCGGGAGGCCTCCGTGATCGTGTCGCCGATCTTCGTGTCCGCCGCTTCCCGGATATTGGCGCACATGTATCCGACTTCGCCGGTGCTCAGACGATCTGTTTTGGCGCGCTTCGGGGTGAACTGGCCGACTTCGGTCACCTCGAACATCCGGTTGTTCGACATCAGTTTTATTTTCATGCCCGGGGCCAACTGGCCGTCCACGATGCGGGTTAGGACGATCACACCCTGGTAGTTGTCGAACCAGGAATCGAAGATCAGGGCCTTCAACGGCTTGTCCGGGTCGCCGACGGGCGGGGGGATGCGCGCAATGACCGCTTCCAGGACCTCCCGCACCCCGCGGCCCTCCTTGGCGCTGACCAGTAGGGCGTCCTTCATCTCCAAACCCAGCACCTCTTCGATCTGGTGCTTGACGCTCTCCACATCGGCGCTGGGCAGATCGATCTTATTGATCACCGGGAGGATCATGAGGTGATTGGCGAGGGCCAGGTGCGCGTTGGCGATCGTTTGGGCCTCCACGCCCTGCGTGGCGTCCACCAACAGCAGGGCCCCCTCGCAGGCGGCCAGGCTCCGGGATACCTCGTAGGTGAAGTCGACATGGCCCGGCGTATCGATCAGGTGCAGCGCATAAACCTGGCCGTCGTTGGCCTGGTACTTGATCGCCACGGCGTGAGCCTTGATCGTGATGCCTCGTTCACGCTCGAGGTCCATGGCATCCAGGATCTGTTCGCGGGACTCCCGGGCGGTGATGGCGCCCGTGGTTTCAAGAAACCGGTCAGCGAGGGTAGATTTCCCGTGATCGATATGGGCGATAATGGAAAAATTCCTGATGCGGCTTTGCAAGTCCTTGCCCATGCGACGAAATCGGCCCATTATATGCGCTCATCGGCAGGTTGTCAAAGAAGAAGGCGGCCTTTATAATCCGTGTTCCAATGCCGGTTCCAATCATGGAGTCTCATCTCAATCGCACCCGTCTCACGGCGCGGCGCGACCGCCTCGCTGACTGGGATCGGCAGTTCCTGTGGCACCCGTTCACGCAGATGCTGGAGTGGGAGCGGGAGCCGCCGCTGATCATCGAGCGCGGCACCGGGCCCTACCTGATCGATACCCAGGGCCGCCAGTACCTCGACGGCGTGTCCTCGCTGTGGGTCAATGTTCATGGCCACCGGCATCCGGTGCTCGACCGCGCGATCCGCGATCAACTTACGCGCATCGCCCACAGCACGCTGCTGGGCCTCTCGAACCAGCCGGCGATCCGCCTGGCGCGGGAGTTGATCCGCTTGGCCCCGCCTGGTCTGACCAAAGTATTCTATTCGGACAACGGGTCCACGGCGGTCGAAGTCGCTCTCAAGATGGCCGTTCAGTACTGGCGGCAACGCGACCCCAAAGCCGGCCCCAAACGCAGTTTCCTTCGTTTGCAATTGGCCTACCACGGCGACACGGTGGGGGCGATGAGCGTGGGGGGGATCGAGCTGTTCCGCGACCGGTTCCGCCCGCTGCTGTTCCCGGCCCTCCGTGCCGATCCCCCTTACTGTTACCGGTGCCCCCTCGGCCTGACCTATCCGTCTTGCGCCATGGCCTGTCTCGATCCCATCGAGCGGATTCTCAAGCGTCGCCACCGGGACCTCGCCGGTGTGATCATCGAACCCCTCGTCCAGGCGGCCGCCGGTATGGTAACGGCTCCTCCGGGATACCTGGCACGCCTGCGACGCCTCTGTACCAGGCACCAGGTCCTCTTGATCGCGGATGAAGTAGCGACCGGGTTCGGCCGCACCGGCCGAATGTTTGCCTGCGAGCATGAAGGGGTGACGCCGGACCTGATGGCCATCAGCAAAGGGCTGACCGGCGGCTACCTGCCGTTGGGCGCCACGCTGGCGACCGATGAAATTTATCAAGCCTTTCTGGGGGACTATGCGGAGTGGAAAGCCTTCTTTCACGGACACAGTTACACGGGCAATCCGCTGGGTTGCGCCGTGGCCCTGGCCAACCTGTCGGTCTTCCGCAAGGAACGGACCTTGGTCCGTATGCGTCGCGGCATCGCCGCGCTCCGCCGGCTCCTGCGCCCCCTCGCCCGGTTGTCCCATGTAGGAGATATCCGGCAGCGAGGGTATATGGTCGGCATTGAGCTCGTGAAGGACCGCGAGACAAAAGCACCCTATCCAGTGACGGACCGGATCGGCCATCGGGTGACGATGGAGGCCCGCCGGTGCGGGTTGATCACCAGACCCCTGGGCAACGTCATCGTATTGATGCCTCCTCTCTCTACCACGATTCGAGATTTGGCGCGCATGGTGTCGGCGTTGCATGAATCGATCAAGGTTGTCACGAACCTTGCCTCGCCTCCGGACAAGCCGACCAGAGGCAGTCACGCACGGGCATGACCGGCTGGCTCGAAGGAACCATCAAGCCCCGTTGCGTCTTTTTCTTTCGAGGGTTACCGTAGTGCGGTATACTGGCCTCAAAGAGAACGATGACCTTGGGTGAACAGTGCTCAGAGTCATCAGCCGTCAGTTGTCGGTCTTCAGTTCCGGAAAATTCAAAAACTGAAGCTGTAAACTGAGAACTGACAACTCGACGCTGATGACGGACGACATTTAGCACGAAGGGATCGCCTGCATGCCTCGTGATCTGCCGATCGGGAACGGCGCGCTGCTCATCAACTTCGACAGCACCTACCAACTCCGTGACCTCTATTGGCCTCACGTCGGACTGGAAAATCATTCCAAGGGCCAGGTCTTTCATTCCGGGGTCTGGGTCGACGGACGCTTCAAATGGCTGGACGATTCGAGCTGGTCGCGGGAGATGCACTATGCCCATGAGACGCTGGTGACCGAGGTCGTGCTGGCCAATCCCGATCTCCAGCTCGATCTGGTCTGCCACGATGCGGTGGATTTCCACGAGAACCTCTACCTCCGACGGATCGACGTGAATAACCTCACCGACCGCCAGCGCGAGGTCCGGTTGTTCTTTCACCATGACCTGAACATCTCCTCCCATGAAGTCGGTGACACAGCCTACTATGAGCCGGAGCGGCGGGCGGTCTACCACTATAAGGGCCAACGCTGGTTCCTCATCAACGGGGCCACGCCGGGCAAAAAGCCGGAGGACGCAGCGGATTCTGTCGACGGCTGGCACGTCGGCCTGCAGCAATGGGCCTGCGGCCATACGGGCGTCCACAGTCTCCAGGGAACCTGGAAGGATGCCGAGGATGGCCTCTTGTCGGGCAACCCCATCGCCCAGGGGTCCGTAGATTCCACCGTGTCCCTGCACCTGACGCTTCCCCCGCAGACCACCCAGACCGCCTACTACTGGCTGGCGGTCGGTTCGAACTTCGAAGAGGTCACGCGGATCAACCGGTCGGTTCGGCGTCGCGGCCCCTGGCACTTCATCAATCGGACGGCGTCCTACTGGCATCTCTGGCTGGATACCCACCGGCCGAGTTTCGTCGATCTGTCGTCCGAGGTGAGCCGCTTGTATCTCTTGAGCTTGCTCATCTTGCGAACCCAGATCGACAACGACGGCGCGATCCTTGCGGCCAACGATTCCGATATCGCCTCCGCGGTCCGTGATACCTATTCTTACATGTGGCCGCGTGACGGCGCGTTGGTGGCCAATGCGCTCGACCTGGCCGGCTATCTGGACATTACCCGTCCCTTCTATCGCTTCTGCCGTGACGTGATCAGCAAGGAAGGATATTTGCTCCACAAGTACAACCCGGACAAAACCCTGGCCTCCAGTTGGCATCCCTGGGTACGGGATGGTCATAAGGACCTGCCAATTCAGGAAGACGAAACTGCGCTCGTCCTCTGGGCCCTGTGGAACCACTTTGAGAAATGGCGGGACATCGAATACATCAAGCCGCTGTACCGCTCGCTTATCGTCCGTGCCGCGGACTTTTTGGCGGCCTACCGTGATCCGAAGACCGGCGTGCCCCTCCCCTCCTACGACCTGTGGGAAGAACGGCGCGGGGTGCTGGCTTTTACCACGGCGGCGGTCTGGGCCGGCTTGATAGCGGCATCCAATTTTGCGCAGGCGTTCGGAGAAATGGTCTTGGCGGAGCAATACCAAACCGCGGCGGCCGAAATCAAAGCCGGGGCGGAAGCGGTCCTCTATCGACCCGAACATGATCGGTTTGTCCGGATGGCCAACAAAAAGCCGGACGGGAGTTGGGAGTTTGATGAGACGCTGGACTCCTCCCTCTTTGGACTGTGGTACTTCGGCATGTTTCCAACCGAAGATATTCGCATCGTCAAGACCATGAAAGCGATCCGGGAGCGGCTCTGGGTCAAAACCGGTGTCGGCGGGATTGCCCGCTACGATGATGATTATTACCATCAACAGAGCCAAGACAAGGCTAACGTGCCGGGCAATCCCTGGTTCATCTGCACCCTCTGGCTGGCCCAGTGGGCGATCGCGACCGCCAGGACAAAAGAGGACCTCAAACCGGCGGCTGAACTGTTGGAATGGTGCGTCAAGCACGGCCTGCCGTCCGGAGTCTTGGCAGAACAGGTCCACCCCTATACCCATGCGCCGCTCTCTGTCTCTCCCCTCACCTGGAGTCATGCCACGTTTGTCACGGCGGTTCAGGAGTACTTGGCGCGGTGGCGGATGCTGTCCGGGGCATCGGCCGGCGCCAAGCGGGCCTAGCAATCGGCATGGCTGGCAGGAACGCCAGAGTACGCACAGCCGGCCCGCTCAGGACCTTCGCCGTGGATATCGGTGGGAGCGGAATCAAGGCGCTGGTCCTGGACGAAGCAGGCCAATCGGTCACGACGCGCAGCCGGGTCAAGACGCCGAAGCCGGCCACGCCGAGCGCCGTGCTCGAGGTGATTGTCGATCTGGCGACGGCGAAGGGGGAGTTCGATCGAGTCTCGGTCGGGTTCCCCGGCGTAGTGCGCGAGGGTGTGACCATTACAGCGCCCCATCTCGATCCGAGCTGGCAAGGCTTCAAGTTAGCGGGAGCGCTCCAGAAACGTTTGAAGAAACCGGTCCTGGTCGCCAATGATGCCGATGTGCAGGGGTTCGGGGCCATCTCCGGGAAAGGGGTCGAGATGGTCATCACGCTGGGAACGGGGGTGGGGTCTTCCCTATTTGTGGATGGGACGCTGTTTCCGAATTTGGAGTTGGCCCACCACCCGTTCCGCCGCGGCAAGACCTACGATCAGCATCTCAACAATGCGGCTTTGAAAAAGGCTGGCAAGACCAAGTGGAACAAGCGGCTCGCGCGTGCCCTTCAGACCCTCGAGCGCCTGTTCAATTATGACCGTCTGTACATCGGCGGCGGCAATGCTAAGCACATCACGCTCTCTCTCCCCTCCCACGTCAAGATCGTCCCGAACGAGGCGGGGCTGCTCGGCGGTATCGCCCTCTGGCGCTGAGCGGGATTTTTCCCCGCTTGTCGACCCGGCTAAAACGTCGATTCTTGTTTCTGGTTTGTCCGGTCTGGGTGTATGCTGATGGTGTCAGTGTGAGCATTGAGGTTCAAGATGCTCCACGTCCCTCCTGCTTCAAGGCGGATTCAACCTTGCTCCCGACCCGGAAGCGCGGGCGAGACCTTCCTGGTCATCTGGCTCACCCTCTGCGCGCTCATGGTTCCTGGAGAATTCGCTGAAACTGAGGGGCTGGAAGTCCCGCAGGTGACGCTGAAGGCGGCCTACCTGGCTCAGCCGACCCAACCGCTCCGTTTGAAGGACCTGCTGCCTGAGTCCGAACGACCACGGACCTTGAGCATCGTTTCATCCGCGCCTCTGCTGGCCGGCAGGCTGACCGGGGAGGGAGAGCTGGCCTACAGTGCGCCGGATATCAGCTCAGTGGAAGGCAAAGGGGCTGCGACGCATCGGATGATCCGGTATGTGCTGAACGGAAAGGAGGGGCCCTTACGCTACGCGGTCAGCTATCGATCTGCCGGAAAAGCGTTCACGGCCGCGCCGGACCAAGCCGTGAGGGAAGCATGGGGGGAATGGCAGCGGGGCGTTGCGCGGATGAAAGCCTCTTTGACAGAGTCATGGAACAATGTGGAGCGAGACCCTCGTCAAGCCCGGCTCACGCACCTTCAGGAACGACTGGCCTTGGTAGTGACGCCGCCTGCTTGGGGAGAAGCGAGCTTGGCCTTCAGCCGAAGCTCAGCCGCCAGTTCCTACGTCCCGCCAGGAAGCGCGGCGCAGCGGTGGCGGATCGATAGCGTGGAAGGCGCTTATGCCTATGCCGGGTCCAATTGGTTTGCGAGATGGGCGTCATCGTACTCGTTGACGAGCGGTCAGCTCCGACCGAATGGCGTCACGACGGCCTTGGCCCATACGCTCAGCGGCTCTTACAAATTCGGGAGCGCGCTCACGCTCGCACCGACCCTCAGCTTGCGGGAGGAACGCCAACGTTGGTCCGGCATCCTCACGGATACTTCGGCCGCGGCGCTGGCGCTCACCTATGCGCCAAGCCAACACTATCACTTCAGCACAGCCGGATCGTACAGCAGGACCCACAGCAGCGATCATCTGCTCAATCTGAGCACTTTCACGATCCAAAGCACGTTGACGCGAACCTTTCAGGAGTCGGGATCCCTCCGCACGAATCTTTTGCTAGAAGCCGGATTCAAAGAGACCGATGACGCCGTCAACCCTGCCCGCTCGACCCAGGAAGTTTCCGGCTTGCTGCGCCTGCAGGTTGAAGGATTTTCGCTCAGCACTCTGGGGTCATGAAATCACGGTTTGGTCTATGTCAGGGTGGATTCTATTGCAGAGTGGCAAACAGGGAGTCGTAGGCGAGCGATCCGGTCAGAAAATCTCGATCGGCTCCCCTCGTCCGCACTTGAGGGCGTCCGCGGCGCTGCCTTCCTTCAGGAAGACTTCCACTTGGCCGTTGCTGTTGATCAAGGCATGGGGCCTGTCGGGGGCGCCGTCGGCGTAGCAGGTCACCAGCCCCTGGAGCGTTGCGCCAGCCAGGCGGATGGTCAGCTCCGAGGGGGATTTTCTGGCCACCCCTTGGAGCTCCTTGAGGTGCAGGGGAGTGATGTTGGAGATCAGGTTACCGAAATGGTCGACGTGGACGATCCGGCCGGTGAGAGACTTGTGGCTCACGGCCGGCTCAGGGATCGGCAGCTTCACATAGTCGCGGATTAATTTTCCGAAAGAACCAGGGGCCTGTCCCCTGGTCAGCCAGGCGGCGGCCGGAGCGAATAGGTCCCGGCCGTCGAACGTGGCCCCTTCCGAGTCTAGCCGGTACTGTTTGTTTTCAATCGCGCGCACTTCCACCGACAGTTCCTCGTCAACAATGTAGCTGAGTAGTCCGTTGTCCGGCGCTAGAAAGTAGAAGCGCGACGTGCTGACGAGCAGCGGGCGCCTCGTGCTGCCGACTCCCGGGTCCACGACCGCAACGTGCACGGTCCCGTCGGGAAAATACCGGTAGGATGACTTTAACAGGTAGGCCGCTTCCTCCACCTGGTGAGCAGCCACCTGATGGCAGAGGTCGACGATCCTCGCCTGCGGATTGATGTTCAGGATCACCCCCTTCATGCTGGCGACGAAATAGTCCCGGTCGCCGAAATCGGTCAGGAGGGTGATGAGGGAGATGACATTCGGCATGGCTGCTATACAATGCGTGACGCGTGACGCGTGACGCGTGACGCGGAGATGGCAAGCGGACCTTTGAACTCTTTACTCGTCACGTGTCACCTGTCACGTGTCACAGGGCCTCAAAGCGGATTTCGCAGATTTCGTATTCCACGACGCGGGCCGGTGTGGTGACTTCCACTTGATCCCCCACGCGGCGCCCGATCAGGGCCTTGCCGACCGGCGATTGCACCGAGATCTTGCCGTTTTTCAAGTCCGCCTCGTCCTGCCCCACGAGCGTGTATTGCTTCTGCTGCTGGGATGGCATCTCGCGGAGGAGTACGGTGGCGCCGAAGACCACGGTCTCGCTGGACAGGTTGGCGGTGTCGATGATCCGGGCGTCGGCCAGCTTGCGTTCAAGTTCATTGACCCGCGCTTCGATGAAGCCCTGCCGCTCCTTGGCCGCATCGTACTCGGCGTTTTCACTCAAGTCGCCGTGGGAGCGGGCTTCTGCAATGGCCTCAATGACCTTGGGTCGTTCGACCTTACGCAATCGGTCCAGCTCTGCCTTGAGCGCCTCATAGCCTTTCTTGGTGATCGGTGTCGGCATTGCTTCTCCTAAAATGATGAATGCTGAATGATGAACGATGAATGGCGGAAAGACAAGTTCCCCCAGCTCATAACTCAGCACTCAGCATTCCGCGTTGCCTTTATGGTGGTACTCCTGCAGTGATCGGATCGTGAGCCCTTTCTTCAGCGTGGCCTCGATACCCAACGAGGCGGCCTTGGCCCCGGGCATCGTCGTGAAGTAGGGCAACCCCTTCTGGAGCGCCTCCCGCCTGATGGAGGCCGAGTCAATCTGGGATGCGCCGCTCCCCACTGTGTTGACGACCAGGCTGATCTCGCCGTTTTTGATGTGATCTACGACGTGCGGGCGTCCTTCGTTGACCTTGTAGACCGGTTCGACGTTGATCCCCCGCTCGCGCAGATAGGCGGCGGTGCCGTGCGTGGCTTCGATCTGGAAACCGAGTCCTTGGAGCCGGCGCGCGATCTCCAGCGCCGCCGGCTTGTCCTGGTCCTTGACGCTGATGAAAACCTTCCCGCCGCGAGGGAGGGAGACGCCGGCGGCCGCCTGCGACTTGGCGAAGGCCCATCCGAAATCCGCATCGATGCCCATGACCTCTCCGGTGGACTTCATTTCCGGTCCCAGCAGGACGTCGATCCCGGCGAACTTGGTGAACGGGAAAACCGCCTCTTTGACCGCGACGTGCAGCGGCCGGCGCACCTCAGTGAAGCCCAGCTCCTTGAGGGACCTGCCGATCATGACTTTCATCGCGAGTTTGGCTAAGGGAACTCCGATGGCTTTGCTCACGAAAGGCACGGTGCGGGACCCTCGCGGGTTCACTTCCAGGATGTACAGCTTCCCGTCCTGCACCGCAAACTGGGCGTTCATGAGTCCCACCACGCCCAGCTCCGTTGCCAAAGCGGTCGTCTGTCGGCGGATTTCCTCGACCATGGCGTCGTCCAGCGTGTACGGCGGCAGGGAGCAGGCCGAGTCGCCCGAATGAACCCCGGCCTCTTCGATATGCTGCATGATCCCTGCAACCACGACCTGCCGTCCGTCTGCAACCGCATCGACGTCGATTTCGATGGCGTCGGCCAGGTACTTGTCGATCAGCACCGGATGGTTGGCCGAGGCCCTGACGGCCGACCCCATGTAGGCCTTCAGCCCCGCGTCGTCGTAAACGATCTGCATGGCGCGCCCGCCCAGCACGTAGGAGGGGCGAACCATCACCGGATAGCCGATCGAGACGGCGATGGTGGCTGCTTCCTCGACGGACCGCGCCGAACCGCTGGCCGGCTGTCGCAGTTTCAGTCGCTCAAGCAGCTCGCGGAACCGTTCCCGGTCTTCCGCCAGGTCGATCGCATCCGGGCTGGTGCCCAGGATCGTCACCCCGGCTCGTTCCAGCGGCAGCGCCAGCTTGAGGGGAGTCTGTCCCCCGAATTGGACGACGACCCCCATCGGCCGCTCGCGCTCGACGATATTCAGGACATCTTCCTCGGTGAGCGGCTCGAAGTACAGCCGGTCGGAGGTATCATAGTCCGTGCTGACGGTTTCCGGATTGCAGTTGACCATGATCGTTTCGATGCCTTCTTCCCGCAGGGCAAAAGCCGCATGCACGCAGCAATAGTCGAACTCGATCCCCTGCCCGATCCGGTTCGGGCCCCCGCCCAAAATAACGACTTTCTTGCGGTCGGAGGGGCGGGACTCGCAGTCCCGCTCATACGTTGAGTAGAGGTAGGGAGTTTGGGCCTCGAACTCGGCCGCGCAGGTGTCCACTCGTTTGTAGGTGACGCTCCAAGCGGCGGGGGCGGTGGTCTGGTCCATCCGGAGTCGCCGGATCGTACCCTTGTCCGAGCCCGTCAACTGGGCGATGCGATCGTCTGCGAAGCCCAACTGCTTGGCCTCATGGAGCAGGTCAGGGTGACAAGCGAGCAAGTCGGCAAGTTGCAAGCTGGAAGACCCGTCACTTGCCACTTGTCGCTTGCCACTTGTCTCAACCAAGCGCTGTTCAAATTTCACGATCTCCTGAATCTGGTCGAGGAACCAGGGGTCGATCTTGGTGAGGGCAAAGAGGTCCTTGATCGGCACACCCAACCGCATCGCGTCGGCCAGGTGCCAGAGTCGGTCCGGATGGGGGGTCCGGAGCAGGCTGCGGACGTTGTCGATAGCCTCCGTCCGGTTGAGGTCGGGCGTGACGCCCTGGTCCAGCGCCTGCAAGGAGATCAGGCCGGGTCGGTCCACTTCCAACGACCGCACAGCTTTCTGCAGCGCCTCTTTGAAAGTCCGGCCGATGGCCATTGCTTCGCCCACCGACTTCATCTGGGTCGTCAAGGTGGGATCGGCTCCGGGAAATTTCTCGAACGTGAAGCGCGGGATCTTGAGCACGACATAGTCGATGGTGGGCTCGAAGGAAGCTTTGGTCACGCGGGTGATGTCGTTGGTGATCTCGTCCAGCGTGTAGCCGACCGCCAGCTTGGCTGCGATCTTGGCGATCGGGAACCCCGTGGCCTTGGAGGCCAGGGCCGAACTGCGGGAGACTCGCGGGTTCATCTCGATGACGACCATTTCGCCCGTCTCGGGATGAATGCCGAACTGGATATTCGCCCCGCCCGTGTCCACGCCGATCTCCCGGATGATCCGCACGGCCGCGTCCCGCATGACCTGATATTCTTTGTCGGTCAAGGTAATGGCCGGCGCCACCGTGATGCTGTCACCCGTGTGGATGCCCATCGGGTCCAGGTTCTCGATCGGGCAGACGATGACCACGTTGTCTTTCAGATCCCGCATGACCTCGAGCTCAAACTCCTTCCAGCCGATGACGGACCGCTCGACCAAAATTTCTCCCACGGGACTCATGGCTAGGCCCCAGTCCACGTAGCGCTCGAACTCCTCCCGGTTATAGGCGATGTTGCCCCCCGTTCCGCCCAGGGTGAACGAGGGCCGCACGATGGCCGGGAACCCGACCAGCTCGACGACGCGAGCTGCCTCTTCCCTCGTTCTGGCCGTACCGCTTTCCGGCGTCTTGAGCCCGATCTTCTGCATTGCCTGCTTGAACAGGTCCCGATCTTCCGCCTTGTGGATCGCGTCGGCCGAGGCCCCGATCAACTGGACGCCGTATTTTGCAAGGGTTCCGCGCTTGGCCAACCCCACGGTCACATTGAGCGCGGTCTGCCCCCCCATGGTCGGCAGCAGGGCATCGGGCCGTTCCCGTTCGATCACCTGCTCCACGACTTCCACCGTGATAGGCTCTACATAGGTCCGATCCGCCAGGTCTGGGTCGGTCATGATGGTGGCCGGATTGCTGTTGATCAGGATGACCCGGTACCCTTCTTCCTTGAGGGCCTTGCACGCCTGCGTACCCGAATAATCGAACTCGCAGGCCTGACCGATGACGATCGGGCCGGAACCGATCAGGAGGATGCTCGTGAGGTCGTTACGCTTTGGCATAAAAATCAGTTTTTAGTGATCAGTGTTCAGTTATCAGTTCCGGACGAGAATCTTTTCTGGAACTGTGAACTGAGAACTGACAACTGATGACTCCTCACCCTGTTTGCGGCATGGGGCCGATCTCTGGGCGGTACGGGGGCCGCGGAGGCGGCGGCGGCGCAACCGGAATGTCGCTCGGCCTATAGAACCGCATGGCGTCCGGGATCCAGGCTTCGATCTGATTGATACGAGTGACGTCCGACGGGTGGGTGGAAAGAAATTCCGGCACGACCGCCTGCGATCGGAAGCAGAGCTTGCCGATGAATTGCCTGGGACAGCCGCTCATCCGTTCCCAGAAGGGGACCGCTTCGCGTGGGTCGTAGCCTGCCTGGGCCATCAACTGCAGCCCGATGTAATCCGCCTCGGACTCCTGTTTACGGTTGAAGGGCAGGGACACACCGACCCCGTAGGCGCTCTGCACCCCCTGCATCACACTTGGGTCGATGGCCCCCGTCGCCGCGCCGGCCATGGCGCCGATCTGCGCGATCTGCTCCAGGATGCCCCGGCTGTATCGCTCCGCCCCATGACGCTGCAAGGCGTGTGCGACCTCATGCCCCATGACCGTGGCCAGGCCTGCCTCGTTCTGCGTGTATTTCAGCAGGCCCGTAAAGACCGCGACTTTTCCGCCCGGCAGGGCAAAGGCGTTGATGGTCCGATCATCCTGGATCACGGCAAACTCCCAATGGTACTCCGGCTTCCTGGCTGCATCGGCGATGCGGCGTCCGACCCGATGGACCATCTCGTTGATCTCCGGGTTGCCGCTCAGGGGAGAACCGCGCAGCACCTGTCGAAAGGCGCTCACGCCCATTGCGATTTCTTTTTCTTCAGAGATGAAAATGAGCTGGTCTCGAGCAGTCCCCGGGGCCTTGACGCAGCCCATGAAAGAACCGAGCAGCCCGCCGCCGGCCAACAAGCCGAGCGCGCCCCGCGCTCCTAGATAGAGGATGGCGCGGCGCCCAACCGGCAGCACCGAGAAACGATCCCAGAGATCATCTGATGATTTAGTGATTTGGTGATTTGGTGATTGGTTCATTTGCGCAATCGAAAATCCAACAATCGGCAAATCTCGAAATTCTTCCGTCATGGCATCCAGAGATACATGAACTGGGGCGTGCCCCCACGTACCAGGGACGTCAGAGTCATCAGGTCGAGGCTGGGCAGGCCGTTCCATCCCCCACCTCCGCTCAGGAGCCGGGCATAAATGTTCGGACGGTAGTCCCCTGGGCGCCGATACACGACCACGCGGGCCTCCGCCAGGCCGGCCTCCTTCTTCGCCAACTCGATGGCGTCGTCCAGGTACCCCACCGCATCCACCAGGCCGGCGGCCTTGGCTTGCGCACCCGCGTAAATCCGACCATCCGCCAGCGTGCGGATTTGCTCGGCCGTGAGGTTGGGCCGGCCTTCGCGCACGACGGTAAGAAACCGCTCATAGAAGGAGTCAATCACCCCTTGAAAGATGGCTCGCTCCTCGTCGGTCATGGCCCGGAAGGGCGAGCCCATGTCCTTTTTCGGACCTGAGGTCACGGCCGTCGCCTCCAGCCCCACCTTCTCTAAAAGCCCGCGGGCATTCATGGTCAACATGATCACGCCGAGGCTGCCGGTGACGGAAGAAGGATGCACCAGAATCTTATCCGCCGCGACTGCGACGTAATACCCGCCGGATGCGCCGACGTCCATGATCGACGCCACTACGGGAACTTTCCGCTTGCCCTTGAACGCCCGGACCTCGTGGTAGAGGATATCGGAGGCGGTCACCGTGCCGCCCGGGCTGTTGATGCGCAGCACGACCGCCCCGACTCGCTCGTCCTCGGCGGCGCGGGTCAATTCCTCTTTGATCTGGGCCACAAGGTTCGGTTGCGGCACCAACCCTCCGCCCTCCTGCGCGCTGAGCAGCCCAGACAGCTCGATCAGCAGGACCTTCCCAGGACCGGTCCCGCTAAGCTGCTCTTCCTTCAAAGGCCCGGGGCCGGGGAGGAGGTTGATGGTGATGCAGCCTGACAGAGCTGCGGCAAGCCCCATGACTGGAATCAACCGAGCGATCGACCGGCTTTTAGGCATGATGTTGCTCCATCATCTGAACGAATTGACGGAAGAGATAGGCCGAGTCATGCGGGCCAGGCGAGGCTTCCGGATGATACTGGACCGAGAGGACCGGCTGATCCAGGAGGGTCATGCCCTCGATCGATCCATCGTTCAGGCTGCAATGGCTGACCGCCACCGGCCCGAACGGCGTACGGACGGTCTTTCCGGCTTCAGCCCCCTGCCCTGGGTTGGTCACGGACACGTCCAGCTCCCGCACCGCAAAATTGTGATTCTGTGACGTAATCTCCACCCTTCTGGTTCGCAGATCCATGACCGGATGGTTGGCCGCGTGGTGGCCGAATTTCAACTTGTAGGTCTTCAGCCCCAGGGCCAGCCCTAGGATCTGATGGCCCAGGCAGATGCACAAGAGAGGCCGCCACCCGATCAACTTCTTGGCCGTCTCGATCGCGTAAGGGACCCCTTCCGGATCGCCGGGGCCGTTTGAAAACAGGATGCCGTCTGGATTCATGGCCTTGACCGTTTCGGCAGTGGTCGCGGCCGGGACCACGGTGACGGCACAGCCGACATCGACGAGACGACGGAGGATGTTCTGCTTGATCCCGAAGTCATAGGCGACGACGCGGAAAGGCTTTGGAGCGCTCCGATGTTCGCCGTTGGTCGCCGGCGCCCACTCTCCTGATCCTTGCTTCCATTCATAGGGTTTGCGGCAGGTGACCTCGGCGACCAGATCCCGCCCCAGGATGCTGGGTGCGGTGCGGGCCTTCTCGACGGCGCGCCGGCGGTCCAGATCCAGGTGCGAGATCAGGGCCTGTTGGGACCCCTGGTCCCGCAGATGCCTGGTCAGCGCTCTCGTGTCCAGCCCTTCGATGCCCACCACGCGGGATTGTTTCAAGTACTCATCCAGCGTCTGCTCGGCCCGCCAGTTGCTGGGCCGCCGGCTCGCTTCCTTAACGATGAAGCCCTCGGCCCAGACGCGCCGCGATTCGACATCCTCCCGGCAGATGCCGTAGTTTCCGATGTGGGGGCATGTCATGGTGACGATCTGGCCCTTGTAGGACGGGTCGGTCAGGATTTCCTGGTAGCCGGTCATCGCCGTGTTGAACACGACCTCGCCGACCGTCTCCCCTTCATGCCCCAAGGCGCGGCCTTCGAAGACCGTCCCGTCCGCCAATGCGAGAATTGCTTTTTTCATCAGTGCACCAGCCACCCACGGACTTTGACTGCAACGAGCGCGATGCCCAAGCCAAGGTTCACGAGGTACAGGCCTCGCACCAGGGTATGGGTTCGGAAAAACGCGTCATAGGCAGCCTTCTTGGCTTCCTCCCCCTGAGCGGCGAAGGCCTCTTCCTGCAGCGTCACCGACCAGGGGCCCAACCACAGAATGATGGACGTTGCCACCAGGATCATCAGGCAGAGGAGGACCAGTTCCGGCCTTCCCATCCTGTTGCCTCCGGACCAGGTATGCACGTTCCAGGTCCGCCATCCGGAGGCGGCGACGAGGATCACGATGGCTGCGATGGTGATCCTATTATATCCGTCGAAGACCCTTGTCAGGAACCGTCCGCCCGGCTCCATGCCGAACGCATTGAACACAGCCGGTATCACCGCGCCAACGATCACCAACAGCCCGCCGGTCCAAGCAGCCAGGGCCACCAGCTCCAAGGTATGCAACGCCGTCAACCAATTCGCCGAATCGTACTTTCTCACACTTCGTACACGACCCTGCCTGCCACGATCGTGGCCGTCACCCGCCCCTTCACTTTCCAGCCGGCAAAGGGAGTGTTTTTGCTCTTGGACCGGAAACGCGCCGGGTCCACCTCCCAGGAGGCTTGGGCGTCCACCACCACTAGGTCAGCATCCGCGCCGGGAGCGAGGCTGCCCTTGGGCAAGCTGAAGGCTTTTGCCGGTTCAGAAGTCAGCTTGGCCACCGCCGCTTCCAGCGAGAGCACGCCCTCTTCGACCAAGGCCAGCGTGAGCGGCAAGGCGGTTTCCAGCCCTACAATCCCGTTCGGCGCCTGGGCGAACTCCAATTGTTTCTCCTGAGCCGCATGGGGTGCGTGGTCCGTGGCGATGACGTCGATGGTCCCGTCGCGCAGGCCGTCCTTGATGGCCTGCACGTCCTGCCAGGTCCGCAGCGGCGGGTTCATTTTGGCCAGCGTGTTGAAACCGCGCACTGATTCCTCGGTCAGCGAGAAGTGATGCGGGCAGGCCTCGGCCGTGACCCGAACCCCCCTGGCCTTGGCTTCCCGTACCATGCGCACCGATCCGGCTGTGCTGACGTGCGCCAGGTGCAACCTGGCTCCGGTCAGCTCGGCGAGCGAGAGGTTGCGCGCCACCATCACGTCTTCCGCAGCGGACGGGATCCCCTGCAGGCCGAGTTGGGTGGAGACCAATCCCTCGTTCATGCACCCTCCTTCGGAGAGGTGGAGGTCCTCGCAGTGGTCGATCACCGGCAGATCGAAGGCTAGGGCATATTCCATGGCCCGCCGCATCACCAGGCTGTTCATGACCGGTTGCCCGTCATCCGAGATGGCGACGCAGCCGGCCCGGCGCAGGTCGCCTATTTCGGCCAGCTCCTTGCCCTCGGACCCCTTGGTGATGGCCCCGACCGGGAACACGTGGGCATTGCCGGCTGCACGGGCCTGGTCGAGGATGAACTCGGTGACGGACTGATTATCGTTGACCGGATTCGTATTCGGCATGCAGCAGACCGAGGTAAACCCGCCGGCCGCGGCCGAGGCGGTGCCGGTTTGGATGGTTTCCTTATATTCGAATCCTGGCTCGCGCAGATGCACGTGCAGGTCGATAAAACCCGGCAGGACCAGTTTGCCGGTTGCGTCAATCACGGTCGCGGAGGACGCGCCGCCGCGGGCATAGGCAACCAAGTTCTTTCCGACCGCCGCGATCTTGCCGTTCTCGATCAGCACGTCGGCCCGGTCGTTCAGGTGCCCCGGATCGATGACGTGGCCGCCTTGAATAAGAATGGTCATGCAAGAACCTCAGTCAAAAAGTCTATAAAGTCGGAAAGTCGAAAGTCGCGAAGGAAGGATTGCATCGAGACTTGATAGACTTTCGGACTTTCTGACTTTACGACTCATTGATTTGCTCCTGAGAGGAGATAGAGAATGCCCATCCGCACCGCCACGCCGTTTGAAACCTGATCGAGGATCACCGACGAAAAACTGTCGGCCACGTCCGGGGCGATTTCCACCCCGCGATTGATCGGACCCGGGTGCATAACGAGCGCCCCCGGCGCCGCCAGCCTCAGTCGTTCGGCGGTCAAGCCGTAGAGGTTCGAATACTCCCGAATGGTCGGGAAGAGGGCGCGTCCCTGTCGTTCCAACTGCAGGCGAAGCATCATGATCACGTCCACTCCCTGGAGGGCCTTGTCCAGGTTGTAATGGACCTGCGCGCCCAGCTTCTCCAGGGAGGCCGGCATCATGGTCGGTGGTCCCACGGCCAGGACCTCCGCGCCCAGCTTCGTGAGGGCGTAGATATTCGAGCGGGCGACCCGGCTGTGGGCGATGTCCCCCACGATCGCCACGCGGAGCCCTTTGAAGGCCAGCCCCTTCTCGCGAATGGTGAAGAGGTCCAGCAAGGCCTGGGTAGGGTGTTCGTGCCACCCGTCCCCGGCGTTGATCACAGAGGACTTGACGCCTCGGGCCAGGGTCTCCGCCGCCCCCGCCGCCTGATGGCGGAGCACGATGATGTCGGCCTGCATGGCTTCGATATTGCGCGCCGTATCCAGAAGCGTCTCTCCCTTGACCACGCTGCTGGAGGAGGGGGAAAAGTTGATCACGTCGGCGCTGAGACGTTTGGCGGCCAACTCGAAGGAGGTGCGGGTTCTGGTGCTGGGTTCGAAGAAGAAGTTGACGACCGTTTTGCCCCGGAGCGCCGGCACCTTCTTGATCTCGCGGCCGGTGACTTCTTTGAAGGAGTCGGCGGTCTCCAGGATGAACATGATCTCATCGGAAGACAGGGGGGCGATGCTGATCAGGTCTTTCCTTTTGAGGCTCATGGGGCGCCTCCGTTCGACAGGATGCTGAAAAAGACCCCCAACTTTGTTCTCGGCCGCTCGTACCCCTCAACGTACTTCCCCAGTACGCCTCGGGGTCTTCGCGACCTGCGGCCTCGTTGGCTGACCTTTTTGAGCATCCTGCAGGTCAAGACAATCAAGCTCCGTTCAGGATGACAACCCGGTCTTCTTCGCCTTCTTCTTCAAGGAACACTTGGACGTTCTCGTCCCTGGACGTGGGAATGTTCTTGCCGATGTACGTGGCCTTGATCGGGAGCTGCCGGTGCCCCCGGTCCACCAGCACCGCCAGTTGGATTTCGGCAGGCCGCCCGAGGTCGATCAGCCCGTCCATGGCGGCACGGATCGTCCGTCCCGTGAACAAGACGTCGTCCACCAAAACGACCTTCAGGTCCGAGATGTTGAAAGGGATGTTGGTTTTTTTCAGTACCGGTTGGTCTTTCTTCAGCGCCAGGTCGTCCCGGTAGAGCGTGATATCCAACTCTCCGATCGGCACCTGCCCCTGTTCGATCTCCTGAATCCGTTTGGCAAACCGGTGGGCCAGGTGCACACCGCCGGTGCGGATGCCGACCAAGGCCAGGTCTGTGATCCCCTTGTTCCGTTCGAGGATTTCATGGGCGATGCGGGTCAAGGCCCGGGCCACTTCATGGGCGTCCATGATCAGCTTTTCTTGTTTCTTGTCTTGGGCGATCATGAGTTCAGCGCGTCCCAAAGTCATAAAGTCGTCAAGTCGTAAAGTCTGAGAGTCGTGGACCTGATGACTTTCAGACTTTTCGACTTTTGGACTGGTTTTGGGCAGAAAAAAACCTTCTCCCCGGGACTGGGCGAGAAGGCTACGTTTTTCAGGACGGTCCACCAACCGTCGAGGGACATCTGTCGGCTCCTTGCTCACCTCACTGGATGAGCGTTAAAGGTAGTCACATCTTACCGGGTCTAGGCTATCGTGTCAAGGCAGACGATCAATGAGGCGACCGCCACCCTGGCGTAATATGTCTGGACTGGCCAGCAACTGCGGCGTCTGTTCGTTGTTGTATTGTTTGCGGGCCACCTTCTGGACCTGCGGTTTCACATACTCAAATAACTCGCTCATCGTGATCTTGCCATCCTTGTTGCCATCTCCCTCCCCTTGCAAGCCTTTCAGGAAGTAATAGGTCAGGAGTCCGTGGCCCTTTTCTTCGTAGGTGCTGGAGACTTGATCGCCGGAGCTGGCGGCGAGGACGACCGTCTTGCCAGAGGCGAGAGCCGGATTCTCGACCGAGATGACCATCGGGCGCATGCCTTTCGCGATTACCGAGCGACCGCCGGCGCCCGAGAAACAGGAGTCGAGCACAACGGTCACATCCTTGGCCTGCAATTTATCCAAGGCGGCGTAAAGGCGCTTGAGCGGGTAGCTCGTGGAGTCAACGAAGGACGGATCCCCGTCATAGGGCACTAAATAGGCATCGCCGGTCTTGGGATTGGGCGCACCGTGTCCGGAGTAATAGACGAAGACTGATCCATCCTTCTCCACGTTGTTGGGCAGCCAGTTCTCCAGGTATTTTTCGAGGTCTGTGCGTGCGGCTTTCTCGTTCAGCCGGACGACCACGTTCTCTTCCGGGTAACCCAGAACCTTGGTCAGATACTCACCGACCAGTTTTGCGTCGCGATCGGCAAAGTCGGCCTTAGGGAGCTTCTCGCGATATTGCTCGATCCCGATGACGATCGCATAGGCATGGTTCTTCGCCGGAATGGATCGCGTTGGTACTCGGTCCACGTCACTAGGGGGCGGCATCAGCGACTGAGAAGCCGTGCCGGGAATCGGCGAAGCCTGGACTTGCTGAACAGGTGGCAGATCCCCATAGGTGAGGATATAGCCGGCTTGCGGGTCGTTAATGAATTGCAAAGGGTCATGACTAGTTTAGCGGGTCTTGCCTGAGCATTTCCAGCAGTAGCTGGTACAGATTGCTCTGACGATGATTGAACCGGAACTCACACTCCTTGAGGTGCAGGTAGAACAGGTGCGGGCGAATGCCTCGGCGTTTGGCCAACCGCGTCTTGGCCGTTCCCCAGAAGCTTTCAATGCCGTTGATCGGGAATCATCTTTGCGCCGCGCCGTTCGAGGGTCAGGAAGTGCGCGTGTGGTCGGTGAAGGAACTCGGCACGGACAGCCGACCGTTCCGCATCGGCGGCGCGGGAGTGTTCAACCTGCCTGGCGACGCGCTGGCGGCGGATGGCAAGTTCTTCGTGGCTGACCGCAGCAACCATCGCGTGCAGGTGTGGGACCGCGTCGAGGACGCGCTCGCGGGCCTGCCTGCCAACGCATCCCTCGGTGCTGCGGACGAGATGGATCGCAGCGCCGGCCTCAGTCGCAGCAAGTTGTTCATGCCCGGCTCCGTGGCGTGGGGCGGCGGTTATCTGTGGGTGGGTGAGTTCAAGTTCAGCACGCGCATCTTGCGCTTCAGCCCGTCGGCGAACGCGGCGGCGCCGCTGCGCTGATGCGGGCCGCGTGTGCGCGGCACGGTTTTTCGACAGAGCTCCGCCTATAGGCAGCCAAAGAGCTCCTTGGGCCACGATGCCGGCAACCGCGCCGCGACCGGCTTCCAGAACTCGGGCGAGGCGCCCGATCCCGGCAGGAACAGTATGGGGGTCATGATCGCTGCGGGCGACGCTATCACACGCTTGCCGCGGGCTGAACGAGACCTTACCGCGCCAAATGGCGCGCGGCGGCGACTTCGATGGCGGCCGTCACGGCAAGCAGCACGGCGGGCAGCCAGGCTATCGCCGCCGCCGCCGATGGCGTAAGCCAGCCGGCAACCGAAGATTCGAAGAAGATGCGGTAGGCCACGACCGTCAGCGCCGCGGCCGCCACGAGATAGGCGACCGAGGCGAGCCCATATCCAAGCTCGAGCCAGTGCCGCTGCAGCTCGCGCGGCTGTCTCAGGGCGCCGGGCAGTTTCGATGCAAGCCAGGCCAGCGACTGCCGCCGGAGGTTGGGCCTGTCGAGCCAGTCGCTCAGCACGTAGTAACCATCGTATTCCAGCAGCGGATTGAGATTGAGCAACACCAGCGCATACGAGATCGCCACGAATTGCCACAGCACGACCGCCCAGAGGCCGCCGCCCATGGCAAGCGCGATCAGCGCCGCAAGCCCGGCAAAAACAAGGTTGGCAAGGATGCCGGCAAGGTTGACGGCGATGCGCGCCCGACGCGTTCCCAACCACATGTCGGACGTATCGACGAACGCGATCGGTCCTAGCCAGTACCAGCCGATCCCGATCCGGTCGACCTCGCGCCCGTAATATTTGGTGGCGAAGGCATGGCTGGCTTCGTGCAACGCGATGGCGGCGATATTGGCCACGATCAGGAAAACGAGCGGCCAATCGCCGATCGCCGGCGGCACCAATGCGACGCGCCCCGCGTGCAATTCGAAAATGAAGGCGACAAGGCCACCCAACGCTGCCACCGCCATCGCTGTCAGCGCCGCGGGCGCGAACAGGTATCTGACCCCCGCGCGCCAGCTGCGATCGATCCAGGCGTCGCAGCCCGTAACGGAGACCTGCCAGTGCAGCAGGTGCGTCCCCATCGCCAGCCATTGCCGCCAACGCATTGTCGGCGCGAGAGCAGCGGTCGTCGCGTGGGTGAAGGCCTGCGTCTCGAGCATGCCGGCAGCGGCCAGTCCTTCCAACAGCCGGACCACGGTCGAGGGCGCCAGGCGCTTGGTGCGGCGGAGATCCTCGACGATCAGGTCGCGCACCGAATGGTGGCCGTCGAGCAGTTCCCACAAGGCCCGGCCATCTTCGGAAAGGCGATGATAGCTGTGGCGGTCCGGGTTTTTCAGCACGAACATCGCCTGGCCATCGGCTGTGCGCTGCTCGAAGAGCATGATGCCCTTCGCTTGCCGCGGTCGGTCGCGGAAGCGGAATAGTTCCGCGATGTGCAGCCCCACGACCTGGTCCGCCGCCATCGCTGCCAGGAGATCGGCGCGGTCGAGCCGCAGCAACTCGCAATCTGCCGTCGCCCGCACCGTCGCCGAGCGCGGCGCGTCGCCCAGCAGAGCCATCTCGCCGAACAGCGCGCCGGGGCCAAGCCGCGCCAGCTCGCGTTCAGCCGTCCCCTCGGCATCGAGAATCACCGCCGCCTCGCCGCGACGGATCACATAGCATTCCTGGCCCGGTTGACCGGCCTGCAGAATCGTTGCGCCCGCCGGAAGGCTGCAGACTTCGAGTCGGCTGGCGAGCGCGCGCGCCGCAGTGAGCGGCAAATGCGCAAATGGACTGGCTTGCTTCAGGAACTTGATCCGCAACATCTCTTCTGCCGCGGCATCCCATGCCTGCCTCAGCTGCGGCTGGCCCGCCATCGCTTCGTCGAAAGCGCTTTGCGGCAGAGCAACCAGCTCGAGCGCGTTGAGCGCCGTCACTGTCGCTTCCCGTCGGTGCGCGCCGCTCAGCAAGGCGATTTCCCCGAACCAATCGCCGTCTTGCAGCAATGCAAGTGGCACCGATCCGCTGGGCTTCTGCACGCTGACTTCCGCTTGTCCCGACACGATCAGGTACAGCCGGTCGCCGATTTCTCCCTCGCGGACCACCGCGCTGCCCGAAGCACAGCGAACCGTCTCCAGCCGCGCTGTCAATGCTGCAAGCACAGCGGCCGACAACGACCCGAAGCCCGGCAATCGCCGCAACAGGTCGGTGGACCATTCGCAGCTTGCGCCCATGTCGCTCCCTCGTCCCGGCGAGGTGCCTGTGCCCTCGACCGGAGTAACAAGATCGGCTGTCACGGGCGTACCACGATCCCTTTGACGCGGGGTCTAGTACCGGCTCGCTCGGCGAGCCGCTCATCAGATAGGCCCCGATCCATAGCGGCAAGTCCAGCGCGCCGCTCCTTCAACAGCGTCACGCCGCCTGGCTCACCCGCTCAGCAAGCTGCTCGTCCGACAGGTTCCAGTCGATGGTGCCGAGCGCGGCGCGCTCGTCCTCCGACAGCGTCACGCCGGCCGCGGCCACGGCAGCTTGCGGGTCTCG
>Ga0194126_10001162_pt1 | contig 44474 bp, 44 predicted proteins | sample TA2KigC150mmetaG_FD_148641 | JGI IMG/M metagenome (GOLD analysis project Ga0194126, IMG submission 148641) | Freshwater microbial communities from Lake Tanganyika, Tanzania - TA2015035 Kigoma Deep Cast 150m | ecosystem: Environmental > Aquatic > Freshwater > Lake | place: Tanzania: Lake... | reverse complement strand
CGCGGGAGAAAAAAACCACAGGGAGGCACGGCATGCAGATATTTTTAAAGTTTATGGGCTGGGCGATTTTATATTCACTGTTTTATTTTCTTTTCCTGGATATTCTCGGATATACGCCCGGCATGACCGGCGCTCCGCAATTTGTCAAGACATTCAACTATTTCATCATGCCGATCATCTCCGTGCCCCTGTGGTGGTTCAGCTGGAGGTGGTTTGAGAAACTGTTCGGGCCCCGGGAGCCCGAAAGCACCCCGGCCGGCACCGTCTACCGCTTTGCTTTGCGCAACCCTGCGCTGATGTACTACCTGATGGTACTCAAGCTTTTCCTTTTGGTCATGGGCGCCAACGGTATTATCACCCTGAGCCAGCACAGCAGGGGGGCTAAGATTTTCTACATTATCAACTTTAACGTTCTCTACTTCTACGCACTGCCGTTTTTTATTATCAAATTCATCCAGCTCAAAAAAGCCATGCAGGCCACCGTTACCGCTGATGAGAACCGGATCAGTCTGGCGATTAAGGAAACCCCGGCGGTCAGCATCGACTATGCCGACGCGCAGGCAGTCCTGCTTGAGGCCGATCCGCTGGCCCTGTGCGTAAAAGGCCCGAATGGAGCACTGTGTATGGGCAGCCGTGGATCGCGCGTTTCCGCCTTCTACGTGGACGGCCTTGAGCGCCTTGCCGCAACAGTCCGGGAAAAAGCCGGCAGTAAAGTTGAGCAGGTGACCGGACTCAAGGCTGTTTTGAAAGAGCGCGGCATTAAAGCGCTGCTGTAAACGGCCCGACTTCGCGCTTTCGCAGGCCTTGACAGGCGCTGCGCCGTACTATATACATTAATGCAATAAACAGGCGCACAGACGCCTGCACTGCAGATACAAAAAAGCTCTGAGATTAAAAGCCCCTGGCGACACGTCTCGTTCAGGGGTTTTTTATAGTAACCCGACCACCGATGCGCCGGTTTTTTTGCAACCGCTGTTTTCTGGCCTGACTGCTTGCTGTAAAGCTCGTCTCATCCTCTCAGGAAAAAAGGTATTCATGAAAAAGATTTTATTGACAACGGTATGCGGCCCCTTCGGCGTTAACACGCATGACTGCACCGAACATATCCAGACAGAGCTGTTTCACGCGCAGGTAACACGAGCACAGGGCATTTTCAGCCCGCGCGTTAAATATATTTCCTACGGATTGGAATATATAGCAAAAAATTTGCAGGCCCCGGTAACGGTACTGCAGTACCCGACCATGCGTCAGTTCCGGCGTGAGCTTAAAAAAGGCTATGACTACGTGGGCATCAATTTTGTCATTGCCACCTTTGAAAAAATGCGCGCCATGCAGAGCGCCGTCAGAGAAATTTCGCCTGCAAGCGAAATAGTGCTGGGCGGCTATGGAACCATGCTGCCGGAATGCGAGCCCTACGGCGATCATATCTGCCGCGAGGAGGGCGTCGCCTTTTTCCGCCGCCTCCTGGGCGAGCCTGAGGGCGGTGAGCTACGCCACGTTGTGTATCCCACCCACGGGAAGATCGCAGGTGTTCCGGCAATGAAGGGCGCTGTTGTCATGGCCGGGCTGGGCTGTCCGCATGGATGCGAATTCTGTGCAACGTCTCACTTTCATAAAAAGCGGCATATCCCCCTGCTGAAAACCGGGCGCGACCTGCACCGCGAGATCCGGCGCGTACACAGCGAGCTGGGGGATCCGCGGCTGCCAATCGGCATTATCGAAGAGGATTTTCTCATACAGCACAAGCGCGCCCGCGAGTATCTGGACTGTGTCCTGCAGGACAAACAGGATCCGATTAAAATTTCCTGCTTTGCCAGCGCAAAAGCCATTGACATGTGGGACCCCGATGACCTGGTGCGCATGGGCGTGGAGGCGATCTGGATCGGTGTTGAATCCCAGCGCGCCGACTACAGCAAGCTTAAGGGCCTGGACGTTAAAAAGATTATCGACAGTTTGCACGAGCGCGGCATCAACACGCTGGCCTCGCTCATTCTCGGACATGATTTTCACACCGAAGACATGATCTGGGAGGATTTTGAATACTTTGTTTCGCTCAAGCCGAGCCTGAGCCAGTTTTTAATCATGACCCCGGCCTGCAGCACGCCGTTTTTTGAAAGGCTGCAGGCAGCCGGCCGTCTGCTCGATGTGCCGTATCGGGAATGGGACGGTTTTCATCTCACATTTAAACACCCGAATATCAGCAAGCCTGTTATGGAGCAGCTTATTCTGGATGTATATGATGAAGAATACCGGCGCCTGGGGCCGTCGGTTCTGCGCTATGTTGAACGCCAGCTTAACGGCTATCTGCGCTACCGGGATTCAGCTGATGAGCTGCTGCGCATTCGGGCCGAACAGTATCGCCGCGAATGCATTCTGGCACTGCCCCTGTTCCCGACCGCGATCCGGAAAGCACCCAGCCCTGAAGTTGCGGACCGGCTGCGCGATGTGCAGCAGCGCATCCGGTGCCTGGCGGGGACATTCGGAATCAAAAACGCGCTGCTGGCGGCAGTCGTACCGGTATGCGCACGCATTGAACAATTCAAGCTTGATCACTTCGGTTATTCACAGCCGACACTGCTGCGCACCGAATACCGCCCCGGGGAACAGAAAGCCGAAACCATTGCCGCCCCGGATGGCTTCAGCATCACCTCGCGACCGCAGCCCTTTGATGGACACACGCTGGTGGTTGACCTGCTGGGCGCCTTTGACGGTTTCAGCGTAGCTGTCGCCCGCAAAAAAATCGAGGCCTACCTGGCTGAACATCCCGGGCTTCTGGCAATTTCCTTCACCGGCTTGACCTTTCATGAACCCGGCGCGCTTTTGACACTCCTTGAAAAGCTGAAGGCATATAAAGAGCGCATACAGTTGATCGACATAGATTCCCTGCAGGAGGAAGTCGCGGCATATGCCCGCGGCTGTTTTGAGGTGATCTCCGATCTGCCGGGCCTGCACGAAAACGCAGCCACGGTGAACTGAGCACACCTCCTGCAGCCACCGAAGTCTGTTTAAAAAAAGATTGCACTTTATGTGCGCGGATATATAATTTGCAGCGGTGAGCGCTGCGGCAAGAGGTGGGCGGCGGAATTCTTATTTTTTAGGAGACAGTATTATGCCAGAGGGAAAAGTGAAGTGGTTCAACGACAAAAAGGGATTCGGTTTTATCGAGTGCGCTGAGCACGGTGATGTTTTCGTGCACTTCAGCGCGATCGAGTCCAGCGGGTTCAAGACGCTGAGCGATGGGCAGGCAGTTACCTTTGAAGTCGAAAAGGGGCAGAAGGGTTTGCAGGCCGTAAAAGTGATGCCGAAATAATCCGGCGCGGTTCTTTCTGTTTTTGGTTGCGGATGCAACACTGGAAAACAGACCTTTATGAAATGCTGTGCGGTTCTCCGCGCAGCATTTTTTTTGGCTTTCAGCCTGCCAGCAGGTTGTTGAAAAAGTCATTTCAACAGCGTGCTAAAGCTGAATATCCTGCCAGCAGTACAGGGCCGCAAGGGGCACGCCCTGATGCTTTACCACAAAAAGCGGGGTATTGTTGCGGAACAGTCGCCAGTAGAAATCATTGAACATGCCGAAGCGGAACACCAGCACAAGGTAGTCCGGCGTCTGCGGGGAAAAAGTAATCTTCTGGCCGGAGCGCGACACGCTTGCCTGGATATCAGGCATGATGAAAGTGATGTCGCTGCGGATTTTGGCGCGCTGCTGCAGGAATTCAAAATAATGCGCAGCCACGGGAAACGAGCTCACCAGCGCACCCGGGTGCACGGTCCGGTTGATGAAGGAAAGCATATCGTCCGTGATAGAGTCATACCAGTAGGTCACCTCCATGCCTTTGCGGTAGGCTCCGGGCAGGCCGCCGATCAGCCGGTTGTAATAGGACAGTTCAAACGGGTGGCTGCGCGCGGTCTCAAGCGCCGGATAGGCAAGCGCAGCCAGCAGAAGTCCTGCTGTCACGCAGCCGCGCAGCCGCGCGCTGGACACGGCACGCGCAAGCAAGCCTGCAAGCACGGCAAACCCTGCCCCTGCCAGGTAGGCGATAAACGGCATGATATAGATAAACTGTCGGACTCCGTCATGCACCGGAGCGCCGGGCAGCATGACAATCAGGAGCAGAACCGGTACGGTCATGAACATCAGCAGGTCATAAGAACGCTGGTCTTTTTTCAGGACAAGGTTTCCCGTACCGAATAAAAAAAGAACCAGGGTGCTGACCGGTATGGTCAGCGCAGTCATGACCGGCGCATACGACCAGTGCGGCCGAAACGGCAGGGCCTGGCCGAAATACATGGTCGGTATCGGAATATGCTCATCACGGGACAGGCTGGTTGCCACATACTGGCTGATTTTTGCAATCGGGTCATACCACCAGCCCGGATTAAGGGCAATGGCCACAATGGGCGCAACCAGGAGCATGAGAATGAAGTTGCGCAAGCTGGCGCGGTCACGGTAGACAAGGGCCCACAGGACCAGCGGCGCCGGTATCAGCACGGCCGTGAATTTTGTGGCCAGGGCCATGCCCCAGAGCACGGCCAGCAGTACGGAAAAGGACGCCTGCTCGCGGCCGCGCCAGAACGCGCACACGCATAAAAACCAGAGCGTCATCAGGGGCAGTTCGGTTGTGCCGAAATGCGCATGCCCGAACACGCGCGGCATCAGCAGCAGACAGGCTGCCCCGCACAGGCCGGCTGCAAAACCATGGCTGCCGGCAAGGCTGACAAACAGAGCTGCCAGCAGAATGCCGCATTGAATCTGAGATGAAAAACGGAAGGCAGCAAAGCTGCCCAGATGCTCCCTGAACAAAGCAAGCGTGAAAGCCGAAAATATTTTATACAGCGGCGGGTGCGGATTGTGCTCAATGTCCCACAGCCAGTATTCATCTACGATCTCGCGGGACAGGACAAAGGACAGGCCCGGTGTTTTGATAGAGCCGGTAAGGCCCTGAAACCACTCCGTGATATTCTCAGCAGAAGAGAAATAATAGACCTCATCACAGGTCCAGCCGATGTCATCGGTTGTCGAGGCAAGCAGTATCACGGCTGCCGCGCACACTGCGGCGGCAGCAGCCCAGAGTCGATACCGGGGACGAGGACGGGGCGTCAGGGGCATACGGGCGTTTCACAGCTCATAGGTTTCGGGCCTGCGGTCGCGCAGAACAGGGATGGCCCTGCACGCCGCGGCGCTTTGATCAATGTCTAAGCGTACCGTCAGCAGGCATTCCTGCTCTTCGGCTTCAACCAGCACGGTGCCCCACGGGTCAATCACGGCCGATGATCCGCAAAAGGATACGCTTCCCTGAGCACGCATGTTCTCTTTGCCGACACGATTAACGGCCAGCATGAAAAATTGGTTCTCGATTGCGCGCGCCCTGGTAAGCACCCGCCAGTGCTCGCGGCGCGGATGCGGAAACGCGGCCGAGCATATCTGCAGCACAGCTCCGCGAAGCGCGCACGAGCGGAAAAGTTCTGGGAAGCGCAGATCATAGCACACTGACAGGCCGGTCAGCCCCCAGGAAGTTTCCGCAACACAGAGACAGCTGCCTGCGCTGATGCAGCGGTCCTCATGAAACGGTGAAAACAGGTGAATTTTGTCGTAGCAGGCAGCCTCTTCACCGTCGGATGCGAACAGAAAGGATGAGTTGCGCAGGCTGCCGTCCGCAGACATGCGCAGCATCGGGCTGCTGACCCAGATGGCGTGCCGGGCGGCCTGCTCAGCTATCGCGGCCTGTACTGCCGCATGCCCGGCCGCAAGCTGCCGGTTGCTGACCCAGTCAAATCCGGTGGTCCACATCTCCGGGAAGCACACCAGATCAGAGCCCCGCTTCGCTGCCTCTGCGATCATGGCGCAGCCGCGCTCAAGGTTTCGTTCAGGCTTCGCCTGCGCAACATCCATTTGCGCTAATGAGACGGTGATTTGCATGTATGCTCCTAAGGATTCACCGGGCCTAAGCCGGTTGCGCTCATAGGTAAACCACAAAAAAAACCCGTTTGCCAGATTTTTTTACCTGCGCTGTTCTCCGGCTGGCCGCTCCTGCAGCGGCAGCGCGTGCTTACCGGGGTCATCGATCATTGATTTTATCATAATTTTATGTTTTGATTTACACACCCCGGCGCGCAATAAAAAATGTCCGGGCACTGCGCCTGCGTGAAGAAGTTCCCTGGGCAGCGCGCGGACGCAACCGGCAATCACCGCACACGAAAGGAGAACGGTATGAGCATGGTAAACGAATTCCGTGAGTTTGCAGTGAAGGGCAATATGATGGACATGGCCGTCGGCATCATCATCGGCGGGGCGTTCGGCAAGATTGTTTCATCGCTGGTCAATGATGTCATCATGCCGCCGATCGGCGTTCTGATGGGGGGCGTCAATTTCACGGAGCTGGCGATAACGCTCAAGTCCGCCGTAGGCGATGCGCCGGCGGTCATGTTGAATTACGGTACGTTCCTTCAGTCGGTGGTTGACTTCCTGATCGTGGCCTGGGCGGTTTTCCTCATGATCAAGGGCATGAATTCCCTGCGGCGCAAACAGGAGGAGGCTGAAGATACTAAAGCCTGAGAACATGCGCTACACGCGAACTGCCGGCGACCCCGGAGCTCCTGCAAGGGCAGGCGGACGCCGGCAGCACGCACTATTTTCCGAATATCCCCTTAACCGTATCTTTTACTGAATCAGCCTGCTGCCGCAGGCTGCCGCCCAGATTTTTTTCAAGCTCTTTCAGTCGCTGATTAAGCACGTCCGTGACCGTGGCTGAGGTTACCTGCTGATGCAGAGCCATCAAAATTTCTGCAAACACCTGCTGCGGGGAAGCACCCTGTCCGCCGATGTTTTTCAAATGGATGTCGGGAAGCGTTGCGCTGATTACCGTGCCGCCGGCCAGTGAAGCGGCAAGCGTTACCGTCCCCTGCTTCAGAATAAAGTTTTCGATCAGGATGTTCTTGCCCGGTTCTGATTTCTGCTCCTGCTTTGCACTGTCCTTTGCGGGTCTGGGGCGGCTTGAGCCGCTGCTCACATTGTTCGCAATCGCCTGGAAGTTATCGGTCCCGCGCTTCTTTTCATAGGTAATCGCAGGGGCGATTACTTCTATGGAATGAATAATGATTGTGTCGCCGGCAATCGATTTTTTATCAATATCAATTGAGATCGATCCGACGCGCACGGCCTCCGGTGATGCAAACCCCTGCGGATTGCCGAGGAAAAAATCCCTCAGCTCGGCTGTGCCCGACAGAAGTGAAATGCTGACATCTCCCAGGCGCAGCTCGGTTTTGGTCAGCTGCGGACCATAGGTGTTGACAGCGGTTTTGATCAGCGGTCCCAGCTTTGAAGCGCCGAAGACAAGGACGCCTGCAATAAAAACAATCAATAGCAGACCGATAATCATTACTTTTTTCATACATGATCCTCCTTTGTATACTCAGTAGTGTCCAAAATAATTTAGAACAGGCCCTCCGGCCGGGGCCGTGCCGTCCCATCCGGCAGTTTTTGCACTGCCGCTGCAACGGCACGTCCTGTAACATTCATTGTATACACGGCCCGGGCGCACTGCTGTCTACAACAATCGCGGGGGCGTGCCTGGCCCGTTTGAAATATTCCGGCACACGGGCCGAACATGCAATGAGGTCTTCTTTGCCGGATGGCACGGCCCCGGCCAGAGGGCCTTCAGCAGCGATCCAATAATTTATTTTGGACAAATCTGTTGTATACTATAATACTACACAATCTGCATATCACGGCATGCAGACCCGGCGAACAGGAGTATGTACACGTTCCAACGGTGCAGTATTTAAAGTATAGGTTCTCCGGCCGAGGCGTGTCAATGGGAACTTGGCCTGTGGTCGCCTGTCGTCAGGGTTATTGACATGACGGCGCTGATATGAAACAGTTGCTTCGGGGGGACTCCAATGAACAAGCACATTCTTGATGAAGTTGCCGGTTTGTACCGCGTTATCGCTCTTGAGCCGTTCAGGCGCACCCGCGGCGTTGCCTTTGACATTTTTCCCATGCAGTATCTGAAGAAAATTGACGGCATAGACCGCGTTATGCATGACAACGACGCCCTGTCACCGGGACCCGTAGATGGCGTTGCGCGTCCCTGGTACATGCATACGCATCAACAGGACAATCTTATCGTATTGCACGGGGTGCGAACGGTCGACATTTACACGCTTGCACACCGCACTCTGCTCACCTTTGTGGTTGAGCCTGACCGGATAGTCAAAAACGGAGATCTGCTCTATGAAGGCCCGGCCATGCTGGTGTGGCCCGAGCATGTGTTCCACCGCATTCAAAGCGGAGCGCGCGGCTCGGCATCGCTCAATTTCGCGGTGCGAGCCCCCGGCATCGACATGCGAACCAATTTCAATATCTACGACCTTGATACTGCTGCCAACACCTTCCGGCTGCTGCGGGAGGGGTTTCTGGATCAAAGCAGTTAAGCGCGACCGCCGGTCGGGTTTGACATTTTGCTCCGTTTTGATTATACTTACCGATTTGCACCCGAGCCCCGCGGCGGCGTATGCAAACGAACAGGGAAATATTTTTTCAGGGAGACGGTCACGGTGAGCAATCAGGCGACGCTTAAAGATATTAAAATCAACACCGGCAATCTGTATCGCGAGGAATCAATTACCGACCTGCAGTCCGGTACGATCAAGCAGATGATACCCGTCAGCGTTGACGGATCGCGCGACCTGGGCAGGAACATCCTGTTCATCGGGGTTACGCAGATCATGTCTGCCGGCGGACCGCTGCCCATACAGTGCGAGCTGCCGGGTACCACGCTTGCCGAGGCAATTGCCGCGTTCCCGGCTGAAATCAACAAGGCCGTCGACCAGCTCATCGAAGAGGCCAAGCGCATGCAGCGTGAAGCCGCTTCGCGCATTGTCGTTCCGGGTCAGCAAAAAGCCGGCAAGATCATTACCTGACCGGGCGCACTGCCCCCGCGCTGTTTTCAGCATATCCGAGACCCTCTGCCTTTTCATGTTACGCACCCGGCTCGCGACCGCTGAACATGCTGTCTCTTTTTGAGATGCAGTATGGCCCGGGCGAGGAGTATGCTGGCGCGGTAAGGCTTCAGGCAGCGCTTGATATTCGAATCATTGTATGGATACTGTGAGCGCCCCGGCCCGCTGCAACAGCGGGAAAAGCCGCGCGGTGCAGGAAGAATGATGAACCAAAAGAAAATCAGAAACGTAGCCATTATCGCGCATGTCGACCACGGCAAAACAACGCTGGTAGACGAGCTGTTCCGCTGCAGCGGCATGTTCCGCTCCAATCAGCGGGTCGCCGAGCGCCTGATGGATTCCATGGATCTTGAGCGCGAGCGCGGCATAACAATCGCTGCTAAAAACGGATCGTTTGTCTATGAGGGGTTTCGGATCAACATTATCGATACGCCCGGGCATGCTGATTTCGGCGGGCAGGTCGAGCGGGTGCTCAGAATGGCTGACGGGGTTCTGCTGCTGGTGGACGCCCAGGAAGGGCCCATGCCGCAGACGTATTTCGTTCTCAAAAAAGCCCTGTCGCTCAGGCTTCCGGTTATCGTGGTTATCAATAAAATCGACAAGCCGGCTGCGCGCTCCGACTGGGCCGTTGATCAGGTGTTTGATCTGTTCGTCAAGCTGAACGCACCTGATGATCTGCTTGACTTTCCGGTTGTGTATGCCTCGGCGCGCGATGGCTACGCACTTAACAGCCTTCAGGATCAGCCCGTTTCCATGGAGCCGCTGTGCCGTAAAATTATAACGCACCTGCCGGCGCCGCAGGGCGATCCTGCCGCACCGCTGCAGCTGCAGGTGAGCTCGATTGACTACTCGCCGTATCTTGGCCGCCTTGGTATCGGCAAGATCACCTCCGGAACGCTCAACATCAACCGTGAGATAGCCGTGGTGCGGCGCGACGGCCAGATGGTTCCGGCGCGTATTTCAAAAGTTTACCGCTTCGAGTCAAACGAAAAAGTCGCGGTTGAATCCGCCAGCGCGGGCGATATTGTAGCAGTGGCCGGCCTGCAGGAGGTAACCGTCGGGGTAACGTTCACCGATCCGGATACTCCCCTGCCCCTGCCGCCGATTGTAATCGATCCGCCGACCATTTCAATGAATTTTATTCCCAATGATTCGCCGTTTGCCGGCCGTGACGGCACCTTTGTTACATCGCGTCATTTGGATGAGCGGCTGCAGCGGGAGATGCTTGCTGATGTGGCCCTGGTCGTGGAACCCCTGCAGGAACGCACCGGCTATAAAGTATCGGGCCGCGGTGAGCTGCATATATCCATTTTAATCGAGCGCATGCGCCGCGAAGGCTACGAATTTCAGGTTACCCGTCCGCAGGTTATCATGCAGCGCTCGAAAGACGGGCAACTCCTGGAGCCCTATGAGGAGCTGACTGTTGATGTGGATGAACAGTACATGGGCGCGGTTATAGAAAACCTGGGCAGCCGCAAGGGCCGGGTGCATGAAATGCAGCAAAACAGCGGCATGACGCGCATCGTGTATACGATTCCTACGCGCGGGCTGCTCGGTTTTCGCTCCGAGTTCATGACCATGACCAAGGGCATGGGCATTATGAACTATATTTTTTCGAAGTACGGCCCCTATGCCGGCGATATCGTTCACCGCCGCACCGGTGCTCTTGTGGTCAAAGATCCCTGCACAACCGTGGCCTATGCCCTGTTCAACCTGCAGGAGCGCGGCCGGCTTTTCTGCGGGCCCGGCATGCCGGTGTATCCGGGCCAGGTTATCGGAGAGCACTGCCGTGAGGGCGACCTGGTGGTAAATCCGGCCAAAGGCAAGAAGCTCACCAATATCCGCGCGGCCGGATCAGATGAAAATGTTGTGCTGACTCCTCCGCTTGAAATGAGCCTTGAGGATTGTATTGCCTACATCAATGATGATGAGCTGGTGGAGGTTACGCCAAAAGCAATCAGGCTGCGCAAAATGAAGCTCCGTTCCTGAAAATCTCCCGCCGCATTATCCAAAACACAGCCAAGAGCTCGGAGTCCGGAGCAAAACCGGAGTTCATCCTGAGCGTGTCGAAGGGTAGAACGGGGCACAGATAAATCCGTTCATGGTTCGACAGGCTCACCACGAACGGAAGTGTTCTTTACAGGGGCAGCAGTAAAAAGGGCTATGCACTAGAGCATTTTCCTTTTTATTATAACCGTAACTGTAGTGTCATCTCGACCCCTTCGACTGCGCTCAGGGCAGGCTCCGTGAGAGATCTTGCCGTTTTGTTTGTGCAAAAAGAAAGATTTCTCACTCACTCTTCTCGTTTCGAAATGACAGTCTGGCTGCGATATTCAGGAAAATGCTCTAATAAATACCGGATTCCGCCTCGATAACCTCGACAACCGGGTTGTGCTCAATGACGCGCATTGTTTTCCAGCGGCCCTGGCGATAGCGCAGAAAAAATGTGCAGCCGATGACAACGACATAGGCGGTTGCGAAAAACCAGGCCGTGTACAGTCCGCGATTGAACACATCCACGGCAAGGTAGACCGGGACAACCAGCAGAAAGGTCGAACATAGAAGCACAGCCCGGGTTACAAAGCGCGTGTCGCCGGCGCCCTTGATGGTTGAACAGTATATGATGGCAAACATGTCAAACAGGCTGTAGACTGCAATAAACGTCATAACCGGGCGGCCCATGGAGATAACCGCGTCAAAATCCCCGGGCTGCATATCATGAGGCCGGAAAAGGCCGAACAGGACCTCAGGAAGCCCCAGGTAGACCGCCAGCATCAGCAGCATATACACAGCGCAGATATGCAGGGCCGAGCGGGTTACCTTGACAGCGTCCTCAGGGCGGCCGCGGCCGATTGATTGCCCCACCAGCGCCGACGTACCAATGCCGAATCCGATCATGGGCAGAAAGCCGAGCGAGTTGATCGCAAAGGCGATGTTTGAGGCGGCAAGCTCGCAGGTGCCGATACGCCCGATCATGAACAGAAATAACGTGAAGGCGAAAATATCGATGAAGAAGGAGATGCCGGCCGGCACACCGTAGGTGAGGAGCCGTTTGAATACATCCGGGCTAAAGGCGCGCGCGCGCCAGACACCAAAGCGGCTGTTGTTGCCCGGCCTGAATATCAGCACAATGTAGAGCAGCATGATAAGCGCGTGGGAGGCGACCGTTGCCCAGGCCGCGCCCGCGATGCCCATTTCCGGAAACCCCAGATGACCGTTGATGAGAATATAATTGAGCGGAATGTTGACCGCCGCTCCGATCAGGCTGATGATCATGACCGGTACGGTCAGGCCGCGGCCGGAGTAGAAGCATGACAGCGTGTCGTGCAGCACGTTGAACACCGCAAACAGCATCAGTATCCGGAAATAGATTGTTTCGAGGCGCTGGATTTCAGGGGGATGGCCGGCCAGGCGGAAAATATCTTCACCCAGAAAAGAAAGAACGGCCAGCAGCGCACCGGCCAGCAGGGAAAAATAGATTCCCTGCCAGAGGCTTGCGCCGACACGGCCATGCGCGCCGGAGCCGGTATACTGGGCCACAAAGGTGTTGGTGTAGGCGGCGACCCCCAGAAAGAAACTCATCAGGGTGAAGGCCATGAGTCCGGCAGGGGTTGAGGCGGCCAGCGCGTCGGTTGAATACCAGCCAAGGAACAGCCGGTCGGTAAACAGCATCAGCGTTGTGGAGGCCATGCTTGCCACCAGCGGCAGGCTGACCTTTAAAACGGCCTTGCAGCCGCAGGGGGCATTCCAGTTTGTTACCACGCGCGAGAACTTTCAGGTGACATACGATACGGCAGCACGTATACCATAAAAAGCACACGCGCGCGCTGAAAAAGAAGATGGAGTAACGACACAAGCGCGGCTGATTTTTTTCTTCCGGCGGTCCGCAGCAAAAAGCGGCACGTGCATATGACACGCGCCGCTTCGAAGTCAAGCATCGCTTTAATTGAAATCATTTGTCCCAGAGCATGCCTTCCGAGGGCGGCGCTGGCATGTTTCTGTTTATTTCATCCACACGCTTGAGCAGCTGATTTGCTTCGGCTTCCGTCAGCTGCTTGCCGCCGGCGAGCTCAGACTGTGCCGCCAGTACTTTCGCGCGCAGGCTGTCGATTGACTGCATAAGCGAGCCCAGTTTTTGATTGCACTCAGCTGCTTTTTTTGGATCACACAGGGGGCCCGCTTCCTGCCCGGCATACAAAGGAGCCGCAAGCAGCAGAACAAACAACGCGCATATGGACGAAATTGTTTTCATGGTCTGTCTCCTTGAAATGTTTGTATTGGGAAATCCAATAAATAACAATTATTATCCCGTGTCTGTTTTTATAACCATACATCGGCAGCACTCCGGCGCAGGGAGTCCGGCAGGCGGCAGCGGCCTCATCTCTCACAGGTCAGGCGATGCTTGAGCGCTGCAAAGCCGCCTCTATTTTACAGCGCTCGGTGATGTCGCGGCAGATGGTGATGGTGCCGCGCTGCTGGCCCTGCTGGTCGCGCAGAAGCGACATGGTTGCTTCCGCAGGAAAAACCGTTTTGTCCTTTTTGAAAAGATACGCCCGGGTCTTTGACAGGCCGGTTTCAAAAAGCTGCTCAACCTGAAGCACCTGGCGGGCGTAATATTCATCGGTCACGACAAAGGCCTCTCCGGTTGAGCTGGCGTAGGAGCCGGCCATGGGTATAAATTCCAGCAGATACCTGCCCAGCATTTCATCGGAACGCTCAAAGCCGAACATGCGGATGCAGGCTTCGTTTGCCGTGGCGATCGAGCCGTTGAAGTCGGCGATGATGACGGCATCGCCGGAGTTCTCCAGAATGCTGCGGTAAAGCTCCTCGGGTTCCCAGGCCTCGCAGAGGGGAATGGCCGGCGCAGCGCTTTGCCGGGAGGCGGCCCGCCGTTCCGGAGAGGCGACGACGATTGCCTGTCGTATTGCTCCGCCGGGGTCGCGCATGAGTGCCGAACGCATAAGAACCGGAATGCGCTCTTTTGATTTCGCGATCAAGGTGCAGGGAGAGGCTTTTTTTTCGGCAATCGCAAGCGGGTAGAGTTCAAAGCGCAGAATATGCTCGCGCAGCGATGCATCCATATCAGCGTCCTGCCTGCGCGCAGCTGCGATGTCGGCAAAACGCAGGCCCGGTATATCATCGGGTCCGTATCCCAGCAGCGCAGTGAATGCGCTGTTGACTCTCAGAAAGCGGCCCGCGCTGTTGACCACGAAGGCCGCGTCGAAATGCTTATCAAAAAGCATCTCGAAGTATTCGACGCGCAGCTGCTCCTGTTCTTTCATGGATGCGTACCGGCCTGTATGTGATGCATCATTGCTGGGCCGCGGTCCGGCTTTCTGCCAGCGAGGCCAGAAACGTTCTCAGGTTGAGCTTTTTGTTGGTTATGCCGCATTTCCTGCGGATGTTGTTGCGGTGGAAGTTCACCGTTTTAATACTGAGCTGCAGCAGCTCTGCAATGTCTCTCGTGGTCCTGCCGTGCCGGATGCAGCTGGCAATCTGGATTTCCGCCGGCGTGAAGCGCAGGTGCTGCATGCTCAGGGAGCGCATCATCGGCGACGTGATGTCGCGCAGGTTCGTCTCAAGCAGTCCAAGCAGCGCCCGCTGGCGCTCCTGCAGCTTCCCGGCCTTGAGTTTTTCGATGCAGGGCAGGACCAGCTTATGCAGGTTATGCAGCATGGATTGCTCCAGGGCCGTCCTGTCGTCGTCTCTGCTGCTCAGCAGCACGCGCAGGGCGGTATTGGCATCCTCAAGGTCGCGGGTGCGCTCCCTGACCTTGACTTCCAGTATTTCGCGGGCAGTGTTCAGCGCAGATTCCGCCTGCTTGCGCGCGGTGATATCATGCGCCACACCCAGTACGCAGCGCTCCCCCTGAAGGTAGAGCGGATAGGTACAGATCTCTACCGATACCAGGCCGCCGTCTTTGCGCTTCAGCTCGAACTCGTCGGGGCCGGTGGGGCTTCCGCCGATGTTGCGCTCAAGCAGCTCGAGGGCTTTAGGGAACTGCTCGTCTGAGAGCAGATCCAGATCAAAATAATTTTTTCCGATCAGTTCATCGCGGCTGTAACCGGTCAGCTGTTCAGCGCTGCGGTTGCCGTCGATAAAAATCCCGCTCGCGTCGCTGATATAGATGGCATCCGGGGCATACTCAAAAAAAGTGCGGAAGCGCTCCTCGGCAGTGCGCAGGGCCAGCTCGTCGGTGCGGTCGCGCATGACGGTCAGCATGCCGGCGGCCCCGCCCGCGCTGTTGAATACGGACGTGCTTTTTTGTTCAACAGGAATTGCCAAGCCCTGCTTATTCATGCAGACTGCTTCTGCCGCTGATGAGCAGTCGGGAGATGCGTATAAACAATCAAGAGCCCTGCCGATGATTTCTTCTGCGCAATAGCCCAGCAGGTTCAGGCAGGCCGTGTTTGCCTGCAGGATGGTTCCGCCGGGACTGGTAATGATGGCGGCATCAAAACAGGCTTCCAGCACGTGGCCGGCCTGACGCAGGGCCGGGTCAGCGCCCGGTCGCCCGTGCATGGCGGCCTTGTCTTTTTTGTTTGCAGGCTTCGGTATAGACATGGGCAGATACAGAAGAGTTTAGTACAGGACAGTGTGCGTGTATCAGGATAGCCGGAAAACGGATCTATTCAAAGATTGATGAAGTCGTAAAAAGTCCGAAAATACCATTTTTTACGACGCGCTCGTAAAAAGGCCGCAGGCAAGGCGCGCAAATCCGAAGGAATGAGGCGTACGTGCCGTACGCCGCAATGACTGAGGATGCAGCGCAACGTAGCATCCGGACTTTTTACGAGCGCGTCAAAGATTAAACTGTATAGCGCTAAGAATATGGGCTGCTGCAATAATTCTACATTTAAAACACTGGTTTCTCAACACGAAACACAAGAAACCTTACCTGCTTTCAGCACGGCATCGCCGCAATTTTCTCCATGCGCATAGCCTGAAAAAAAGCACCCTCCGTTCTCCCTGAGCTTGTCGCAGGGTGAACGGAGTACATAGCAGGGTGTTGAAAAATTCTTTTTAAACAGACTGTTCAAAAACGGTCAGATGCAAGGCGTGCGAAATTATGAGGAATGAGGCGTACTTTGCGGTACGCCGCAGTGACGAATGATGAGCACAACACAGCAGATGGGCGTTTTTCAACAGCCTGATAGAGCTCCCCCGGGTCCGGTCATGGTTCGACAAGCTCACCGCTTGCAGTTTCTCATTGAGAGGTTTACTGGGGAAAAGCGATAAAAAAGGCAATTCCGTTTGCTGCTTATAACGGAATTGCCTTGTGTGTTTATCGCATAGCGGCTGGCGTCTTCCAGGGAAGCAGCTGCCATGCCGGTGTTGCGGTTACGGCTGATCGCCGTCAACGAAAAGGTCGATCGGGGTCTGCACACTGATGGCCAGATTGCTCTTGGACCAGGTTCCGTAAAAGGCCGCAGTGATGAACTTATTCACGCTCAGGGCCACATCCGAAAAAAAGTGATTCGGCGTGTACCAGCAGTTCGTGCAGGCCGGACAGTGATTGTCGACAAAGCTGCAGTGAAACCAGCGGGGCGAATAGCCGCAGGGGTTGAACGCATAGACCCTCTTGGCACGGTAGAGCGCCCGCTGACCCATACTGCCGTAATAGGCCGCCTTGGCAGCGTCGTTCATGGTCACAAAGCAGGTCGTGACATTAAAGCCCCAGTACATGGCCGGAACCACCACGTTGCCCGTGTTGCTGCAGTTGTAAGGATCGATGCTGAAAATGGCATCAGCCAGTGAGGGATCGGCTGAAACAGCATTCTGCGCCGCCTGCCCGCCCGCGGAATGCCCGCCCATCAGCCAGTGCGAAATAGAGGTGCAGCCGCTGCCGGCCAGCCAGCCGACCAGGTTGGCGCGCACGGCAAGTGCCAGGTTGCGGAATTTGGTCGCATCGGTCTTCACCATGTTGCCGGGATTATGGTCCATCATGACCACAACATAGCCGTGGGCAATGAGGGCGTTTGAGAGCTTGTCATAGCCGTCCCGGGACATGGAAGTTCCCACACCCAGCAGAATCGCCTCGCAGGCTGCCGGCGCCGGGCTGGGATAGAAGACTTTAACCTGGCCCTGGGATATATCCTTGGTAAACGATGCTGCCTGTGCACTGCTGAATCCGAAAACTGCAAGCGCTGCAACAACAAGTGCCAGCGCAATTTTTCGTGATACTGTATTCATGCCAAGCCTCCCTGTTTGATTGAGTGTATCGTTTTCATGCTTTTGTGGGTGTGTTGTGTTTACCTCCTTTCCTCCCCTTCACACAGTTACTATGCCAACCTCTTGCCTGTAGAAACATCAAAAAGCAGGAACATGTGCCGTTAAAATAGTTTGTAAAATTAACCACAATTAAACAGGATCAGGACCAAGAAAACAATACTGGAAAAAACCCTGTAAAGTGCCGGCTAAAAACAGGTATTTTTTAGCTTGATTTTTGAATACTGAACTTCAGCGAGCCGGGCGTGCGCCAGGCTTTGTTTGCGGCTGTGCTATACTCTAACAGGTTGTTGAAAAAGTCCTTTTATACAGGCTGTTCAAAAGCGCTCGGATGCACGGCGTGCGAAATCATGAGGAATGAGGGGTACTTTGCCGTACGCCGCAGTGACGAATGATGAGCACAACGCAGCAGATGGGCGTTTTTCAACAGCCTGCTGTTACAAAGAGGCCCTCAACGCTGCCGTTCTTATCTTGAAAAAAATTCATGTCAGCGTAGGATTGTGCCGAAAAAGCAACGTATCCGACCGCCTGTTTGAGCGGCAGTTAACAGCCAGGGAGCCGATTCATGGAAAAAACAGTTTTGATCGTTGATGACGCTGCCCCGGTGCGGGAACTGCTTGCAAGTGCGCTGAGCAAGCGCGGATACACTGTGACGGCGGTTGACAGCGCTCAGGCTGCGCTTGACAGGCTGCAGGAATCTTATTTTCACGTTATGTTTGTTGATTTGCACATGCCTGACATGAGCGGGGTGGAGTTGTGCGAAAAAATCCGCCGTAATTACCCCCTGGCATTTATCTACGCCATGACCGCGTATGTATCGATTTTTGCCCTGACAGAATGCCGCCAGGCCGGGTTTGATGACTATTTTGTAAAACCGGTCAATATAGACCTTTTCGACCGTGCCGCCAAAGAGGCCTTTGAGAAAATCAAGCGCTGGAGCAGCCGGCCCGGCGCGGCTTCACCTGTTTCCACCTGATCAAATCTTCTGCCATAGTTCATCTTCGGCGCAGCTGTTATCCTGCCGCACAGCATTTTTTGTGTTTTTTACCGCTTCCGCAGGGGCAGGGTTCATTGCGCCCGACTTTGGGCTGGGGCCGCACGAACTGTGCGGGAACTATCGGCGTGCCGTCGGAAAAATACCAGGTTCCATCAACCCGGGCAAACTGCGCCAGTTCATGATGTTTCTTCTTTGTGTTTTTTTCAGTGTAGTGGGCGATAAATTCAACACTGCCGGTTAGATCATCGGCGCCGACGTCAGTGGCGATCATTTCGAGCCCATGCCAGGTTGAACGCTCGGACCAGCGCCGGATGCCTTCGGTCAGCAGGCCTTCGCGTTTGTCCGGGTGGGTTGTAGCGATAATAAAGTCCACTTCAGTTTTAGCGTAGGCGCTGTAGCGCGCGCGCATCAGGGCTTCAGGCGTCGGTGCCGACTTTGCACCGAGGATAAGGGGCTCGCAGCACCGGCTGTAGGGTTGGGCGCTTCCGCACGGGCAGGTTTCCATGAACATCTCCTTGGTTGGACGTCACAATCAGAAGTGAAAGTATACCAGATTTAAGGCGGCGGGACTAAAAAAAATCAAGATTGTTCCAGGAAACCCAGGCAGAAGCGCAGGCGCTGAAGGTCTTTCAGCATCTCAGCGCTGCTCCGGCAGCGCAATACTTTGTTTGTGTGCCTGTTCCGATCGGCGGAAAAAAAGGGCCAGATGCCCTTTGACGCCGAGCAGGGCCGCACCGGTGTGCCCTGCAATGGTTTCCGATAGCTCCCTTTTTATATCCTTGCAGTCCACGAAGCGCACCTTGATCAGTTCGTGGTCGCTCAGTGCCCGGTCGATATCCTTTACAACAGCTTCGCTCAGGCCCTGGCGGCCCACATACACCACCGGCTTAAGGTCATGGGCGAGACCCCGCAGAAATTTCTTCTGGTGCGCCGTTAATGCGTTCATTGGGTTCCTTTCTCCCGTCGGCCTGCGCTGAATTTGCGCACATCCTCTGACAGCATAATCGTAGAGGTTTGTGTCAAGGGATCATAGGTTATCTGCGCGCGGTTGTGCTTGAGCTGGGTTCGCACAGCTGCGCATTTTTCCGCCAGCGTGGCCTCTCGCCGGCCGTAGTCAGTACCGCTGCGGGTGACAAATTCTACAATAAGGGCGCTGAGCGCGTCCGGGCTCAGGCGCTCAGCAGGCACGACAATAAGCTGTTCGCCGCTCTTATCCTGAGAGACCATGGTGCTGTTTCGGGTGCGTTTTCGGCAGGTAGTGAGTAAAGTGACGGCGCATCAGCGGACTGATGGTGCAGTCGATATACATGGCATCTTCGCGGTAATCGACATTGTCAACAATGCTGTAGGCATAAAAATCAGCCAGGGCGTCGCACTTGCTGTAGGGCAGCCTGATCGTGCGCGAGATACATCCCTCGTGGACACGGGTGGTGACTGCATCAATAATGGTGTTCCGGGCGCTTTCCTCAAGCGCGCTGACACACAGGCACCCGGGGTGTTTTTTTTCGAGCATGAGCCGGTCAATGGCGTCATGGCGGCTCAGATCGATTTTATTGAATATGATCATGCGCGGCACGGCCGCGGCCCCGATTTCGTTCAAAACCCCTGCGGTTGTGCTGATATGGGTTTCATAGTCCGGATGGGATACATCAATGACGTGCAGCAGCAGATCAGCCTCGCGCACGTGCTCCAGCGTAGAGCGAAACGAAGCCACAAGCGAATGCGGCAGATTCCTGATGAACCCGACCGTGTCGGTGAGAACGACTGCGGGCTTGGCCATGCAGTCCAGCGCACGCGTTGTTGCGTCCAGCGTTGCAAACAGCTTATCGGCCACATGCACGCTGCTGCCGGTCAGGCAGTTCATCAGGGTTGATTTGCCTGCATTGGTGTAGCCGACCAGCGCGACCTGAAAGCAGTTTGAGCGCTGCTTACGCTGGGTGCAGCGCTCGGTCTCGATGCGCTGCAGCTCTTTTTGCAGATGCGCGATGCGGGCGCGCACCATGCGGCGGTCGATTTGAATCTGCTTTTCACCCATGCCGCGCGAGGTGCCGATACCGCCGCGCTCACGGTCAAGATGCGCCCACATACCCACAAGGCGCGGCAGCATGTACTGCATGCGGGCCAGCTCAACCTGTACGCGCGCTTCGGCTGTGCGGACATGCCGGGCAAAGATTTCAAGAATCAGCTGGGTGCGATCCCAGACCATGCAGCCGAGCTGACGCTCGATGTTCTGGCTCTGCCGTGGGGAAAGATCGTTGTCGAAAATAACCAGTTCAGCGTCGTATTGATGAACAAGCCCGCGCAGGTCTTCAAGCTTGCCGTGGCCGATATAGGTGCCCGGGTCAGGGGCGGGGCGGGCCTGTACTGCATGAGCGGCAATTGCAAAGCCCAGCGTGTCTGCCAGATCCGCCAGCTCACACAGGGAGTCTTCGGCGTGCGCCGCAGCACCCGGCAGGGTTACTGCAGCCAGCAGGGCTGCCGGGGGTTCCCGGGAGGTGTTGGTGCTTATCATATGCCAAAGGCTGCCGCGGTTACCCGAAAACCCTTTGTTTCAGACAGGGCCTGCTCAACGGTGGGGACATGTTTTACCCAGGCATGCAGGTGATCCTGCCAGGCATAGCCGCGTTGCTGAAGCTGCTCGCTGAGCACGGCAGCGTTGATAAAATAAACCGCAATAGTGTCATCCGGGTGAACCAGCACCTTGGCATACAGGTCGTTGCCGCTCAAAGGTTTGGTTCCAAATACCTCAGCCACCTCGCGTAACAGTTCTTTGTTCACAGGAGCATACCTTCCTTGCCGCTGAGGTCACGAAGCACGGGAACCGTGTTCCCTGCAGGCCGCCATAGTAATATAGCGGGCGAGATTATAATTCATCCGGCGTAACTATAGCGTACTATCCCGCAATGAATCAAGAGTAAAAAAGACGCAGAAATTTTTATGCTGTTGAAAATTCATTGTTTTTTTATGCGCGCGCAGAGGAACACTGGCCGGATCCAACACTAAAAACAATAACATCTTGATTTTCCATGCTTTTAAAAGAACTGCTCAATATTGTGGCATTCTGCTTAAACCCCTTGTTTTTCAGACCTGTGAGAAGATTTTCACACCCTTTTCCACAGCTTATTCACACAATCTGTGGATTGCCCGATGGTTGCAACCGCCACGTTGCGCTGCTGGTGATACCGTCCTGCGCATCTGCGCTGTATTTAGTCAGGGTGACCAACTGTCGCCAGCTATACAGCGACGCTTATGTAGGGCGTTCTTTCCAGAGCGAGACCAGTGCTTCTCTCACCACTTTCCGGGCCGCGTTGCGGGGGATTTCTGAGATCGGAAGTATCAGCTTCGGGCATTTGAATGCAGCCAGATTCTCCCGGCAGTGGGTCTGCAGCTCATCAACAGTTGCGCCGCGCAGCACCACGGCTGCAACGATGCCTTCACCCCACAGGTCATCGGGCACACCGAACACGGCGCAGTCCTCTATGCCCGGATGCAGGCGCAGGATGTTTTCAATTTCGGGAGGGTACACATTGATGCCGCCGGTGATGATGATGTCTTTTTTGCGCCCGCAAATGTAGAGAAAGCCCTCCTCGTCCATATATCCCATATCGCCGGTATACAGGCGGCCGCGTACAAGCACCGCGCGCGTGGCCGCTTCATCGCGGAAATAACCCTGCATGATGTTGCGGCCGCGGCAGGTGATCTCCCCGATTGCATTGGCGGCAAGACTGCGCCCCTTTTCATCAACAATCGCAACCTGCACACACGGCATGGGTTTGCCGACACTATCGGCCCTGCGGAAAAAATCCTGCGGCCCCAAAACGCTGATACCGGGGCCGGCCTCGGTCTGGCCGTAAATATCATACAGGTCAGCCGCAGGAAACATGTCCCTCAGGGTCTTCCGCTCGGCCGGGCTCATGGCTGAAGCTCCCGTAATGACTCGCGACAAGTCAGCGCCCGCGCGTCTGAGCTTAGGCGATGAGCGCAGCAGCATATGGTACATGGTCGGGGTCTGGGTAATGGAGGTGATTTTTTCGCGCCGGATAATCTCAAAGCAGGCATCCGGGCTGAAGCGCTCCACCAGATAACAGGCGGTAGCGCTTCGGACATAGGTAAAAAGCCGCGAAAATGTGGAAATGTGGAAAAGGGCGGTTGTGGCAAGCTCGCGCTGGCCCGGTGCAAAGCCGCAGGCCGCACAGTAATTGGCGCTGTTGGCCAGCAGATTGCCGTGGCTGAGCAGGACTCCCCTGGGGCTGACGCTCGTGCCGGCGGTATATATAATACAGGCCGGGTCGGCTGCGCTCGGGACCGGGGGCAGCGCTGCAGCCGACAGCGGCTTCTTGCAATCGCCGGGTATGTGCATCGTGCGCAGCTGCAGGGCGGCTGACAGGCTCGCATGCGGCTCGTCATCATAGAGCAGAGCTGAAGCTCCGGCATGTTCTATCTGGAGCTTCAGCTCTGCAGGGCTAAGGCGCCGGTTGAGCGGCACGCATACAGCGCCGAGGCGCAGCAGCGCAAAGGCTGCCTGCACAAAGGCAGGCCCGCCGCACGCAAGGGCCACGCGCATGCCGGGCCGGATTCCTTCCAGGTACAGGTGTGCAGCCAGCCCAAGCGCATCAGTGTGCAGCTGCGCAAACGTGCAGCGTCCCTCCTCGCTGATAAATGCTTCAGCAAGCGGGTACTCACGCGCGGTTTTGGACAGCAGGGCGAAAAGATGCATAGTGTTTTCAGCTGACTTTATACGTATGATTGCGTCATGGTCTCATACTCAAAGGCCTCAGACTCTTTACCGCGCTTGCGGCATCCTGCGGCATAAATGCGGCATTTGCGTTCAAGTTCCCGGACCGCGGCTGCGCGCTGGTCATAATTAAGTACACCGCTGTCAAGCGATTTGCGGATTGCCCGGATGCGCAAACGGTCAAGCGCGGGTACGCATCGTGACTGCTGGTCGGCATGGCCGCCGTACTTGATAATCAGCTCTTCCTCAATCAGGTGAATCGGATACTGCGGGGCAATGCGCAGCCACAGGTCATAGTCTTCGCACGCGGGCATGCTCTCGTCAAACAGGCCAACCTGCTCGAAGACACGGCGGTGAATCATGACCGATGACGGGCTCACGATGCACAGAGGCAGGCAGTATTCATAAATCCAGCCTGAGTGCATGCAGTGTTTGGCGCGGGCATTCACACGCACGCCGTTGCGTATCCACACCTCGCGGGTCTGACTGATCATGACATCAGCATGGACGGCATGATATTCGAGCTGTCGTTCCAGTTTGCGCGGCAGCCATATGTCATCGGAATCGAGAAACGCGATTAAATCAGCCTGCGCGGCAGCAATGCCGCGGTTGCGGGCCGCGGACGGCCCGGACGGCTCAATGCGCAGACAGGTTATTCTGTTGCAGTAGGTGCGAAGGATTTCCTGCGTGGCATCGGTTGAGCCGTCGTCAACCACGATCAGCTCGAAGTTGTGCTGCGTCTGGTTTAACACCGAATCAATCGCTTTTGTAAAACAAGCTTCCCGGTTGCGGGTCGGAATAATTATGCTGACAAGGGGCCGGGGCATATTTTTTTAAAAAAATGCGTTTCAGGGGGAATAAAATCTAACAGTCTGCGACTAAGGAGTCAATTACTAACTTTTTTACGGAGGGACTGTTCTATGAAACACACGCGTACCTGTATCAAGACTCTCGCCATCATGCTGTTGTTGCTGTTTGCGGCCGGGCCGGTTCTGGCAGAACCGCCGGCAGCGCCATCGCCGGCAGCCAAAGCGCAGCTGCAGGGCACGGTCAACATCAATACGGCCGATGCCACGCAACTGGCGCTGCTGCCCGGAATCGGGCCCAAGATGGCCGAGAGCATTATCGCCTATCGCACCAGCGTCGGAACCTTTAGTTCGATTGAAGATATGGTGAATGTGAAGGGTATCGGCCCGAAGTCTCTGGAAAAAATGCGGCCCTACCTGAGCGTTAAGGGCGAAACCACGCTGAAAAAAGGCTGAGACCGGCTGCCATCAGAGTGAAAAGGCCTGCGGCGTGCCTGCCGCAGGCCTTTTGTGCTCATGCCCGGGCGCTTTGCGCAAGTGAAAGGCGTTCATGCTTTAAAACTATTCTGAGCAACCCGGTCTGCGGGGCAGCGACTGGTTCTGCCGCCGGCGCTCCTCTATTTCCCGTGTTCGAAGTGTATCCTTATACAAAGCAAAGCGGTTGGCCTGCTCAACCGGAAGCTGTGCATCAGAATTACCCTCCCAGCGGCGGCACAGATACAGGGGCTCATAGATGCGGCCTACGCGGTAGTCGCGCGAAATGCGCAGGGCAACCGCGTAGTCTTCGCCGTAGCTGACATCCGGAAACGGGTGCAGCCGCAGGAGCTCTGTGGCAAACGCGCGCGGCGCACCGATGCCCTGCACGCGCAGCAGATTGTTGCGCCCGTTTTCAGGAGTCCATTCGCGATGATCGACAATGCCGGGTGGAATCTCTTCAAGCGCAAAATTAACAAGTCGATAACTGCCGACCGCCATGCCGCAGCCCTGCTGCAGAAGCTCAATCATGCGCACAAGCGTGTCCTCTCCGGCATACAGGTCGTCGGAATCGAGCTGACAGACAAAGCGGCCGCAGTGCTCTGCCTGTACGGCCGCGTTCCAGCAGCCTCCGATGCCAAGTCCTGTGACCGGCGGAACGATATGCACAAGGCGGGGCTCATGTCCGGCGCGCTGCCTGATGATGTCGGTCGTACCGTCGGTTGAATGATTATCGACCACCAGCACGTTAAAGGAAAACGGGGCTGTCTGGCTGAGTGCGCTTTGAACCGCCTCGGCTATCGTGCCGCAGCGGTTGCGCACCGGGATAATAATGCTGGCCTCAACCGGCCAGCCTTCGTTGCGCGCGCTGAAGCTGCGCGCCGGCGCCCGGCACAGCGCGCCGATGCGCTCAAGATGCTCGGTCGCGGCCAATTCCATTTCATGCTGGCGCTCCCGGTTGGCCGGATCAACGTAGGCAAAGTGGGCCTGCCCCTGCTGCCCGGCTGCCACGCAGCCGATTGGCTCGGCCACATGCCGTATGGAACCAACGCAGGATGCTTTCAGGCGCAGTTCATACAACCCCGCGCAGGTGCTGTTGCTCAAGGCGCCCTGCGCGCACAGAGCCCGTTCGATTTTTTCGCGGCAATAGAGCTGCAGCGGGCCGAAAAAAAAATCGTCGCGGATGCTGCCGAGCTGACAGGGGATGAGCGGGTGGACCCGGCTGCGGCTGCTGTCAAAAAAATCGAAATACAGCATTGCTGCGTCCGGGTGTGCGGCTGCCGTGTTCACCAGTGCCAGCAGCTCAGACTCCTCAAGCTCAATCCTGGGCTCGGTTATAACCAGCAGCAACGGGGCCCGGCTGAGCGCAAGCGCGCTTTCCAGATCCCTGCCTCCGGGGGGAAATCCGCCCTCCATCGCAGTAATACGTGAATCGCGGCACAGGCAGGCTGCCGGCTGCATCAAAATAACCGAATCGAGAAGCGGACTGTCTGCAAGCCGGGCGCACAGAGAGGCGGTCGGGGTATCAGGAGACAGAACAAGGGCGCTGAGCGGCTTCATATCTGCGGTATACGGCCTCCATTCGGGAACGTTTGTGGTAGTGTATAGATTAAGTCAAAGCATTGTCAACCGCTGTTTTCGGGCGCGGGGGATCTGCTGCAGATGTCTGTAGTTGTGCGCCATAAAAACTTGTTCTTTTTGCCGAAATTCATGATATATTTTTTACTGGATTCCAGATATGACAGGAGAACGCCGGATGAATGATTTGACGCATTTTGATGAATCAGGTCGCTCACGCATGGTTGATGTAAGCGATAAGAGTCCGACCCTGCGAGTGGCAACGGCCACCGGCACTGTATCCATGCAGCCGGAAACATTTGAACGCATTATGAGCGGCCGGATACGCAAGGGCGATGTCCTTGCTGTTGCGCAGGTTGCCGGCATTATGGCGGCCAAAAAAACAGGCGCCATTATCCCGATGTGCCATCCGCTTAACCTTACATCGGTCACCATGCAGTTTTTTCCGCGCCCCGGGCACAACCAGATTGAAGTTCAGGCTACGGCCAAAATCATTGACCGCACCGGCGTTGAGATGGAGGCTCTTATGGCTGTGACAGCTGCATGCCTGACAATATATGACATGTGTAAGGCAATTGACCGGTCCATGAGCATTTCCGATATGCGCCTGCTGAAAAAAAGCGGCGGCAAAAGCGGTACGTATGCGTATACCGGGCAGCCCGAATAAAAATGAAGCGTTGAGGATGTCGTAAAAAGTCTGACATGGCTCGTTGCCGGGCGGGTTCTAAATAATTTTGCAGGCGATTCTTTCAATCGGACGTTTAACGAGCGCGAGTATGGCAAGCTTTAAAAACGTATTTTATTCTGTTTCGGGTTATGCTATAATGTACTGCTTTTGCAGGATACTTTTTTGCACGGAGGACAGATACCCGTGAACAAATCACAACTGGAGTTCTTCAGAAAGCTGCTTGAGCAGCGCAGGGCAGCGCTGGAAAACGGAGCGGCCGATACGGTAGTGGAAATGACCGATGATGATGAAACATTTCCCGATCCCAATGACCGCGCCACGCTTGAATCGGACCGCAATTTCACGCTGCGCATCCGCGACCGCGAGCGCAAGCTTATCTCAAAAATCGACAAAGCCATGCAGCGCATTGAAGACGGCTCGTTCGGTATCTGCGAGGAATGCGGGTGTGAAATCAGCACCCGGCGGCTTGAGGCGCGCCCGGTAACCACGCTGTGCATTGAGTGCAAGGAAGAGCAGGAGCGCAAAGAAAAGGCCCGTAAGGCATAGCGCTCCGGTCAGGTCCGCCTGATTGTTCAACCGTTACGCAGCACCACTCTGCCGGGGCGCTCAGCATGAAAAAAGTTTATTTCCTTTTCTGCATCCACAACCATCAGCCCGTCGGCAATTTCGATTATCTCTTTCAGGAAGCATTTTCAAAAGCCTACCTCCCTTTGCTGGAGCACCTTGAGCGCCACCCGGGCGTCAGGGTCTGCCTGCATTATTCGGGCACCCTGCTGGAGTGGATGGCTTCGCGCGCTCCGGCTATGCTGGAGCGGCTGCGCGTGCTTATCGGCCGCAATCAGGTCGAACTGCTGAGCGGCGGTTTTTACGAGCCTGTTTTCATGGCTCTGCGCGACGGCGACATCACCGGCCAGATCGCCATGATGAATGCCTTTCTCGAAAAGCATCTGGGCCGCCGTCCCCGGGGAATCTGGCTGGCCGAGCGCGTCTGGGATCCGGTGCTGCCGCGCCTGATTGCCGGCGCAGGCCTTTCCTATACACTGCTCGACAGCACGCATCTGCTGCATGCCGGCATATCCCCTGAGCAAATCCACGGCTATTACATGACCGAGCGCCAGGGCAGCCCGCTGGCGGTTTTTCCGATCAACCGCCAGATGCGCTACAGCATCCCCTTCAAGCCGCCCGAGGAAACCATCGCCTATCTGCGCTATATGGCCGGAGCTGAGAATCCGATTGCGGTTACCTATGGTGATGACGGTGAAAAGTTCGGCCTGTGGCCCGGCACGGCCAAATCGGTATATGAGGACGGCTGGCTCGAGCGGTTTTTTACGGCACTGGAAGAAAACAGCGACATGATTCAGATGACCACGTTCAGCGAGTATCTGGCTGCTGCTCCGGCCACCGGCACCATTTATCTGCCGAGCCTGTCCTATGACGAGCTGATGGAGTGGGCCCTGCCGGCTGATGCGGTGATCCGCTTCGAGGACATGCTGCATGAACTTGAAGACTCGCGCATGAAGGAGCAGTACCGCTCATTCATTCACGGCGGCTGCTGGATCAACTTTCTGGTCAAGTACCCCGAGGCCAATCACATGCATAAAAAAATGCTGCGGGTCAGCGAGCGGCTGGAGCGGCTGCGGACCGGCGGTGAGCCTGAGCAGCAGGCGCTTATTGAAGAAGCGCAGCGCGAACTCTATCAGGCTCAGTGCAACTGCGCCTACTGGCACGGTATGTTCGGGGGTGTGTATCTGAATTACCTGCGCCACGCGGTCTATGAGCACCTGATCACTGCCGAGAATATGCTTGACCGGGCCTGTCCGCAGGCGCCGTGCTGCGAAAGTTTCGATTTCAAGTGCGACGGAACCCGGATGATCGGGTGCAGCAGCCCGAACCTGAACGCGCTGTTTGCGCCGGATGAGGGCGGTACGCTGGTGGAGCTTGATGTCAGACCGCGAGCGTTTAACATTTCCAACACGCTCAGCCGCCGCATGGAGAGCTATCACCGTTTTCTCAAGCGCGACCATGGCAGCGGCAGCCGCCTTTCCTCGGCACATTCAATGGCGGGGCCTGTTTCCGCTGAAACCATCGAAGCCCTGCAGCCAAAAATTGCCTATGACTGGTACCGTCGCTACAGCTTTATCGACCATTTTCTGGGTGCAACGACCACGCTTGACAATTTTTCGCAGTCTCAGTATCCCGAACTGGGCAATTTTATTCAGGCTCCGTATACAGTCGAGCAGACAGGCTGTGACGTGGCCGGAGTCGGTGCATGCATCGTTGCGCTGCGGCGCGACGGCTCAATCATGCACGATGCCTTTGAGTACCCGGTGCGTCTTACGAAATGTTTTGCCATGGATTACCGCGAGATGTTTCTGGATGTTTCCTACACGCTGCACAACATGTCGGGCCGGGCCCTTGACCTGTGGTTCGGAACCGAACTCAATGTCTCACTGCTGGCCGGTGATGACCGTTTGCGCTATTACCGCTTTGCCGGGTTCCCTGATCGCGAACTAATGATGAGCACCCGGGCCGCGTTCGGCAATATTGACGCTTTCAGCATGGTTGATGAGTGGAGCGGTATGGAAGTGCGTTTGAGCGCGCAGCCCGCAACCGGTGTGTGGGTGCTGCCGCTTGAAACAGTTTCACGGTCGGAAAAAGGTTTCGAGTGCAGCTACCAGCATTCGACCCTTCTGCTGCATCGCAAGCTGCGCCTTGAGCCGAATGCGGTCTGTGCGCAGTCGTTTCGGCTGGCCGTGTCCCTGTTTACCGGCACAAAAGAAACGGTTTGAAAAAACAGTAATAATTTACTACAACCAGACATATCCGCGTTCGCACTGGCGCACTGCAGAATGCAGTAACACTGTGCCGCATGCCGGGCTGGTACCATGGCAGCTGTGCTGGCTGTTCATGCGTGGAGGAGGTTACTTCGTGTCAGAGCTTCGCAAAGATCCTGTGATCGGCCGCTGGGTCATCATATCAACCGAGCGCGCCAAGCGCCCCTCGGACCTGAAGGTTGAGCCTGCCCGGCCGCGCGGCGGATTCTGCCCGCTGTGCCCGGGCAATGAGGATAAAACCCCGCCGGAAGTTTTTTCCATTGCCGATGAGCGCTCAGGCGGCCGCGGGTGGGCCGTGCGGGTCGTGCCGAATAAATTTCCAGCCCTGTCGATTGAAGGCAGCCTTCAGAAGCGCGCTGAAGGCATGTACGACATTATGAACGGCGTGGGCGCTCACGAGGTCATAATCGAGACGCCCGACCATGCGGCTACTTTTTCAAGCATGCCGGTCGCCGCAATCACCAATATTCTGCTTACCTTTAAAAACCGCCTGACCGCGCTCAAGCAGGACAGTCGCCTGCACTACATCTCCGTGTTTAAAAACTGCGGCGAGGCGGCCGGGGCGACCCTTGAGCACCCGCACTCCCAGCTTATCGCTTTGCCGGTTATTCCGCGGCGTGTTCTTGAAAAGCTTGACGGTGCGCAGGCCTATTTCAACTACAAGCGCAATTGCGTGTTTTGCGACATTATCAATCAGGAGACGGCCGACGGCCGACGGCTTGTCGTGAGCAATGATCATTTTATCGCTTTTGAGCCCTTTGCTCCGCGTTTCCCCTTTGAAACACATATCCTGCCCCGCGCGCATCTGGCAGCATTTGAGGAAACGCCTGCTGAGCTGATGAGTGCGTTAGCCGGCGTCATGAGCACTGTTTTCAAAAAGCTCAATGCAGCGCTCGGATTTCCGCCGTTTAATTTCATGCTGCACACAGCGCCGTTCAACAAGGATGTCGGGGAATTTTATCACTGGCATCTTGAGATCATACCGCGGCTTACAAAAGTGGCCGGGTTTGAGTGGGGCTCGGGCTTTTATATCAATCCCACGCCGCCCGAGCAGGCCGCGCAGTATCTGCGCGACATTGAGTCCGGGAGGTAGCAGTCTTACGCTCGCATGCCGGGCCGGTGCCGGCGCTTTGCCACAGCACGGAAAGGGGGAAGGGGTATGGCAACCATACTGTTTGCCGATGATGAGGAGAGCATCCGTTTTTTGTACCGCGAGGAGTTTGAAGAAGCTGGTTACAAAGTCGAGCTGGCAGCCAATGGCGATGAAGCGCTGGAAAAATTTATTGCAGCCAATCCGGATCTGCTGGTGGTCGACATAAAGATGCCGGGTATGGACGGCATTGAGCTCGTACGCCGCGTGCGCGAGCTCAATGCCGTGGTGCCGGTTATTCTGTGCACGGCTTACGGTGAATACCGGCAGAATCTCGAGACGTGGGCCTCGGATGAGTATATTGTCAAATCGGCTAATCTTGATGGCCTGTTTGCAAAGGTCGCCGAGCTGCTTGAGCGGTGCTCTGTCCGCTGAAACCTCTCATATATCCCGGCGCTGAAAGGGACGGCCCTGCATTTTCATGAACCGTGATACGATTATAAATCTACTCGTAGAGTATAAGCAGCAGCGCATGCTGCGCTGCCTTGAGCTGCTTGATCCGTTCGCACAGGATGCCCTGCTGCGTGAACTTTCGGCGCTTGATTTTCGGGAAATCGCGTCGCTTTATCACAACTATAAGTATGCCGCCGGCCAGACTGAAAAGATATTCCAGGAAGCTGAGCTCGTGAGTCCGGGCAGCGCGGCCTGCCCCAGCGCCGAGTGCGCCCGGCTGGAAGGGCTCGGCCGCCAGGCCCTTCAGGACGGGCGCGTGGCCCTGTACCTGGTCGCTGGCGGGCAGGGATCACGCCTTGGTTTTGACGGGCCCAAGGGATGCTTTCCGGTCTCGCCCCTGAAGTCCAAAACCCTGTTCCAGCTGTTTGCCGAGCAGGTGCTGGCCCTGCAGCAGCGCTATGGCGTGCGCCTGCCGTGGTATATCCTCACCTCTCAGGAGAACAATCCGGCGACCCTGGATTTTTTCAAAGATCACGATTTCTTCGGCCTGCACACCGAAGATGTACGCTGCATCGTCCAGAACCAGATTCCTTCGCTCGGTTTGGACGGGCAGCTGCTGGTAGGGAAAGACAGCCTGCTTTTCAAAAATCCGAACGGCCACGGCGGATCGCTGTATGCCCTTCAGGACAGCGGAGCTCTGGCTGACATGTCCGCTCGAGGCATTGATGAAATATTTTTTTTCCAGGTCGACAATCCCCTTGTAAAAATCGCTGATCCGCTTTTTCTGGGCGCGCATATTGATCGCAGGGCCCAGATGTCAACCAAGGTCGTGCGCAAGACCGACCCCGGCGAAAAGGTCGGCATAATCGGCCGTGTAAACGGGCGGCTGGGCTGTATCGAGTACAGCGAGCTCACCCCGGAGCAGACCGCTGAAAAACTGCCCGATGGATCGCTGCGCTTCAAGAGCGCCAACATCGCCGTGCACATGCTCAGCCGCGCTTTTGTGGAAAAGCTTGTCAGCCGCGCGGATTTTCACCTGCCGTATCACAGCGCGGTCAAAAACATCACCTGCCTTGACGCCTGTGACGGCCGCCTTGTGGAGCAGAGCGTACAGGGCATCAAGTTCGAGATGTTCATTTTCGACGCACTTGGCTTTGCGGAGAGGTCCGTTACGCTGGAAGTGCCGCGCGAAGAAGAATTCTCGCCGGTTAAAAACGCTGACAGCGCCGACTCGCCGGAGAGCGCTCAGGCCGCCATGCTTGCGCGTTCCCGCTCATGGCTTGCCCGGGCCCTGCCCGGACGCGACATCCCCGAAGATCTTCAGGCCGAAATCAGCCCGCTTTTCGCGCTTGACGAGCAGGACCTGGCTGACAAAATAAACCCCGATAGTGAACTCGCATCGCCCCTGTACCTCGGCTGATTGAGGGCGGGAGAAGCGGAGTACCGTTCAAGCCTGCGAAAGTACGTGCAGCAGTGCTTTGCCCGGCGGGCCTGCCCCCGCAACACAGGCACCTGTGTCGGGGGGCATAAAAAAACCCCGGCGATAAATGGCATCACCGGGGCATACAGCTTCATTATCTGTGCGCGCTGGCGCACGGGTTGATCTAAATCAGTTTTCGTACCTGCGGGTTTTGACGCGCGCGGCTTTTCCGCGCAGATTGCGCAGATAGTACAGACGCGCGCGGCGTACCTTGCCGGGCTGCACCATCTCAATCCTGTCGATGGCCGGGGAGTGCAGCGGAAACACGCGCTCAACCCCTACGCCATAGGAAACCTTACGAACCGTAAACGATGATTTCAGTCCGCTGTTATGACGTCCGATCACAACTCCCTGAAAGACCTGGATACGGTCTTTTTCCCCTTCGCTGATCTTGACATGCACTTTCACCGTATCGCCGGCCCGAAACTGCGGAATATCTATCCGCATCTGTTCTCTTTCCAACCTGTCAATCGTATTCATTTCCTTCTACTCCATTTCTTGCCTGTGTTTGTAGTTCAACAGGATCTTCCTGTCTTCATCGCTCAAGTCCGCGCTGTTTAAAAGATCCGGCCGTCTCGCTGCGGTCCGCGAAAGTGCGGCTGCGCGGCGCCACTGCTCTATTTTTTTGTGATCGCCCGACAGCAGCACCTCCGGTACTCCTGCACCGCGAAACTCCGGCGGTCTGGTGTACTGCGGATATTTCAGCAACCCGTTTGCGAGGCTGTCGCCGGTAACGCTGTCCTGATCGCCGACAACGCCAGGCACCTGGCGCGACACGGCATCCACGATCACCATTGCCGCCAGCTCACCGCCGGTCACTACATAATCACCGAGCGAAAGCTCCTCATCAACATAGTCAAGCACGCGCTCGTCAAAACCCTCGTAGCGCCCGCAGACAATCACTATCTGGTCAAAGCGGCTCAGCCGGCAGGCCGTGGCCTGCGTAAATTTTTCTCCCTGCGGAGAGGTCAGCAGCGTCCGCGTTGTTCCGGTTGCCGACCGGATTGCCTCTATCGCGGCAACCAGCGGTTCAACTTTGAGCACCATGCCGGCGCCCCCGCCGTACGGAGTATCGTCCGCAGTGCGGTGCCGGTCGAAGGTATATTCTCTCAGGTCGTGCAGGCCGACAGAAATCAGTCCGGCCTGCCGGGCCTTGTATAAAATGCTTTCCTGCAGCGGCGAATCAAACATCCGCGGAAACAGGGTTATGATGTCAAAGCGCACCATCACGCAGCAAAACAGCCTGGAGCCGTTTCGGGCCGCACCCGGTGCAGCCTGCGGGCCCGGATATTATTCAACTATTTCAAGCACCGCGCGTTTTTTATGCTTGGCAGACGCGGCTGAAAGAATCGTCCTTATCGACTGGGCGGTACGGCCGTGTTTGCCGATAATCTTGCCCAGGTCCTCCTTGGCGACACGCAGCTCAATCACCGATGTCTGCTCTCCTTCTACCTCGCCCACCACAACGTCATCCGGGTTATCAACAAGCGCCTGCGCAATATACCTGACTAAGTCTTTCATGGTAGCCTCCATAGCCGTTAGTAACCACGTTTTTCACGCGAATTAACCTGAAGGAGAGCTCTGCTACTGCCTGTCTATGCCTTATATACACCCTGTTTGCGCAGCAGCTGTCCGGCTGTCTGCGTGGGATTGGCGCCTTTTTGAAGCCAGTCCAGGGCACGTTCCCTGTTGATAGTGATTTGCGCCGGATCAGTGCACGGATTATACGTGCCCAGCACTTCAATAAATTTTCCGTCGCGCGGAGATGTTTCATTCGCAACGACAATACGGTAGAAGGGGCTCTTCTTTTTGCCGCCGCGTGCAAGTCTGATTTTTACTGCCATTGCCTGTTCAATCCTCCGTTGTGGTTGTGATCTCCCGGCGGGCCATTTCAGTAGCCGGGCCTGTAAACTCCTTTTTTCCAAAAGGGTTAGTTTATATGTATTTGTAACTCCTTGTCAAGTTAAAATCAGCCCCAAATGCCTTGAAAAGGCGCAGGCGCTGTGGTACTCATTCTTAGAATATAAATAATACTGTTTTTATATAAAAAAGAACCAGCAATGACAATTAAAACTTTCCGGCTGCAGGTAGCAACAACCGCCGGTACCGACCTTATCAATATTACACCGCAGGTTGAACGGGCTGCCGCATCTCTGGGCGATGGTGCGCTGCTGCTGTTTGTTGCCGGTTCAACCGCCGCATTGACCACCATCGAGTATGAAAGCGGGGCAGTGGCGGACCTGCGAGCGGCCCTTGAGCGCCTGGCGCCGCGCGACATGGTTTACGCGCATGACAGGCGTTGGGAAGACGGCAACGGATACTCCCATGTGCGCGCCGCGCTGCTGGGGCCGTCGCTGACCATTCCGATCCAGGGCGGCAAACTGCTGCTGGGCACCTGGCAGCAGATCATTGTCTGTGATTTCGACAATCGCCCGCGCACCCGGGAAATCATCGTTCAGCTGCTTCCGGCCTGACCGCCGACCTCCGCCTGCACAAAAAACCCGGATGCAATTTTTTATGTTCATCTGCGCAGGATTGGCATATACTTACCGGATACCACTACAAACTCTGTTAAACCCGTAATCGGATCCTGATTATTGTATATGAGCGCTACAGTCGGAGACCAGACAGGCGGATATGCCGACAGCCTGCAGTTTGATGATATCGGCATTGTCAAGATACTGTGCGGCGAGCATGACTGCAACCTGAAAACCATCGCCCGGGAGCTGGGTGTCTTGCTGCGGGCGCGCGGCACCCATATTATGATCAAGGGCGACGGCGACAGGGCGAACGCAGCGCGCTCGTTCCTGCAGGACCTGTATTTCCTGATTGAATCCGGTTTCCGGATGCAGCATTCCGATGTGATCCACGCGCTTAAAATCATTGCCCATGATGAATCCGTGCACTTGAAAGACGTGTTTCTGGACACGGTTGTGCTCTCCTCGCGGGGCCGCACTGTAACGCCGAAAAGCCTTGCGCAAAAGCTCTACGTCGAGGCGATCCGCACGCATGATATCGTGTTCGGCATCGGGCCTGCAGGCACCGGCAAAACCTATCTGGCCATGGCAATGGCCGTGGCGGCGTTTCTGCAGAAAAAGGTCGACCGCATCATACTGACCCGCCCCGCGGTCGAGGCCGGCGAAAAGCTCGGCTTTCTGCCCGGCGACCTGGCTGAAAAAATAAATCCCTACCTGCGTCCGCTCTATGACGCGCTGCACGACATCATGGAAATGTCGAAAGTATCCGAGATGCTGCAGCAGGGCATCATCGAAGTGGCGCCGCTGGCCTTCATGCGCGGCCGCACGCTCAACGACTCATTCGTGATTCTGGACGAGGCCCAGAACACGACCCCGGAGCAGATGAAAATGTTTCTCACGCGCATCGGGTTTCATTCGCGCGCAATCATCACCGGCGATATCACGCAGGCCGATCTGCCGCCCGGCGCCCTGTCCGGGCTCGTGCAGGCGCGCACCCTGCTCGCCCGGGTGCCGGGCATACAATTCTGCTATTTCTCCAGCCGCGACGTGGTGCGCCATCCCCTGGTTGAAAAAATTATTCGGGCCTATGAGGCCGCTGCCGGCGGGGAAACGGACGTATGAAAATCAACGCGCTGAAAACGCTTCTGCGGCCTCCGAAGAAGGCGCGGCAGTCAAAAATTGAGGAGCCCCCGGTCCGGTTCCGATTGTTTGAAGGCCTCGAGTCCCCAAATCTGAAAATTATTCTCTGGGCTTTTCTGGCCCTGATCATGGCGGCTTTGATTACGCCGCGCCTGATTGTGCCCGGCTCTAACTATCAGGTCGATGATATTGCCGTTCATACCGTCTACGCGCCGCGGGATTTTTCCGTCGAGGATCAAAAGGCGACCGACATCAGGCGCGAGGAGCGCGTGCAGTCGGTGCGCGCGGTCTATGATTTTAATTCCCGCTTCGACGCAGAAGTCGAAGATCGCATCAGCCGTGCATTTGCGGCTGCGCGCGATCTGATCGCCGGTCCGGGATACGATGAAAACCAACACGCTCAGGCACGCACCCTGTTCCAGAGTCAGCTGAAAATTAAGGTTGAGGAGGACGATTTCAATCTGCTGCTCGAGCGCGAGTTCAAAAACGAAATTGAAGACTATCTGCTTGATCTGGTCAGGCCCTTTGCGCAGCGCGAAATCGTGCCGTCAAAGGCCCAGCTGTTCAAAGAGCGCAGCCGCGGCATCGTGCTGCGCAATATGTATACGCAGGATGAAATTATTCTCGATGATTTCGCCCCGTTTATTGATTTAAAGGAAGCCGAAATGCTGGTGCGGCGCGAAGCCCGCCAGCAGCTCCGGAACGTGCGGGCTGACGTGAGCCGCGTTATCATAAATCTGGCCCTGAAACTCATTGCGCCGACCATAACGCCCAACAGCCTTGAAACCAGCGCACGGCGCACCACAGCGCTTCAGGCGGTAAGCCCGCTGTACTATAATGTTAAAAAGGGCGAGGCAATTATCCAGGCGGGTTCAAAAATCAATGAAGCGGCCCTGGTGAAACTGCAGGCGCTTTCGGCAATGAAGGACCGCCGCAGCATGCTCTGGGTGTTAACCGGAAACTTCATGCTGTCGCTGTTTGCGCTCTACGCGCTGTATCGCTTTTCAAGTGCGGCCCGTGTGCGCGGACTGCCGGGCCTGCTGTCGGCACGCGATTTGAGCTTTATTTTCGTCATACTGGTTGCCACCTTTGTTGTCATCAAAATCTGTATCGCCCTTATCCGGGGGCTTGAGCAGGGGCCGCTCGCCATTGCGCCTGAAAGCTACCTCTATGGTCTGCCGTTTGCCTTTGCCGCGATCGTAATCAGCGTTGTGCTCTCCCCGCGCATTGCGACCCTGAGTTCCGTAATTGTCGCCATGTTCGTATGCCTTGCGCTTGACAGCCGGTTTTCATTTTTCATATACAGCTTTCTGGGCTCCATTATCGCCGCCCAGGAGGTTTCCCGCACCCGCGAGCGAAAAAACATTATCCGTGCCGGCCTTGTCGCCGGTGGCGCGAATGTCGTGCTGGTTGTGGCCCTGAGCCTTATCAACGATACCCTTTTTACGCCCGGGGCCGCCGTGAGCCTCGGCATGGCTGTGCTGGGCGGTGTGCTTGCGGCCGTACTTGCCATCGGAATTATTCCCATCATTGAAATGGCCTTTAATTACACGACCGACATCAAGCTGCTCGAGCTGGCCGACCTTAACCAGCCCGTGCTGCGCCAGCTCCTGATCAACGCGCCCGGCACCTATCATCACAGCATTCTGGTCGGCATCATGTCCGAGGCGGCGGCCGAATCAGTTCAGGCCAACCCGCTGCTGGCCCGCGTCGCCTCCTATTACCACGACATCGGCAAAATTAAGATGGCGCAGTACTTCATTGAAAATCAAAGCAACGGAGAAAACCGGCACGACAAGCTGCAGCCCAGTATGAGCAGTCTCATTATTGCCAAGCATGTCCGGGACGGTGCTGATCTCGCCCGGCAGTACCGCCTGGGCAAGCCCATTATCGACATCATTCTGCAGCATCACGGCACGTCCTGCATGAACTATTTTTACCAGAAGGCCCGGGAATTAAGCGACCCGGAGCAGCCGGTCAGCGACAAGGATTTTCGCTATCCGGGGCCGAAGCCGCAGACCAAGGAGGCTGGCATCGTCATGCTGGCCGACGCTGTCGAGGCCACGTCAAAGACCCTGACCGAACCGACAGCTGCCCGTATTCAGGGCATGGTCCAGCGCATCATCAACAATATTTTTGTGGACGGCCAGCTTGATGAATGCGAACTCACGCTCAAGGAACTGCATTTAATTGCATTGAGCTTTAACAGAATTCTGACCGGTATCTTTCATTCCCGGATTGATTATCCGGCGAAGCCTGAAAAGGAAACCAATGGCAAAAGTTCAGATAAAAAACCGGCAAAAGACGGCGATCGACCGGGTGCTGCTCCGGCGGACAGTGAACCTGATCTTGGCAAGCGCATTGGAATCAGCAAAACCCGAGGTAAGTATCCTGCTGCTTGACGATCCCGGCATTGCAGCCCTGAATGGACAGTATCGCGGCAAGCCCCGGCCCACCGATGTGCTGTCCTTCCCGCTCTATACCGCAGAAGAGCTGGCCGGTCTGCAGCCCGATGTGCTGGGTGATGTGGTCATATCCGTTGAAACAGCGGCGCGCCAGGCGGCGCGCGCCGGATGTGCGCTGTGGGAGGAAATGACCCGCCTGCTCATTCATGGCATTTTGCACCTGCTGGGCTTTGATCATGAGAACGATGCGGCCGCGGCGCGCGCCATGCGCACGCTTGAGCGCAGGATTCTGAAAGCCGTTCTGGCTGACAGTCGCATTACCGCCGCACTGCAGCAGGGCTGAAAGGCAGCGGCACTTCGCGAGAACATTTTACCTTCCGGGGTGTGACATGAGGGATGCGCAAATATCCTGTTGACCAGCGCCTGCACATAATTTATACTTTAAAGTGTAAACTTAAGCTTCAGGAGGCCAGCCATGAACACAACCGCAAAAGACCTGAGATTTAACGCAAAATGCGTTCTTGAAACCGTCAGCAGGGGCGAGGAGGTTGTTATAACCTTTCGCGGGAAGCCATGCGCAAAAATTGTCCCGTACGAAAAACAAAGCCGGGACAAAACAAAAAAAAATGAGCTGTTTGGAATATGGAAGAATAATGATACGGTCGGAAACGTTAATGCCTATGTGAAGAGCCTGCGAAAAGGGAGATCGTAAATGCTTATCGATACCGATGTACTCATCTGGTACATGAGGGGCAACAACAGCGCCTGCAGAATCCTTGAAAAGACAGAAAACTTTTGCATCTCCGTTGTTACCTATATGGAACTGGTACAGGGCATGCGCAATAAAGGTGAGCTGAATTGTCTGCGCAGAGCACTGAGCGCATGGAACTCCAAGATCCTCTATATTACGGAAGACATCTCTTCTAAAGCCATGTTTTTTGTTGAGCAGCATTTTCTCAGCCACTCCATTCAGCTTGCGGATGCGCTCATATCAGCCACAGCGATTTCGCACGGACTTCCGATCGTGACCGGCAATGACAGGCACTACAGAATTTTAAAAGACCTGCACATCAAGAAGTTTCGCCCGTAACGCAAGAGCATTTTTCTGTATAGCATCGTGAACTTCGAGCACATTAGGGTACAGGCTTATTACGGCTACAAGGCAAACGAACGCCCGGAGTCCTTCAGCTTCAGGGGCAGGCAGTATCGTGTTGTTGAGATAGCCGACAGATGGTATGAGGGCGGCTACGGTCCTGTGCAGCTTGATTACTTCAAGGTCATCGCCGACGACGGACAGGAATATATTCTGCGGTACAACGGCCTGTTCGACGCTTGGTCAATGCTAACTGACGACGCAGAGCCCCGGTGATTCGGGCAACCGGAGCATTTCCCTTTTTTCTGCAGCTTTTTTCAAAAGAAGATGCAAACCCGTTCGCGGTGAGTTTGTCGAACCATGCACGGGTTTCAGCGTCACATACGGTGTCCGTTCAACCCTTCGACAGGCTCAGGGCGAACGGACGGTGTTGTATCGCAGGTTATAGTATTTAGATAAGTGTTCTAAACGCTCTGAAACAGCTCTTGCAAATACTGTTTATTCTCATCAATAAACAATACATGGTTCGCTTTAAAGTCTTCGCGTTTGGCGTCCCGATTGCCCCAGGACTTAACCAGATCGCGATAGCCGCTGACGGACAGAATATACGCATCAAGTTTTAAGCTCAGATCAAGCTTCGAGCTTTTAAGTTTCTCCTGCGCCGAGGAATTGATTTCCTGAATAATTTCCGTGCAAAACACAATTTTATCATCCTTGAAATTGCCCATCATGCGTATGCCCTTGGGATCAAGGAAGAAAATCGTCTGTTTTTTGCCCTCAACAACCCACAGTATAAAATCAGGGTAGAAGGATGAACTCTCTATAAAGAACCCTACGCCGCGCTGGGTAAGATTTCGCAAAACGAAAACTTCCTTGCCCTGCATGGAATCAGCAGCAGACTTGAGATACTGCCGCAAATGAATTAAAAAATTCGTTTCGCCCTCATTGAGTTTTACCGGCACGGTTTTGATTTCCTGAAATTTTGAGCCCTTCTTCCAGACTGCTATCGGCGAGTAGAGGTGCTTGTCAAAATGCAGGGTCGGTATATGCTCAACATCGCGGATATAAAATTTTTCAATATCCGCCTGAAGTTCATCAATAATGTCTGCATACTGCTTTGAAATTCGCACAACCATTTTTCGGTTGGCCGGAAAAATATCATGCTTCTCCGTGAGCATTTCAATGCTCAGGTTTTTGGTTAAATAGTCCTTTTCTTTATCTGAATAAAATTTGGTAATGTAATCTTTCACTACGGATGCCGCTATATCCTGAATTTTTCCATCAAGGGCATCCCGCAAACCGAACTGCCCCTTATAGCTGAAAATCCCGTAGGCGTCAGATGCTATAATTTTCTCCACAACATCTTTTGAAATCAGAAGATTAGCAAAGCCGCGCACCAGTTTATACCGGTTGCACTCAACGAGCAGGGCATTGAAATCAATGTAGGCCTGATATATTTTCAAGAAATTAACGGTATAGTCATCAAGTTGCTCGGCAAACTGGGCGTTAAAGCCACCTATTGCCGTGCTGATCCTGGGCCGAAGGTCTATCACGATGCGTTTAAGTATGCGCTCGCTGCATTCAAGCACAACGGGGTAGTCTTTAAAATTGTACTCGTCACTTTTCTTAAAGGTGAGCACCTTATTTTCCCATTGCGCTTTATTGTTGGCCCGAACATCGAGGCAGAACTCCCGGTAATCCGGAGTTTCCTTCTCAATATGCTTGAGAAAATTGCTCATGTACGAGGCATTCAGCCCAAAAATCGAAATGGTCTGCAAAGCCCGTATATAGTACGGGGCGGCCACGTTTTCGCGTTTTAAAGACAGTTCCCTGCCTTTCAGGCGCACGCCGCGACCAAAGAGCTGAATAATCTGCGGGCCTTCGCTTTTGCCCATATTCATCAGCCCCATGCTCGACACCCGCCATGAATTCCAGCCCTCGATGAATTTTTTAGAGCCGATAAGGATATTAACCTGCGAGGTTGAAGCAGCAATATCTTGAAACAGCGAGCCCGTAAAGCTGTCATCCTGCACGGAGATAGTTCCGCTGAGGTCTTCTTCCAGTTTCTTTACATATTTGCCCACATCGCCGATATTGATAACCGCAAAATACTGCCCGCCCGTATGCGTTCTGAGCCCTATTTCCCCTTCGCCCTGTTTGATCTGCAGTGCTTCAATATTGCCAACTCCATGAAACACGCGCTCCAGCACCTCGGAAGCCGCAGGGTAATGCTGCCGCAGATATTCAAACCTGCTTCCAAAAATATCAAGCCCGGCGGCATTGATGAGATTGGCTTTATTGTGCAAAATTTTATCAATATCTTTCTGCAGCGCAGCCGGGTCAGCAAGGATCTCCTGAAAAAACCTCACCACCATGGTTACATCCGACACATTCTGTTTGTCGGTCTGCGTAAGGCTTGAGCCACCGCCGATAACCTTGCTGCCCACAAACACCCACAGCGGCTTTTCAATGTTATAGGCGCGCAGTTCATATTTGTACTGTTCAAAAAGCACAAGCTGCTCATAGAAGCCAAGCAGGCTTGCGGTCAGCAGCAGGCGCGTCTGCTCATCGCTGTACTCGTTGGCCTCAACATTAAAAACGGTGAAGTCTTTCCCGTAGCCGTCAGCATAAAAATGCCGGTATGAATAATCAAAAATAATCGCCTTGCCGTATTCATTCAGCAAGTCCCGTGATCCGCCGTTTATAATCTGGCCGAAGGTTGCCGAGTATTCAAATGTGAAAGATTTCTCGCCGCGCGTTAAATGCTCGCGCAAGGTTTTCCAGGTTTTTTCTTCGGAGCGCTGCCCTTTGTGGCCTTCATCAATAAAAACAAGATTTCGTGATTCCGCAAAGTAGTCAACATCAACGCTTACGCCTTCGCCTTCCTTTTCTTTTACCAGTTTGGTTATTTCAATAATCAGTATTTCTCCGTCGCGGGTCTTCAGGCTTTCCTCGCTGCCGGAATACAGCTTGGCATCAATGCCGCTGGCTATAAGCTCATCATAGTGCTGACGGCTCAGGCCTTCATTGGGCGTAATCAGCAGTATATTTTCCCAATCCCGAAAATACTTGGTTATCTGCCAGTAATTGCAGTGCATGATCAGGGTTTTGCCGCTGCCGGTGGCCATCCAGTAGGCAAGCTTTTTCAAATCGCTTTCAGCATAATCCTCAAGCGATCTGAAATCCGCATGTGTATTTTTAAAGGCATTCAGAGCCGCAAGCAACTGAGCGGCATTTTCGCTCAGCCGGTCAAAATAATATTCGGAAAAAAGCAGAGAAAAAAACTGATAGTACTTGAAAGTCAAGAAGGGTTCGGCCCGGTGTGTGCGCAATCGGCCTTCATAGTCCCGTATGGCCTGGTCATAGGCAAGCAGCGCGCGGTCATCAATGCTTTTTTGCGCTCCCAGCAAGGCATTGGCAAAATAGCTTCTGCCGGTTGCGTCATAGCCGGGCTGCTTGGCGCTGAATTCGTCTATGAGTTTTTCAAAATTATCATAGCCGAACTGCCGGAGGATATAATGGAACAGTACAAGGTTTTTGTTTAATGCCATGTTATCGACGCCCTGGCGCTTGAGAACAGCGCAAGCCAAAGAGCTGTCATACCGGCGAAAGCCGGTATCCAGATTTTTTGGCTATGATGTGTGGTCTGGACTCCGGTTTTCACCGGAGTGACTATTTTTTTATGCCTTTATCACTTATGGGATCATTTTATTTTTGAAAATTTCCTCAATGGGCTGATAGCCTTCAATATGCGCCTGACCGTTTATGTAGAGCACATCATAGGTCCAGCCCTTCAGCTCATCCCTCAAAAACTTGCCGTCAACTTCAAAGGCCGCCAGATCAAAATCTTTCACATTGCGCCACACTACCAGTATCTGTTTGTTACAGTTATTGCAGCCATACACAAACTGATAGCGCCTGCCCGCTACCTCGCGGGTTATGCACTTGTGCATATGCAGCCCGATGAGGTAGTTAAATGTTTCCACCAGGTCTACTGCCTGCTGCGTGTCATAGGTGTAGCCATCCCATACGTTGAGCTGATAATCCCATGGGTCAGCCATTTCTTCCGTATTCACCAGCGTGCGGCTGTCGCGCGTTTCAAACTCAAGAAAATATTTCGGTATGTAGTCTTTAAATTCCAGGGCCTGCTGCGCGGTTTTTTGCGGCACGGTAAAGGCGATATTCTCCAGCGCTTCTTCATACTGCTCAAGACGCTGGTACTTCAGAAAAACGCCAAGGCCGTTCATGCTGTCGCCTATAGGCTTGCCTTCTTCCCAATCAAAGCTGTAGGCGATTTTTTTGATACGCGGAAGGATAACAGAAAAGACATACAAGCCCTGTTCTATTAATATACATTTTCTCCTGCCTTGATCTCTATTATTTAAGGCCATAACTGCTTGAAATGTAGTACCCGAACCCGGAAAATAGTCTAATGCAATCCCGTTCACATCAAGCCCCATAATCGTCAGGCAATCCTCAACGGCGTAAATTGATTTTGGATATGAGAATTTTGATATGCCAAAGAGGTCTTTAAGTGCTTTAGTGCCATGTTCTGTTGCAGAATACTTTGCATCTGCCCAAAAAGTTAAAGGGGTAAAACCCTCCATGTTGGGTCTATATTTATAATAGACTTGAGGAAGACCACGGCGGGGGATTTTAGCAAGAAACTGAGTATAATCTTTCGTTACGTTCGCCTCACTCCACCGCCAATTTTTTTCAACTCCGTCATCATTGATAGGATATATTGTAATCTCATTTTTAAGAGGCTTTTCCTTGACTATCCATTCTTCCTTAAAATCATCCCATTCCATTTTCGGAATTCTAATCGCACCGCTATCGAGATCCGCATATATAGGATAATATTGTCGTTTGCCATCTTCACGATTTGAATTGGAGCCCTCTCTTCTAAAGTTTCTATACACAGCGTCTTAAATAACTGCGCATAATTTACGCAACGTTCCGTTGCTCGATTTCCACAGATCAAACTGACATGAGACGGCATGCAACAGGTCATCAAGTTGTGGGAAATAGCAATTGTGC
>Ga0194126_10001161_pt1 | contig 44483 bp, 46 predicted proteins | sample TA2KigC150mmetaG_FD_148641 | JGI IMG/M metagenome (GOLD analysis project Ga0194126, IMG submission 148641) | Freshwater microbial communities from Lake Tanganyika, Tanzania - TA2015035 Kigoma Deep Cast 150m | ecosystem: Environmental > Aquatic > Freshwater > Lake | place: Tanzania: Lake... | reverse complement strand
ATCGCAAAAGGGCTTGATGTTCTGTCATCCGAAACCCACGGCATGGCCGTGAGGGGGGGATCGATCAACAGCCACCTGAGGGTCGGGCCGTTCCATTCACCCCTGGTGCGTGAAAGCCACGCAGACGTGCTGGTCTCCCTGGATCCGGGCGAGACCGCGAACAACATTCACTTCCTCAAGCCGGACGGCCTGGTGGTGGAAAACTCGCCCCTGCCGGATGATCCCCGAACGAGACGCGTGGACGCCACTCGTCTGGCGCGAGACGCGGGCCGAGCCCAGCTCGAGAATGTGGTCATGCTCGGATTCGTATCGGCTCTGGGTCTTCTTCCGGTGTCAGCGGATGAGATCAAGGCCCGATTGGCGCAAGATCCTCGAGAGAGAGTGCGAGCCCTGAACTTGAAAGCCCTGGAAGCAGGTGTGGCGGCCGCGTCCTGAACAGCCGATCCGCTATTCTCTCCTTGACCTGAACAGTTGAAACACGTACCCTTATTTCAAGACAAGGAAGCGTTGTGGGAATCGAAGAAGCTCTGCTGAAAATCGCCGATCGAGTGCTGGACTTTGATGAGGCATCCCTGGCTCAGCTCCAGGAGAAGTATCTGAAGAAGGTCTCCGAGTTTTCGCCCAACCGCGAATGGGAGAGAGCGATCATTGTCTATTTTTTGATAAATTCGGTGCGAGTGAAGAATAAGATCTTCAATGAGAAGGTGAAGTCATCCACGTCGGCGAGAGGGAACAAATCGCTGAAAAATATACTGAAAATAGTAAAATAGCAGATAAGGGTATAACAATCCTGCCAAAGGATGTTATCCACTTAAGATTACGGGTCAAAAAAAGCGAGGGGAACCTTTTTTCGCCTTGATTTTCCAAGAAAAAAAAGTATAATATGCACGTGGTAGTCTGGGCTCTATCCACGCCAAGGCGAAGATTCTCCGAACCGAGAACAACTCTGGGGCGCTGAATCAGCCCGGAGTCAGGCAGCCCGGTTCGAAAGGAGATATAGAGATGCGGAAAAGCTGGATTGCACTTCTCGGGGTAGTCTTGAGCGCCTCGCTTATGGCTTTGCCCGCTTCCGCTCAATGGTCCGGCGGCACGAATCCCTACGCGCAATATAGCGGCTCTTCCCTCTTCGGACAGGGGACCCCCAGCGGGCCGGGAATGGAAGAACAGGCTCAGCAGATCTATTACCCTTACTGGCACAACTACCTAGATCAGCTCCAGCAACAGGGCGGGTACTACTCCGTCACCGGGAGCTATCCCGGATCCCCACCGGTGACCGCGTATTACCCCGCTGCCGCGGGTCCTCTTCCGGACCAATCCGGCGCCGCGGCCGCGGGCCAGTCATCGGGAATGTACTACAATCCCAGTGAGTATTACTCGCAGGTTCAACAGCAGCCCCAGCAGGCGTATCAGCAGCCCCAGCAGGCGTATCAGCAGCCCCAGCAGGCGTATCAGCAGCCCCAGCAGGCGTATCAGCAGCCCCAGCAGGCGTATCAGGCTTACCAGCAACCTCAGCAGGCCTATCAACAACCTTACGGACAGCAGCATCAGCAGCAAGCCGCGCCGGCCGCGACTTACCAGTACGCGCCGCAAGGTCAGCAGGTGGTCACCGAAGGCGCCCAGCAGAAGCCGGCTTCCAGCAAAAAGCGACGCGCGAGCGCCAAGCAGCAGACCACGCCCGCACAGCCGCAGTACGATCAACAGCAGTACGCCCAGCAACAATACTATCAACAACAGTACGGCCAACAGTATCAGCAGCAGCCTTACGACCAGCAGCAGTACTGGCAACAACAAGGATACTATCAGCAACCGGTTCAGCAACAGGCCACCCAACAGGCGCCGCAGCAGCAGGAACCTGTGGGTGACGATCCTCTGCTCCAGCGGGCTCGCCAGGACGCGTACGAAAGGGCTGTGGCTCGCCAGCGCGCAGCGGAGCTGGCTGCTCAGCAACAAGCGGCGCTGCAGGAGTTGCAGCAAGCCAAGGGCATTATGACGACCGCCCAGCAGAGGGTGAAAGAACAGGAAGATAGACAGCGGGCCTTCCAGGAAGAATACCACAAGAAGTCGGTTCAGGACGCCTATGAGGAGTTACGAAGGTCTCAGCAGCGTTACTATGATTTGATGGGAGTGTCCGCGCAGGGTGGCGGCGCAGTTGCCCAGGGATATCCTCAAGCTCAAGCCCCCGGCCCGGCCCCTCCGCAACCCATGCAGTATCCGCAACAGGCGATGCCCGCACAGACCCCGGGTCCTGTTCAACAGCAGCAGCCACAGGCTCAGACGGCGCGTGGTTATGGCGGCTACACAGTGCCGCCTGGAGGCGTCTCCATGCCCCAGCAAACACCGCCCGGCCAGATAACGCCGCTTCATGCTCAGCAGGGTGCGCAACAGGAGTCGTCCGGTGGGTTATGGAGCACCTTGAAGGAGATTTTCAGCCCCGCAGCAGGCGCCGGTAACTACCAGCGGGCGCTCTTCGACAAGCAGCAGCAGCGCAGCTCAACAGACTTCTGACATCGTCTCCGCAACTAAGTCTGAAAAGCAGGAAACCGCGTGTTGTGAACACGCGGTTTCTTTTTTGACCCGGGGCAAATCGCATTGCGATGAGGAACGTGTGCGTATTGTTCAATGGGCTCATGCAACGGGCCTGTGCCGGTCCGTGACCGCCCGGCTGCTATTCCTTGAGCCGGTGCTTATGTCCCACCCGGTGGATGATGAGCGTGTTGGTTCCCTTGTGTTGCTGCAATGGAAGGCCCAGAGACACGGCGACCACCTCATCTATCTGGGCTATGCCTTTTTCAATAAGCTGAGCGTCGATGAAGTTCATGAGCTCTTCGAAGTCCCCGGGCAGATCGCAGTGATGAGGGATCACCGCACGGCTGAGCGCGAGGAAGTTGCTACGGGTCCGGTCGGGAGAGAACGCGTGAATTGCCGACGTGGGTCTGAATTTTGACACATCCAGGGCGGTCTGCCCTGTCATGGTCACCACGACTATGTTTTCGAGCTTCAAGTCGTGGGCCGCGACCACTGCGGTATGGCAAATAGCATTGGGGATATCGCGTCCCTGATAATCTCTGCGCCTCCAGAGGTCCGGATCCTTGACGCCGGCCGCAAAGGATTCGGCTTCAGTTACGATCTCATGCATCATCCTTACCGCCGCGGTGGGAAATAGTCCCACTGAAGTTTCTCCCGACAGCATCAGCGCGTCGGCGCCGTCGAACACAGCGTTGGCCACGTCCGCGGCTTCCGCTCGTGTCGGAAGCATGCCCTTGGTCATGGATTCAAGCATCTGGGTGGCTGTGATCACCGGCAGACCGTGGCTGTTGGCCTTGCTGATAATGATTTTTTGCAGGACCGGGAGCCGCTTTATGTCAACCTCGATCCCGAGGTCTCCTCGCGCCACCATGACCGCGTCCGCTTCTCCCATGATCTCGTCCAGATTGTCCAGGCACGCGGCTCTCTCCAGTTTAGCGATGATGGGTTTTATCGCGCCGTGCTTTCGCATCTCTGCTCTAAGCGCAGCCACGTCCGACCGACTGGAAACGAACGAAAGCGCCACAGCGTCAAAACCGACTTGCAGGCCGAATCGCAGATCTTCTCGATCCTTGGGCGTGACACTTGGGGAGGAGAGGCTGGAATGCGGGAAGTTCACCCCTTTGTGAGGGCTGAGCGGCCCCCCCTCGACAACATGGCACTTGACCCCTTCCTCTACCACCGCGGTGGCTTCCAGTCGGAGTCGTCCATCATCCATCAGGATGATTTCGCCCGGGCGCACGTCCCTCTCAAGGTATTCATAGGAGACCGGTATTCGCGACTCATCGCCGATAATACGCCGGGACGTGATCGTGACCTCTTGGCCCTCTTCCAGGGTCACCATGTCGTCCCGCAATTTGCCCACCCTGATCTTGGGGCCCTGAAGATCCTGAATCAGGGTCACGGCCTTTCCCGTATCCGCGATCAAGGACCGCGCCCGATGGTAGGCAATCAGGTGCTGCTGATGGGTCCCGTGAGAAAAATTGAACCTCAGGGCATCCGCGCCTTCGCGCAAGATCTGCCCCATAATTACTTCCGAATCGGACGCCGGACCGATAGTGGCCACTATCTTGGTTTTTCGCATCGTCCCTTCCTTACCTTAACGGTAGTTGCACGCCTCATCCAACCTCCGGATCACATACCCACACGGAATTCCGCTACCACCGGGCAGTGGTCTGAGACAAGATTCTTGTATGCTTTCCAGAACGCGTTTGGCGCGCATCCTTGTCCACATGCCCCGCCCGCCCGCGCTGAACCCGGCGCCAAAAACTTGAGCGCCTCACGGGAAACCAGGATGTGATCGAAGACTATTCCTTCATCTCTTCCCAGCGCAGTGCACAGAATTCCCTCCGTTGCCACGGAAAAGCCTTTTGCGCGACAAAACGAATCGAAATCTCTCTCCCGCCGCCTCTTTTCGTTAAAGTCGCCGAGTATGATGATATTGTTAACTTTTTCCGCTAACCGATCCACGATCCGTTCCATGATTCTCCACTGGGCCTCACGCACAGTCGGACAAGGGCCGCTCTTCAGATGAAGGGCCACGGCCGTGACATCGAACTCTGAGCCTCGTAAACGAAAGTGGCATGCAAAAGCGGGTCTGAGATGTCCGAGTCCCCGGACGCAATCCTCAGCATGCTCCCTTGGCTTGATGTCATTAAAGATACTCGCAAAAGACCACTGCTCCACGAGTTTGACGGCCGACGCGTCGTACAGAAAGCCGACCTTGTGGGGCCCTCCTTCGTTTGAATAGACCACCCGCCACGATGACCCCAGCCCCTCTTCAGCAAATCGCCGGAGACGATCGGGATTGAGGATCTCGTTCACTGCCAAAACATCCGGCCGTAAGGCCCGTATCTCGTGCGCGAGCCTGCGCCAATCCGTTGGTAGGGAATCGGGGCGCTTGCACCGATCGAAACTGAATTCCTTGAGGCAGTCGCAATTGGTATTGCACGGAAAATTCCTGATGTTGAAAGAGCCGATTCTGAGGCTCGTTCGTGAGTTCTCCTGCTGAGAAGCGCCCCGCGCCTCTCCGCGGCGTTCGCCGGCCTCAGCCGGTGACGCTTTCCCCTGTTCCGCGCAGTGCGAGCTGAGGCCCATTCCCCCCAAGAACAGAAGCACAGCGCACACACCCGTGGTAAAGAATCCTCGTTTCGCAAACCGCCCGCCTGTGAGCCCCATCCCTTCCTCGATTCGGCATCCCACATGAAATAAACAGGGATCGTATCATCATTTGCCCCGGGTTTCACGCCCGCACGGCGCACGTATGAAAGCGCGCCGCCTTGAATGTCATCGGCATGAGGCGCCCCAGGTCGGGGCCACGTATGGGAGAGCAAGGGTCCGCTCTAGCAGCCGATCTCCCAGACGGAGCCTCGGAGCGCCGTCCGAGGCCGAGGACTGTCATCATTCGCTGCAGCTCTCTAGCTATGGCCGTTGATACCAAAGATCGCTGGACAGATCACGGTCGGCCTGATATGAGACTGTCCCAGATCGGGGGCTGGATTGCGCTTCGACTCTCGTCGGTCCCGCGTCCGAGCCATAGAAGTGTCTTCGTTCGCTCATTCGGAGAAACATGTGCCGATACGCTTGAACAGAGGTATGATCCGAATTGTCGCGCTCCTGGCTGTCTTGTGGCTGGCCGCCCCTGCCGTCGTTGAGTCCTTCCCGTGGACCTCGGAAAAGGACCGAATCGAAAAGAGACTCAACCAAATCTGGCAGGCGCTGCTGAGAAACGATCAGAAGTGGCTGCGAGGGTTCGTGCTGGGCCCCGGCGAAGACGCTTTTGTCAATCAGGAGCTTGATGTAATAAAGAGATTGGGAATCACGGGTTACGAATGCAAGGCGATCAATGTGAGCCTGGACAATGTAACCGGTCATATGGCGTGGGTGGATGTGGAGTTGATCGCCACGCTCGACGACGGCCAACGCTCCAGTAGGCGTGGACTCAGAGTGCTCAAGAAGGTTGGCGGGGAGTGGAAGCTCATTGCTGTAGTCCGCAAGAAGCAATCGCGAGCCTTGGCAGAGGCTGGCCAGGCTCATGACCGCCCACCGACGCCGCCACCGAGCATTTCAACATCCGAAGAACAGCGCCCGGGCCCGGAATAGTTCCCACTTCAATTCGGGGGCGACCATACCGTCCTCTTAGTTTTCACATCGAGATATGGTCTCTCCCGAATTCGCGTTGTAGCGTGAGGAGGTTGGGTTTCGTATGACTCCCCCTGAACATGAATGTTTGTTCTGTGATATCGTCCAGGGCAGGAAATCGGCTGACGTGGTCTATTCGGATGAGCACGTGGTGGCGTTTTGGGATATCCGACCCGCCCGACCCATCCACATTCTTATTGTTCCCCGGGAGCATATCGCGACTTTGAACGATGTTCCGGAGGATAATCATATCCTATCGCGCATCGGGCAGGCCGCGGTTAAGGTTGCGCAGAAGTTCGGCGTGGCGGATGTGGGTTATCGCATATTCGTCAATGTGAACAGAGGCGGAGGACAGGTCATCTTTCATCTGCACACACACCTGGTCGCGGATAAGCCCGGATAGAAGCTGTGGCTAAGCCCGGAGTTTTGGGAAGAGTTTCCGGGGAGGCCCCTTTTTGTGTAAGAAGGGGCCTCCCCGGACCCCTCCACCAAAAACTCCCGGCTTCTGCAAGCGCATTCAGCAACTCCTCGAAAAAGGCAAGGTTTTAACTTCTTTTGGCGTAGAGCGGTACCATGACTGACTGCGTATTCTGTAAGATCATCGCGGGGGAAATCCCTTCGCGAACCGTGTACGAGGACGATCAGGTGGTCGCGTTCTGGGATGCCCATCCCACCGCTCCCACACACATACTCATTGTGCCTCGCAAACATGTCCCCACCCTGAACGACCTCGAAGAAGGAGATCCGATCCTCTGCCACATGGCCGAAGTGGCGAAGAGAATTGCGGCAAACCTGGAGGCGGCCCGCAACGGTTATCGTTTTTTTATCAATGTGGGCCCGGAAGGCGGCCAGGTGATCTTCCACCTCCATGCGCACCTTATGGCGGGTAACGACTTCGGCATGATGATCATCAAGTCCTCTATCGCAATCGCAATATTGTTGCGAAAGATCAAGAAGTGGATCTTCGGGAAATAGGGCACACCTATTTTCAGGATGCCACGCCCTTTTTTTGGGATTAACTTCGCGGAGCGCCATAGAACAAACCTCGGTTAGCATCGTCTGTAGATCTGAGCGCTGAGACTTCAATTACCTGGAGCTTTCTACTATGCCGCGTTCTGTGCCGATGCGCGAAAGTGACGTAGCGGGGGCGAATTTGTGGAGCCGCATCGGCCTGCGCGCCATTCTCGTGTTGGCCCTCGCGCTGCGATTGTGGCGCCTGACGCAGAACGGATGGGGTAACGAATACTACACCGCGGGCGTTCGGAGCATGACGACCGGCTGGAGCAATTTTCTTTATTGTTCCTTTGACCCGGCCGGTTTCGTCTCCGTGGATAAGCCTCCAGTTGCGCTGTGGATTCAGGCCGCGACCGTCAAGTTGTTCGGGTTTCACGGCCTAAGCCTTCTTGCGCCCCAGGTCCTGGAAGGCGTGGCCGCGGTTTGGGTCCTGCACCATCTTGTCCGGTGCCGCTTCGGACCATGGGCCGGTCTGCTGGCCGCGCTGTTCCTCGCGATCACACCAGTGAGTGTCGCAATCGACCGCTCGAACAACACGGATAGCTGCCTTGTACTGGCGCTGCTCCTGGCAGCGTGGGCGCTGATCCGAGCTGCAGAAGAAGGTAGCAGACGGCTCCTGCTGCTATCTATGGCCATTATCGGTATCGGATTCAATGTGAAGATGCTCGCGGCATTCGTGGTGCTACCGGCTTTTACGCTGGTTTATTTCCTGGCTGCTCCTGTTAGTTTGCGGCGCCGCTTCGCGGACCTGGCTATCTCCGGCGTGGTCTTGCTCGCGGTTTCCTTAGCTTGGGCGGTCGCGTACGACCTTACTCCGGCGGAGCGCCGACCGTTCGCCGGCACGACCAAGAACAATTCCATGCTGGAACTCGCGCTCGGGCCTTACGCGGTCGGGCGATTCGTACCGCCTGTGAAACCGTCAGAAACCGGCAGGAATGAAGTCACGGCCGGGCAGGCTTCGGTTGCCGGAGTTAAACCCCTTACCGGAACGGAGAGTCCGTCGCAGCGCACGCCTCCGAGCCGTTGGGCTCGACTCTTCGTTCAGGCGCCCGCGGGACCTTTGCGACTTGCCGATGGCCAATTGGCCGCGCAGGTTGGATGGTTGGGTCCTCTGGCAGTCATGGGCCTTGCGCTCGGCGGGTTGCGGAGCCCCTTCCGATTGCCGCTCTCGCCGGAGCGCCTGGCGTTACTCCTCTGGTTCCTTTGGGCCGTGACCTATGGTGTGGTCTACAGCTTTGCAGGCGGTATCATGCATTTGTATTACTTCGCGACCATGGCGCCTCCCCTGGCCGCGCTGGCCGGCATAGGCGCGGTCAGTCTGTGGGACCGATACCTTCAGAGGGGTTGGGGCGTTGTATTGCTCCCTACCACACTACTTGCGACCGCCGCGTGGCAGTTATACATCGAGGCGGGCGCGCTCGGCTGGAAGCTCCACGCAACGCTGAATCCGGTTGCCGTCGTCAGCGGTCTGAGTCAAGATTCACGCGATTGGCTTTCGTGGCTCCATGCCGCGCTCCTCGTCGGAAGCTGTGTCGCCGCTGGAGTATTGCTCACTCTCCTGCTGTATCAGACTTGGAGCCCGGTCCGACGGGTCGTGGCCGGCGGCGCCCTCGGTGCGGGGCTTCTGTCGCTTCTGGCAGTCCCCTTCGCGTGGGCCTTGAGCAGCGTGCTCGCGCCGGGTCACGGCTCACTGCCCTGCGCGGACCTGGCGCGACTTGTCTTCGCGGACGCTCGTGGCGCAGCGGAGTTTCCGAGCTGGTCGCGGTTCATCACGGGCGATTCGAAGCTGGTCGCTTTCTTAAGAGCCAACCGCCGTGATGAGCGCTATCTGCTGGCCACATCGAGCACGCGGCTGGCCGCGCCGATCATCATCAGCGCCGGCGAACCCGTGATGGCTATGGGCGGATTTCATGGTCTGGATCCCATTTTGAGTCCGGAGAAGCTTGCTTGGATGGTCGAAGCCAAGCAGATCCGGTTTGTGATGCTGGGTGACTTGTCAATCATCAGCCTCAGGCTGGGCGCGGAAGCCGCGGGAAGGCCCGTGGCCGATTGGGTCCGCACTAACGGGAAGCTTGTGGACTCGACCTTTTGGCGGGCATACAGCGATGGGAGGAGCAGGCTGGAACTGTATGATCTCCGGCCTGGCGCCGGCCTCGTTCCCGCTCCATCCTATTGACCTTGAAATCGCGGTTGACATGGCCCTACGTGTAAACTACCCTGAAATACAGGAGAAAAAGGGTTAGTGAAGCCACGGGGGCAAAGCGCGCCGAGAATGGAATTTGAGACGAGACGGCCCGCTCTCTTAGGCGCCCGCGGACGGTCCGACACCTAACACAGGCGAGCCGGTCCACGTCCAAAGGTAATGTCAGGATAATTACTCATCAACGGTATACCCATGGCCGAATCTGAGAAGCGAAAAGTCAGCGCCCGGGAAATCCTTCTGGACATGCGTTCCGGCATGAATGACGCCGAATTGAAGCAGAAGCACGGCCTATCCGACACCTCGTTCGAATCCGTTATGCACAAACTGGGCGCGGCAGGTCTGCTTACGAAAGCGGAGCTGCAGAAACGAGCAAAGTCTGCCGGCGCGCCCGGCAAATCATCGCGGGGAGAATCCGAGCCGACTCCAGCCCCGTGTCCTTCGTGTAATTCGGCCGTTCCCGCGGGGATGACCGAATGCCCCGCGTGTGGCGTGGTTTTGTCGAAAGTCGCAGGTCGCCAAACGCAAGAGACAACCTTGCCGCTGATCATTCCTATGGCTGAGACCACATCATCGAATTGGTGGGTTTGGGTTGTGGGCGCAGTGGTGGCATTGGGGCTTGTCGGCGCGGTGATGATGTTTTGGCCCGAGGATCGGCCCAGAAAAACGCCACAGGTCGCAACGACCGATGCCAAGCCGACCGTCGCGCAAGAAGCTGAGGAAGACGCCGGTTCAGTGGGCGATACGCTCGTGGAAAGCGAAAAGGAAGAAACCGCGGCTTCGAAAGCGCCGGAGCAACCCAGTGGCGCTCCGGGCGAAATAGTGGAGTTGCAGTTCTCGGAGGAAGGATTTCCTCTCGGGCTCTCCGTTTCTCAGAGTTCCGCGCTCCATCTATTCGAAACGCCAAGCGCAAACCAGGGATTCAGAAAGCTTCCACCCGAAACCGGCGTGAAACGGTATTATGACCAATTCACCATAGTCGGCCAGACTTTTCCGGTTCTCACCGAGGATTCCAATCCTCCGAAATTCTACTTGGATGCAAACCGAAACGGGGATTTAACAGACGATCCGGGACCGTTCATTGGTGAGGTTTCAGGTATCGTTCCCAATCATTATACGGTGCAATTGCCTTACCCACAGGAAAAAGCGAGCGCTCCGTATAAGATGTGGCTCTTTCACAGCCGCATGGGTGGAGTGCATTTTTATCCGAAATGCCACTGGCAGGGAGAGCTTCTTCTGAACGGTAAGACCTATAAAGTGGTTCTGTTTGACGGCAACGCCGACGGTGACTACTCAAACGATCCCGTAATCATTGATATAGACAATGACGGTAAAGCAAGCGAAGCAGAGAAGTTGAGACCGGGCCAAAGTCGCACCATCGACGGCATAGTGGTCAAATTGATTTCCGTCGCTCCCAGCGGCCGCTGGGTTCGCTTCCAATTCTGACGACACTGCCCTTCCGGAACTTTGCAGCTTTGCTTCCTTCTAGCGTTTTCCGGACCTGGCTACAGATCGCGGAGAAGGCGCGCCATCCCTGGGGAGCCGGTCTCTTCCTCAAAGGAAGGGTGACGTTTTTCGTCAATGATCCGGAAGCCGTGTTTTTCGTACGCCTTTTGAGCAGGCGTGTTGCCGATGTAAATGTTTATCTGTGATCGTTTGAAGCCTCGATCCCGCCCTTGGTCGAGTATTGTTACGAGCAGCTTGTCCACAAGCCCACGCCTGCGAAATTCCGGCGCGGTGGCGACACTTTCCACAGTCCACGCGCCGTCAACCGTGTCCGGCAGGCAGCAGAGCACCCTCTGGGAGCGTTCATGCCAGGCGGCGTCCGGCGCGGGCCAGCCCAGCTCGCCAAAGACCTGGGTTAGCGCCTGAGCCAACGCCGGATACCCGCAAACCTCGGGATCACACCCTGCGAGCGCCGCGGTGGGCTTTCCGTTTGCTTCCGCCACCAGGAAGCACGAATAATGGTATAGATGCGGGATTGTTGACACGGCCAAAAGCTTGAAGAAGTCCAAGCATTCACGCTCCGGTCGGCCCAATATGACGTCCCATATTCCTCTTTGGACGTGGCCTCGCCCGGCAGTGTGGATGACCCATGATAGGAAATGCGCGTCATCCGGTCGCGCTTGGCGGATCGCAGTTTCCATCAATGTCCCTCCGCCGCCCGTTTTTCTAGAATGCGCCTCGCTGCTCCTCAGCTCCCGCGCCGTCGGAGACCGATTTCCGCGCGCGTAACGGGCCGCGCGCGGTCATTTGCCGCAGATCACCGATATCTCAACTAATGCGTCCTTTGGTAAAGCCGCGACCTGAACCGTCTCTCGAGCCGGCAGGATCGCGCCAAAATACGTGGCGTATATCTCGTTGAACTTCTGGAAGTCGTTGAGGTCTTTCAAGAAAACCGTGGCCTTTAGGACAGTTTCTAACGTAAATCCGGCGGCTTCAACCACAGCCTTGATGTTTTCGAGCACGAGAGCGGTCTGTTCTTCGAAGCTCCCCTTGGAGAATTCATTGGTCTTTGGATTAATAGCGATCATGCCTGAAACAAAGAGCATGTCACCATACTTCACAGCTTGCGCGTATGGTCCTATGGCCTTGGGCGCATTATCAGCCCTGACAATCTGCCGCTCTGAGCCGGCGCTTTGCCGCGCGCACATGAGCGCCGCCACGGAAACACATAAGGAGAGCAGAAACAGTGTCTCCATCATGAGACCTCCTTGCCCAAATGCTCGGACCCTCGCTCACCGCGTTTACTGTTGCGGGTTTCGCGTTCTACAACATCGCCCAACAATCGACTGATATACCTAATCCCAGTCCAGGAGGCGCTTTTGGCCCTGAAGGGCCCTGATCCCGGTAACGTCCTGGCTGACTTCCAGTGTGCCCTTGTACGCTCCGTCCGCAGATCGTATCGCGAAGTATCTGATCTGGATAAACTTCCCGGCCATCTCAATCCAGAACTCGGCCACATCTCTCGCGCCTTTCCTGAACTCATCCAGGATTTTGTTCACCACATGAATGCTTTTGGGAGGATGACAATTCTGTACTTCCCTTCCGATCACCCCAGGACTTCTCGGAAATATACGTTCCTTGCCCTGAGAAAAGTAAGCCACTCGATCGTTCTCATCCACAAACGTAATATCAACAGGCAAGTGATTGATCATCAAATTGATCTGTTCAAGTGTTAGCATTCCTGTATCCAAGCCCAGGACATCGACCGCCGGGCGAACCGGTTCCACGGAGCCTGCTTCTTCCGCAATCAAGGCTTCTACAGGCCACTGACCTTGAGGACGAACCCACGCATAACCGATTTCCTCTTCCCCGCGCGCAACCTTTACCCAATCGGCTTGCGAGAAGACTTCCATGCACATGGGAAACAGTATTTGCTCCTCTTTGTAGATCATGCCTCGAACCGAACTTATCATTTCGGTAACCGCCTGGACCGCGTCGCCGGCCTCGGCTTGCTCAATGTTCGTCTGGGCAGTCTTTATCGAAGCACGAATGTCGTCATGCACCGCCCACATCACCTGTGGCGGAGCGGTAATTCCATGCGCTTCCAAAATGGGAAAAAGCTGATTCTCCTTCCTCACGTAATGAATGTTAATATCCGCAAGCCTATCGACCAATTGCCGGAGCTGTTCTTTCTCGCCTTGAAATATACTTGCGTCGGGTGGCTCGCCGATCTTGCGCAACACATCGTCGATCCGTTTCATGACGCCTTCAGCGGCTTCATTCTCAAGCATAAAGGTGTGCGCCGGATGACCCACTGGAGCGGAGATCTTCTCCTGTCGGTCGAGGGAGTCCTGAAAAATAGAAACATGCACATCGCAGAGCTTTTTCACCTCTGTGGCGGGTAGACCCTCCTTCACCAGCTCCTGCTCCATTTGGGCTATTTCCGGCGGTGTCACATCCTTGATAAACTCGATGAATTCCGCCTTGATTTTCTGGAAATCGCCGCCTGAATGAAGATCCTTGATCATGCGCTTCAGCGCCTCTCTCTTTTGTTGGGGATCCATGACCGGACGTTGGTCTGCGGTATCTACTTCAGATCCGGCGCCGGACCGCTTCTCGATCTCCGTTCTTATCTCGTCAATAAACGTCGCAAGATCGAGCTTTCCCCTGGAAGCCACCATTTCCAGGGTCGCGATCTTGCCCATAGTTTTGCGCATAATCGGATTCTTCAAGTGCCGGAATTCCGGCGATTTTCCCATCAGGTATCCGAGCAGAAAAGGATATTGGGTAAGAAGATCGTCAATTTTCGTCTTCGCAGTGATTTCCATGGCCCATTCCCTTGATGTGAGAATTGGAGAGCCCGAAGCTCATCCTTCGGATCGTGACAATTGAGCGCGGGGCCCCCATTTTCAGAATGCACATGGTCCCCGCAAATTTCCAGCGCTTTATCCCGCTCCCGAGGATACGTGCCAACAGACCGCCCGTCAACCACCATCTTGGCGATCCCGGCTCTTGAAATGTCTCCCGAAACATGTCACGTTGCTCTGTAATCTCTGAAGTTCCGCGCCATTGACACGCTCACGGGTCTTCAGACAGGAGCTACTATGGACGCAAAAGCGCCTCTGGACATTTCCCCGGAAGAACTCGCCCGGCTGTGCCGCCGGTACCAGGTGCGTGAGTTGGCGCTATTCGGGTCAGCGCTGCGGCAGGACCGCCATGCCGACGCTGATGTAGATCTATTGGTCAGCTTCCAACCAGCTGCACGGGTGACGTTCCTGACCCTCGCGAGAATGCAACGCGAGCTTGAAGCCCTCCTGGAGCGCAAAGTGGATTTGGTCCCTAAGGACGGATTGAAGCTGATTGTTCGTGATCATATTTTGGCCAGTGCGCGAGTACTCTATGCGGCGTGACTACCTCTACTTGCAAGATATCCTTGATGCCTGTGCCATGATTAGGGTTTTCCTGGAGGGCATTGATGCCTCCGCGTTCTTGGTCAGCGACCTCCATAAAGCCGCCATTCTCCAGAAGCTCACAGTGATTGAGGAAGCAGCGGCCCGTCTCTCGCCAGCCTTTCGCGAAGCCCACCCACAAGTGGAATGGCAGGATATTATTGCGTTCCGGAACATTGCCGTTCATGCGTACTTTGCGGTGCAGTGGGAAATTGTGTGGGCGACGGCCGCCGATGATGTTCCGGAACTTCAGAGTCAAGTCCTGGACATACTTCGGGCGGAAAAATTAGAATCACGTGACCGGTAGGACCGTTGGGGCGAGCATGCGAGTAGGATGGGCTGATGGACGAGGAATCGCATCATTCGCGCTGTTTTCTCAAGTGATGCGATTCGCTTGGCTCGCTGCATCCCACCAGACCTCCTTCATGAGCGAGGCCCCTTCCACTGCCGCTTGACCGGTTCACGACGTTGAGGCATATTCCGACTCAAATCAATGGGGCGGAATTGCCGAAAAGAGTTCTCGTCGAAAGGAAAGAGGAATGGAAGGCGTCGAGTTCGTAGTTGATGAAACCGGGAAGAAAAGAGCTGTGCTCATCGATCTCAAGAGGCACGGAGAGATCTGGGAGGATTTTTACGACACCTTGCGCGCCAAACAGCGAGAATCAGAACCGCGTGAATCGCTTCTAGAGGTCAAGAGGAGAGTTCTGGGGCGGCGCTAGATAGCCCGCGGAGCGTTCAGCAATGGGACATTTACTTGCGTTCACCGCGAGGTGAAGACATGACAATCAAGGAAATAGTCGTAACGACCATAAAGCAACTCCCGGAGGACGCTACCTGGGAAGATATCCAAGAGCGCATCAACTTCGTGGCAGGCGTCCGTAAAGGGCTTCGCGAACTCGATGAAGGCAAGGGCATTCCGCACGGTAACGTGAAAGAAGAATTCCACAATAGCTTTGTTCTTGGCAGATATAGAAGGCTGCGTTGAGATCTGCGCCTTTGGCTAAGGCTAGAATCCCCATCCCCCTTCCCTCTCCCGCCAGGGGAGAGGGTTTTATGACCCCTCCCTTGATGGGAGGGGGAAGGAGGAGGGTGACTTTTCGCGCAAATCTCAATGCCGTTCACTATAGATGATGAGGGAAATATGAGATTAAGGGTCAGCAAAGAAGACGACGCGGTGTATTTCAGGTTGGATGAGAGCGCTGTTGTTGAATCCGAGGAAGTCCAGCCCGGCGTAATTCTGGATTACGACAAGGATGGCCGTGTAGTCGGTGTGGAGTTTCTTGGCATCAAGGCAAGAGTTCCCGAAGCGCAGCTCTCCTCTTTGCAGTTCGAGACCGGATAAGGTTATCGAGCTTTCTGACAGGCGGATGAGTTTGACATCGGGGTGCAAGGCATGTCCGCCCGAAGACAGCATTGACCGTGGCGCCTACACAGATCCGTTTTGATCTCACAGAAACTCTGATCGTTGAACTTGCCAAATATATAAAAACTTATATAATTCCATAGTGAATATGAAGCCACTGAAGTTCGTCGGATCGAGTCTCGATGACCTTCGGAACTTCCCTGAGGAAGCTCGCCGTGACGCGGGTTTCCAGCTCCGTGCGGTTCAACGCGGATTGGAACCGAGAGATTGGAAACCAATGCGGGCAATCGGCGGGGGTGTAAAGGAAATCAGCATCCACGCACTGGGTGAGTGGCGAGTGGTCTTTGTGGCCAAGCTTCATGATGCAATCTACGTGCTTCACGCATTTCAAAAGAAGACTCGAAAAACCAGCCGACAAGACATTGATGTGGCTCGTCGGCGTTACAAGCAAATTGGAGGATAATCCATGAGCGAAGCCATTACCAACTCCTCCGGCAATGTATTCATCGATCTGGGTTATTCTGCGGACGAAGCCGCAATCTTGCAGATGCGCGCGGGTCTTATGACCGATCTCCGAAAACTCATCAAAGCCAAGAAGCTGACGCAGGCCAAAGCAGCAGAAATGCTCGGGATAAGTCAGTCCAGAGTTTCCGATCTGGTCAGAGGCAAATGGGAGAAATTTAGTCTTGAAATGCTCATCACTCTGGCGACACGAGCCGGCATGAGCGTCACTCTCAAGACCGCCGCTTGAAGATGACGCACCAATTCATTGCTGAGATTTATTCACTCAGCCCTTCCTCGCTGATGTGGGTGTTTGGAAGTCTTCCTATGAAAGTTGTCGACATGAAGTAGCCCTGGTTGGGTCTACGTATGGGGAGCTTTGGAGGGGAGATGAGTTTCCCCTCCAAATTATTGCGCAACGATGCGCTATTGCTCCCGATCTCCGAGGCGAAGCCCCGGAGCGCCGGCCGAAGCCGAGGACTTTCATGATTCGTTGTAGCTTTTGAGCTATGGCAGTTGGTATGTATTGTTCGGTTCACAGTACGTGACTCCTGCCGAAGGATCCGGGCCCCTGCTGATGCAGGCTTCCCAGAGCATGGTCTTGGTCTCCTTGTCTATCGAGGCCGCGATCCATTCGCTTCCCCGGAACCGATTTGCCAGCAGCGCGCAGAGCACCGCGATGGAGAAAGTCATAGACCACCATACTGCTGTGGCCCCCAGACCGGCGGCATAGATCACCACAAGGATCGTGGGGATGCGCACCAGCCACATGCCTATGAAGATGATCCGCATGGTGGCCATAGTGTCTCCCGCGCCTTGCAGGGCTCCGGAAAGAGTCACCCCAATGGCCATAAGGGGCATCCCCAGCATGTTGATGCGGAGATAGCGGGTCATTTCATCCAGCACCGCGGGGTCGTTTGTCAGTAGAGCCGAAACCTGCGGCGCACACACGAACAGCGCGGCAGCGGGCGCCGTAATGATGAGGAAACAGAGGAGCGCAGTGGCTTTGGCGCCCGATCGAGCGCCCTGGATGTCCCCTCTTCCCAGGCGATTGCCGGTGAGCACGGCCGCGGCCATGTTGAGCGCAAAGATTGGGAGAAAGATGATGGCTTCGATGCGCACTCCGACCGTCATCGCGGCCAACGCGGTGATTTCGCCGTCCTGGAGGCGGCCTACGAGGAAATAGACTACCAGAGTGCCCGCATTCCACGCGGTCTGCTGCAACGCGGACGGGGCGCCGAGTTTGATCAGATTCCGGAAGCAGCGGGGTAGCGGCTGGGTTACAGCCTGGAAGCAGATGCGGCCCGGGCCCCGCAGCACGTGGGACAGGTTGAGCGCCATTCCCAGGCTCGTGGCGATAGCGCTGGCCCACGCGATGCCCTTGAAACCCATCGCGGGGATTGGGCCCCATCCAAAAGCCAGCGCAAAGCAACCCACCACGTTGACTGCCGTGGCAATCGACCCGTTGAGCAGCGCGACCCGGATTCTGTCTGAAGCTCGGAGCACTCCGCTGGTCACGATACTGACGTACGTGGGCACGAGCGCGAGCGCAAAGATGCGGATGAAATCTTGCGCGATCTCCTGGATTCCTTGGGGCATGCCGGTGATGCGGACCAGAATATCCGGCCTCAACCCTGCGAATGCCGCGAGGATTCCGGAAACGGCCAGATTCAGCATAAGCGAGTGCGCGGCAATACTGCCCACACCGTTGAACGCGCGGGCCCCATACGCCTGGGAAACCAGAGACACCGTTCCCACGGTGATTCCGTTGCAAAGGATCATGAGCGTCCAGTAGAGCTGGCCCACATATCCCACAGCGGCGACGACGTCCGTGCCCAGGTACCCGGCCACGAACACATCAGTCAGGCCGATCGCGAAGTGAAGAAACATCATCAGGATCATAGGCCAGCCCAAGGCCCACGATTCGTTGAGATACGGCTTCACTTCTTTCAATCCCGTTTCAAGACGCGTCATGCCCGTGCAACCGCTTTCAGGGGCCCACAAGGTATTAAGAAGGCCCGCTGACTGGATGATTCCACCAGAGGAACCTCGATTTGGGCCCCCACGATACCATGAGTGGCCCGGGTTTTCGACGTAACACCCCGAAAGACCCTCGCGGCCGCAAGCGCCCTTGAATTTTTGATTCGGCGACCATATAGTCACCGATGGTTCGGCGCGCGGCTCAGGGGGTGAGGCGCGCTGTCCTACCATTCTGTTTAAGAAGAATGTGTGATGCCCAAACGAACAGACCTCAAATCCATCCTTGTCATCGGATCGGGCCCGATTATCATCGGCCAGGCCTGTGAATTCGACTACTCCGGGACACAGGCGCTCAAGGCGCTCAGAGAAGAGGGTTATCGAGTCATCCTCGTCAACTCCAATCCGGCGACCATCATGACGGACCCGGAGTTTGCGGATGCGACGTACGTCGAGCCGGTGAAGGCCGATATCATCGCGGACATCATCGGGCGGGAACGCCCGGATGCGCTCCTGCCCACCCTGGGCGGTCAGACCGCGTTGAACCGCGCGGTGGAGTTGTACGAACAAGGAGCGCTGGAAAAGTACGGAGTTGAGCTGATCGGCGCAGGCATTGAGGCGATCAACAAAGCCGAGGACAGAGACCTGTTCAAGGTAGCCATGCGCAACATCGGCCTCGACCTGCCCATGAGCGGATACGCTCACACGATCGAAGAAGCCTGGCAGATTGCCCTTGAAGTAGGCTTTCCCAACGTGATCAGGCCCTCTTTCACCCTGGGAGGCGCCGGAGGCGGTGTGGCCTTTTCCGAGGAGGACTTCGACCGGCTGGCCAAATGGGGGCTTGCCGTCTCTCCGGTGAGCCGCGTTCTCGTGGAAGAATCAGTCTTGGGATGGAAGGAATTCGAGCTGGAGGTGATGAGGGACCGCGCGGACAATGTGGTCATCATCTGTTCCATCGAGAACTTCGATCCTATGGGCGTGCACACGGGTGACTCGATCACCGTGGCGCCTGCCCAAACGCTCACGGACAAGGAATATCAGATCCTCCGCGATCAGGCGGTGGCGATCATTCGAGAAATCGGCGTTGACACAGGCGGTTCGAACATCCAGTTCGCGGTCCATCCTGACACCGGTCGGGTAGTGGTAATCGAGATGAACCCGCGCGTGAGCCGGTCCAGCGCTTTGGCCTCCAAAGCTACCGGTTTCCCGATTGCCAAGATCGCGGCTAAGCTTGCGGTGGGTTACACTTTGGATGAAATCGCTAATGATATCACCCGCAAAACCCCGGCCTCATTCGAGCCCACGATCGACTATGTGGTCACCAAAATCCCCCGGTTCACTTTCGAGAAGTTCCCCGGCGCGGACGATACGCTCGGGACGCAGATGAAATCCGTGGGCGAGGCTATGGCAATAGGTCGGACGTTCAAAGAGTCGCTCCAGAAGGCGATCCGATCTCTGGAGATCGACTCGTACGGCCTGGAACCTAACATACCGCCCGGGCTTTCACGAGAAGAGATCCTGAAACACCTTAGCAGGCCCACACCTGATCGTCTCTGGCGCCTGGCCGACGCATTGAGAGCGGGTCTGTCCATTGAGGCCATATATGAGGCGTCGAAAATCGATCCGTGGTTCCTCAGCCAGATTCAGCAAATTGTGGAGATGGAGGGCATAATTTCCGGGTCCGGCGCCCTCGATGGTGAAGAAGGAACGGAACTGCTGCGCAAGGCCAAGTCCTACGGTTTCTCCGACGTGAGGCTCGCGCGGCTTACGGGCCGCACGGAAGACGAGGTGAGGGCCCTTCGTCACGGGAAGGACATTCGACCGGTTTTCAAACGTGTGGACACGTGCGCGGGTGAATTCGAGGCGCATACGCCGTACCTCTATTCCACGTTCGAAGATGAGGATGAGTCCGGCGCGACGGATCGCAAGAAGATCTTGATCCTCGGCGGAGGCCCTAACCGGATCGGCCAGGGAATCGAATTCGATTACTGCTGCGTGCACGGTGTCTTTGCGCTCAAGGAGGACGGGTACGAGACGATCATGGTCAACTGCAACCCCGAAACGGTGAGCACGGACTATGACACGTCCGACCGGCTTTACTTCGAGCCCCTCACGCTCGAAGACGTGCTCGCCATCGTGGATCGCGAAAAGCCGGACGGCGTGATCGTGCAGTTCGGCGGGCAGACCCCCCTAAAGCTCGCTGTGCCGCTTTGGAACGCGGGTGTCCCGATTATCGGCACGTCGCCTCAAGCCATCGACCGAGCCGAAGACCGGGAGAAGTTCAAAGACCTGCTACAGAAGGTAGGACTCAAGCAGCCTCCCAACGCCATCGCTCACTCATACGCCGAAGTGATCGAGGCGGCGCGCGAGATCGGCTATCCGCTGGTGGTGCGGCCCTCATACGTGCTGGGTGGAAGAGCCATGGAAATCGTGCTCTCCGAGGAGGATCTTAGGGCTTACCTTACCAATGTGGTGCGGGCGTCTCCCGAACATCCGATCCTCGTGGATGGATATCTCGCCGAAGCGGTGGAAATCGATGTGGACGCGATTTCGGACGGCGAAGAAGTGGTCATCGGCGGGATCATGGAACACATTGAAGAGGCCGGCGTTCATTCGGGAGACTCTTCGTGTTCGCTGCCGCCCTATTCCCTGGGTCGGTATCATGTTGACGAGATCAGACGGATCGCCCGGCTCCTCGCGCTGGAATTGGGCGTAAAGGGCCTGATGAACCTTCAGCTCGCGTTCAAGGAAGGCGAGTTCTACGTTCTGGAAGTGAATCCACGCGCGTCCAGGACGGTCCCTTTTGTGTCCAAGGCCATCGGTGTGCCGCTGGCCAAGATCGGCGCTCGGGTCATGGCGGGGAAAACGCTGCGCGAAATCGGTTTTACTCGAGAAATATTGCCGTCTCATATCAGCGTGAAAGAAGCGGTCTTCCCATTCATCAAATTTCCCGGGGTGGATGTCCTGCTGGGACCGGAGATGAAATCAACGGGCGAAGTAATGGGAATCGATTGCGAGTTCGGGCCAGCGTTCCTCAAGTCGCAGTACAGCACCGAGTATCCGATTCCGAAGGACGGCGCGGTGTTCTTGAGTGTGACGAGCAGCGAGAGGACCCGCGCCGTGTCGCTGGCGCGTCGCCTCCAGGAGTGCGGATTCGGGTTCGCGTGCACCGAAGGAACCGCGGCCTCGCTCAACAATGCCGGTATTGAGTGCTCTACGGTGGGAAAGGTCCATGAAGAAGGGACGGATGACGTTATCGACCTGATGGATCGGGGCGAGATCTCGTTGGTCATCAATATCCCCGGGGACAAGAAATCACGGCAGGACGAGTATCACATCCGAGTAGCCGCGCTCAATCACAACATCCCCTATTTCACCACCATGGCGGGGGCAATGGCCATGTCTCTGGGCCTTCGAGCGCTCCACCGAGGCGATCGGTTTCGGGTCATGTCCCTGCAAGAGTATCACTCCGGCGCACGTCCGTACTGCCCGAATCCGGGCTCCTAAGCGTTCGATTTCGCCATCGTATGGGATATTCCTGAGAATGCCGTTTGTTTGAGGACTATCGCCTCAATTGCGCCACACGGGCGCAAAAGGATATTCTTGGCGCAGATTTCGTTTGAATTCCACAGCCGGTCTGCAATACGATGGAAGCGCTCGATGAAGCAATTTCACCAGCTTGGCGCCGACGATTCGCAGGACCCTTCTGCGCTTTGAGGCGCCGCGCGGTGAATCCAAGCGGTTTCTCGGCCCGGAATCCGGGGAGCGCGCCGGCATGGAGGAGAGGCAAGTGATCTCACGTCTCGCAATCGCCATGTTCTTCTGTCTGCTGCTGAATGCAACGGCTCTCGGTCTCTCCTGTGAGGAATGCCTCAATATCGAAAAGGAGAGCCAGACTATCACAACCGAACTGGACCAACTGTCAAAAGAGCTGAGATCCGCGCTGGAGTCAAAGGAGTACAAAAAGGCCAAAGAATTGGACAAGAAGATTTTTGATTTGAAAAAGAAGCAGATCGAATTGAGAAAGCACGATACCGAGTGCGAAAAGGCATGCACTCCCGAGGCTCTCAAAAGAAGCGAATGCAAGAAGCAGAAACTGCGCATCAAAGAGTTGGAATCCAAAGCCGACCAGTCTGAAGAGGACCGAAAGACTATAGACCAGGTCTACCTGGATCTCCTGCGCTGTAATCAGGAGCTCCGCCGCCTCAAACCCGGCGCATCCGCTCATTGAAGGGATTTCAACAAGAGGAGGTGATCACCTTTTGCCTCACCTCTTGACGCGCAAGGACGTAAGCAGCCCCTTCCGGGCCTGGAACCGGGACCTACAATTCGTTATCTTCAGGGGGAACAGCGAGGCCGTGACCGGGGATGAAGGGGATGGGCGCCACCGGATATCCATTTACCCACCGAACGCCGCCCCGGAGCACCGTGCGAACCGGCGCGGGTGTCAGGCGCTCTTCGGCGTTGCCTTTGAGAACCTCCTCCTCAAACATGGATGAGATGACTTTGATGCAGTGCCCCTTATCAGGATAGTACTCGTAGAAAGGTCTTAGCTCTTCAGGGATATACCCTGGATAATCCTCAAGCCCGGGCGGTCCTGTCCTTACCTTCTCCGGCTCACGAACCATCTGGATCATCTCCCAGAGATTCTCCCGCGGGTATGACTGGGCGCAAAAGCCGCGCACCGCGCGATCGAATTCCGTGTCCGACCACGGCGACGCCTTCTTCATAATGCCGGGCACCGACGCGAAGAACTTCTTGAGCCGGTTCTCGGTCTCGACAGTGAACTCCCGGCTCTTTTCACCGTAGAAATGCAACGTCACCCAGTCTTGCTCAGACATGCGTCGGAAGTGCGTGTCAGCGTCAGGAGCATAGTAATTCCACCATATTTCAAATATTTCTACAACTTCTCCCTGAACTTTCAGCATGGTCAGCACCAGGATCACATCGTTAAACTGGATCAACCCGGCTCGCTGCTCAATCCCCAGATCTCCGTTTCTGCGAATTACGCCCGACTCGGAACGCATGAAGAACCCCACTTCTCCCTGCTCCTCCGAGCCTTCCACAATCCCTTCGATGCACTGACCGGGAAGCAGTCGCACTCTATTCGGATCAATGAATCCCATGCTTCTCTCCTTCACAGTACCTCTTAGCAAAAAGCAACCGAGTAATCCAGTCCTATCTGACACACAGCCAATGGGCAAGATCCGAGATTTCCATTGCATCAAGCGGTTTTGCGTTCCGCAAGCTTTGACCGGAGCGCCCGGTGGGCTTAACTTCCAGGGGAAGAGCTGCTATAAGTTCAAGAGAGACTTCAGGCCCACCGTGGACTTATGCGCTTCCAAGAACCCGCCCCTTGGAGAGCCTGACGAGGCCCGACCAATACTTAAAGTAATCTAAAAGAGCTTGACCATAACACTTGAAATTGATAAAGAAAACTTGAGGAACGGAGACACATATCATGGACGGCCAACCTACCATCTGCGTCACCTGCGCATGGAGAGAAACCTGCAATAAGAAGTTCTCCATGGACGGCGCCACAACCACTCGATGCATCGATTACACAAGGGATCTCACCCTCGGGATGCCCAAGACTCAAGACGCGGACAGCGAAGTCGAAGAGGCGAAGAGCGTCGCTGAAGAGAAGCGCTGAGCCGGGAGAGGGCAAGATCCGAATGAAGGAGCTTATTAGACAGCTTGTGCGGGACGCGGTCTACGCGGCCCGGAAGGAAAAAAGAGCCGATCTGCCGGACCCGGAGCAGCTCAACATAGAAGTGAGTCGCGCTAAGGATCCAAAGCATGGGGATTATGCCACGAACGCAGCCCTGGCGCTTGCCGGGCAGGCCCGCATGAAACCACGGGATCTCGCTCATATCCTCGCCACATATGTTCCCGAAAAGAACGATATCGTGACGAACGTCGAAGTGGCCGGTCCTGGATTCATCAACTTTTTCATGGCCGAAGATTTATGGCGTCAAGTGTTACGTCAGATCCACCGGGAGCGTGACCGATACGGCCACGACGCGTCTGCAAAGCGTCCACGCGTGCTCTTGGAATTCGTGAGCGCGAATCCCACCGGTCCGCTCCACGTCGGTCACGGGAGAGGCGCGGCTGTCGGTGACACGCTTGCGCGGCTCTTGAAGTCCCAGGGATATCCCGTGGCCACCGAGTATTACGTGAACGACGCGGGGAACCAGATGAAAATCCTGGGCCGTTCGATCGTGTTCAGGCTTAAAGAGCTTGCGGGAGAATCGATAGTGTTCCCGGAAAAGCACTACGTGGGCGAATACATCCGGGACCTGGCCCGGGATCTGCTCGGTTCCCCCAACGGCAAGGAGATACTCGCTCTGCCCGAGGATGCGGCGGTGGAAAAGGCCGCGGAGTTCGCGTATCCACGCATCCTTGAAGGAATACAGGCGGATTTGCATGACTTCGGCGTGGCGTACGATAGCTACTTCTTTGAGAGCACGCTCCACAGCGAAGGTTTGGTGGCTCGCGTGGTCCAAGAGTTGCGAGAGAAAGGCAAGGCCGAAGACAAGGACGGCGCGGTCTGGTTCGTAATGGAAGACGCGGAGGATGAAAAGGATCGAGTGCTGATCCGCGCGACCGGTGAACCCACGTACTTCGCCGCGGACGCCGCGTACCACAAGAACAAGCTGGGCCGCGGATACGATCTTTTGATAGATCTGTGGGGTTCCGACCATCACGGCTATGTGCCGAGGGTGAAAGCCGCGCTCCAGGCCCTCGGATATCCTGACGACGTCCTGAGCGTGCTCCTCGTGCAATTCGTTACCCTGGTGCGGGAAGGCCGCAAGATCTCCATGTCCACCCGGGCCGGCGAGTTCGAGACGCTGCGGAAAGTGCTCGACGAAGTCGGACCGGACGCGGCCCGCTTCTTTTTCCTGACTAAACGGTGCGACAGCCATCTGGACTTTGATCTTGACCTGGCCAAGAAGCAATCACGAGATAATCCCGTCTATTACGTGCAATACGTTCACGCTCGCATCGCGAGTATCTTTCGTATCGCCGCGGAACGAGGCATAGACGCGGACATGACCGATCCCGACCTTTCCGCGCTCTCCTTACCGGAGGAGGTCCGGCTCATCAAACATCTGGCTGACTTCCCCGACATGCTCGCGGACGCCGCGGAAGCGCTGGAGCCCCATCGGATCACGTTCTACCTCGTGGATCTCGCGGACTTTTTCCACGCGTATTATCACGACAACCGGGTTCTCACCGAGGATGCGCGGATAAAGAAAGCCAGGCTCTTCCTGGTGGAGGCCGTGCGTCAGGTGGTGGCCAACGGCCTGGCGATTCTGGGCGTAACCGCGCCCGAGCGCATGTGAACGCAATGAGACTGCGGACCATTCATCGGACAAAACCTTCTCCGCTCATTCTTAAGTCCCGGCGATCCCCCGTGCGGAGAAGGACTTCGTCGGGCAACGGGCGACTTGTCCTTGCCATCGCGGGCTCCGTAGCGCTTATGCTGGTCCTGGTTTGGCTCAATCTGCGCTTCATAAGCGATCCGCCCCGACCGCCAAAAGAGCTCCGAACCGCAACCCCATCGATGAGCGCCGGCATCCCTGCCGCAGGTCCTTCTCGCGGCCCCCGAGCGGATGGGGCTAGCGCGGCCGGCCCTGCCCCGCCCCAGGTCACCTTTTACCGGAAACTCACCGCGCCTGAAGAAGCCGCGCCTCGGCCGACGCTGCCTGATGCGGAAGATTTGGGAGAGCGCGACCTGCCTCACTCAACCTCTCCCCCAACCCACGGAAAAGCTCCGACCCAAGGAAAAGGCCCCGCGGCCGCGGAAGGCTGGGGAATTCCGGCCGCGGCTAACCGTCCCCCTCCCCTTCCTAACGCGAACGTTGAACTGCCGCGCCCTCCCGCGGGAACGAAGCGGTACACGGTCCAGGTGGGCGCGTTTTCCCAACCGAAAGTTGCCCAGCAATGGGCTCTGGAGTGGAAAGCCAAAGGATATCAGGTCACTCTGAAGCCTGTGGCTCGGCCCGCCTTTGGAATCATCTATCAGCTCTATCTCGGTGATTTCGCGACCCCAGAGCAGGCAGAAGAGCTTGTGAACCACCTCCGGGAAAAGGAAGGAATCAAAGCCTTCGCGCTGAGTGTGAAGAACTGATCAAACGTGATGAAAGCTACAGGTTTTTCCACATATTCGGATGCGGAACGACACCTGTCTCTTCGCGAAAACACAGCGGACCCGTATCTCAACAACAAGGAAATTACGATTTAGCCAGTTCCCGCAGGGCCAACCTCACAGCGTCGGTGAGGGAAATTTCCGGGCCTGCGCCGGCCAAAGCCGCGCGCGCGACGGGCCTTGCCTGACGCTCCTTGTATCCCAGGTTAACCAAGGAAGACACAAGGTCGTCCTCAATCCGACCGGGCAGGGAAGTTGTGGGAGACGAGTCTTCGAACGGCAGTTTCTTGATCTTTTCCTTCAGCTCCACCAGAAGCCGTTCCGCAACCTTACGGCCGATACCGGGAATCGCGGTCAGCCGTCCTGCGTCACCCTGGAGAACCGCGTCACGGAACCGGCCCGGGGATATCCCGGAGACGATGTTCAGCGCGAGTCGAGGCCCGATGCCCGAGACTCCCAGGAGTATTTCGAAAACTCGCTTTTCTTCGGCTTTGGCGAACCCGAACAACTCCAGCGAGTTCTCACGCAACGCGGTATAGATGTGGAGCAGGACCTCATCGTCGCCATTTAACGCATCCAGGGTGGGCAGCGACACCCACACGTCGTATCCGACACCATGCACATCTACGATGATACGGCTCCCGTTGCGAACCAGGACTTTTCCTCGGAGAGAAGCAATCACGAGACAACCCTCCCGGGCGGAGAGATGTGGGAATGATACAGCGCCATGGCCAGGGCGTCAGCTTCATCCGTCGATTTGATCGGCGCCAGACCGAGAATCTTGCTTACCATGAAGATGATCTGCTCTTTCTCAGCTCGGCCGTAGCCCGTGATCCCCTTTTTGATCTCCATTGGGGAATACTCGAAGATCTCCATGCCGCGGCTTTCACCTAGGAGCAGAATCACGCCTCGCACTTGACTGAGCTTCATGAGACTCTGGCTGTTGGTCGCATGAAAGAGCGACTCCACCACCATGACCGAAGGTCCGTGTTCTTTGGCCACGCTGTCGAGCCGCTGATATACGTCCCAGATCCGCTTGGAATGGGACGCGCGGGCGGACGGCTTGATGACGCCGCTGGCAATATAGCGTGCTCTCGACCCGTTCTTTTCGATGATTCCGTATCCCGTGGCAGCGCTTCCGGGATCTACTCCCATGATGATCATGGCCTTAAGCAAACTCCATTGCTCATGCCTAATTTTGAGCTGTCTGCTGCCCTGACCCACCGAGCTTCGGTTAACTTCGGCCTCGCGCGGCGCCCAGGCCGGCAGCAAACGGGCTTGCTTATACTATTGATTGAGGATTCTTGCCAGGGTTTTGTCGCGCGGAATGTGCCAGGGGGTCACTCATTTTCATGGTAGTTGACACAATATAATGATCACGAAATGAGATTTCACCCTTGCGTTCCCCCGAAGGGGGGAGCGTTGAGTAGCCACGGGTGAAACCCGTGGTAATCAGCGCCAATAATCAGTTCTTTTTGGCCCTGTAGGGGCCGGCCCCTCCAGGGCAGATCCCGAAGACGTTGGCGGGGGCATTTTCCCCTGGGTTTCACCCTGGGCTATTCACAGTATTCCCCTTCGGGGAATTCTGGAGCGCAGAGCAAGTCTGCTGGAAGTGACATCCAGTTAACTTGTAAGGTTACTGCCGGCTCATCTGGGAGTGCATCCCAATTCCGACAGAATTTTCGACAATTGATATAGATGCAACCGGAGGGTTGGTAGGACCGGCAAGACGCGGGCTCTACAATCCTTCCTTGCGGTCCTGCCGATCTTCGATTTCTTGAGCCACAAGCCGTGCGACCAGAATTGCCGGGAAGAGCTGGCCGACTATGGCTTCCAACATTGCGAGAGTTCGAACCGCAGGATGCGTGGGAAGAACGTCTCCATAGCCCACACTGGTCAGAGTAATAAAGCTGAAGTATAGGAGTCTGTCCGCGAGAGCATGGACATCCGCCGGGGGAGGCGACGTGGAGAAGTTGAAGGCCCCCGGCCACAGCAGATCGGCGAGAAAGTATAAGCTTCCCCACAGAACTCCTATGAGCAGATAGGCTGCCACAGCCCCCGCGATTCGATGATAATTGATCGGGCCTTCCCGGAACACCTGCGCCAAGATCAAGACGATCAGCACGGCCGTGAAAACGGGTGTCAACACTGAATTCAACGCTTCCAGGGCGGCCGTGGGATGGGCGATCAACGCGATCCGCCCGATGAAACTAATTGCTCCCAGAACAAGGGCAAGCCATCCCCACAGAGGCGTCTCGATCACGGTCATGACGCCCGAGACCAGTATGAGGATGAAGGATATGTGGATCAAATTCCTGCCGAGCACGTCAGAGCCGGCGAGAGGATAGAAGACAAAGAGCTGCAAGAACAGAAAACCGAGCAGAGCTGTCAGGCCCGTATCGCTGGACCAGATATGCGTGAGGCCGCGGCGCATTTCGTTGAGAGCCTCCGGGAACCCCTGTTCGGCGAATCACGCGGATATCTCGATCATCTGCTCTTCGGAAATGTCGAAGTTGGCGTAGACCTTCTGGATGTCTTCGTCGTCGTCGAGCGCGTCCATCATCTTGAGCATCTGCTCGGCCTGCTTCCCGACGAGCGCCACGGTTGTTTGAGGGATCATGGTGACTTCGGCCAGCTCCGTCTTCCAGCCTTTCCCTTCTACCGCGGAGCGCACCGTTTCGAAATCCGCGGGTTCGGTTGTGACTTCGAAAGCGCCCCCTTCCGGCCGCACATCTTGCGCTCCGGCTTCCAGGGCCAGTTCCATGACCTGATCTTCCTCCAAGCCTTGCGCGCTGAGGACAATCATGCCCTTCTTGTCGAACATCCAGGATACGCAACCGCTTTCGCCCAAGCTCCCGTTGTATTTGTCGAATATGTGACGAACCTTGGCCACGGTCCGGTTCTTGTTGTCCGTGAGGACCGCGACCATAACGGCCACGCCTCCCGGGCCGTACCCTTCGTACAGGATCTCTTCGTACGCCGCGCCCTCGATCTCGCCCGTTCCTCTCTTGACGGCCCGTTCGATGTTATCCTTGGGCATATTCGCTTGTCGGGCCGCGCTTACCGCGGTCCTCAAACGCGGGTTGCCTTCCGGATCCCCTCCTCCGGTTCTGGCTGCTATGGTGATTTCCTTGATGAGCTTGGAGAAGAGCTTGCCGCGCTTGGCGTCCGCCGCGCCCTTCTTGTGCTTTATCGTGCTCCATTTATTATGACCGGACATGGCCTCCGCACCTCCGCCCGATTCGGTTTCTGAAAGAGAAAGAACGAGAAAGTCAAGACGGTTGCTACGGTAATAACCCTCTTAATATACTTTCCAATTCCTCTCAAGCTTTTGTAACGCTCTTTCCCGTAATACTCACGCCGAAGATTTCTCAACAGAACCTGTGGATAACGTGGAAAGTATCCTGTGGATAACTTCGTTAGGGTCTCAACACCTTTGGATTCCGAGCAAGGTGCTCCAAAATGGGTCAGCCGCCATACCTGTATTATTTCAATATGTTATGCCTAACCTATGGAGCCCACGCAGCGCGCGTTTGGCCGGCTCTCGTGGCAAGCGAACTTATAAACATCTGTTGATAGAATGGTTTTGACGAGTCCGCACAGCCGAGTTTGGCAGCTTCCACCGCGGACTTGCCACCATTCCCAGACCTCTGCCAGAGCGGCTCCCCAACGAGATCGCGGACCAATCCTGGATTGTGTTCTCAGCAAGCAGCGCTCCAGTGGATACTCATCCACCTTGGGACCCGGCGCCCATTTCGAGCAACGCTCGAGCCATCTTCTCTAGGTATTCATTGGCCATCCTGAGCGAATCGAGTATGTCACGAAACATGGAGGAAGCTTCTACAGGCGATTCCCCCTTTTCGAGTCTGATCCAATGTTTGATTTTGGAGTGCTCGATTAATTCCGCCAACAGCTTGTTCCGGTTTATGACCTCTTCGAGCAAACCTTCCGCCGGCTCGATGAAGGCTTCCCGCAAGCTTATCATCATACCCTTGAGCGCGCTGAACAACTCTTTCAGCTCCCCATCGGCCTTTTCGCCAAACGAGATCCGCTCAGCGGATTTGATCCGTAAGCAGTTCTCGATGCTCAGCAGCCCGTCGCCGACCCTCTTAAGGCGATAAGGAAATCGGATAAGCCCCTTCATCTCGTCCGCGCTGACGCCTGCCGACACCAGGTAGTTGGTCAGGATTCTCTCTTCCTCCAGCAGTTCCGCCGCGAGCCGGGCGCATTCGGCCAACGAGGTTGACTCACCGAATTCGAGAGCAGTTGTCAAGATATTCCCCATCTCCACCAGCTTGCTCAGCATGATGAGCAAGCCCTCGTGGAGTGCTGTGGACGCGGACACGCGCCTCTGATGAAGCCCTTTGAGGCGCAGCACCTCTTCCTTCACATCAGGACTGAACACCCGAAAAGGGTTCTTAAAGAGTCTTTTCTGAGCCATGGTGAGCTCCTCCCCACTGCGTTCTCCTATTCCGAAGGCTGGGAAGCGCGCGCTTCGCCCTCCCGTCTCTATTGATTATGCCCTGGAACGAGCTAGACGGCCACTTCAAATCCAAGATCCACTTCGCTTGCAGGGAACCCGCCGCGGATGCCCCAGTTTTCCATCGGCGGTTCGTACAGAACCACCTTGACTTCAACCCGCGGCGCCCCCAGAACCTCTAATTTTTCCACAATCAGTTGGTAGAGCTTCCTCTTCGCCTCAAGAGATCTGCCCGGAAACAGGGTGATTTCCACGAGAGCACACTTGTCACTTCCTTCCGGCCTCGTTTGGAAGTCTTCGCGGTTATGCTCGAACAGCCGAATGACTCGGTTACGGTTCGGGATCTTGAGGGCCTCAACCATGGCTGAATCAACGGCCTCCATTATGAGGTTCTTTTCGGCGCGGGACCACCCCTCGATCAGCTCTATTCTCGCGAGTGGCATGCGTGGTCTCCTTTCTCGATTTACGGTTACAACGCTTGTGCATCCGCTTTGTGTCGGAGTGGAATCAGCCCCAGCAATATATGAAAATACCAGCAGAGCTGCGGGTACAAAAGCCCGTCGAACACGAAATTATGCAGGAGGGAACCGGTGATCGGCAAAACCAGCGCGAGGGGCGGCAAAAAAGATTCGGGAATTCCGGTCTTGGCCACCTTGAAAAGCCTGGCCATCAGGGTAATAAGCCCGACAGAATAAAGGATTAGGAACGGAATCCCGAGCCCAACCATGAGCGTGAGAAAGATATTTTCCGAAGTGACGATGGTGCGCACCGACGCGGCGAATCTCTCTTTGGTGACGTACGGATATGTGATGCCGTAACCGTCGAGGTATGCTTCGCGCTGCGTCCGAAGGCCGATACCAAAGATCGGGTTTTGTTGGGCGATGCGCCAGGAAAAAAGGTAGTTCTCGGCCCGATAGTATGCGGGCTCGTGGTCTTTTCCCAGTTTCCATGCCGGCAATTTGGCGAAGAAATAGACCATGGCAATGGCTGCGATTACGAGAAGCGCCAGAAAGTGTCTCAGGCGCAGCGCTCGGAACCAGAGCCCGATCCCGGCCATAGCCACAGGAATCAACATCGCGGACCGCAAATTGCTCAAGTAAAAGACCACATATCCCGCGGCCATGACCGCGCCGCCAATGAGCTTGGCCCAATAGTCACGCCGGAGCAACAACACCAGAGGCGCAAAGGAAAGAAGTATCATCCGGTCTGCGAGCGGATGAGGATTTGTGTCCAGAAGAGCTTTCACATCTCCTGCTAGAGCGTACCCCAGCAAGCTCACGACAATAATTCCCGCGAGGATGGCCAGGCAGAACCAGGTGAAGAACTCTTGCGCCCGCCCGGTACTCAGCAAGATCCTGGCGCACCAGAAACCACCCAGTCCGGAGCTGAGCAACACAAAGCCGCGTATGGACGACGAGAAAGCTGAGGAGCTTAATAGGCCGCTCACCACAGTCAACGCGGCGAGCAGCGCACAGATGATAATCTCCAGCGGTTCCGCTCGCACTTCACGCTCTCGAGCAACCAAGATCGCCGCGATCAGCGAGAGTAGACAGAGGAGCCCCGAGAAGAGGTTGGCCCTTTCGCCGGGGAAGAGCACCCAGTACGGTTGCAGAAAGGCAAGCTGAAAGCAGGTAAAGCAGAAAATGCCCCACGAAAGCTTACTCAAATGCCCACGGGAGCCCGGACCCCGAGTCCCCGGACCGAAGCCCGTGGGTTCACCCGAGTCGCTTTGCAGGGTTGCGTCCGTTTCTCGTGCGGTCAGCGCCTTCCCCCCAAACTCTTTACAGAACTCCATCCGGTGAGCGTCAGCCGAGGATCTTGCGGTAATTGGAACCGTTTTAGCATCCTCCGGTGTGGATCCTCCGTAATCAGCTTTGGATAGCGGCCGGCGCGCTCGCTTGGTCCATCACCGCCGTCAGGAACTGTCGAGCCAGCAGTCGGTAATCATGGCGCTCCAGCACGTATCGTTTTCCCCGTAATCCCAGATCGGATCGTTCCGCAGGCGTCATGCGGTTCAGGTCAGCCACTGCCTCGGCCAGCGCATCGGGATCCTCCGGGGGCACAGAGATGCCGCCGCCGCTTTCCAAAACCAGATTGTTGGAACAATCGATCGCGTGCAGGACGGGTTTTGCCGCCATCATATAGTCCAGGAGCTTATTAGGGCTCACACCAAAATGGAACAAGGGCTGGCGCTTCAGTCCGATATACAGGCAGTCCATGGCGTCCAGGAGCCTTGGCATAGATGCTTTGGGCGCCGGAAGCAGGAAAAAGACATTTTCAAGCTTTCTTTCCGCAACGGCCATTTGCAGCTTTTTTCTCTTGGGCCCCAAACCAACTATTACAAACGCGATCTTCTCGTCCCTCAGGCGCGCCGCGGCCTCAATCAAGGTCGGAAGATCAGTGGCTTCGCCATAGGCGCCGGTGAAACCCACGATCATATGGCCTGTGCTTCTCAGATCACCAATAAGCCGTTTGTGCTCCGGCGGCATGTCCTCGGTGTCCGCTTCCCACTCCATCGGATCGATGCCGTTGGGAATATATACAAACTTGCCCCTATCCATACCCCGAGAGACCATGTACGTGTGGGCTTGCGGGAGCACGGAAATCACCTTGTCCGATTTGCGATACGCGAAGTCTTCCGCCACCTGTAAGCCGAGAATGAACGGATGCCACTGAGACATGCCACCCAGAAGCTTGGGCGAGAGCGGCCAGAGGTCACGCACCTCGAAGACCAGCCGAGCGCCATACTTCCTGGCGATGCGGAAAGCCGGAAATATATCGAGCGGATATGTAGACGAAGAGATCACTATGTCCGGCTCGGTCCCCGCGGAGAGCAACTTCCCGGAAAGGAAGAGCCTCCACGTGAACGCAATCATGTTGACGACCCTTTTCATGTCATTGGCATGGTAATGGGGCGTCTTCAACCATACGTAGCGAATGCCGTCGATCTCCTCCTCGGTGATCGACCCGGAAACAGTGGGTGATTGAGTGCGAATATGCGTGTACGAAGCGGCGGCGATGGTAACGCGATGCCCCTGTTTGACCCACTCCCGGCCAAGGTAAAACGGCCGGTAAACCATTCCGTGGATTCGTGACCCGGCATAATGGTTGATGAGGAGTATGTTCATCCGATTTGTACGGTGAATCCGACGCCTTACCGGCGGTAGAAGGCATCTATGGCAGAGACAACATAGCTCTTCTGGGCCTCGGTCAGCTCGGGATATATGGGAAGAGCCAAGACTTCATTGCTGGCCTTTTCGCTCACGGGGAAGTCTCCCTGCCGGAATTGTCCCTGGTCAAGACACTCTTGCACGTGCATTGCTTTCGGGTAATATATTTCCGTGCCTATACCCTTTTCTTTCAAGAACGCCTGTAAGCCGTCTCGGTTCTGCGCCCGAATCACATACTGATTAAAGATGTGACGCTCTCGAATCACCGGTGGAGGTAGAACCGTCTTCCTCAAAATCTTGGAAGCCCTCAAACGACTGGTGTAAAACTCTGCGTTTGCTCGCCTCTTGCCGCTCCAGTCGTCCAAGCGCTTGAGTTTCACCCGAAGCACTGCGGCTTGCAAGGTATCGAGGCGGAAATTCCCTCCCAAGACCTTGTGATGATACTTGGGCTGCGCTCCCTGGTTCCTGAGCACCTGAAGGCGCTCGGCCAGCGCGGGATCATTGGTCGTTACCATGCCCGCGTCTCCAAAGGCGCCCAAGTTCTTGGACGGAAAGAACGAGAAACAGCCCACTGTTCCCATGCTTCCCGCGCGGCGGCCTTTGTATTCCGAACCGATAGCCTGGGCCGCGTCTTCGATGATCGGGATCCCCTTTTCCGCGGCGAGCGCCAGCAACGGGTCCATGTCCGCACACTGGCCGAAGAGATGCACAGGCATGATGGCACGCGTTTTCCGCGTGATGCGCTTTGCCACGCGGCTGGGGTCGATATTGAACGTGTCAGGCTCGATGTCCGCGAACACCACCTTGGCGCCGACCCTCAGTATGGAGCCCACCGTCGCGAAAAATGTGAACGGACTGGTAACGACCTCATCACCAGGTCCGATGCCCAGCGCCATCAGAGAAATGAGCAGCGCATCCGTGCCGGAGGAAACCCCCGCAGCGTACCCACAATTGCAGTAACGGGCCACATCATCTTCGAGGGCCTTGACCGCAGGCCCCATGATAAAGTACTGGCTGTCCACCACCTCTTGGATCGCTTGATCCACCTCGTGCTTAATCGAACGGTACTGCGCCTTCAGATCCAACAGCGGCACACTCGTCACGGGCGCTTGCTCGTCCAACCGAGCAATCCCTCCGGAAGCGAGTCTTTCATAACGCTCCGAGCACGCGGCGCATGACAAGGCCGCCCCGGGCGAATCCTCGCCGTGCAGGCGGTTGCCGCACCGGCACATCCAGCCGATTCTCCGGGCAGGATTACCCACCATCAACGCGTGGTCTTCCACGGAACCCGTGACCACTGCCCCAGCTCCAATGAACGCGTATTGTCCTATGGTATTTCCGCAGATCAGCGTAGCGTTGGCTCCTATGGTCGCGCCTCGCTTCACGAGGGTGGGGCGGATCTCCTTCATCCGGGGAATTTCGGACCGTGGGTTGTACACGTTGGTAAAGACCATCGACGGTCCGCAGAAGACGAAGTCCTCCAACGTGACTCCTTCGTAGATCGACACGTTGTTCTGTATCTTGCAGCCGGCGCCGATTCGCACCCCCCGCCCGACCACGACGTTTTGGCCGATATTGCAATTCTCGCCGATCCGCGCGTCCTTCATCACATGGGAAAAATGCCAGATCTTTGTTCCTTTGCCGATGTGGCACGGTTCATCCGCCACCGCTGTCTCGTGAACAAAATAGTCCTTCAATGGTTCTGAAGCGGCTGCAACGGAGGGTCGGAGCGTCACCGAGCCTTGTTTCATAGATTCGTAACAACGCTCCAGGACTCGCAGCGTCCTGAGCCCTTCTTCTCCGTCGGAACGAGGCCGCGACCGGGTCTTGATGCACTCCAAGAAGTGGGCGCACTCCAATCTGAGGGGTTCGGCCTCCACATAATCCACCCGCTCCTCCGGTCCTTTCACCGGCACCGGACGGCGCCCTCTCCATTGGAAGTTGTGATGGAAGAGCTTGAGTTTGTGGTCCGCGCTCGAATCCTCAAAAACCGCCATCTTCTCATCGCCGATCACCACCAGGCGATGCTCCTTGAACGGATTCATCCACGAAACGTAGATGTGGGCGCCCACACCGTCCGAGAAGTCAAGTATGCTGATGGTCACATCCTCGATGTCTCTCTGGAGGTGGCAGTACCCGGACGCTCGCACCTCTGTGGGAGAGTCTCCCAATAGGTACAGAATCATGGAGATATCGTGCGGCGCGAAACTCCAGAGGATGTTTTCTTCGCTCCGAACCTTACCCATGCTGAGTCGATTCGACTGAATGTAGTGTATCCTGCCGAGATCGCCGTTGTGGATCAGCTCTTTGAGCCTTAACACAGCAGGATGATACAAGAGGATATGGCCAACCATAAGAATAGTGTTGTGTTTACCCGCTAACTCCACCAGCCTTTCGCCATCCCTGGAATTCAAGGCCAGGGGTTTTTCCACCAGCACGTCTTTTCCCGCGGTAATGGCGCCTGCCGCGAGCTCGAAATGGGTCGCGGCCGGCGAAGCTATGACCACGCCTTGGATTGCCCGATTCTCCAGAATCTCTTGGTAGGATTCGGTTCGGCCTACATCCGGATACTGCGAGCCAATGAGCTGCAAGGTTTGAGGATCCGCGTCGCACACGTGTCTGAGCGCGCCCAATGCATGAAAATTGCGCACGTGGTTTTGTCCCCAGTAGCCGGCACCTACCACCGCCACGTTCGGGAAGTCACTCGCCGGGCTGCTTTTTGTTCGCCGTTTCAATGTTGCTCCACTCGGTAATAGGTATAAAAAGAGGCGCGAAACCGTACCTCCTGGGCCTCGCGCGGACGACCACGGTTTCGGTTCAGGAGAACCGCTCCAATCTTACAAAAACGGGATGTTCCGTCAAGCGGGAAGATCTTCAGGGCTTTCAAAAAGGATTGTTTTGGCTGTCAGAGAAGTGCTATGGTCATTTCTCAATCCCGATTGGCCCCCGGCGCCGGCGGACCAAGGGGGCCGAGAAGGGCCGGCAATGAAAACGACGACTCGGGTCAGACTTCAGCGCAAGATCGAAAAACTCAAGAGCCAAGTGCTGGACCTGGCGACCCAGGTTGAAGAGGCCGTGCAGCTCGCGCTCGAGGCTGTTCGGCTTCGAGACGCGGACCTGGCGGCAAAGGTTATTGACGGCGACCTGGACATCGATCGGATGGAAGTCGATCTGGAGGAGGAATGCCTCGAGATTCTTGCCTTGCATCAGCCTGTGGCGAACGATCTTCGATTTCTCATAGCAATGCTCAAGATAAACACATTCCTGGAACGGATCGGAGACCTGGCTGTGAACATTGCAGAGACAGCCATATTTCTCGCGTCCGCGGAGCGGATCGAGGTTGCCGAGGAATACTTCATCATGGCCGAGCGCGTCCAGAAAATGCTCGATAAGGCCCTGGGATCATTTATCAACATGTCCGCGGACAGCGCCTTCGCGGTGCTCGCGGACGATGACGAAGTGGACATGATGAAGCACAAGCTGCACAGCGATTTCGAGAAGCATATCAAGGAGGACTCCGCTCATCACGCCGCGCTGATCCAGATGTTCCTCGTGTCTCGAAATCTGGAGCGAATGGCGGACCAAGCCACCAACATCGCCGAGGAAGTCATATATATGATCACCGGCGAGATCGTGCGGCACGGACGCGGTGAGAGGAAGACATGAGTTTGAACCGCCGCATAGCTGTTTCGCTCGGCTGCGCATGCGCCGGAGAGCGAGGCTGAAGCCCAAGATACATGGGGACCTTATGGACTCCAACCCAAGTCAGGAGCAATTTTCGGGCTGATACCGGGCCAAGCGCGGGCCTCATCAGGGCTGTCAATTCATCCTGCCCCTAAGCGCGCGTAATCAGGGAAACGTAGTACACTATCCTCATGAACACAGCCATGTTTTTCAAGGGCCTTCTTATCGGACTGATCATGTGCGCGCCTGTGGGGCCGATCGGTATGATCTGCGCGCAACGCACCCTGGCGTACGGAGCGGCTGTGGGCATTGCTTCAGTCCTGGGCGCGGCCACGGTGGACGGAGTGTACGCGGCTGTGGCCGGGTTCGGTGTCAAGATCATATCCGACTTCGTCGTATCCGAAGAAACGTGGCTGACGATCATCGGTGGCGTCATCCTCATTGCCCTCGGGCTTCGGACGGGTTTCAAACAGAGCGTCACGCCGGAGGAGCGACCCCAAGGAAAGAGCCTAGCGCGAGCATACGTCACCGCCTTTCTTTTCATGCTCACCAACCCGGTCCCTATGTTGATGTTTGCCGCGGTCTTTGCGGCTATAGGGCTGGATGGCGGGCAAGGGGCTTACGTGGCCACCGTTACCTTCGTTCTGGGGGTCTTTGCCGGGTCCTCACTCTGGGCCCCGCTCTTCGTAATGACTCTGAGCATCTTCCATCCGCAGTTGAGCCCCGGACAGTTGAACATCGTCAACAAGATCGCGGGCGCCGTGATAGCCGGCTTCGGCCTGATTGTGCTCGTCGTTACTGTCCTCTGAGAAGTGACCTACCTGCCGACCTCTCCGGTTGCTTTCAACGCGCATCGACCTGCATTGCCTGATCTAGGGCTGTTCCACGGAGAAGGAGGGGACGACCGCCCCAGAAGAGTAGAGCCAGACCAAAGACCAAAGAAGTCAGGGAAGCTAAGAGGATCCCCAGCTTGGCGGAATAGAGAAAACCCGTTCCCGCGAATGCCAAGTCGGCGATAAAGATAGACATGGTAAAGCCGATTCCGCAAAGAGCCGAGCACCCGTACAATTGAAGCCACGAAGCTCCCGTGGGGAGCAACGCAATGCCTGATCGAGCTGCGAGCCATGAGGCGCAAAAGATACCGACCTGCTTCCCAAATACGAGGCCCAGGAAGATCCCCAAAGGCACTGATGAAGTGAAGACTCCTTCGACAGCATGAAGGTCCACGTGAACACCCGCGTTTGCGAGAGCGAATAACGGGACAACGCCGAAAACGACCCACGGACTAAGAAGGCGTTCGATTCTCAGAAGCGGCGGCTCCACTGCCTGGCACATGCTCTCTATCCTCCTGACCGCTTCCTGGTGATCCCGGTTGGTATGGACGCTGTAACCGCATTCGCCCGCGCACTCGAATCTGTCCAGAAGAACCCGAGCCGAGCGCAAGAATTCATCAGTGTTGCACTTGGACCTGGCAGGAATAGTCAGCGCCACGAGAATCCCTGCGACCGTCGAATGGACGCCGGAAAGATACACTTCGAGCCAGACGAGACAGCCCAACACCACGTATAGGAAGCGGTAACGATAACCTAGTAGGTTAATTGCAACTAAAGCAAAAAGCAGGCCCCCCGCAACTTGGAGATCGAACACGGAAATCTGCGACGTATAGAACACTGCTATGACCAAAACTGCGCCGAGATCGTCAGCGATCGCGAGAGCCGAAACGAATACGAGCAAGGATCGAGGCACGCGACCTTTCAAAAGCGTGAGAACGCCGATGGCGAATGCAATGTCGGTTGCCATAGGAATGGCCCACCCACGGGCTGGGATTCCAACGGGGTTCAGCAGGTAGTAAAACGCCGCGGGTGCCAGCATTCCTCCAACGGCTGCCGCGGCCGGCAGAGCCGCTTGCTTGAACGAAGCCAGTTCGCCTATCAGAACTTCTCTCTTGATCTCCAGCCCCACGACGAAGAAAAAAAGCGTCATGAGGCCCTCGTTGATCCAGAAATGCAGAGGCTTGTCGAGGGCGTGTCCATATGCCGCGATAGAGAAATGAGTGTGTAGGAGGCGCTCGTAAAGCGTCCCAAAAGATGAATTGGCCCAGTAAAGCGCCAGCGCGGTCATTACCAAAATGACCAGGCCCCCCGAAAACTGCAGCGAAACAAACGTCCGGACCGGTCTGAGGAGCAGTTCTCCAAACGATTCGCCGGCCTGAAATAGCCGGGGAAAGGAAGACGGCGGTTGCTTCATTCCCCACGACCTCCCACGGTCCAATTCACCCCACTTGCACAGACCTGTGCCCTCGGCCCTGAACCGGACTTAAGTTCCGGAAGTGGCTGGCTACGTTGACGCACAGACAAACAAGAATCGGCCCCGCGGGCGGTCACCGACGCACCCGCTCAAGCAGCCGCTCCCGCTCTAGGGGATCTTGCTCGTCAAAGATCAGCGCTGCCACCTCGTTGAAGACGTCTGACAACTTGATTGTCCCTTCGACCTTGCGGTCTTTCATAACCGGGACGAATGATACCCCATGATTCATCATCATCTCGAGCGCTTCAAGAATCGAATCATCAGGCATCCACCTCTATTCACAGTGGATTCCTGCATAGCAATGGAAACTTCGCCTTCGTTAAGAACATACTAATCTTATTGGCCGACGTCTATGATGCGAAAAGGACTCAAGTGTTACCGGAGCGCCGAGATTCGACCATGCTGTGTTGACAGGGGCTGATTGAAATGAGAACCCGCTTAACGAAGAAAGGCGAGCCGGCCGCGAAAAAAAAGGCCGTCCGTTTTGCCTACGGACGGCCTTTTGTCAACGCTTACCGGTTTTGTTCAACCTGACCGCAAGCCCTCACAGACGGCCAGAGTCGCTCCTATCATGAAATCCTGGCATTAAGCGTATTGCCTGGTCGCGCAAAACTTATCCCATGGATTCTTCCTGATCCCACGAACGTCTTCTGTTGTCTCGGCGTGCGCCCTGTTTTTTCGGTCGAGCCTCATTCACCTTGAGGCTTCGGCCCTGAAAATCCTTGGAATCCAATTCCTCGATGGCTTTCATCCCTTCCTCCCTGCTTGCCATCTCCACGAAACCGAATCCCCGAGAACGACCGGTGAAATGGTCTGAGATGATTTTCGCGGACTCCACTTTGCCGTAGCTCTCGAAAAGCTCTCTGAGTTGGTCCTCGGTCGCATTAAAAGTTAGGTTGCCGACATAGATGTTGATCTCGCTCATTCCTCAACTCCTTCTCGAGAAAAAGCACACCAATCCCGATAGGACGGCGTGCGTTGCCGGGCCAATCATCACCCCCGGGAATGTGTCGAACGGGATATTCGGGATCAGGATCATCGCCGCGGGCGCCCATCACTTAAACGCTTCCATCTTGCATCACGCCCGTGGTCCAAATCGGCGGGCAAGGCCAATACAAGGACGGAATCTGCCTCTCGTGTACCGGATAATGCCGGTCATGTCAAGGACTTTCGATGGCGGAGCGACCGCAATGGCGCCAATCGTCATGAAGCCAGGGATTGGTACAAGGCGCGTATCTCATCAATTCCCTTGGAGTATTCAAACTTCTCCAGAAACACTCCTCTCCCTGCGGCTCCTACGCGGGCTCTGAGTGAATCGTCTCTCCTCAGTTCAAGCACGGCCTGTGCAATCCGGACTGGTTGGCCCGGCGTTACCAGTATCCCCGAGACGTGATCCTCGATCATTTCCGGGATGGCGCCCACCGGCGTCGAAACCACGGGAACTCCGGATCGAAGAGCCTCGATGATGGAAATCGGCATTCCTTCAATGTGCGATGGCAGGAGGAATAGCTCTGCAAGTCCGAGCAGCGCCGGCACAGTGGATCGTTCAATTTCACCCAGCGCCGTCACCCACCTCTCCAGCCTCTCAGTCCGCACAATCCCCAGGATTTGCTCCATCTCTCCGGGATCTTCTTCTCCTCCGGCCAGCACGAATCGGATGGATTGGTCCTCCGCCGCTACCAATGGAACAGCCTTGAGGATGTCGAACACTCCTTTGCGCCAACCCACCGAACCCACGAAGAGGACAATGAAATCCGAGTCCCTCAGTCCCAGTTCTTCCCGGGTCTGTAGGATCAGAGAACGTTCCGGCTGCGGCTCATCATGGACAAAGTTGCGCGCCACTGCGATGGGCTGCTTCAATCCGATCGCGCGCAGCTTGTCCGCCCACAATGAGTAGAGAACCACAATGCAATGGGGTAACGCGAGGCCCCAGCGTATGAGGCGCCTGCGAGTCGGCGGGGCGCTCGTGTAGAAATAGTCCCAGTCAGTGCCGTGGAGGTGAAAGAGGACTTTGGCGGATGTGAGTCTCGCCAACAACGCATAAACCGCGTTTCCGAGGAAACCCGATCCTGAACTCTGGATGTGCGCCACATCATACCTGCGCGCGATCAGCCGTCCCAAGAACGCGACGAGCCACCAGATCCTGAACAAGCTGCGGGTGAGGGTCGTGCGAGCCCATTGGGGATAGGGAACGGGCCCGCTCAGGACCTCGATCTCGTAATCTCTCGAAAGGTCCGAAGAGAGTATGTCCTCCATCACGGAGGCAATTCCGCCAAACGGCGGCGGCACAGGCCCGACAAGGAGAATTCGTTTCATGGGCGTCCACGGAGCGAGTGCGCGTCTCTGAAGTCGGCCGTTGGTCACGAGCCATACCATTGACCAACGCCGGCGATCAAAGATCTTGGGAGGGTCTATACACTAAGTAGCGCGAATCATAAATACGGCGCTATAGTGAACGGCATTGGGATTCGCGCGAAAGGTCACCCTCCCCCTTCCCCCTCCCATCAAGGGAGGGGTCATAAAACCCTCTTCCCGCGTCCCGCGGGACGGGAGAGGGAAGGCAGAGGGGGATTCCAGGTTTATCCAAAGGCGAAGATCTCAACGCAGCCTTCTATCGAAGTGTGACGTGCGTCATCGGGAATGGGCACGGATCGTGTGACTGATTTGGGTGGGACAGGCGTCTCGCCTGCCGTCCCGGTCCTCAAGGCATGACAGGCGAGACGCCTGTCCCACCGGGGCCACTTGCGCTCACCAAGCCTGCTCGCGTGCGTATTAAGAAGAACAAACCGGCGCGAAACTTATAGCTTTTCAAGCCGTTTCTATCGGCCTCCGCAGTCCAGGCCGAACCTGCGAACGATACCCGCGTCTCCCGCTATGCCTTTCGCGTCGTCTCGATTGGCGTACATCCCCACGAAGTAACGCATCCCGTTTTCCCCCCGCCTGTGAGCCGCATACATTGCCACCGGCGATCCATCGCGGCCGTCTACTTCATGGTGTTCGATTCGACCCCTGAAATTGTGCTTCTTGAGATAATCAATCGCCAGTTCTTCACTGCTGAAGACGGCAATCGCATCCTTTACTCCGCTTCGGCTCTTTGTCACCACATAGACGAACATCTGAACACCTCCATATCGTCCTACCAGGACAGATGCAAAAGCGGTCAGAGCGTCGCGGGGCAGAGACCATTTTTCCCGAAGGTAAGCGCGAAATTCGGGTTGAAAAAGAACAGCGCGCCTGCCGGTTTGCTCTCGATTCGCCCATGCCGGTGTGGTAAGAGAGGGATCATGAAAGCGTGCTCCCAACCCCGTAGTTCTGAAGAAATTTCAAACATAATGCGCCGCGTTCGCTCTCGAAATACTACGCCGGAGTTGGCCTTCCGTCAGGCGCTCTGGGCCAAGGGTTTGCGATACAAGCTCCATCATGGCGAACTCCCCGGAAAACCGGACATTGTCTTTCCGGCGAAGCGCCTAGCGGTCTTTGTGGATGGTGACTATTGGCATGGGGGTCAGAGCGTTCGACGTAACTTGGCCTCGCTTGAAGAGCAGTTTTCAAAATCTCAATCCATAAGCTACTGGCTGGAAAAGATACGCGGGAACATGAATCGAGACTGCGTGTCCACCGCTAGGCTGCTTGCAAGCGGGTGGCGAGTTCTGCGGTTCTGGGCGAGTGAAATCGAAAAGAACCTGGATCGTTGCGTGGAGATGACCCTGGCTGCGGCCCGCAACGAGATTCCGCCGACTCCGCTGGCTCATCTTCCATACAAGACCTTCGCGGAGTTCTTCGCCGGGATCGGCCTGGTCCGTATGGCATTGGAGCGTCAGGGTTGGACCGTGGCGTACGCCAATGACGTGGACCCCAAGAAGAAGGAAATGTACGACACCCACTTTCAAGAAGAGAGTCTCTTCCATTTGGGAGACATCCACCACATCCGTTCCGATGAGATCCCGTGCGTGACTCTCGCCACGGCTTCGTTTCCGTGTAACGATCTTTCGGTGGCAGGCGCCAGACGCGGGCTGAAAGGCAAACAATCCTCGGCCTTCTGGGGCCTGGTGAGCGCTATTGAGGGTATGGGAGGCCGGCGGCCGCCACTCATACTATTGGAGAATGTCACGGGATTCCTTACATCACACAAGGGGCGTGACTTATCCGAAGCCATGCTGGCGCTCAACAGGCTCGGTTACAGCATTGACGCGTTTGTTCTGGACGCGGCGCAATTCGTGCCACAAAGCCGGGAACGGCTTTTCGTCGTCGCGGTGTTGAACGACGGGTATCAAGCGCCCGGCATGCTTGACGCCATGAGCCTTCAGGAGGATCAACTCAGGCCGCGAAGGCTCGTCGATTTCATCAAGAAACATCCTGAAATACGCTGGAAGATCCGCAAGCTGCCCAAGCCTCCCCAGAAAAGGGCTAGCCTGCCGGACGTGTTGCAAGATCTACCTGACGAGTCTTCGGCGTGGTGGAGCCGCGAACGCGCGGAATATCTCCTCAACCAGATGAGTCCGCGCCATCGGGAAGTCGCGGAACTCATGATCGCGGGCGCCGCCTGGTCTTACGGAACAGTGTTCAGGCGCATCC
>Ga0194126_10001158_pt1 | contig 44589 bp, 44 predicted proteins | sample TA2KigC150mmetaG_FD_148641 | JGI IMG/M metagenome (GOLD analysis project Ga0194126, IMG submission 148641) | Freshwater microbial communities from Lake Tanganyika, Tanzania - TA2015035 Kigoma Deep Cast 150m | ecosystem: Environmental > Aquatic > Freshwater > Lake | place: Tanzania: Lake... | reverse complement strand
CAGAGATGCGCTGCGAGTCCCGGGCTTTTTTAAGCAGTTCTGCGGGGTTTAACACAATAATGGTGACTGCAGAGAGAATCGCGAGAATCGCGATCACGATCAAGAGCTCAAGCAGGGTAAAGCCCTTGACGGTTTGAACGTGCATATTGATATAGCAGAGAATTAAGTATCAATGTTGTACATTTGGTTACACTCCCTTGTAAGCACATTGTATCATACATACGAATTACGCCACATGGAATTATCCACGCGTAAATTTACGCAACACCGAGAAATTCTTTTATTTTGCCGACAAGCTCATCAATCGAAAGCCGGGCTTTCACGTAATACTCCCGCGCGCCAAGGGCTTTGCCCCGCTCGATGTCGCTTTCCTGGCCGAGGTTCGAGATGATAATGATAGGAACTTTCTGCAGCTGCGGATCCTGACTAATTTCCTGCAGGACTTCAAAGCCGTTTTTCCGCGGCAAAATTAAATCGAGTAAAATCAGATGGGGCCGGAGTGTTTTGAGTTTTTCCAATGCATCCACGCCGTCGGTCGAAATCTCGACCGCAAAATTTTCTTTTTTTAATTTTGCCGAAAGCAGGCTCGACAAAAACGCATCATCCTCTACGATCAGGATTGTCTGGGATTGCGCTTCGGGCATGGTTTTTTATCCTCGAATATACTTTTTGATTTCTTCCACAAGCTCATCAATCGAAAGCCGGGCTTTCACGTAATACTCCCGCGCGCCAAGGGCTTTGCCCCGCTCGATGTCGCTTTCCTGGCCAAGGTTCGAGATGATTAGCGTCGGCGTAAATTTTACCTCTGCGTCTTTTGCCATCTCCTCTAAAAATTCAAACCCGCTCTTTAAGGGAAGCATCAGATCCAAAAGCACGAGGGATGGCTTTTCTTTCTTTAAAAGCTCCAAACCTTCTTCTCCGTTTCCTGCAAGCATTGCCCGGTAACCCTCGGCTTCGAGCTTGGACTTGAGGATATTCAAAAGAAAGGCATCGTCTTCTACAATCAAGATTGATTTTTCCTTTTTTCCAGCCATACTCCCCGGGAACGTTTTTTATTGTGATACGAATCGCGTCACAAAAACTGGTCACAACCACCGCATACGCCCGAGGAAGCGACAGCTGCCTATGGGCATATATTAATAGTATACCTCCTGCATTGTTGGCCGGCAAGTTGGGTGGTGCGCATGTAATTTTGTAAATAAAAAACACCCGCGTGAGAGTGCTTTTTCAGGTCTTTCCCGTCGTCCCATCCCGTAGAAGTTACGGGAAAACTAATCTCGACTTGAAGGCTCCGAGATTAATACCTGCCCCGACGTAAAGTCGGGGATCGACCAAGGTCCCGCGAGATAGTGCGTGCGCACCCTGCGAGAAGAAAACCTTTAAAGAGATGTTCCATCCGCAGCTTCCGCTACGGATGCCTTGTTACGACTTAGCCTTTGTCACCGAGCCTCGCTTGCTCCGACGCAAGGTCGGAGTTCAGCGATTCCCAGCTCCCCTGGCTTGACGGGCGGTGAGTACAGGACTCGAGAACGTATTCACCGCGGCGTGGCTGATCCGCGATTACTAGCGATTCCGGCTTCATGAGGGCAAGTTGCAGCCCTCAATCCGAACTGGGGCCGAGTTTGTATAGGATTGGCTCCGTCTTACGACTTTGCAGCCCGTTGTCTCGGCCATTGTATCACGTGTGTAGCCCAGGGCATCAAAGGGACATGCGGATTTGACGTCGTCCGCTCCTTCCTCCCCCTCGCGGGGGCAGTCTCCCGCGACATATCTAACACGGGACGCGGGTTGCGCATGTTTCCCCATTGAAGGGAGCGCCTCACGGCACATGCTGACGACAACCATGCATCACCTGTGCAAGTGTCCTTGCGGAGGCCCTGCCTTTCAGCAGGGTTTCACTTACATTTCAAGCCCTGGTAAGGTTCCTCGCTTGACATCGAATTAAACCACATGATCCACCGCTTGTGCGAGTCCCCGTCTATTCCTTTGAGTTTTAGCCTTGCGGCCGTACTTCCCAGGCGGTCGACTTAACGCGTTAGCTTCGCCACTGAAAGGGTCGATACTTCCAATGACTAGTCGACATCGTTTAGGGCGTGGACTACAAGGGTATCTAATCCTTTTTGCTCCCCACGCTTTCGTGCTGCAGCGTCAGGAAAGGGCCAGCTGACCGCCTTCGCCTCTGGTGTTCCGCACGATATCAACGGATTTCACCCCTACACCGTGCGTTCCGTCAGCCTCTCCCTTCCTCAAGTCCGGCAGTATCGGCTGCAGCCCCAGAGTTGAGCTCTGGAATTTAACAGCCGACTTGACCCCGTTGGATATAAATATCAAACGGGAACCCCTTGCGGGCCGGACCGCCTGCGCACGCTTTACGCCCAATAAATCCGGATAACGCTTGACGCCCTCGTATTACCGCTGCTGCTGGCACGAGGTTAGCAGCGTCTTATTCCACGGGTACTGTCAACCCCGACTTGCGTCGGGACTTCATCCCCGTAAAAAAGAGTTTACACTCCGAAGAGCTTCATCCTCTACGCGGCGTCGCTCGGTCAGGCTTGCGCCCATTGCCGAATATTCTCGACTGCGGCCTCCCGTAGGAGTAGGGCCCGTGTCTCAGTGCCCTCGTTGGGGAACAGCCTCTCAGCTCCCCTACCCGTCATAGGCTTGGTAGGCCATTACCCTACCAACTACCTGATAGGACCTAGGTTCCTCCCGAAGCGGCTTGCGCCTTTACTCTTCAAGCTTGCGCTCTCAGAGGCCATTGGGTATTAGCCCAGCTTTCGCGGGGTTATCTCCATCTTCGGGGCAGATTACCAGGGCGTTACTAACTCGTCTGCCACTATCCCGCACTTTCTTTTGGAAAATCAAGATGTATTGCTACATCCTTCAAATCCGGAAAAGGTGCGGAACCGTTCGACTTGCATGCCTTATCCACGCCGCCAGCGTTCATCCTGGACCAGGATCAAATCCTCAGTAAGAAACAATTTGGGACGACAGGAAAAACCTGAAACTGAAAAAGTTTGCGTATGTGGTTCCAGTCTTTAATTATCAAAGTGCTCGCGTTACAATCGCTACCCTTCACTATTTCGTGGTTCAGGGTCCTCGTAACCGATTGCCAAATTTGTCGTTAGTCCCTTCGGCAGTGAACCGATTCGGTCTGAAGCTCACGGTCGAAGACCTCGGGACGAACTGTAAATTTGGACGGTTCGGGAGAAAAAACACACCCGCAACTATCTCCTCCAAAGAAACAGTTGCGGATGCGTTTTGGGTTAGTTTTTCAAGCGAAACTAAATCTTGTGGATGGATAGCGTGATCATAACCACATCAATTATAGCGGCGTTTACTATTATGTCAAGTGGATAAGGAGTGTTTTCTCCGCCACTCGGCAATTCTTTTATGATCCCCTGATAAAAGCACTTTGGGGACCCGGTAGCTACGGCCTTTATATGCAAAAACCTCGGGCCGCGTATAGTGCGGATATTCTAAGCCCTTGTGAGAGATTTTCTTCCCCCCTTCTTTCACAAGCAAATTACGGTATGACTCTTCAGTAAGCGATTCGGGTTTAATCACGCCAGGCACCAGCCGCGCCACGGCAGACACCACGACCATTGCGGCAACGTCCCCATCAGTCAGTACATAGGGACCAAGAGAAATTTCTTCAGGTCGGAGTATTGTTCTGACCCGTTCATCAATACCCTCGTATCTGCCGGAAATCAAAATGAGGTGCTTTCCTTTTTTCGCCCACTCGTATGCACGCTTCTGATTAAATTGTTTTCCTTTTGCAGAAAAAAGAATCACTCTTGGCTTGACGCGCTTTTGTTTTGAAGCCCGTGAAACAGTTTCTACTGCTTTTACAATCGGCTCTACTTTGAGCACCATGCCGGCGCCGCCGCCGTAGGGCTTATCGTCAACGGTTTTGTGGCGATCCGTGGTCCATGTGCGCAGATTGTGCAGATGGATATCGATACACTTCTTTTTCTGGGCGCGCGCCAAAATAGACGTCGTAAAATACGATTCGAATGCCTCGGGAAAGATTGTGATAATATCGAATCTCATCATTTCCTATGTTGGAAACACTGAGCGATAACGAACGTGTGGTATACTAGTAGCGTACCATGGAGGTCGCAAAAACTTAACGTTGTATTCCATATATGTTTCCATATCTTTCGTTTGCATACGGTACTGATTGGGGAATATTGCTCTTACGCGTGGTCGTGGGAATTATCTTTATTGTCCACGGCCTGCCCAAGCTGCAAAAACCCCAGGGAATGGCGCAGGGCATGGGTTGGCCAAGCGCAGCAGTAACTGCCCTCGGTATAGGAGAATTGTTTGGCGGGGCTTTGCTCGTGCTCGGCTACTTCATCCAGCCGGCAAGTCTCGCGCTTGCACTCGTAATGGTTGGCGCTCTCTACTACAAAATCAGGAAGTGGAACGCGCCTTTTACCGCATACGATAAAACCGGATGGGAACTTGATTTGATGCTTTTCGTTGCAACACTCCTCATTTTCTTTAGTCAAGGAGGAGGGCTTGGTATCGGACTCTAGTAAACCCCATGAGAAAGGAAAGGGCTTTCTCACTGGGTACATAACCCCAAGAATGAAAAATCCGCCCGGAAAGGACGGATTTTTCATTTCTGCGGGAAAGGAGATTATCCTTCGGCTCTAGCCGTGCTGTTCGAGGCTCTGACTGGTTCGACTTCGCTCATATGCCCAGGCTGACTCATTCGACTGCGCTCAGAGTCAGCCTGGGCAAGAGTCGAAGGCTGAACGTCAGTCGAAGCGTTAGAGCTTCAGGTCTTCTACCACTCGGTCTACGGAAGTGTCTTCCCGGGTTTCTTGGGGACCGCGCGGCATACTTCCTTTTGGTTCTTCGATCTTGAGATTCACCCGAGCGTTGTTTTTTACGCCGACAATTCGGAGGAGTGTCCTAAGGGACTTTGCGGTGGAACCGTTGCGGCCCACCACTTTGCCCATATCACTGCGGCTTACGCGCAATGTCAGGAGCACGCCCATCTCGTCCACTTTCCGTTCAACGCGAACTTGATCCGGTTCGTCAACGATCGATTTGACCACGTGCTCGAGAAAATCGTGATACGGAGGATTCTGCGGCATAGAAGTGCTTGTGCGTGACGAGCTTTTCACATCGAGCGAGAAAGGCTCTCGCATCTTTTACAATCGACCTTTCACTGCTTCCGCCTCAACTGAAAAGTGAATGCGGAGTATCTAAACATCACTTATTTTCTGCTACTGAGTATTTTCAGTCAACCCCGTACGATCTATGTGTTGCGTCAAAATTAAACTTACTCAATGTACCTATGTGCATAAACCCCTTTGCGGCGAACGCCCTTTATCTTACGGGGCCTCGGGTGCTGCCTCTTGCGATGCAACTTCTTGGGAGGGTGTCGTTTCTCGGGGCGTTTCATCCTTCGACATCCCCCTTGCTTCGGCTTTCTTATGCACGGGTATTTTACTCCCGACTATGATGCCGCTGGCCACCAAAAGGTTGTGGGCGCTCGAAGAAGGCTTGGCGCCTTGCGAAATCCAGTAGGAGATGCGCTCCTTCTTGAGGTTTACTGCTTTGGTCCGTGGATTCCACGAACCCAAAAACTCCACCGGCTTTCCATCAGCCCCGGTGGTTTTTTGCGTCACCGTGAGGCGAAACGTCCTCTGGTTTCTCCTCCCTACGCGCTGGAAACGAATCATCAACATAGAATCTAGTGCCTTTGTAACGTCTTACCAAGATACTCGATAACCCGGTTTTATTCAAGAGCAGGGTGGACGTCCGCCTCTGCAACTTTCTGCGCTTCTTCAAAGCGAAGCGAAAAAATACGCGAGACCCCGTCCTCCATGGCAATGCCATATAAGATCTCCGCGGCCTCCATGGTTGCGCGGTTGTGGGTAATAACGACAAATTGCGTTTTTTCAGAAAGCTCCCGGAGTAGTTTTGCAAAACGCTCCGAGTTTGACTCATCGAGCGGTGCGTCAACTTCATCAAGAATCAGAAATGGCGGCGCAGATGATCCCACAATCGCAAAAAGCACTGCAATTGAGGTGAGCGCGCGCTCCCCGCCCGAAAGCATTTCGATGCCTTTGATTTTCTTTCGCGGAATAGACACGCTAATTTCGATTTCCGGCATTGCCTCTTCGCGGAGCCCTGCGGCCGCAGCACCGTTTTCACTATTTTCGCCGCCTCCGGCTTCCACCCGCGGAGGTTTTATTTGATAGATCTTTGCGCTTCCGCCGCCGAAAATCAGCTTAAAATAGTGATTACACGCATCAGAGATCTCCCGGAGCCCTTCATCGAAATCATGCCTGATGGTATGTTCGAGTTTAAAAGACAGATCCCGGAGGTCCGCGAGCGCTTTCTCTAAATCTTCTTTTTGAGTTTTGATAAACTCCACGCGTTTCAAAGCTTCCTCGTACTCACGAAGAATTTCTTCATCCACAAGCCCGATGTCCGCAAGATCCCTTCGGAGCCGGAACATACGTGCTTCGAGCTCTTCGAACGGAAGTTCCTGAAGCTCGGGGTCTGGCTGATGCGGAGTGGCTTTAAAGGAGTCGAAGCCCAATCCTGTTTCTTTCATTTTTGCGCGAAGGTCCTCTTCGCGCAGTTTCCGCTTTTCTTCCTCGAACTGATACTCGCGAAGAAGATTTTCTTTATCGCGAAGCTGGTTTTTCTTTCCCTCAAGCGCTTCGAGCTTTGCGCGGAGATCGCGGGACGATTCGTCTTGCAACCTTGCAAGCTCTGAAAGCTTCCGAGATGCTTCGCGGATTCCGGATTCGGTGTTTTCCAGTTCGGCGGCAAGCTTGTCACGGTTTTCGAGAAGCGGTTTTTCGAAATCACGTTCGGCGCCCGGGGTCTTGAGTAATTGCTCAAGCGACGTGAGCACACTCCGAAGCTCTTCTTTGATTTGGGGAAGGTCTTCGTATGCGAGCGTGTAGGTGATTCTTTCTTTCACGGTTTCGAGTGCGTGAAGTAGCGTCTGTTCAGAGATGTTTTTCTTAGACGCAATGCGCGAAAGCGCGGCAAGTTCCCCCTCGATTTTTCCGATACTGCGCAAAATCTCGCCGCGCTTCGCTTCGCACGCACGAATTGTATCTCGAAGCCCGTGACTTTCTTGGATTGTTGCGGGAAGCTTCTCCTCCCAAGAACGGATTTCCTCCTCCATTGCTGTGATTTCGTTCCGGAGCATGATAAGCTCCTTTTCGATATCTTCTGCCTCTGTTCCTGCATCAGGACTTATTTCGGCAAGCTGCGCGATTTTACGCAAAAAGAAGTTCTCTTCGAGTTTTTTTAATGCCTCTTCTTTTTCCTGCCTTCGTTCCCAGCGCGACGCCTGGCGCTTTAAGCTCCGGAGGTGCGGTTCGAGCTCTTCGAGTAATCGTGCGGCTTCCGCGACATTTGCCTTGGTTTCTTCCATCTTTCGCTCTGCTTCCTCTTTCTTTAAGCGAAACTCTTTTAACCCAAGCATTTCTTCGAGCATTTCGCGGCGTTCTTTTCCAGATGCGCGCAGGAATACATCGTGCGAACCCTGATTGATGATCGAAAGGCCCCGAAGTCCGAGTTTGGCGCCTGCAAGAAGCTGCGTAATGTCTTTTAAGCGCGCGGGCGAACGGTTTACTGTATATTCAGAAGTGCCGTCACGATATACTTTTCTGCCAATGACGACTTCCGGATACGGCACGTCAAACATTCTGCTTTCGTTATCAAAATGGAGCGACACCGCAGCAACCGATGTGGGGGGCTTCGCAGGGGTACCTGCAAAAATGACATCGTCGGATTTCTCGGAGCGCAGATTTTTCATGCTCTGCTCGCCGAGCACCCAGCGAATTGCGTCAACCAAATTTGATTTGCCAGAGCCATTCGGTCCCACGATCGCGGTAATGCCTTTCGGGAATTCAAGCGCGGTTTTTTGCACAAACGATTTGAATCCTTGTATTTCGAGGAGTTTGAACATCGAGCAACAATTTACTTCTTACGCGGCCTGCCAGTTTTTTACCCGGAGGCCTTCGCGCGCTGCGGCAAGTTCGGCATCTTGTTTTGAATACCCGTGACCTTCAGCCACCTTTTCTTCGTCCAAATAGACACCCACCAAAAACTCTTTTGCGTGGTCCGGCCCCCACTCTTTGAGCACGCGGTAGGTAGGCGTGACGCCTACTACCGCCTGCGCTTTTTCTTGAAAAAGCGATTTGGGATCTCGCCATAGTCCAAGACGCAACACGCTCTCGAGCTTCGGGAAAAGGTGCGCCGTGAGAAACGTGAGCGCTTTTTCATATCCTTGGTCGAGATAAATTGCACCTACAATCGCTTCTAACGCGTTCCCTAAAAGTTCCTGGCGCGAACGCGCAAACTCACGCGTTTCTCCCCGCGAAAGAAAAAGATATTGGTCCACGGTAAGCTCGGTGGAGGTCTCGGAGAGCGATTCGTCGTTGACGAGCGCCGCCCGGAAGTTCGTAAGCTCGCCTTCGGGATTCTCGTAACGGTTATAGAGATACTCGGTTACGGCAAGCTCGAGCACCGCGTCACCCAAAAACTCGAGCCGCTCGTTATGCCCGAAAGGCCAGTTGCTGTTTTCGTTTAGGTACGAGCGATGGGTAAGCGCCTGCAAAAGTAATTCTTTCTTCCGAAATGTAATGCCGAGTTTCGCTTCAAGCAATGCAATATCTGGTACCTGCATAAGCATCCCTTATTCTTGTGGGGCCGCACTTTTCCTGTCAATCAGGAGGGGCGGTTCGCCTTTTTTGTGGTCTTTGCCGGGTTCTCCTATTTCGCGATACACCGTGCCCAGCACTCCGTTTACAAACCGGCCCGAGGATTCTCCGCCGAATGTTTTCGCAAGTTCGATCGCTTCGTTGATTGCCACCTTCGGAGGCACCTCGCCGCGACTGCCAAATAAAAGCTCAAAAAGTCCAAGCCGCAGTACGTTCCGATCCACGATATTAATCTGCTCAAGCGGCCACTCGGGCGCGGCTGTGGAAATAATCTTGTCGATTTCTTCGCGGTGCTCGATCGCGCCGTGCGTCAAGCGCCGCGCGAACTCTTTGTCTTCGAGCCCCGGCCCAAACTCTTCGATATTTCGCTCGAGCGTTTCTTCCACCTTTGTAGTATCAAAACCCCAAAAATCAAGCTCATAGAGAGTTTGCATAGCGATGCTACGCGATAGATGGCGGGAGGACATACCGATATTTCGTTATCCGGTTATTAAATACTTCATTGCTATTCGTGCCCGACTCGAGGGGTGGCCTTGGCGGTGTATGAATAAAAGTAAATGGGTGAGTAAGCAATTACTGAGTAATTATTCTTGCGATTGTGATTTGGTGTCGGCTTCTGTTTCTTTCAGAACTTTTTCCCGTTTCTTTCTTTCTTTTTTGTCGAGTCGCGCCAGAACGTTTACCACTTCTTTCCCTTTATAATACCCGCAATTACTGCAGACGCGGTGGCCGAGACGCAGCGTATGACATTTCGGACAGCGCGTGAAATTGGCCGGTTGTAACGCAAAATGTGAGCGGCCTTTATTCCGCCTTGACTTTGTATGATGTCGTGTAGGTGTGCCGCCCATACAATTTTGATTGTCTCGTGTGTTATAGGCGAGCCTCGCCTCTTTCAACAAGAGGCGGGTCTCCCATGCCTCGGAGAAATTTCTAATTTCTAACCCATTCGATCCGCTCAGGGTTAGTCCTGAGCAGTGTCGAAGGACTAAATCCTAATTTCTAAACAAATCCCAAGCACCAATTTCCACTATATAGAGAACAAGGATAAAATACCAAAGAAATAAGATATTGGCAAATCATGGCTTTACCGAAAATCATTGCTGTGGTCGGACCGACGGCGTCCGGGAAGTCGGATCTGACCGTGTTTTTGGCAAAAAAATTCCGTGGCGAAATCGTCTCGGCTGATTCACGACAGGTTTATCGCGGCATGGATATCGGTACCGGCAAAGTCACGAAAAAAGAGATGCAGGGCATACCGCACCACCTCCTTGATATTCTTGATCCTTCGGAAGATTTCAGTGCCGCGGAGTATCAGAAACTCGCATTTCGCGCCATCCGCGCTATCCTTCGGCGAAAGAAACTCCCTATTCTTGTGGGTGGCACCGGGTTTTATATTCAGGCAGTCGTGGACAACTTTCAATTTCCCGAAGTTGCGCCAAATCAGGCTCTTCGCGCGAAGCTCGAGCAAAAAACCACCGAAGAACTTTTTGGGATTTTGAAACTCTTTGATCCGGGCCGCGCGAAAACCATTGATACGCGAAATCGCCGCCGGCTCATACGAGCCCTTGAGATACGAATGACCACCAAACAACCGTCCCTGCCACTTCAGCAAAGAACGCGCATCTTTGATACCCTGCTCATCGGTATTTCGCCCGACAAAGACGAACTTCGATCGCGCATTACAAAACGTCTTCGCCTGCGGCTTGCGAAAGGCATGATAGACGAAGTGTATACGCTCCACCAAAAAGGTATTTCGTACGAACGCCTTGAACGCTTCGGGCTCGAATACCGATATATCGCGCAGTACCTCCAGAAAAAGCTCTCAAAAAAAGAAATGGAAGCGGGCTTAGCGCGCGCGATCAAGCAATACGCGAGGCGCCAGATGACCTGGTTTCGGCGCGACAAGCGCATCCACTGGATACAAAATTCAAAGGATGCGAAAACGCTTACGCGGGAATTCCTCCGGAAAAAATAACTAGTTCCCGGCGAGCAATCGAGAAATCATTTCCTGCACAGTCTTTGGATTTGCTCTCCCGCGAGTTTCTGCCATCACGCGACCTGCCAAAAACTGAAGCGCGGTTTGCTTTCCTGCTTTGTAATCTTTCACTGCCTGCATTTCGCGGTCAAGCACTTTTTTTACAATTCCCTCGAGCTCACCGTTATCTGCGATCTGAAATAGTCCTTCCTCGCGGATAATGTGTTCCGGATCCTGGCCGGTCTCGAGCATTTTCAGAAGCACATTTTTTGCGGCTCGGGATGAAATTTTGTCCTGGTGGATAAAAAACACGAGGTGCGCAAGATGTTCGGGTTTTATTTTGATTTCTGAAAGCTCCGCGCCTTTTTCCATCAGCAATCCTTTAAGATCTGATGAAAGGTAGTTATACACAAGCTTTGCGAGCTGGTCAGATTGTTCTTTTACGTCATGCCCTCTGTCCTCAAGAGAAAATTCTGATACCGCTTCTTCGAAAAATGTCGCGTAGTCGTTCTCGCGCACCAAGAATTCTACGTCTTTTTCTGAAAGCCCGTATTCTGCCATAAAGCGGTTCCGGCGTTGCCACGGAAATTCGGAAAGCGATTTTTGAATCGCGCCAAGGTCAATAAAAATGCCGCCGGGCTGCGGCTCTACGCCAAGGTATAGAGGTGGAAGGTCAGGCTCCGGGAAATAGCGGTAGTCCTGCGCTTCTTCTTTCAAGCGCTGGGAAAGCGTCTCCTTTTTCGCTTCATTCCACCCGCGAGTCTCCTGCGTTATCTCACTTCCCTCTTCAAGCACCTCTGTTTGGCGCTTAATCTCATAATCAATCGCCTCCTCGACCGAGCGGAATGAGTTTAAATTCTTCACTTCCACCTTCGTACCTAGGTCTTTTCTCTTGCTTACGCTGATATTTGCCTCAATTCGCATCTGGCCTTTTTCCATATCCGCATCTGACACGCCAAGATACCTGAAAAGGAGCTGCAGCTCTTCGGCAAATGCACGTGCCTCGCGGCCTGACACAATATCGGGTTCAGTAACAAGCTCCATCAAGGGCACACCGGCGCGATTAAAATCAACAAGTGAATAATCTGCGGCTTCGGGGTGCACGAGCTTTCCGGTATCTTCTTCAAGATGAATTCGCCTAATGCGAATGCTTTTCTTTGGTAACTGGTAATTGTCCGCCTGAGGCAAAATTGATAGCGCAAGGGTTCCGCCCCTGCAAAGCGGTTCGTCGTATTGCGAAATTTGATACCCCTTGGGAAGGTCGGGATAGAAATAATTTTTGCGGTCGAATTTGGAGCGTTCCGGGATTTTTGCGCCAAGTGCAAACCCCACGCGAAGCACATGCTCGACTGCCTGGACATTAATGGTGGGAAGCGTGCCTGGATGCCCAAGACACACTGGGCACACATTGGTGTTCGGCCGCTTTTCATCCGGGTCGTTTAAAGAATCGCAGAACATCTTGGTTCTGGTCTTCAATTCAGTATGGATCTCTAAGCCAATCGTGGGCTTATATGTCATTGCTTTTAGTTTACTAAAATAGTACGCCCCAGACCATGAGGTCCGGAGCTGCCGATTTGGACGGCTTGGAAGAACTTGTGAAACGAGAGCGTGGACGCGCCTGCCAGCATCCCAAAGCTTATTGAGCATCTGGGTTAAGCCCCAAGATACCCTGCGGTCCTCATCTATACGTCTGATACCGCAAACTGCCTTACGTGAGCCAGTATACACCAAGCTATTGCGAAAGTTTTGCAAGTTTTTCCTGGACTTTCTCTTCCTGGCCGCGACGCGCAAAATCATAATCAGCCATATTTGCGCGGATATGGCTGGCAATCAAAGGATATTTTTCCTTAAGGAGTTTGAATTTTTCCTGCTCGATTTTGCGATAATCAGGGTGGCCTTCGGGGATTGTGCGAAGCTCGATCTGCCAGAATGACTGCCGCAGATTTTCCCATTGCATAAAGCGGATGCGGTGGCTAAGCGTGACTGCGTACTGCGCAAGTTCATTATTCTTTGATTCAATTTTAGAGAAAAGTTCCTCTATTGGGTCTATCGCTTGTCGAAACTCCTGTTCAAGCCCTGCACCGACTATTTCTTGCGGCACGTCATAGCCGTGATGGCACGAGAAATACTGACGCTGCTGCGTGAGCATCCGGTGCCGGTGAAGGTCGCGCCAGGCGCCAATATTCATTACAATTTCAAACCGATTGTACACGTGTTCGAATGCACGGCCTACTTTCTGCCAGCGCTGGGTTCGATCCCTCAAATACGTATCAATGACTTTCTTTCGCTCCTCCTGACTCATCTGCCTGACCTTTTCGAGCAGCTCACTCCACGATCGGTGATTACCGGATGCTCCGTATAACATCGCAGTAATCACTTTTACTTCGCCATCCGGATCGGATTCCGCGAGCCGCACACGCGGTCCATGCGTTTCGAAACGCTGTAGCGCATCGCGATTAAGTGCTCCAAAATATTCATCCACAAGCGGCTTCATGCGCATTGGCTTTTCTGCTAAATACCGCTGGTAGGTTTCCACTATCTCCTTTGTGTCTTCATCCTTGAGCCGCCATAAAAATGACGGTGCAACTTTGTGCAGCTCTTCGAACGCGCGCTCGGCTGCCCATTGAATTTCGCCCAGAGGATGCGCAGCCGAACGATTAATCAAATATTCAAACGCCTGACCGTTCCCAAAAAACGAAACCTGCGAAATAGTTGATGTCGGAAGCAGTCCTCGCAAGGTGTCGAATGCTTTTTTCTCAATCACCGGCAATGTTTCTTCCGGAAAACGCTCGGAGAGCCACGCGATCAGACGCGGAAGAAGACTGGTATAGGTATCAAAAAGATTGTCCATGGCCATCCGGTACTCTTCCAAAAGCCCAATTTCGCCAAGCGCCGGATCAACGTAATACGGATACTGGCCGCTGATTTTTACCGAATAATTGACATACCGGGTTGATTTTTCAATCGGCGCCAGGCCAATGCGCTGATCTTCACAATGCTTGATAGCAACTTGCGAAAGTCCTGCAAAGACAAGGTGGAGTCCTGCCATCTGCGCAATCGAGTCGTCGCCGTACTGCGCAAGCCATTTGATATAGAATGACCGGGCGCGGGGATGAGAAAAAAAATCTGCAATCGAATGCTCCCCGAAAAGCGAAATAAATTCTTTGAGCGACTTTCCGTATTTTACTTTCTCCTGCCATTCATCCTCGGTCTCCTTTTCGCCGCGTACCGGCGCAACAAATGGATACACAAATTCGTGAAGAAAAATGTATCTAAGATCCCCTGCGGCGCGGCTGGTGCGGGAACAAAGCGCGCCGATAAGCTCCGGCGAAGCAATCAGCGGCACATACACGGACTTGTCGAGATTCGTGAAAAACGGCGCTAGGTACTTGCGCTCTTTTTCGGAATATGTGTCTGGCGCAAATGGAGGCGCAAACCGGACAAGCGAACGATGCTCAATCATAGAAATTTCTGCACTACCTTCCATATTCGCTCGCTGATCGCTTCAGGAGGCAATACCTGATTTTCTTTACCGCACTCGACGAGCACGAAATCATTCGGAAATTCTTTCGGAAGTATCAGGTATGCATCTTCTGCTTCTTTCAAATGATTGATTGCGCGCTCGTGGATGTCTGTTTTTTTCTCTTTCCCCTTGAGAAGATATTCCTGCTCTGCGCGCGCGTGAGCCATTGATTGAGCAATTTCTGCAGGTACGTGAAGGATAATGGTGATTGCCGGCTGTGGTAGTTTTAGAATGTTAAATTCGAGATTTAAAAGCCAGTGCCAAAATTTTTTTCTTTCCCCATGGTCTTTGATTTTTCCTCCTTGATGCCCCATGTTTGAGGCTGTGTAGCGATTCGAAATTACGTGCCTTCCCTCTGCAAGCGCGGTGTGAATGGTCGGTGACGCCGCGTAGCGATCAAGCGCGTAGAAAAGAGAAGCGATGTATGGCCCCACCTCGTCAGCCGTGCCGAATTTTCCTGCGAGATAATCCTCGAGCATTACTGCAGACCTGCTTCCGTATTGGGGAAACTCGGCAGCGCCTACCGGGTAGCCCTCTTTTACCATGCGCGATATTAAAAGCGCGGTCTGGGTGGCTTTTCCCACGCCATCAGTGCCGTCAATGACGATAAATTTTCCCTTTTCTTGCGACATACGCTATTTATATCAGTATCTATCAACTTTATCAGCAATCATCAGCGATGGAATATTTTGTAACGCTGATTTATGCCGATTTAGCTGATACATGCCGATACACTGTGAGGTGTTCTATTCTTTAACTTCCCAGTCTTCGTACATTTTGGGAAGAAGCATATGGGGATTCCAATTGGCTTTCAAATCCGCAAGGTCCGGAGTAGTTTGATATTTTCCGAGCCGCGGATAATCAAGGTCTGCGGTAATCGGCTCTACCTCGTAAAACACCATCTGCGCAATACGGCGCCCCACTACCATCGGGATCGTGAAATACTGCGAGTTGTTGGTAATCTCCATGGTCCAGCGATTAAAATACCCAACATCTCCCCAACCCGCATCTTTGCAAACCTCCACAAAATTTCTTCCCATCGAAGAACGCGCGTAGAGTTTTCCGATGCAGATATTTTTCCCGCCAATAAACTCCTGCGTGTGACCCAAAATGGTTTCGCCGGGTCCGAGTAAAATGACGAGATCCTTTGGTTTGATATTCTGGAACTGTATTTCGTAGCGAGACATCACTTCTTCGGCAGCCTGCGCCTTGAGCGGTTCCTTGCCCCAGACTTTCTCGACATGGTCTTTGTCGTACGGATTATACAAACTTGAATGAAGCTCCGGGTGCCGCTCTCGCCAATACCACTCGCCGAGCATCACGTCATAGCTTGCGGAATTCAATTTCCGGTTATCAAAAGGATCAATGACAATATTTCCTTTTTCGATGTGCTGAATGATTGCGTTTGCAGAAAGTAGCATGCCCCGTAGAAAATTATTTGATTCGATTGCTACAAGAAATCTTGTGGTAATACAGAAAACACCTCTCCCGTAGATGTCGTTAACTTTCCTCCGGGGCATGGAAACAAAATACGCCTCGATACCCCGAAGGGTCTAGGCGTATTCTAGGCGTCGCCCCTGAAAGCGCAAGTGGATAGTTCCCTCGCTGCACCCAGGATTAATCGGTAATTTCGATGCCCATTGAGCGGGCAGTGCCTGCGATAATCTTTTCTGCCTGTGTAACGCTTTCGGCATTCAGATCTGCCATTTTGCGCTCCGCAATCTTTCGAAGCTCGGCGCGACTCACGGTACCAATCTTATCCTTGTGCGGCTGACCAGAACCTTTTTCCACGCCTGCGGCGCGTCGTAGCAAGTCTGAGGCAGGCGGAGTCTTTAAGATAAAATCAAAGCTCCTATCTTCGTAAATCGTAATAACCACCGGAATAATCTCTCCAGCAGACTGCGCGGTTTCGGTATTGAAGCGCTGCACAAACTCGCCGATATTGACGCCGTGGGGGCCCAACGCGGTGCCCACTGGCGGTGCCGGAGTTGCCTGGCCCGCAGGGAGCTGGAGTTTAATTACTACTTTGACGGGTTTTGCCATGGTTCAGAGTTTTTTAATGTTTAAGAAATCAAGCTCAACCGGTGTTTCGCGGCCGAACATCGATACCAATACTTTCACTTTTCCTTTGGCTTCGTCAACCTCGCTTACTTTTCCTTCAAAGTCCTTAAACGGTCCTTCGGTGATGCGTACCGGATCTCCCACTGCCACATCCACTTTATATTTTGGCCCTTCGCCGCCCATACGAGAAAGTAATCGCTCCACTTCTTCTCGCGAAACCGGGATCGGCGTGACGCCAGATCCTACAAAGCCGGTCACGCGCGGAGTGTTTCGCACCACGTACCACGAGTCGTCGGTCACGATCATTTCCACAAGGACGTACCCTGGGTAGATTTTTTCTTCCACCACCGCGCGCTTCCCGCCTTTGATTTTAATTTTCTTTTCTTTCGGGACGATGACACTGAAAATTTTATCCTGCATGTCGAGCGATTCGATCCTCTGCTTGAGATTTCGCGCGACCGCATCTTCGTATCCCGAGTAGGTATGAATCACATACCAATTTTTATCCTGTTTGACTTGCTGCTTTGGCATGTCTTTGGTGTCTCAATGTGAGACGGGGACAAAGCCCTTTAGAAAATAAATCTGTTTAATACCGACGCGAACGCAAAATCAAACGCGCCCAAGAGCGCCGCAATGGCAGCCGAAAGCCCGATCACGATGAGTGTATAGCGAATGGTCTCTTCGCGGCTTGGCCAGTTCACGCGCCGAAGTTCGATCTGAACCTCCCTTAAAAACTGGGGTATATTTTTAAAAAATTGCATTAATTTTTGCGGTGTTGCATCCACCCACAGTGATAACACATCGTTTGCACCTCGATTTTAAAAGCCCGTTGCGGGGCCTTGTAAGCTTGAGTGTAGCAATGTATCGAGAAAAGTCAAGGAGTATCAGAACCCGTTTACATCTCGACGTCATGAATTCCGCCTTCCCGAAAACCCGCTGGGGTAATTCTTATAAACTCTGCTTTCTTCCAAAGTTCGGGAATGTTCTTTGCCCCGCAATAACTCATTCCTGAACGAAGACCGCCGAGAAGCTGGGAAATCACTTCTACTACTGGGCCGCGATAAGGAACTGTCACTTGGTCTGCGCCTTCGGAAACAAAATCAGCTAAAATTTCGCCGTTATTGCTGTGCTCTGGATCTTGCACAGTCTTGGTTCTATCCAGGTGTGCAGCAAGAGAGGCCATTCCTCGATAAAGCTTTGCGCGTCTTCCGTTCCACATGACAACCTCGCCAGGAGATTCGTCTGTTCCGGCAAATAAGGAGCCGATCATTACGGCAGAAGCGCCAGCAGCAAGAGCCTTCGTAATATCGCCCGAGGTGCGGATTCCGCCGTCTGCAATGATCGGTATATCTCCGGTACTTTTTTTACTTTCCATTATTGCCGTAATCTGCGGCATGCCGGAGCCCGTAACCACTCTGGTCTTACAAATTGAACCGGGGCCTACACCAATTTTGATAGAATCCGCGCCGGCTTTGACCAAATCCTGCGCTCCTTCTTCGGTCGCAACATTTCCCGCCATAAGCTCAACATCCGGGAATCTTTTCTTTAAAGCCCTCACTGCCTCGAGACAAATTTCCAAATGCCCATGCGCGATATCAACCACCAGAATGTTCGTTCCGGCTTCAACGAGCGCTTCTGCCCGCTCCAAATAATCGCCTTTTACCCCTACGGCAGCGCCCACCAAGAGCCTTCCTTTTTTGTCTCGCAAAGCCAATGGATTTAACCTGTTCAAAACATCGCGGGCAGTAATTAACCCGACCAAACGATCTCCGTCGGTAACCAGCGGCAGTTTTTCGATTTTGTGTTGTTGAAAAATTTTCTCCGCGTCCTCAAGGGAACTATGCGGCGCAGCAACAATCAATCTCTCCCGCGGAGTCATGAGGTCGGAAACTTGTTTTGATTCATCTTTCTCGAAAAGAAAATCCCTTTTCGTGAGAATCCCCAAAAGCTTCCGGTTTTTATCAGTCACCACGAAGCTCTGAATATCATGTTTTGCCATCTCGCGCTTGACTTCTTTGAGCGATACCTCCGGACCAATCACAAAGGGGTTATCGATGGTGTAATTTTCTGCGCGCTTAACTCGGAGTATCTTTTCCACCTGCGCTTCAATCGGTAAAAATCTATGGATAACGCCCAGTCCTCCGGCTCTCGCCATAACTATCGCCATCTGGGCCTCGGTAACAGTATCCATGTTTGCCGAAACCAAAGGGATATTGAGTCTGATGCCCCGGGAAATCCGCGTGCTTACATCAACGTCTTTTCGCGAAAGAACGCCAGAGCGTTGCGGCTTTAATAACACATCATCAAACGTCAGCCCTTCTTTACATTCCATGCCCGTAAGAAATTAAATATTTTTCGTGGCGGATACCATCTGTGTTCTGCCAAAGGCGGATCTACGCCTGGTAGGGAGTGGTTAGATATCCAAATTGCGGACATTTTGCGCATGAGTTTGAATAAACTTTTTTCGCGGCGCAACTTCGTCGCCCATCAAGATGTCAAACAAGCGGTCTGCCTCTGCGGCATCTTCAACCATCACCTGCTTTAAAACTCGGTTGGAAGGATTCATGGTCGTCTCCCAAAGTTGCTCCGGATTCATCTCGCCCAGACCTTTGTAGCGCTGCACCACCATGCCTTTGATTTCTATTTCGCCGGTTGCTGCCGCCCCCTCTTCTTCCGACGCCCCGATCGCTTCTTCATCGCTGATTTTCGTCAGTTTTAATTTCCGCACGCCTTTCGACGCGCGGCTTTCCGATTTCGCGGGGACGCCGCTTAGTTCACGCATCACTTTCTCTTTTTCCTGGTCGGAGTACACGTATCGCGCTTCTTTTCCTTTTTGAATTCGGTAGAGCGGCGGCTGTGCAATGTAAAGATGTCCGCGTTCGATTATCGGAATGAAATAGCGATAGAAAAGCGTAAGGAGCAGCGTTCGAATATGTGCGCCGTCAGAGTCCGCATCGGTCATAATAATGACCCGGTGGTAGCGGAGTTTTGCAAGATTAAAATCATTCGCGATGGCGGTGCCGAGCGCGACAATCAATGCGCGAATTTCCTGGTTCACGAGCATTTTATCCACGCGCGCTTTCTCAACGTTCAAAATCTTTCCGCGAAGCGGGAGGATCGCCTGAAACGATCGATCACGTCCCTGCTTGGCAGATCCGCCGGCGCTATCACCCTCAACGATGAAAATCTCGGATTCCTCTGCGCGCCGGGACGAGCAATCAGCAAGTTTTCCGGGGAGTGATGCGCCGTCGAGCGCGCCCTTCCGCAATACTGCCTCTTTTGCGGCTTTGGCGGCCTGGCGCGCTTTTGCAGCGAGAATCACTTTATCGAGAATCGCGCGCGCATCCTGCGCATTTTTCTCGAGAAACTCCTTGAACGCAGCGCCCATCACCGTATCCACGACGCTCCGTGCCTCGGGGTTGCCAAGTTTTGCCTTGGTCTGACCTTCAAATTGCGGCTCGCGGATTTTGACTGATACAATCCCGACCAATCCTTCGCGCACATCATCGCCAGTGAGATTTTCGTCGGATTCTTTAATATATCCATTCGCCCGCGCATAATCATTTAATGCACGCGTGAGCGCGGTGCGGAATCCGGTAAGGTGCATACCGCCTTCGCCGGTACGGATATTATTAGCGAATGAAAGCTCGGTGGCTTGAAGATCATTCGTATAGCGAAGCGCAATTTCCACTACAATACTCTCATGCTCGCGCGAAACGTAAAAAACGTCTTTCTGAAGCGGTGCTTCGGTTCGCGTAAGGTAATGAATGTACGCGATCAAGCCGCCCTCGAAGTAAAAACTGTGCGTGATGGAAGGCTTCGAAGCTTCGCGTGCATCAACCACGCGGATTGAGACGCCCCTGGTAAGGTATGCTTGCTCGCGGAGATGATCCAGGATATGTTTCCAATCAAAACAAATCTCGCCGAAAATTTCGGGGTCTGGTTCAAAACTTACGACGGTACCCGTGTGTTCCGCTTTCGCGCCTTTCGTGACTTTCGTGATGGGCTTCCCCCGTGCATACTCCTGCGTCCAAAGATAGCCATTTCGCGCGACCTCTGTTTTCATCCAGCGGGAGAGCGCGCATACGACTGACACACCTACGCCATGAAGTCCACCCGCGATTTTGTACGATTGCCCCCCGAATTTACCTCCGGCATGGAGTGTCGTCATTACTGTTTCGAGCGCGGATTTTTTGGTTTGGGGATGCGTATCTACTGGAATACCGCGGCCGTCGTCTTTTACGCTCACACGATTATTCGCAAGGAGCTCGATCTCGATATGCTTGGCGTATCCTGCCATCGCTTCATCGAGCGAGTTATCCACGCACTCCCAAATAAGATGGTGCAAGCCGTCCGGTCCGGTCGAACCAATATACATACCGGGACGTTTTCGCACCGGCTCAAGTCCCTCGAGCACATAGATGTCTTTGGCTTCGTACGAGACCTGATTATTATTCAGGCCAGCGGTGTGTATGGTTGGTTTTCCGGTTTTTTGTTTCTTCTTTGACATGCTTGTTTAAATTCTCGATTCGAAGCACAAAATCCGAAACAATTTTCGGATTTAGCCCGCCTCGTGAACTTAGCGAGGCCGGGGAATTTCGGAATTTTATCTTATGTGAGCTCCTAAATTCTCTAATGCTCTTTTAATGTGGGTAATCTCTTTATCTATTTCTTCGCTCGTGAGCGTGCGGTTGGATGCGCGAAACACCAGGTGAAACGCAAGACTTTTTTGACCACCCTGCGCATCTTCGCTTTCGTAGATATCGAACAACTCTACTTCTTCCAGATACTTCGGACTTGCATTGTAAATTACTTCTTCGATCTCGGCAATGCGTCGATCGCGAGGCACAAACATCGAGATATCCCGAAGCGCATCCGGATATTTATGCAACGGCTCAAATTCGTGCTCGCTTTCTACAAGTTTCATAAGGGGCTCTGCGTCAAGTCGCCAATATGCGACGTGCGAGTCAATATCATAGGCGCGAACTACTCGAGATTCCACAATCCCCACCGTCCCAACCTCGTCGCTACCAATACAAACCGAGGCTGCCATGCGGGCCTGCAGGTCCTGCTGACGGTGAGACGGTTCGCTCCACCGATAATCGTCGCGATCAAAACCAAAGCGCTCGAGTAACGATTCGATCAGTCCTTTTGCTTCAAAAAAAATACTCGTGGTTTTTGCGGCTTTACCGCTCAGTACGCCCCCTATCCACCATGATTCATTCGGTCGAACACCATTCCTCCGATAGTGTTTTCCGAGTTCAAAAATACGTATTTCGTCAAAAAATCTAAGGTTATCTCTGGTATTTTTTAAGAGACCAGGCAAAAGCGAGGCGCGGAGATAGCTCATTTCGCTCGAAATTGGATCTGCTACTTCAAAAAGCTTTTTTTTGTCAAACGCAAACGTTTCGACATCGCGCTCGCTCATAAAAGAGTAGTTCTGCACTTCCGTAAACCCCGCGCTTACAAAAAAATCTTTCAACATTTCTCGAAATTCGAGCGACTCGTTTCGTCGAGCAGCACAAACCGGTGCGAGCGGAGCTTTTGGTTGTATCGCGTTATAGCCAATCAGCCGCGCAACTTCCTCTGCGATATCTTCGGGGTAGAGAAGATCACGGCGATACGTCTTTATGTGAAGTAGTAATGTTCCGTTTTTCGCTCGAGCGATCTTTTCACATACCGGAGCAAGCAACCTTTGCAGTTCTGCTTCTGAAATCTTCGCGCCAAGCAGCCCCGAAATGTAGTCAACGCTCGCCACGATGGGCCGCGGCAATGCTTTCTTGAGGTAGTAATCAATCATACCTTTTAGAATATGCCCGCCTGCAACTTCGCGGATGAGCGAAGCGGCGCGATCAAGCGCAAGTGCGGTACAATTGGGATCGAGATTGTTTTCAAATCGCCACGACGCATCGGTTTTAAGCCGGTGCATTTTTGAGGTCTCGCGCGTGGTCGCAGGGTCAAAATTTGCGGATTCAATAAAAATATTTCGTGTTTTCTTTGAGATCTCTCCGCGACGACCGCCTTTCACGCCCGCAAGTCCAAGTAGTCCGCCGCGATCAGTAATTAACAATTCAAATCCTCGAAGGGTATATGTTTTTCGCTCAATAGTTTCAAGCCGCTCGCCCTTTTTTGCTTTCCGCACAATAATGGTTTTCTCTTTCACATCGTCGGCATCAAATGCATGCAAGGGCTGGCCGAGTTCAAGCATCGCGTAATTCGTCGCATCAACCACATTATTGATCGGCCGAAGTCCACAGGCGCGGAGCCGTGCCTTGAGCCATGCGGGTGATTCTTTAATCCTGACATCGGTGAGCGCGCGGAGAGAATAACGCCGCACGAGCGAAGGATCGGTGATTTTCACTTTCGCGAAGGTTTCAATGCGCGGCCCGGTTTCCCTGCAATGTGCTGCAGTAAATTGTATCGGCCTGCGAAGTCGCAGGGAAATTTCGCGTGCGATACCGAGGTGACTTGCCGCGTCTGCGACGCGATTCGGGAGAAGCGAGATTTCAAACACCGCATCTTTCCCGACTTTTTTATCCACGAGCGTTTCAAACGATGAAACCGAGAGAATCTCGGCGAGTTTCTCGGGTGTTTCTTTGATTCGCACAAAATCTTTCAGCCAGGAATAAAGAATTTTCATATCTAAAACTGCTTGATAAATCGAAGGTCGCCAGACCTGAAAAAACGAATATCGCTGATTTTGTGTTTAATCATTGCAAAGCGATCGGGTCCGATGCCGAATGCAAACCCTTGCACGCGCTCGGGGTTATAACCGACGTTTCGCAGCACCTGCGGGTGCACCATTCCGGCACCTCCCATCTCAAGCCATTGTTCGCCTCCGCATACGCTGCACTTTTTTCCTGTCATCTTCCCTTTGCCCTTGCAAATCATACAACTCATCAAAATTTCAAAGCTTGGCTCGGTAAAAGGAAAGTAGCTCGCGCGAAGCTGCAATGCGGTATCTGGACTAAAAAACTGTTTTAAAAAGCTCTCCATCACGAATTTAAAATTCGCAAACGACACCTCCGCGCCTATCATCAGGCCTTCAAGCTGCCAAAAATCAAAGTCGTGGCGCGCATCAGTCGCTTCATGCCGGAACACTCGTCCCGGGGCTATAATCCGGATCGGCGGCTGGTGCGTCTCCATATAGCGGATTTGTACCGGACTCGTATGGGTTCTCAATAACCACGCTGATGTACGCTGATCTAAACGCTGATGTACGCTGATTTCTCTTCTGCGTTTGGCCATGTCAATCGGGGGTTTGAGCCAGAACGTATCCCACATATCGCGCGCAGGATGCCAGGAAGGAATATGCAACGCATCAAAGTTGTAATATTCGGTTTCAATATCAGGCCCTTCTGCAACTTCAAAGCCCATTGAGCGGAAAATCTCTATCATTTTGCGAAGCGTCATGGTAATTGGATGGAAATGGCCGCGGCTGATTTTTTTTCCGGGCTGCGTAATGTCGAGCGCGCCAATATGGGCTGTTGAGGTTCCGAGCGACGCAAATTTTCTTCCATACGCTTCCCGAAGTAACTGCTGTATTGCATTAGCCTTGATTCCTTTTTGGCGCCGTTCTGCTTCGGGAAATCGGCCAAGGTTTCCGAGAAATTCCGCAAGCACGCTTTTTCTCCCTAAAAATGTAATACGCCAGCTTTCCAAGCTGGTCCGATCAGTCACTTTTTCTAGTCCTTCGAGCGCAAGGTTCTTAAGGCGTTCAAGATCCATGCTGGCGTAATTTCATTTTATCGAAATTTTGCCTTTCTTTCAATGAAAAATAGCTGATTTGCATCAGCTATTTTTCGGCTGTTTGCACTTGGCACACAAAGCGAAGTGCCTGCACTGAGCGGAGCGAATGGTTGCGGGAGCCGGACTTGCACCGGCGTCTGGAGGTTATGAGCCTCCCGAGATACTACTTCTCTATCCCGCGAGGTAAATTTTATACCGAAAATAACTATTGTCAACAGAAGGGCTTGGCAAAAACGAACAAGTGGGGCTGGCTTGCCCGGGGACACAGACACAGGTTTATTTTTAAAAAGAGCGGTTTACCTCGTGCTCCAGGCCGCGAAAAAGATGATGGTGTCAGAGGGCGCCTCGGTCGCCTGCTGGATGCGAGCGAGCGCGACACTTGAAAGCTTGATCATGGCGCTGGCTCCTGCCTTGATATAGCGATCGTACATCGAAATCGATATCTGGCCCATCGCAATGCCGCGCCATGCACTTACATGCTTGTCTTGTGAATTACAGCGATATGCTTTTACAATAGACTTATGCAGCGCTGGCACAAAATTTTTCTTGCAGGCGCAGTCGTGACTCTTGCGGGCGCATTCGTAGCGCAAACAGGAGAAATACGATTTGGCGTAAACGAAACCGACAGGCACGATGCGCCCTTGGTCACCGGTCAAACACCATCTCCTACGCCATCACCCTCGCCTTTTTATATCCCCTTAAGAACAATCCCTGCTGACGTTCGGGGTATCTACTTTACCTCCTGGAGCGCAAGTTTGCCTGACCGCATGGCGCGCGCAATCGAACTCGGAAAGACGACCGAAGTCAATGCGGTTGTCATTGACGTCAAAGACTTTACCGGCAAGGTGGCGTTTGAAACCGAAAACCCGCTTATCAAGAGGATCGGCTCGGAAGAAAAACGAATCGCAAATCTCCGGGAACTGGTCAATACATTCCACGCCGAAAACATCTACGTCGCGGTGCGCATCGCGGTGTTCCAGGACCAGCACCTTGTAAAAGTCCGGCCTGATCTTGCGGTCAAAGACGCAGCAGGCAACGTCTGGCGCGATCGGAAAGGGCTGGGGTGGGTAGATCCTGCGTCGCGCGAGGCGTGGGAATATAACCTCGAGGTCGCAAAAGAGGCTGCCAAAGCAGGCGCGGATGAACTCAATTTTGACTACATTCGTTTCCCTTCAGATGGGAATCTCGTCAATATACGCTATCCGGTTTATGACAGCGCCAAACGTACCAAACGCGAGGTGATCCGAGAATTTTTTGCGTTTCTCCACGAAGGGCTAAAACCAACCGGAAAAGTAGTATCCGCAGATCTTTTTGGGCTCTCGACGGTCAATAAAGATGATCTCGGTATCGGGCAGGTCATCGAAGACGCATTTCCGTATTTCGACTACATCGCGCCCATGGTCTATCCCTCGCACTATGCCGCAGGGTTTCTTGGCTATAAAAATCCTGCGGCGCATCCTTATGAAGTGATCAAATACTCACTAGAGAACGCCAAAGCGCGGCGCGAAAAATTCGCAGAGATTTTTGCAACTTCAACTCTGGAAGGCACTTCGCCAGAACTTCGGGAAAAAATAAAGAGGCCTGAAAAAATCGCCGAGATCCGTCCCTGGCTCCAGGCATTTGACCTTGGTGCGTCCTACCCCCCGGAAGTGATACGAAAAGAAATACAGGCGGTCTATGATGTCGGACTCACGCACGGCTGGTATTTATGGAACCCATCAAACGTGTATTCGACAGCTATCTTTGAAAAAAAGTAGTTTTCGGTATAATATGGTGTGCTTTGTCAGGGTAGTCCCGGCGAATTTGCGTCGGGATCCCGCCATCAGACGGTAAAATATGCCTGTGTAGTTCAACGGTTAGAACAGAGCACTTTCACCCGCCCACCTTTCCATGACAGGGTAGCTCAGTTGGCAGAGCGAGGGAGTCATAACCCCTAGGTCGCGGGTTCGATCCCCGCCCCTGTCACAGAACTAAAGGTGGGCGGGCAAGTAACGCTCAAAAGGTGGTTCAACTCCACCCACAGGCACCAGTAAAATTGACCCTGTTTCGTTTTTCGGATAAGGTGAATTTGTTGCAGCCGTTGTAGCCCGGTTCACACGTCTCCCTGCCCGCCCCGCACCTTTATTATTTGCAGTGGTAGCTTAGCTGGTTTAAAGCGCCGCCCTGTCACGGCGGAGATCGCGGGTTCAAATCCCGTCCACTGCGCCCTGTGACAAAATCTTTTCCGCGCTCACGTACACGCTGATACCCATATTACAATATCGTATACCGCAACCCGAAAGCATACTATTTGCTTCGTAACTGGAGTACGCCAAAATCTATGCGCTTCATTCGCTTTCTCATCGGTTTCTCTCTTGTGTTCCTGCTCGTCTATCCACTGCCGCGCTGGCTTTCGCGCATCACCTCGGATTTTTACTTTTCTTTCCCAGGAAGCGAGCTATTGGGAATTGCAGGCATCGTGCTCGGTTTGCTATTGGTAATATGGACAGTATCGCTTTTTTTCTTGGTGGGCAAAGGAACTCCGGTATCTACTGACCCGCCCGCAAAACTCGTCGTAAGCGGTCCGTATCGCTATACCAGAAATCCTATGGCGCTCGGCTATTTTGGTATTCTCTTGGGGGAAGCGCTCCTCTGGCAGTCGCTTGGCGCGCTTCTTTATCTTGTAGCGGCAATTCTTTTCTTTCATCGCGTGGTTATCCCCCGGGAGGAAAATGATCTCGAACGACGGTTCGGCGAGGCATATCTTGACTACAAAAATACAGTCCCGCGCTGGATCCCGAAGTTATCGCGTTGAATAATACAACTCAAAACAGCCCTAGCAAGGGCTGTTTTTGCTTTCTCGGCAACGTCTCTTTAGAATACCTCAAGCTCACGGAGCGCGTTCTCGTAAATTTTGAACGCTTCTTCTGCTTCAAAATGCGAGACCGGCGTACCGGGTTCATGCACGATGCGATTCCGAAGTTCATGCGCACGTTTTACATCCTCCGCGTTTTTTATGTGCCACGGTTTGACCGCATGAAACTTTTCAACCATGGTTTTTTGCTCATAGCCAAGCGACACGAGCGTGTCTTCTAAAATACGATCTGCCTCGAGGATCACCAGCCTGTCTTCTTCTTCTGTGCCCTGCTTAAGCCGCTGGCGTGCGCGCTCAAACCTTTTCTGGAATACTGCTTTGGTTTTCTGCTTGAAGGGTCGGAAAAAGCCGCGAACAACAGAGAGTGTATCGCCGATAATGTTCAGCCGTATGATAAGGACAATGATTGCAAGGAGAAAAAGCGCTGATACAAAAAAACCCGCGATTTTCAGCCACAGTACGATGCTATACCACGTCGGGGACGCAAGAAAAAGTTGAAGAAATTCGTAGCCTGACTCGATCTCGCGCGGAAGCGATATTTCAGGCGTTGGCGTGAGCGTAGGCATACGCGGCTTGTAAGATAGTTTTTTCGTCAAAATGCTTTCCGATAATCTGGAGCCCTATCGGAAGCTTTGCGCCCCCTTGACATTCCGCAAAACCGCACGGGAGCGAAAGCGCAGGAATGCCTGCAAGATTAATTGAGACGGTGTACACATCCGCCAGATACATGGAGACCGGATCCCGGGTCCGTTCGCCAAATCGGAACGGCAGAACCGGCGATGTAGGGGTAAGTATAAGATCTACCTTTTTGAATGCGTCAAGAAAATCGCGCTGCACCACCCTCCGCACTTTTTGCGCTTTTGCGTAATAGGCGTCGTAATACCCGGCAGAAAGGACATAGGTGCCGAGCATAATGCGCCGCCGTGCTTCGGGACCGAAACCTTTGGCGCGCGTCTCGAAATAAACTTCCTGGAGCGCGCGAGCATGACGCCCGGATTCGCGAAGGGTTGAAAAGCCGTATTTCACGCCGTCAAAACGCGCAAGATTCGCGCTTACTTCCGCGGGCATCACGATGTAGTAACACGCAAGAGCGTAAGGCGTATGGGGAAGAGAAATTTCTTCGATGCGAACGCCTAATTTCCGGAATGTTTCTATGGCTTGCTTCACAGATGTTTCCACGCTTTTTTCGATGCCTTGGCCAAAATACTCTTTAGGCACCCCGATGGCAAGACGCATACCATCAATGCCGTAACGAACCACATTTGCAAGCTCCGCATACATGGCGCTCACCACGCTTGTCGCATCGTGCGGATCGTACCCTGCGATGGTCTCAAACACCGTCGCGCAATCTTCCACGCTTTTTGTCATAGGGCCGATCTGGTCAAGCGATGAAGCCATTGCAATAAGCCCGTAACGAGATACTGCGCCGTACGTAGGTTTCAACCCCACCGCGCCACAAAACGACGCGGGTTGGCGTATGGACCCGCCGGTGTCGGAGCCGAGCGCAAAAATGCACTCATCTGCGGCAACTGCTGCCGCAGATCCGCCCGAAGACCCGCCTGGCACGCGGGAGAAATCGTGAGGGTTTTTAGTGGGGCCGAACGCGGAATTTTCCGTCGAAGCACCCATTGCAAATTCATCAAGATTTGTTTTTCCCAAAAATACTGCACCTGCGCGCCGAAGCCGCGCGATCACAGTTGCATCATACGGAGCCTGATACGGCTCGAGAATTTTTGACGCCGCAGTAGCAGTAAATCCTTTCACTAAAATATTGTCTTTGACTGCGCAGGGAATACCCGCAATAGGTCCCAAAGATTCCCCGGCATGCCGGCGTTTATCGATTGCTTCTGCCTGCAAGACTGCGTTCTTCGCATCAAACGATAAAAATGCGTGGATATCGGCATCTTTCGTTTCGATCGCTTCCACGCAGCTTTTTACAAGCTCTACCGAGGAAATCTCCTTCTCGATAAGAAGCTTGCTTGCCTCGGCAATGGTTAATGTACGAAGCGGAGTTTTCATTCAAGCACGCGCGGCACTTTACAGTAATGAGCCTTGGTCTCGGGTGCCTCCTTGAGCAATGCCTTGCGATCATGCTTTTGCAAAGCCGCCCCATCGCTTCGAAATACGTTGAAAAGATCAGTACCCCCGCTTAAGGGCTCAACGGCATGGGTGTCGACTTTCGAAAGATTTCCTACAAACTCCAAAATGCTCGCGAGGTCCGGCGCTATTTTTGCTTTCTCGCTCTCTGAAAGACCGAGGCGAGCGAGTTTTGCAAGATGTTCGATTTCTTCTTTGCGGATTGCCATACGCGCAGCTGTTTTATTCTATCATTTTACGGAACGCGCCCTCGTCGAGCGCGTGAATGCCAAGTTTTTCAGCTTCGGCAAGCTTTGCGCCAGGATTCTTCCCGATCACCACATAATTGACCTGGCGGGAAACCGACGACGATATCTCCCCGCCCAGTTTTCGAACTTTTTCTTTTGCTTCTTCGCGGCTCATGGATACAAGATTCCCGGTAAATACAAACCGAATCCCCTGAAGCGGCCGTTCAGGCTCTGAAGAGCCTTCAGGCTCGAAGAGCAGATTTCCGCCTCCAGAAACTTCTTTCGTAATGAAGATGCCCGCGCGAGTAAGCTTTTTAAGAAATTCTTGGTTTCGTTTCTCCATGAACCATCGCGTAATCGAAGATGCGACTTTCGGACCGATATTGGAAATCCTCATATAATCGTCCTCGTGAAGGTTTTTGGTAATTATCAAGATATCGTCCGGCCGCGTAATCGCGGCCTTTTGCCAAAAAAAGTTAGCAAGATCTCGTGCGGATTCTTCCCCGATATGCAAAATGCCGAGACTATAAAGAAATCGCGGAAGTGAAATATGCTTCGCGCTTTGAACCGCAGCGACGAGGTTTTTCGCTGACTTTTCGCCCAATCGTTCAAGTGCAGCTATGTCTCCTTCCTTTAAAAGGAAGAAATCTGCGGCATCGGCAATGAGATCTTCTTCAAGGAGTTTGTCGATGATCTTTGCGCCGAGTCCTTTTATATCGAATGCCGGGCGTGACACAAAGTGATAGATTTTCTCGCGCGAGAGCGCAAAGCACTGCGCATTCAAGCATCGCCACAGCACGCCCTCTTTCACTACGGACGAACCGCATGCAGGGCAGTGTGTTGGCATCGCGAATGTTTTCGCATCTTTCGGTCGAAGCTCCTGTAACACACCCGTAATCTGAGGGATCACATCGCCTGCGCGGCTCACCACGACCGTGTCGCCGATTTTCAAGCCAAGCCGCTGAATTTCATCATAGTTATGCAGTGTGGCGCGGGATATGGTAACGCCCCCGACTTCCACGGGCGTAAGGTGCGCGACCGGCGTGACAATGCCAGTGCGCCCTATCTGTACCACTATATTTTCTACGATCGTCGCGGCTTCTTTCGGCGAGAATTTGTAGGCGATCGCGCCGCGCGGAGCTTTCCCAACCGCACCGAGCATGTTGAAAAGTGCATTCTTGTTTACCATCACTACCACGCCGTCGATTTCGTACGGAAGCTTTTCGCGGCGTTCCTGCCAATAACGCTGGAATGCAAGTGTGTCTGTAAGGTTTTTGGCATAACGGTTATGCGGATTCGTTTTAAATCCCAGCGCCTTGAGAATTAAATGTTCTTCTTCGTGCGTCTCCTGCCCGAGATCTGACGCGAGCGCGTACGCAAACGAATCCAGTTTTCTTGCTTCGGTGACTTTCGGATCAAGCTGACGCACTGAACCCGTAGCCACATTTCTTGGATTCGCATAGAGCGGCTCGCCGCGCTTTTTGCGTTCCCTATTTAATCGCGCAAATTCGTCTTTCCCTAAAAATATTTCACCGCGCACCTCGAGTCGCAAAGGGAAATTTTTCTCGAGTCTGGTAGCAATGCGCGCACAACCTAACTCTCGTAAGTGTGCGCGTACGACTTCCTGGGAGAGGAGCTTGAGCGGAATTGCTTCGATGGTTTTGAGGTTTTGGGTTACGTCTTCGCCGGTTGTGCCGTCGCCTCGCGTCGCGCCTACTCGAAAAACCCCGCCCTCGTACACGAGTGTAATTGCAAGGCCATCTATCTTAAGCTCGCAGTAGTAATCCACTGCTGCGCCGGGAGGTAAGAGTTTTCGAAACCGCTCTTCCCATGCGCGCATATCCTCTTCGGAAAACGCATCATTGAATGAGAGCATTCGCACCTCATGGTGTACTTTTTTGAATGCGGGGGCGGGTTTTCCCCCTTGTCGCTGGGTTGGAGAATCAGAAGTTACGAGCTTGGGATACTTCTGTTCCAGATCCCACAGTTCCTTTTTGAGCGTATCAAGCGCCTCGGGGGACAACGACGGCTCATTTTTGACGTGATACAAATACCGCTCGCGATCAATAAGCTCGCGAAGTTTGATGATGCGCGTTTTTGCCTTTTTGAATGCGCTGCCGCGTGGTTTCATGTTTCGCTCCAATTATAACAAACAAGGGAAGGGGCGCGTCCTTTCCTGGTTTCGTTTTCACGGTATGCGAGAGCGCCTAAATCGGAATAAAGACTTCAAGCCCCCTTCGCACGTTTCCAGAAATCCCAATAGCGCTTACGCTCGTTGCAGCGCCAGGGTTCACCAGTGACGTAAAGGATGTGTCATTGGTCATGGTCGGTCCTGAACCAGACGTACCTTCCCGGTATACTTCAATTTCAAACCAGGAAACCCACGAAGGGCTCTCGGTGGTCTCAACCCGCACGTAGCGGACATTAGGTACAGGCGGCGCTGCAGTCCATTCGAGCCATTGGCGATCTCTCGTAAACCCCTGCAGGTCTGCTCGAGGAACAAGCGTACCAGGCGTATCGCCCATGGAGATAATGTGCCGCGTGTTTCCGTCCGGAAGCTGCGAGGTGTAAAGACGCACGCGTCGTATTTCGTAGAGCGCACCAAGATCTATCTGAATCCATTGAGGAGGAAAATTTCCCGCATTCCACGCAGTCGCAACGCTTCCATCGATCGCATAGGCGGGACTGCTTCCTATGGCAGTATTCGAGGCAGAAGCGCCTGCAGGAGTCACGCGCTCCGGCGTTCCCTTAAAGTAACGAAAGAGCTCCCACTCGAGTCCGCTTTCCGCGGCATACACGGCTTTCACCGAGTCGAGGGTCTGACGCGCCAAGCGCACCTCTGAAAGCAAAAGCGTGGAAACCGTCAGTCCTATCGCAAAGACGCCGCCGAGGATTAACACAGTAAGGAGCATGATTTGTCCGCGTGAAGCGTTGCGAGTAGTCATATTAGCTATCGAGTTCGCGCTGGGTTACTGTGGTCTGAACCCATACCTCATTAGCCTGGCTTCCTATTTGTGCCCTCACGCGGAGTGAAATACTGAAACGTGGCTGTGCATTGTCTCCGGGAAGACCTCCTGCGAGAAAAAATCTGAAGCTCTCTACGGCGACGTTCTCTCCAGTGACCGGCTCGAAACTGCTGCCGGCATTTGAAGACTTCTCGATGCGCCCGCTCGTAAGACGATACCGAATCGGATCGCCGCGTTGATTGACAAACGCAAGCCAGTCGCCATCTTCACCTCGCCCCGTACCGCTGGTAGACTCTGTCAAACCCCCAAATAAAATCCGGAGATTTGATCCGGTGCGTATATCGCGGGACATTGATTCGAGCGCAAATCGTGCGTTCGTCTGCGCATTGAGAAACGCGACTGTAGTCCGTTGGGTCCGCATGGCGCTGATAAAAATACCCGTGGTCGTGCCTGCCACCACAAGAAAAAGCGTAAACGAAATCAAAAGTTCCGGTACGGTAAACCCTGTTGTTGCATTGTGGCGCATACGCATTGAAATTAATCAGGCAACCAGTCAAATAAGTGATCTTCAACCCTGACAGAATATGGGATGCCTCGTGTCGTCCAGTCCACCCTTGAAATGACACGAACTTCGCTCGGAGAAACGTGACTTATCCGTATCCTTCTCCGGAATGGTGTCTCGACGCCAGCAGCATATTGATAAAACCCGGTATTTTGGTCGAAAAGAAGAGCGGTATCGACATACGGAAGAAACGCGCTATCTAAATAATGCACGCGATGGTTTCCATCGGTGAAATTTTCATCAAAAAGACGGCCGGCGATCCAGTTTGCGTCCCGAAATGAACGAACGATTTCAATGCCCTCCTGCGCAAGGTTTGCTCCTACGAGCTCGTCTTTTGCGACAATCGCGAGCCTGATGCTCGAGTTAATCAACGCAAGCGACGCTATCAGCCCGGTTAAAATCAGGCTCCCTGCAATCAGGGCTTCGACGATGCTGAATCCTTGTTCGCATTTGGATATTCGCGGCGCCATAGATGTGCAATTACGGAAGTACGGTAATCTGACCTGCCTGCGTGACGCGTATGGTGCGACTTACTGACGGGTTCCCCGTAATATAGAGCGTGATATCCATGCGATCAGAAACCGACGGAGGAAAAAATGTCGTGGTCGGCTCTGGCGGAAGAAACACCACATCGCTTACGGCCGGGGCGCCATTGAGTCGCGCCTGAATGCCCGGTTCCAAACGTATAAGCTCAACGTCTTCTGTCGGTCCGCCAGTATCCCGCCTGCTGTTTGCGGTCGCGCAATCTGGTCCGGACGGAAGATCGGCAAAGATATAATATTCGCTCGCGTCGTTATCGAAGTGAACGCCGTAGCCGCATGGGATTTGCCCTTGAAATTCACGGCTCAAAAGCGCGAGGTTCTGCGCTTTTCGTATATTGATAGCAAGGTGGTCCGCGTTTCTAATAAGCCGTGACTGAAGTTCGCCGGTTCTCGTATAAAGAATTAAGAGAGCGCTCAAGCTCGCAATCACGGTGATTGCAACAAGAATTTCTATAAAAGTTTGTCCTTTATGAAAGCTTGGCTGCATAGAAAATGCTTATAAAAAGAGGTTGGGAAATATCGAAAAATATCTCCCCAGTATTGTATCACCAAACCACATTGCCATCATGGTGCCCAGCGCGAGAAACGGTCCGAACGGAATCAGACTCTTAAAACTTTTCTGGCGCAGAAGAAGGAGCGGAAGACTTACGAGCGTGCCTGCCACGAACGCAAAAAATAGTGCGGCAAGCACGTCAGGCCAGCCGAGCGCAATCCCCATAAAAAGCGCAAGCTTCACATCTCCGAACCCCATTGCGCGTCCTTGCGAGACAAAGTACATCCCGCCGATCAGAAAAAGCGCGACGCCAACGCCAATACCAATAAAAAGAGGGCTGCTCGAGGTGCGCCCCAATAAAAGGGCGCTTGGGCCTAAAAACGTCATTCCGTGCGCCGGAAAGAGCAGCGTGTGTGTAGCAAGAAGCATCCACTCAAACACACGAAGAAGTATCGCAACGCCGATCGCAGGGATCAAAAATGCGTCAGGAATCAGGTAGTGCTTCGCATCGTATACCGAGATCGCGAGAAGCAGCGCGGCGATTACGCACCAGGCAGCGATAAACGGCCATACCCACCACCCGGGCGCCGTAAAAAATACTTCGGCGCGAAGACCCACAGGAGAGAAAAAAAGAAACCGCGCGGTCACTAATAAAAAAAGCAGTCCCGTGCATATCTCCACAATAGGATACTGCCACGAAAGCCGCGCGCCGCAAGAACGGCACCGGCCGCGCTGCGCAAAAAAGCTCGCGATCGGTACCAGTTCTTGCCACCCAAGAATCTTCCCGCAATGAGGACATTTCGACCGTCCGGTCAGGGGCTCGCGGTCAAACCGCAGAATCGCCACATTCAGGAAACTTCCGATTGCTGTCCCAACGAGAAAAATCCCGATGAGTAAAGCCCCTTCCGTCATACACGAATATGCCCTTGTTAAAGCTGTATGCAGTAGTAAGCCGGGTCTTCGTACGGAGGGCTGGGCGGCGCATCAGTGCCGCAGTCAAGTCCGAAGATATTGGCCCCATCGACGTCGTCGCGAAGCGCCTGGTTATCGGTATTTTCGAGTCGCGCGCGGAGAACGTAGTTTAACCCCCCGCTTCCAGAGCGGTAGTCATAGAAGTATGTCGTGTTGTTGATCGGATCCTGCGCAAGACCGCCTGCAGAAGTAAGTATTCCCTGATTTCGCAGTTCGGTTTCAAGCCCGGTCCACGTAGTGACGTTCGGGTAGGTTCGCTGGCGATCAAAGTAGAGTTCCAGGGCGTTCTGCACCTGGCGCAAGTCTGCGATTCTTCGAGTGTCGCGACCGCGGGTTCGTACGCCTCCCAAACCGACCAAAATGATGGATGAGAGAAGCCCGATAACCGTAATCACGATCAAAAGTTCGATGAGGGTGAACCCGCGATTGGTAACGTGTTTTTCTTTTCGAATTCCCATGAATGATTTTTATTTGTTTTCCCTACACGGTTCGACCTTGTGATAAATGCTTACGTTCCATTTTAAAGCGACTGGGCAATTTGGTAAATAGGAAGAATCACCGCGCCGATAAGGAGGCCGACAAATACGCCGAGCACCACAATCATGACCGGCTGGATAAGCTCGGTAATATTGGTCATTGCCCGTTCTACCTCTCTTGAATAAAACTTGGCGGCGCGGCCTAAAAGTTCATCCATGCGGCCGGTTTTCTCGCCGATTGCCACCATCTGCACCACCAGCGGGGGAAATTTGTCGGGAAAACGCGAAAGCGCCTCGGACACAAGCTCGCCGCGCCTGACTGCTTCGGCTGATTCCAGGATTGATTCTTGATATGCGATATTCCCCACCACGTCGCCGGATACCTCAAGCGCTTGGCCAACAGGAATGTCGCCGGAAATCATAACGCTCAATGTTTCAGCAAATTGCGCAAGGTAAATTTTTCGCGCGATGCTTCCGATCACTGGCGTTGCAATAAGCGAAGACTCAAGGAGCGCTCTTCCTTCCTCGCTCCGAAAATAAAGCCGGAGCACCACCACAGCAGCAATGAACATTGCAAGAATCGCCCACCCGTACTGCTGCGTAAAGCCCCCGAGTCCGAAAAGCAGCTTTGTCACCAACGGCACGCGGGAGGGGTCTGTTTCGAGATCAAGAAAAATGCGCGAGAGCTGCGGAATCACCACCACCACCATCACCGTCAGGACCACGGCGAAAAGGCCGAACACGAATGCCGGATAGATGAGCGCGCTTTTCACTTTTGACGAAAGCGAGGCTTGGCTTTCGTAATAATCGGAAAGATAGGTAAACACCTCTTGTAGCCGCCCGGTCATTTCTGCCGAGCGTACCATCTGAATGTAAAATCGCGAAAATACGTTTTCGTGTCTCGAGAATGCCTGCGAAAGAGAAGAGCCGCTTTCGACATCCGAAATTACCTCAAACACCGCATCTTTTAAATACACATTCTGGGCTTGCTGGAAAAGCGTGCGGAGTGATTCAATCAGCGGCACCTGCGCTTCAAGCAACGTTGCAAACTGCCTCGTAAAGATTGCCATGTCGCGAAGTCCCGCGTGACCAATGCCCGCGAAAAGCTGGAGATACCACGGACGCGCCTCTTCTTCCTGAACCCGAAGCACTACAAGGCCGTATCCTTGGAGCGTTGCGACTGCGGCTTCGCGCGAACCTGCTTCCACGATACCTGTTTGAAGATCCCCTGTTTGTTTTTTGGCGGTGTAGCTAAATTTCACCTTTTTGAATTACTCAGTTGCCTGCTTGCGTAACTACTAAACTACTGGCGCTTGTTGGAACTTATGAGAAGTAATCTGTAATTTAGTAATTTGGTAATTTTCTTTTATGCGCCAAGAAGCATACGGAGTTCGCTTGGGTTCATGGAGTAAATTTCGGCGTTTTCAAGCGAAATTTCTCGTCTTTTGACTAAATCTGCAAGTGATCGATTGAGGGAAATCATGCCTTCTTCAAGCGACGTATCGATCACCAAATCAATCTGGTACACCTTATCTTCGCGAATAAGATTCCGGACTGCGGCATTTGCAATCATCACCTCGGTAGCCGGAATACGGCCGCCCTCAATACGCGGAATCAGTCGCTGCGAGACCACGCCCAAGAGCGTGGAAGCAAGCTGCGATCTGACCTGTCCCTGCTGCGAAGCAGGAAAGCTGTCGATGATACGGTCCATGGTCTGCGCGGCGTTGTTGGTGTGAAGAGTCGAAAATACAAGATGCCCGGTTTCTGCGGCAGTCAGCGCGGTTGCGATGGTTTCAGGATCGCGCATCTCGCCGATCATGATGACGTCCGGATCTTGTCGAATCACCGAGCGAAGCGCGCGATGGAACGAAAGCGTATCAGAGCCGACTTCGCGTTGATCTATGAGGGCGCGGTCTTGCGCGAATACATACTCGATCGGATCTTCGATCGTAATCAAGTGATCGTAACGCTTGTGGTTAATTTCGTCGAGCAGCGCGGCGAGCGTGGTTGATTTTCCATGACCTGCGGGTCCTACGCAAAGAAAAAATCCTTGCGAGAATTTGGTAAATTCGTGGACGATCGAAGGAAGATTGAGTTCCTCGATCGTACGGATTTTGGACGGAATCAAACGGAGTGCTCCGGCCATAAACCCGCGCTGGAAGTACACATTGCAGCGAAAACGCACTTTTTCCTGAAACGAATATCCAAAGTCGAGCTCGCGCCTTTGTAAAAATACCTGCTTCTGTTCGGGTGTAAGCAGCGCGTCGATCAACGCCTCGGTCTCTTCGGGGGTTAAAATGGGTTCTTTTGAGAGAGGCACCAAATTTCCGTCGATACGCAAAGACGGACGCTTGCCGACGCCGAAATGCAAGTCCGATGCATTCTGCATAGCGGCAAGCTGCATATATTCTTCGAGTCTTGCTTTGTAGTCTTTGGTTATCATGGCAACAGTAGTATCTACGCCGTCTCTTCGATGATTTCTTCGAGTCCGACGATCCCCTCGAGCGCCTTGAGCACGCCTTCCTGCCGCATGGAAAGCATTCCCTGGCGGCGGGCTTCCTCGCTAAGCGTTGCGTCGGATACTTCGCCAAGAATAATCCGTTCGAGTTCCGGCGTCATTTTAAGAATTTCGTGTACGCCGATCCTGCCGAGCGTGCCTTTATGATTGCACGTCTCGCAGCCAACCGGTTCATAGATAGTATACGGCTTTTTATGCGGTATTTCCTGGCGGAGCGGCTCGGGAAGCGCGGAAAGCGCATCGTCGATAATTTTTTCCTGATGTCCTGCGGCTTTGGCTGCTTTTTTGCAATCAGGGCAGAGTCTCCGCACCAGGCGCTGAGAAATCATCGCGTTGAGCGTTGCGGGAAGCAAAAACGGCTGCACCCCCAGATCAATCATGCGCGGCACCACGCCGATCGCGTTGTTGGTATGGAGCGTCGAGAGCACAATGTGTCCGGTGAGCGCCGCATGCGCCGCAAGCTCTGCGGTTTCATTGTCGCGGATCTCGCCTACCATGATAATATCCGGGTCCTGACGGACAATCTGACGAAGTCCTGCGGCAAATGAATAGCCGATTTCCGGCATCACCTGAGACTGGTTAATGCCGCCGATAAAGTACTCGACTGGATCCTCGAGCGTCACGATATTGACCTCCGGAGTGTTTAAAATCTGAAGGATTGCATACAGAGTGGTGGTCTTTCCGCAGCCGGTCGGGCCGGTTGCGAGAATCATGCCGAATGGCTTTTCAATCTCTTCCCGCAGAATTTTCAAGTTCCACCCCGTAAATCCGAGTTCTTCCAAGCCCTTGAGTCCGGTCGACGGATCCAAAATGCGGATCGCGACTTTTTCCCCTGATGCGGTAGGAAACGTGGCGATACGGAAATCGATTTCGCGTTCATCGATAAGCGTGCGGAAACGACCATCTTGCGGAATACGCGTCTCGTCGATTTTAAGATTTGCCATAATCTTAATGCGCGTGATGATCGCGCTGTGCGTCTCGATCGGCAGATACAGCATTGGATATAGTATCCCGTCGATACGGTAGCGAATCTTCAGTTTGTCGCGTTCAGGCTCGATGTGAATATCAGAAGCGCGCTGCGCAACGCCCTGCCGCAAAATCGTCGCGACCATGCGGATGATAGGCGCTTCTTCAAGCCGCGCGATCTCTGCTTCATCGAGTCTGACGAGTTTTCGGTGCGCGGGCCCGGCAGCGCCTTTTTCGGCAGACGGATACTGCCGCTGAAGCTCTGAAAGCGCTTTACTGATTTCCTCGCCGAATGTCCGGTACCCTTTCCACTGCGTAAGGAGATCCGATTCGGTTACTACCGCGATTTTGAGCGTAAGATTCAGTTTCTGCGCAATGAATTTCAACGCTTCTTGCGCGCGCACATCCGCCGGATTATGCATACCGACCCAAAGACTGTCGTAGTCGCGCGTAAAAGCCACCATTTTATAGTGCCGGGCAGACTCTTCGGGGATTAAGCTCAAAATCTCCCGCGGCACTATTTCGTCTTTGCCAAAAATTTTTACCGGAAGGTTAAAGAATTCGCCTTTGAGTTTGGCGAATGAGTTTTCGTCTATGGTGCCGCGCTCCGCAACCACTGCTTCTGGAGCGACGCGGCGATGCGCCGCCTCTTTTTCGATTTTTTCAGCGTCGCTTTCTGAAATCAGCCCTTTATCCACGATGAGAGCCAGGAAGTCTTTTTTCTTTGCCATAGAAAAGAGAAACTCGGAGAACCCGGGGTGCGGCTCTCTAAATGAATGGATTTGGCTTTCCGAGCGGCGGCTTCTCAAGCGGTATCGGTCCTTGTTCCTTGAGCGTTCGGAATACCGGATGCTGTAAGACTCCTTCAATGTCGAGGTTAATTCTTTCAAGCCCGCGGATCGGCGACCCTGCGGGAAACAGTTTTTCAAAGACGATCGCGGACGGCACGGTTTCGGGCTTTGAAAACACAAAATACGCAATGATCACTACGATGACTGCCGCCACAAGCACCACGACGAGCAGCCACGAGGACTGACCGCGCCGAATGGTCGGCAGCGCAGGCACGAAACTTGTTTTTGGCATTTGTGGAGGCATTGCGATTATTGGTTTTGCGTTTGTGAAATGTCTGCGGGAACTACATGCGGAGCGGGCCGCGGCTGAAAGTACGCGGTAAGGTGCACCGAAAAGCTAAAGAGTTCCTCGCCGGCTTTGCTCGAAATGCCCTGGATCCCGATTTCTTCTACGTCCATCAGGCGAAGCTCTGATTCTATGGCCTTGAGCCAATTTTTAAAGTCGGTGTAGCGTCCGGTTAACGTCATTAATACTTTCACGGGCACTGCGCGCGGCGTAGCTGCGGAAGCGGTATCCGGCCGTATAAGAATATCGTCAAAGCTCACCTGCCCAAGCGAAAGGTTGTTCTGGCTTGCAAGTGCCCCGAGAATTGCAAGCGCTTCAGGAAGCTTGGGACCTGCCGGTACTGCGCGGCTGATCGGCTCTGCCTGACGATCCACATCTTCAAAACGCGCAAGAAGCTCCTGCGCTTTTGCGGCAATCTGTACGAGTTGATTTCGCACTGCAGTTTTTTCGGCAACTTCCTGACGAATGCCTTGTAATTTTTTCCATTTGCCGAGAGACTGGTTCAGCACGATAAACGCTGCCGCGCCGATAAGAGCGAGCGCAAGAAAGATGGAAAGTAATCGCTTGGTAGATGCCTTCATGTAGGTAGATTAACGAGGGAGTACCAGTGCGCGATCGAAGGTGAGTTCAAATACAAACGAAAGTCCGCCCGGGCCGGGACCGACACCGCGGATAAAAAATTCTTTGGTCAACTGGGCGTTCTCGTATGCCGCAGCCTGCACGCTTACCGTTTTCGCATCCGGTGCGCTTCCTTGGAGGCTGATGCGCGCGCGCCTCGCGTTCGCGGAAAGGCTCATGAGACGCGCCGTCGGTACGGCATGTACCTCGAGATACTCAAGCACGCGTGACATATATATGTGCTGCGGCAAAAGTTCTTTTAAACTCTTGATTTGGCTGTCGAGCACCAGTAGTTTCTGTATTTCTGCGGGAGAAATGGATGCGGCAATGTCCTGAATTTCTTGATCGAGGTCTTTGCTTTGTCGCGTCACCGCGCGCTCATATCCTGCGAGCACCAAGAAACTTGCAAGCGCAAGACCGAAACATGCCGCAGAAGCTGTTAAAAGCGTCTTCGGCCAGGCAAGGCCTGACTGCACCTGCGAAAATGGTTTTGGAATTTCTGCCATGCGTTTCTTCTGTGACGATTTACATGAGCTCTCGCATCGCGAGTCCCACAGAGACCGCGAGCGACGGCCCGAGTTCTCGCAAAATCGGCTCGAGCATTGTATCGTACTTGGTACTCGAAAACGGATTTCCCACCACGGTCTCGCGCTTCAGTTCCTGCGTAAAGTAATCAACAAGTCCCGGCAGGAGCGATCCGCCGCCCGAAAGCACAATTTTGTGCGTTTCTCGCTTTGCTTTCTCAAGATACAAATCCGACAGCTTCTGCACTTCCGACACAAGAAGATCCACTGTCGGACGCAGAAGCCCTGCGAGTTCTTCCTCGCCTGCTCGCACTGCGATACCGCGCGTTTTTTTGAATTCCTCCGCGCGAAATGGCGAGACATTGAGGCCGTGGCTGACAATAAGCGTCATGTCGCCGCCCGCAGTATCAATGCTCCTTGTCATTCTAACATATCCCTCGTCCACAATGCTAATATTGGTCGCGCGCGCGCCGATATCAACAAGCACGAGTGTTGTCGGATCCTGCCCGATGACTGCGCGCGTAAGGCTAATGGTTTCAAGCTCAAGCGCTGCCACCCGGAGCCCTGCGAGCTCCGCGATGCGGTGGTACTTGGAAAGAATCTCCTGCGGTACCGCGATAAGAAGCACCTGATTCTTTTTCGCCCCGGTATTTCCCGGCGCCTGGCCGAGGAGCATCCAGTCGAGCGCCACCTCGGTAAGCGGGATCGGCACGTATTGGCGCGCCTCGTACGGAATTGCCTGATTGATTTCTTTCTGGCTCATTTCCGGAAGCTCCATGAGTGTCACGAATGAAGAAAAAACCGGCACCGAAAGCACCGCGTGCTTGGTAGACGGCTTTATGTCGGCAATCAACCGCTTCAGCATTTCTGCGGTCATCTCGTCCATGATTTTGAGCGAGCTTGTCTGTATTGCATCATTGATGCGTTCTAAATGACCGTAATTTTCCAAAACGCCGTAACTGGAAAGCTTAATGACGCCTCCTTCGCGGCCAAGCTCAATGGCTTTAATGGAAGTCGTACCAATGTCAATCCCTAAAAATTTTGGCGAGCCTAAAAGCGACCCGAGCGAAAATGCCATAGACGTTTATAATTATAATGTATTCGACGCTCCGAAAGAATAGGTTTTTCCACATCAGGATCGTTTTCTTGTGTCCATGTCGCGCGTTTCTATTTTTTTAACCGAACTCTTCTTCCCCCGCCGCTGTATGGGGTGCAGGACCACTGCGAGGGAACGAAACCCGAGCGGTTTCCTCTGCCAATCGTGCAAAACCTCTATTCAAATCCACGAATGGCTGTTTTGTCCGGTGTGCCACCAGAAAGTTATCGGGGTTCTCGCCTGCCAATATCACAAATATCATACCGCGCTTTCCTTGCTCGGTATTGCGGCGCACTATGAACACCCGCTTGTAAAGGAGCTTTTGTGGGCGTTCAAATACGAATCTGCCGAAGGCATCGCAGAACCCCTCGCCGAACTTCTTGTGACGTACTATGACAAAGCGTTTAGGACAACGCTAGCCAATAAGCACTTCACCCTCGTCCCGCTTCCGCTTCATGCAAGGCGTGAACGGTGGCGCGGATTTAACCAAGCAATGCTGCTGGCGCAACGCTTTTCGGAAAAAACAGGTCTCGCGGTTGCGGATGTCCTTATTCGCACGCGCTATCGCCAACCGCAGATGGAGCTCTCTCTCCGCAAAGATCGCTTTGAAAACATCAGGGGCGTCTTTAAAGTAAAAGAGCGCGCTGATGTTGCGGGACAAAATTTTATCCTCATCGATGACGTCGTAACTTCAGGCGCGACCCTCGAAGAAGCAGCCCGCGTCTTAAAAAATGCGGGCGCACAGCGAATTATCGGGTTTGTTGTGGCGCGCGGTTAGTCTTCCGGCTGCGTTCGTGGTTCAACGATCGCTATCAAGCGCGTGGAGCAATGCAGTCCTTTCTTCCATGACTCTTGTCTGGCTGGCGAGCCAATGACTTCATTTCCTAACTGGCGGTGGGAGAGGGATTCGAACCCCCGATACCCTTTCGGGTATACCGCATTTCGAGTGCGGCCCATTCAACCGCTCTGGCATCCCACCGAATCTTCTGGTGCCCCCGGACCGAATCGAACGGTCATCTAGGGCTTAGGAGTCCCTTGTTCTGTCCGTTGAACTACGGGGGCAAGTATTCCCAAAAGACATCATTAATATATAGCAGTGCGTTTCTCCTGTCTATGAAATTGAAAAAACAATCGAAATCGAGTAAGTTAGTAGCGAGCTTTGGGCCCGTGGTATACCGGCAACACGCTTCCATGGCATGGAAGAGTAAGGGGTTCAATTCCCCTCGGGTCCACCCAGCTGAGCTGGGTCCCCCCTCTTGACTCAGCTAAAATCAAGCCGGCGTCATGCCGGCTTGATTTGTAGGAGTATCGAAGCTGAGCTTCGATACGATATCAAAAATACCGCACGAACTCGTATGGTACTGTGCATTCCGAAACAAGGGCCAGGCACTTTCTTTTGAAAGGTATCTAAAACAGGGTTCTGGATTTGCTTTTGCTCGTAAGCGCTTGGTGTAGCCCATCCTGCATAGCTTTATACGAAGCAGGACACCGCGGTATAATTAAAAGCCCCATGTTGTTTTAATTATACCGCGGTGGACTCAAAAGTTCACTGGCGAAACCAAGTCAGGCTTGGTTGGAATACATCTAAGGGACGCGGGCAAGCGGCAGCAGAAGCGTTCCAGCCCATCTCTCATTTTGTGGCAGAATATATTGCGGCGATCTCATCGGCGGATAAGGCTCTATTGTAGATGCGGACTTCGTCGATGAGGCCAGTGATCGTATTCCAGCCATCTCTATAATCTATATAGACATTGGTACCAGGCGCAGACTTGATTGGGGAAGAGCCAGAAACAACAGATCCGTCTAAGAATCCGTCCAAATATACTTTTGAAGTGTTGCCATCGTATACACCAACGAGATAGTGCCACGTCCCCGAAGCGACAATAGATCCAGCTTCTAATCCTTGCCATTGCGAGTCAGCGTTCTGCCAGCTCCACCATATTTGGGGGGTTGTAGTAGAACCATCAAGACCGAACCTATAAATCTGTGTTTTTTCAAGTATAGCACTGTTGTTCCGGTTCAGGCTACTCAATTTGAGCCATGCCATAATGGTGGCGTTGCGGATGTCTAGGCTGGAACCATTTCCATTATTTACATAATCATTCACCCCATCAAATGAGAGGCATTTTCCAACTTTGCAACTTGATTCTGTCTGCCATGTGGGGCCGTTCGTAAGGGTGCCGGTGTTGCCATTGCCTGAAGAGTCGGCTGTTGAGGTACCTGTTCCCTCTTCAAATCTCCAGAAACCCACAAGGCCTTTGTCTCTGGTAAATGGTCCGAGTTTTGTGTTGGTGCCGAGTTCAAATACTCCGGGCATTGCTCCGCCGTCATTGATGGCTTGTTTTATGATGGGTTCGTGGCTGGATTCAAAAAGGGCAGTGAGGTTCCAGGAGCCGCCTGTAACATAGGTGAAGTAGTATTGGGAGCCGGTGGCGGCAGTGTTGACAGGGTCAATCGGGATGGCGGAGAAAGGAGCTTTGATTGTGGGTGAGGAGAAATCGACAGGAATCCAGCCGGTGCCGTCA